>Ga0209526_10001280_pt1 | contig 16779 bp, 10 predicted proteins | sample JacPinW_OM2H0_M1_FD_188566 | JGI IMG/M metagenome (GOLD analysis project Ga0209526, IMG submission 188566) | Forest soil microbial communities from Algoma, Ontario, Canada - Jack Pine, Ontario site 1_JW_OM2H0_M1 (SPAdes) (version 2) | ecosystem: Environmental > Terrestrial > Soil > Boreal... | reverse complement strand
ATATAATATTATTATATTTTCGTTATACAACATGTGTGCCCATAGACATCTAAAAAGAAATAAAATAAAACAAATTTGTTTTACTTCTTTAATTTTTTTTAGCATAAAAAATTTGATTATTATTAAATAAAAAAAAACATGAGAATTTTAAAAAGTCATCCCTTATTAAAGTTGGTTAACTCTTATATAATAGATTCACCACAACCAAGTAACATAAGTTACTTATGAAATTTCGGATCCTTATTAGCGCTTTGTTTAGTTATACAAATTATAACTGGTGTAACTTTAGCAATGCATTATAATCCTAGTGTATTAGAAGCATTTAATTCAGTAGAACATATAATGCGTGATGTCAATAATGGTTGATTAATACGTTACTTACATAGTAATACGGCTTCAGCATTTTTCTTTATTGTATATTTACACATAGGAAGAGGTTTATACTATGGATCTTATAGAGCCCCTAGAACATTGGTTTGAACTATTGGTACTGTTATATTTATATTAATGATGGCTACAGCCTTTTTGGGTTATGTTTTACCTTATGGTCAAATGTCTTTATGGGGTGCCACAGTTATTACTAACCTAATGAGTGCTATACCATGAGTTGGGCAAGATATAGTTGAGTTTATTTGAGGTGGTTTTAGTGTTAACAACGCTACTTTAAATAGATTTTTTGCTCTACATTTCGTATTACCTTTTGTATTGGCTGCTTTAGCTTTAATGCATTTAATTGCACTTCACGATACTGTAGGCTCGGGTAACCCCTTAGGTGTATCTGGTAACTATGATAGATTACCTTTTGCTCCTTACTTTCTTTTCAAAGATTTAATAACTATATTTATCTTTATTATAGGATTAAGTATATTTGTCTTCTTTATGCCTAATGCACTAGGAGATAGTGAAAATTACGTTATGGCTAATCCTATGCAAACTCCCCCTGCTATAGTACCTGAATGATACCTTTTACCTTTTTATGCTATATTAAGATCTATACCTAATAAATTATTAGGTGTTATTGCTATGTTTAGTGCTATTTTAATTTTATTAACAATGCCTTTTACTGATTTAAGTAGAAGTAGAGGTATACAATTTAGACCATTAAGTAAAATAGCTTTTTATATTTTCGTAGCTAATTTCTTAGTTTTAATGATTCTAGGTGCTAAACATGTAGAGTCTCCTTTTATAGAATTAGGTCAAATTAGTACAATTATTTACTTTTCACATTACTTAATTATTGTTCCTTTAGTTAGTCTTATTGAAAATAGTTTAATAGAATTAGGAAGTAGAACAAAATAATCCTGCGTCTGTTTATTTAGAGGGTTCTGTTTTTAACCGGTTACAAAGTACTTTGCCCTTTTATTCACTTTTTTATTCAGTCAAAGGAATTATCGTTAGTAAGTTAATTTATTATAATATATGAGGATTTTTATCTCTAGTTTGATTTTTTATATCACTTTATTTTTTAGTTAAAGTTATGCCATTTGATATCTCATTTTTATTGTGTGATAATGAAACTATGGAGCAATTAAAAGCCAAATTAAATTCAGAAATTTCTGAATATAATCAATCCAAAGCAAATTTTGAGAATAATACTAATAAAATTATAGAAATAACAACAATTAAAGGTGAATACCCAATTGAGGAAGAAGTACGTGAAATAGAACGTTTACGTGCGGAAGCTGAATCAAATGTAGCTGATAAAAAAAACTGTAAAAAAATTCGTAAAATTGAGGAAAAATAAAAACAATAGAACCTGATTTCAAATTATCTGTTAAATAAAAATTGTACGATAAGTAATATACAATTATGTTTAGATATTAATTAGTTAAAGTTTATGTATATCATGTTTTATAAAGAAAACAATATATACATAAATATAAATTAATTAATAATTTAATTACATTTATAAATAATAGGTTAACTTTATTTATTGTAAATATATTAAGTAAATATATTATACTTAATTATATTTACAATATTCTTATTAACTTAAAGACAAAATAAAATATTAATAATATCTGTATCTAAATTTGAGTTTTAGATAGGAATACTATAACTGAGTATTATAATATAATTACATTAATTTTCAATAGTGTCTACTAATCTTAATGGTTAATCTATTAGGTTCTTGTTTTAATATTTAAAATAAGATGTTTTTAAATAATATTTTACCTAATGCTGATAATAAATTATATTATCTTCTTTAAAAGAGAAGCATAGAGTATGTTATATAGTTTATGATAGAGTCTCATAGGTTACCATCTTTTAAATCTTATAATAAAGAAAGTAATATTATTTATTTAAAAGAAGAGAATTTATCTGTATTACATAATATAAAATCCAATATATCGCTGTGAACAGAAAGATGATTTTTATCATCAAATGCTAAAGATATAGGTACATTATACCTAATATTCGCATTATTTTCCGGGTTATTGGGTACAGCTTTTTCAGTTTTAATAAGATTAGAACTGAGTGGGCCCGGTGTTCAATACATAGCAGACAACCAGTTATATAATAGTATCATTACTGCTCATGCTATATTAATGATATTTTTTATGGTTATGCCTGCTATGATAGGGGGATTTGGTAATTTTTTGTTACCCTTGTTAGTAGGAGGTCCTGATATGGCATTCCCTAGACTAAATAATATAAGTTTCTGATTATTACCTCCTAGTTTAATATTATTCTTATTTGCTAGTGGTATAGAAAATGGAGCAGGTACAGGCTGAACACTGTATCCCCCCCTAAGTGGAATACAAGCACATAGTGGGCCTAGCGTAGATTTAGCTATTTTTGCCTTACACTTAGCAGGTATAAGTAGTTTATTAGGAGCCATAAATTTTATAACTACAATACTTAACATGAGAAGTCCAGGTATAAAATTACATAAATTAGCTTTATTTGGATGAGCTATAGTTGTTACAGCTGTGTTATTATTATTATCATTACCTGTTTTAGCCGGTGCAATTACAATGGTTTTAACAGATAGAAATTTTAATACATCATTTTTCGAAGCAGCAGGAGGTGGTGATCCTATACTTTACCAACATCTTTTCTGATTTTTTGGTCATCCAGAAGTTTATATATTAATTATACCTGGTTTTGGTATAATCAGTACTACAATATCAGCTAGCTCTAATAAAAGTGTGTTTGGTTATTTAGGTATGGTATATGCTATGATGTCAATAGGAGTATTAGGGTTTGTTGTTTGAAGTCATCATATGTACACTGTTGGATTAGATGTGGATACAAGAGCGTATTTCACAGCTGCTACTTTAATTATAGCAGTTCCAACAGGTATTAAAATCTTCAGTTGATTAGCAACATGTTATGGAGGATCTTTACACTTAACACCTTCAATGTTATTTGCTTTAGGTTTTGTATTTATGTTTACAATTGGAGGATTAAGTGGAGTTATTTTAGCTAATGCTTCACTTGATATTGCTTTCCATGATACTTATTATGTCGTTGCTCATTTCCATTATGTTTTAAGTATGGGTGCCGTCTTCGCTTTATTTAGTGCATGATACTTCTGAATTCCTAAAATATTAGGATTAGAATATAATATAATGTTAGGTAAAGTACATTTTTGAATCATGTTTATAGGGGTTAATGTTACTTTCTTCCCACAACACTTCTTAGGTCTACAAGGAATGCCTCGTAGGATTAGTGATTATCCTGATGCATTTGCAGGTTGAAACCTTGTAAGTAGTTTTGGTAGTATTATTAGCGTAATTGCTACTTGATTGTTTTTATATATTGTATACGTTCAATTAATAGAAGCTCGTCCCACAAGTAGATATCCATGATTAAGTCCTCAGTTTTATAGTGACAGTTTACAAACATTGTTAAATAGAAGTTATAGTTCTTTAGAATGAGCACTTACAAGCCCACCTAAACCTCATGCATTTGTTAGTTTACCTATACAAAGCTAAATAAGAAATAATATTTATATTTGTTTATTAGGTTAAATAAGATTTTATATACTTATATTAACAAAAGGGGTATGTGGCAAAAGGCTTTGCGTTTTGATTGCAGATCATAAATACGAGGTTCGATTCCTCCTTGCCCCTATAGCCTTAAATACGTTTATACATACAAGTGTATTTAGGAATAAACATAACTTTTAATATGTTATATTAATAACGATTATATATATATTATGATAATAATATATTATCATACATTTAGCATATTAAATTATAATGAATTAATTTATTTTCAATTTTAACTCATAATGGTTTACATAAAGGAGATTTAAGGAATTTAATAAAGTAAATTTGTAACATTAGCAGTACAACGAGATATCTCAAGTAATTTATTTTGGCTAATTTGTGTTTCAAAACAATGAAGGTTTCCTTCGTTAACGGTATAATATTTATTAAATGATACAAGCAGCAAAAATAATAGGAACAGGTTTAGCAACAACAGGTTTAATAGGAGCAGGTGTAGGTATTGGTGTAGTCTTTGGTGCCCTTATTTTAGGTGTAGCTAGAAATCCTTCTTTAAGAGGTCAATTATTTTCATATGCAATTTTAGGATTTGCTTTTGCTGAAGCTACAGGATTATTTGCCTTAATGATGGCTTTCCTTTTATTATATGTAGCCTAATATATACTATTTAATATATGTAGACTAATATGTATGTACAGTTTAATTTATGTTGAACGACATTTAGTGATTCAACTATAATAGGGTTGCTTGTGACTTTAATTTGTCTATACATACAGCTGCTACAACTATTAACATGGTGATACATATATGTTCTATATGCCATGTTATAGCATGTAGTGGTTGTTATACTGGTTAAATAGTAAATATTAATAATTAATAAAGAAATTTAATTATTTTCTTTAGCATAGTACACATAATATGTAACTATACATTGCAATGTTAGATTTTTACATTATTATATGTATCTTTTGTATAATTGGACTACTTATCTTATTATATGTATCCATTATATACATATTTTGTGTTATTATAAATATAATACAGTTATGCTAATTTTAGCTTAATACAATTGTGTTAAATTAGCATAATTCTTATTAGCTCAAGGGTAGAGCAAGATACTTCTAACATCTGTATCCCAGTTCGAATCTAGGATAAGAATAAAAATATTTTCAATATTAAATTTTCTTAAATAATAATAATAAACAGTTGGATAAAATTAAAATAAATCTTTAATAAAATTTTGTATAATTATGAGATTATTGTTAATAAATAACTATTATTAATCTAAGCTTTTATTATTATAATATATAAAAATTCGTTATATTAATAATAATATTATTAGAATTTTTTAATAAATATATATGGTGTATTTGCCTACTTTAGTTTCTATAATAGAAGTCTTATTAGTTACTGTCCCTATATTGTTAACAGTAGCTTATGTAACAGTAGCTGAAAGGAAAACAATGGCAAGCATGCAAAGACGATTAGGACCTAATATAGTAGGGTACTATGGTTTATTACAGGCATTTGCAGATGCTTTAAAACTTCTTTTAAAAGAATATGTGTCTCCTACACAAGCTAATCTTATATTATTTTTTCTTGGTCCTATAATAACTTTAGTATTTTCACTACTTGGTTATGCTGTTATACCCTTTGGTCCTGGTTTAACAATGAGTGATTATAATTTAGGTATATTATATATGTTAGCTGTTTCTTCTTTAGCTACATATGGTATATTATTAGCAGGCTGAAGTGCTAACAGTAAATACGCTTTTTTAGGTTCACTTAGAAGTACAGCCCAATTAATTAGCTATGAATTAATATTAAGCTCAGCAATATTACTTGTAATAATGTTAACAGGTAGTTTAAATCTTAGTGTAAATATAGAATCTCAGAAGGCTATTTGATTTGTAATACCCTTATTTCCTATCTTTATTATATTCTTCATAGGATCTGTAGCAGAAACTAATAGAGCCCCTTTTGATCTAGCCGAGGCTGAATCTGAGCTTGTTAGCGGATTTATGACAGAACACGCTGCGGTTATATTTGTTTTCTTCTTCTTAGCCGAATATGCAAGTATAGTATTAATATGTATATTAATAACTATTTTATTTTTAGGAGGTTATTTACATAATGATTTGCCTTTTTTTATACTGAATATAATTCAATATATTAACTTTGATTATTACTTAGAATATTTGACTAAGAAAGAAAGTTTATTTTCAGATCCTTTAATAGAGGGATTATTATATGGTATAAGTTTAGGATTAAAGTCTTCTATTATGATTTTTGTATTTATATGGGTTAGAGCATCTTTTCCTAGGATACGTTTTGATCAGTTAATGTCATTTTGTTGAACTATCTTATTACCAATAATTATTGCTTTTATTATTTTAATACCTTGTATACAATATAGTTTTGAAATAATACCTAACAATATTTATTTATTTTAACTTGTGTTTATATACTATTTATGTATGGTTTATATATTTCATACATTATAATATATGAAACATAAATACCATTATATTTAATAAACTCTTTTTATTACAAGATACTGTAATCCGTTGCTTTTTTACTACACATTTAATGTGGTGTTAGTAAAGATTATACACTATAAAGATGTAATCCTGAGGGAATTTTTTTTTAATAAAATCCTATTATATGTTGCTCTCATTATTGCTCATAGTTCCTTTATTAGGTATATTCATTATATCTACGAATATCTCTTATGAATTAACATATTTAAATATTATAAGAATGAAGGAAATTGCTTTAATTACGTCATTAATTAATTTCTTTATTTCTTTAATAGTATTTATACTATTTGACTTTAGCACAAATCAATTTCAATTTGTACAAGAATATCATCAAATAAGTTATTATGATTTGTATTTAGGTGTTGATGGGCTATCTATTTATTTTGTGTTGTTAACAACGATAATAATGCCTATAGCTTTATTATCAAATTGAATATCAATAAATGAGAATATTAGGTCTTATTTAATAATAATATTATTATTGGAAACATTATTATTAGGAGTATTTTTAGTATTAGATATATTGTTATTTTATGTATTTTTTGAGAGCATATTACCTCCCTTATTTATATTAATTGGTATTTTTGGGTCTAGCAATAAAGTAAGAGCGAGTTTTTATTTATTTTTGTATACCTTATTAGGTTCTTTATTTTTATTATTATCAATTCTTACAATGTCCTCTATAATGGGGACTACAGACTTTGATGCCTTATATAAAACCAATTTCAACTATTCTACACAATTATTTTTATTTTATGGTATATTTATAGCATTTGCTGTAAAAACACCTACTATTTTTTTAAACAGTTGATTGCTAAAAGCTCATGTTGAATCCCCTTTAGGGGGTAGTATTATATTAGCAGCTATAGTTTTAAAGTTGAGTTTATATGGAATATTTAGGTTGATATTACCTTTATTGCCTAAAGCTTCTTTAGATTATACTTATATAGTATATCTTATAGGCGTTATTACTATAGTATATGCTAGCTTTAGTACTTTAAGAACTATAGATGTTAAAGAGCTTATTGCTTATAGTTCTGTATCTCATGCTGCTGTATATCTTATAGGGGTATTTAGTAATACAATACAGGGTATTGAAGGTGGAATAATTTTAGGGCTAGCACATGGTTTTGTATCTAGTGGTTTATTTATATGTGCAGGAGGTGTATTATATGACAGATCTGGTACTAGATTAATTACCTATTATAGAGGTATTGCTCAGTTAATGCCTATATTTTCAATTTTATTTTTTATATTATGCTTAGGTAATTGTGGTGTACCATTGACTTTAAACTTCATAGGAGAATTTATGTCCTTATATGGTACATTTGAAAGAATACCTTTACTAGGTGTTATGGCAAGTTCTTCTATAATTTTCTCTGCTGCATATACTATTTATATGTTTAACAGAATTGCTTTCGGAGGATACTTCTCAAAAGATTTCATTGCTACTATACCAGATATTAATAAAAGAGAATTTTATATATTATTTGTATTAGTAATATTTACCGTTATACTAGGTATATACCCTTCTATAATATTAGATGGTTTACACTATTCAGTTTCTTCTTTAATATACAACGCTTAAACATTTTCTTTTCTCCTTTGTTACTTTGTTCCTTTCTTATATATTTACTCGCTTTTTTTGCTTAACCTACCTATAAAGTTCGTATCTTTAACTAGATAATTACATATAAAATTCTTAGATAATAAGAAAGTGTATAATAAATATAATCTAAACAAAATGCCACAACTAGTACCATTTTATTTTATAAACCAAGTAACTTTTGCTTTTATTTTACTGATAATAATGATATATATGTTTTCTAAATATATTTTACCTAGATTTGTTCGTTTATTTTTGAGTCGTGTATTTATAACAAAATTATAGTTATTATTAATGTTTCTTACCTGAAAAATACTTTATATTTTATATTATTAGGTAAAAAATATATTTATGGCGAAAGTTAAAATAAAAATGAATAATGTAAATCTATAATAGGTTATTATTATTATAATTTTCTCATAATTATAACAATGAAAATATATTTCATATATTTGAGTATATGTATATAGCATATATACATATATGTACATATTTAAATTAAAATATATAATATATATAATTAATATGCATAGGCATATATTTACTGAAAATTCGAGTTTTCAAACACAGTTTGAAGAATTAAATGTGTTCACTCAAAATACTAGTCCTCTAGATCAATTTGAAATACGTAATATATTGAGCTTAGATGCTACAATATTAGGTAACGCCCAAATATCCTTAACTAATATAGGATTGTACTTAACTATAGGGGTTTTTTTAATATTATCCTTAAATTTCTTGGCTACAAATTATAATAAAATAGTAAGTAATACTTGATCAATAAGTCAAGAATCCATATATTTTACTATACATAGTATAGTTACTAATCAAATAAACGGAAAAAATGGACAAATGTACTTTCCGTTTATTTATACTTTATTTGTTTTTATATTAATTAATAACTTAATAGGTATGATCCCTTATAGCTTTGCATCTACTAGTCATTTTATTTTAACATTTGCTCTAAGTTTTACTGTTGTTTTAGGTGCAACCATCTTAGGTTTCCAAAAACATGGCTTACAATTTTTCTCTTTATTAGTACCGGCGGGTTGTCCTTTAGGATTATTACCCTTATTAGTTCTAATAGAATTTATTTCATATTTAGCTAGAAACATTTCATTAGGGCTTAGATTAGCTGCTAATATACTTTCAGGTCATATGTTATTAAACATATTAGCAGGGTTTACATATAATATTATGACTTCAGGATTTATATTTTTCTTTTTAGGTTTAATACCTTTAGCTTTTATAATAGCCTTTTCCGGACTTGAATTAGGTATTGCGTTTATACAAGCTCAAGTTTTTATTGTATTAACTAGTAGCTATATTAAAGACGGTTTAGATCTACATTAGAGAGAAGTATAACATTAATATAATATAATATATATATTGTAAATATTGCTAAAGTATCTTCATGGAGATATTAACTTGAAAAATACTTATTATACATAATTAATTAAAAACATGAACTCTATTGAAGTGAACCCTGTAAGAATTATAAAATTTAATAAAAAATTGATATTAAGAGTAACGATACTATATAAATATAGTATAGGAAAGTCCGAGGTTTATTAGACTTATACACATATTATATTAAGTGTTAAGACTAAAGTCTTGGTATAATGCAGAAAATAATATTTATATCTATACATGTATCTTATATTAAGATAAAATATAATATAGCTGCATAAGATATATAACTATTATTAAATTCATTTACAATAGTTATATAATAAAATATAATTACGAACTAACAAGCCTATATTAAACCTTTATTTAGATTAATAACTATAACGAGAACCGGCTTAATCGTATCTAACCGTATTATATAAGCAAGCATTATAATATAATCTAATGTAAAATAAAAACCTAAAATATAATAGAAGTGGAAAAAAATTTGATTTATATTAAATAAATATTATAGAGATAGTATAAACAGTTATTTTTAACCACTTGTTTTCAATACAATTTTCTTGAGTTTGATGATGGCTCTGAATGAACGCTATTCAAGTACTTGACACATGCTAATCGAACGTTTAATTTGAATTATATATATGTATAATAATTATTAAAAGTGGTGTACAGGTGAGTATATGATATTTTGGCTGCCTTAAAGTAAGGAAATATAAATCCCTTATAAATAAAAAAAAAGGAAGATGGTTATAATTAACGAAAGTCTTCCGCTTTTAGATGACAATAAATATCTCGGATAAGTAGTAGTTAAGGTAATGGCTTAACTAGCTAAAAATTCCGTAATCGAGGCTGAGAGGTCGATCGATCACATTGGGTCTGAAAAAACCCCAATACGTATAGTACAGCAGTGAGGAATATTGGTCAATGGCCTAATGGCTGAACCAGTAACTTGAAAGAATGTATAGCTTTTGCTAATGGGATCTGATAAGATCAGATCTTATATCAACTATGTCGAATAAAATTCTAGATAGATAATTGATTATGACAGTTTTTTATCTATGTGTCTTGACCAAATTACGTGCCAGCAGTCGCGGTAATACGTAGAAGACTAGTGTTATTCATTTTTATTAGGTTTAAAGGGTACCTAGACGGTATTACTAGCCCAAACTAGGGTACAGTATTGCTAGAGTTTTGCAGGAGAAGGGGAGTATTTATAGAGTAGAGATGAAATTCTTTGATCCTATGACGACTTATAATGGCGAAAGCAACTTTCTATATAAAAACTGACGTTGAGGGACGAAGGCTTGGGTAGCGAACAGGATTAGATACCCTAGTAGTCCAAGCAGAAAATTATGAATGCCATAGACTAGGCTTAGTCTTGTCTATAAATGAAAGTGTAAGCATTTCACCTTAAGAGTAATGCGGCAACGCAGGAACTGAAATCATTAGACCGTTTCTGAAACCAGTAGTGAAGTATGTTATTTAATTCGATGATCCTCGAAAAACCTTACCACAATTTGAATATTATATTAAGTTCAATAGTAATTTTATTGCTATATATTAAATATAGTACAAGCGTTGCACGGCTGTCTTCAGTTAATGTCGTGAGATTTTGGTTCGTTCCATAAAATTAACGAAAACCCTTGCTTTATTTATATATATTATTATAAAGCAGTCCACCTTTAAAATGGATATGATAACAGGGACCAAGACAAGTCATCATGGCCAGAATATTGTGGGCTATAGACGTGCCACATATTCCTAAACAAATAGATGCAATAATGCGAATTATAGCTAATCTACAAAAATAGGATATAATATGAATTGTAGTCTGAAACTCGACTGCATGAATAAGGAATTACTAGTAATCGTGAATCACCATATCACGGTGAATTTAATCTCAGATGGGTACTAACCACTCGTCAGGCGCCGAAAAAAGTATGTGCAATAAGTTTGGTAAATCATTCTTTTTTATTCTAGATAATAAGGTTTAGATACTAGAGTGGTAAGTTTTCGTATGCGTGACTTTAATTGGTGTTAAGTCGAAATATGGTTCATGTAGGGGAACTTGCATGGGATTAATTAAGTTTAACAATAAATAGTACACATTATATACAAAAATGTGTGTACGCAGCCTATTTTGGAGCATTGTCACATAATTGTATATTATGCACAAGCCTGGTTCGATTCCAGGTATAGGCTTATGAAAAATACAATAATTATGAATAATATTAATTTTCTTATTTCTCTAGGAGAGCTTATGGTCTTCCTTTTGATTCTATATTATATACTATGCCTGATCATGTAGGTTTAATAAATAAACCCTATTTATTAGGTACCAATATGTTAAATAAATTATTGGGTAAATATAAAAAGGGTATACTTGAAGGGGGTTAGTAAATTGGTGGGTGGTAAAGATAAATTATTAACTAAAGAGACAGAGAGCATATTTGAATTAAAATGGAGTTTGGTATTAAATTCATCAGATTTAATTAATCTATAGTGCATACTTTAGAAAATGGCTATAAACTCTGATTTAATAAAAGAAATATAATACGAAAAATATTATTCTTACAAATAAATCTTATTCTTTAGTGTTATGATTATAATTTGTATTTGGTATACTTTAAAATTATTGTTTAGGATAGGTTTATATTTATTAAAAATTTAAGGTATAAAGTATTATTTATATGCAATTACTTGTTTATTTGTAGTTTTATTTATGTATATATCTAAAAGGAAACTCCCATTATTGGTAAGATGGGTTGAGCTGTAAACTCAATAGTAATAAACTTTTAAGAGTTCGAATCTCTTGTTTCCTATATATTAGTTATAATATAATAATTATATATAATTAAAGGATTTAAGTAAAAGTAACTATAGTTTTATATAAGATATTTTCTTAATGAAACTATAGTTTTGTAATATAATAAAAAAAAAGAAGGTATACAAAATATATCTAATACTAATAATAGGTATAAAAATTCTTTATGCCTTTATAACTCAATGGTAGAGTGGAATACTGTTAATATTCTTATAGATGTTCGATTCATTTTAAGGGCTTGTAGATTAAGCTACGTTAATAAAAATATTTAAATTAGGCGTGTTAGCTTAATTGGTTAAGCGTTGTGCTACGGACACTAAGAATATAAGTTCGAGTCTTATACACGCTTTAAATAATATTTTTGTTATTTAATTATTAAATTCTCTTCATATTATAATATGTATAGTAATATAGTTTTTTATTCCTATAAAAATTAGCTTATAAGTGAACTCATATATGTTTAATTAAAAAAATATTATTAATGGCTTTTCTGACTGAAAACCCAAGTGAGACAAAATTTTTATTACCTAGTATGAATAGCCTTTTCATTTTAAATGAAAGTTTTACCAATGGTTATAGAGTTGAAATACTAGATTTTTTTTCAATAATTTCTATAATATCTGGTATACTGATAATTGTTAGTAAAAACCCTATAGTATCTGTATTATTTTTAATTGGTTTATTTTTAGGTATATCTTGTTATTTAATATTATTAGGTATAAACTTTATAGGTTTATCTTATTTATTAGTTTATGTGGGAGCTGTGTCTATCTTATTTTTATTTATATTGATGTTAATAAATGTTAGAATAAGTGAATTACTAAGTAATACTAGCAATACAATTCCTTTGGCAATAATAATAGGTATTGCTTTTAACTACCCAGTTAATCAAATATTACCTTATGACGTATTAGTTATTAATAAATATATTTCTGAAAATAATATATTTAGTTTAAATAGTAATGACGAAATATTCTTTGTTACTGGTAAGGTATGAGACGGTAATCTAGTAGAAGCAGGGCATATTAGTAGTATAGGTAATATAATGTATACGAGTTATAGTATATGACTTATACTAACTTCTATAATATTATTGTTAGCTATGGTTGGTGCTATTGTTATAACAATAAAACAAAAAAGTTCATATACAACAAAACCCTATTAAAAGTGTGATTTTAAGTGAATTGTTTATTAATAATAAAAATAAAAGATAAAAATTCAATTTTTTTACATTATATATATAGTACCTTATAAAATATATACCTAAAGGTATGCAAAAAAAAGAGTAAATAAATATAACTTATATTTAATAATGATTATAATCACAATACAATATATAATATATACATATAACATATGACAAATCAAATTAGAAGTAAATTTCAAGCCCATCCTTTCCATTTAGTATCTCCATCACTTTGACCTATATATACATGTATTTCTTTATTAACTTTGACTACTAGTGGTGTATTATCAATGCATGGTTTCAGTAATGCAGAATACTTTTTAGCATTAGCCTTTGTATTAGTCGTTTCTTCAATGTCATTTTGATTTAGAGATGTTATATCAGAAGGAACCTATTTAGGTAATCATACCTTAGCAGTACAAAAAGGATTAAATATGGGTGTTGCATTGTTTATAGTATCAGAAGCCTTATTTTTTTTAGCTATATTCTGAGCATTTTTTCACAGTGCCTTATCACCAACTATTGAATTAGGAGCTCAATGACCTCCTATGGGTATAGAAGCAATTAATCCTTTTGAATTACCATTACTTAACACAGTTATATTATTATCTAGTGGTGTTACAGTGACATATGCTCATCATTCCTTGATACAAGGAAATAGAGCAGGAGCTTTATATGGTTTACTTGCTACAGTTATATTAGCCATAATATTTACGACCTTTCAAGGTATAGAATACACAGTTTCTTCTTTTACTATAACTGATGGAGCTTTTGGATCATGTTTTTATTTTGGTACTGGTTTCCACGGATTACATGTTATGATTGGTACGGCTTTCTTAGCAGTGGGTTTATGAAGAGTACTTGCTTATCATTTAACTGATAATCATCACTTAGGTTTAGAATCAGGTATATTATATTGACATTTTGTAGATGTTGTCTGATTGTTTCTTTTTATTTCAATATACTATTGAGGTTCTTAAATTAGTTATATAGAATTGTGTTGTATATATAAATATACAGATTTTTTATACCAAGAGACTTTTGCTTAACAGGTAAAGCATATGACTTTTAATCATCATTATAAGGGTTCGAGTCCCTTAGGTCTTATATATAGGTGACCAAGGATTAATGGTTCAAATCCGACTGGCTATATACATATAGTATATAAAGGGTTAGTAACTTAATTGGTAAAGGACTTTCTTGTCACGAAAGTAGATGCCGGATCGAGGCCGGTTTGACCCGAATATTTGTACTATACACTTCTTTATTTTAGGAAAAGTTGCTACAGGTAAGGCGAGATATTTGCTAAATATTGTGTATTAACATTTGGATGTTCGAATCATCTCTTTTCCGGGGTGTAATAAGTGTATTAAAATATATTTATACAAAATATACTGATAATATATGTAAATTGTTATGAAAAGAGTATAATTTAATTGGCAAAATAGGAAGCTTCAAACTTCATATTCTCAGTTCAAATCTGAGTGCTCTTGTGCTATGTTATGTTATGTTATGTTATGTTATGTTATGTTATATTTATTGTATATTTAAAATTTGTATTTAACTGTGTTATAAATAGAGTGTATACTAATAACTAATATTAGTATTTAACTATAGTTATAATTAATAAAAAAAAAGGGGCGGCTATAGATTAACGGTAGATTGTGCGTCTTCCAAACGCAGGGTGTCGGTTCAAATCCGACTGGCCGTATACACATAGTATATAAGGTTCCTTAGCTTAATAGGTAAAGTGTATTTTTGATAAGAATATGTTCAGCGTTCAAGTCGTTGAGGAATCATTAATTATTTGCTAAAAAAATAAAGTATATTTATATAAATAATTTTTTATTGCTTCGCATTAGAGGAATTAGCTCAATTGGTAGAGCGACTGTTTTACACGCGGTAGGTTAAGTGTTCGAGTCACTTATTCTTTAAATAATATACATATATAAGCAATCAAATATTAAGAGTATTATAATATTATAAAGATATAAAGTAAAAAGAGAATTGACTGAGTGGTTTAAAGTGACTAGCTTGAAACTAGTTTAATTTAATAAATTACATGGGTTCGAATCCCATATTCTCTGTCTATACTAATATAGAGAAATAAAAACCAATATTATTTTCATAATGTTAATTTTAAAACTAATCCTTATTTTGATAAGTAATTACACGGGTTAAAGTCAAATGGCAAGACGTATCTTTTGGGTAGATAAAATTCTCAGTTCAAATCTGAGTAACCCGAATTATTTGTTAGGCATTAGTCTTAATATATAATAGTAATGTGAATGATATAGAAATAAAGTCATTATACTACTAATATAGTAGTATAAGCAAGTATATAAAGAAACTATTAGGGATACCTTGCTATATATTAAAGAGAGTATTGATTATTTTGTGTTTGTAACAGGAGGAGATAACACATGCACTCTTAGAGAAATTCAATAATAAACGAAGTGAATTGAAATATCTTAGTAGCTTCAGGAAAATAAATCAAACGAGATTCTAGCATTAATGTGAATAAAACTAGAATAGCCTAAGGCAAAAAATAAATAATAATTTATTTTTTACCAAGAAAAGTAAAATGGGTTATAAACCTGTTTGAATACAATGATTTATTTTGAAATAAATCAATAGGGGAACCTTCCTCTAAGGCTAAATATAATATATAAGCGACAGCGTATAGTACTGTGAAGGATCAGGTTTTAATTAGTAGTTTTATAAGCAGCTCAAGCAAAGTTTAAATAAGTAGTGAGAGCGTACCTTTTGCATAATGGGTCAGCAAGTTAATATTAGATGCGAGCATATAGTAAAATATGCCTAGATAAACCAATTATTAAATAATGAATTAGTATCTAAAATTAGACCCGAAGCCTAGTGATCTTACTACAGTCAGGGTTATAAAAGCCCGAACGGTTTATCGTTGTAAAGATATCCGATGAACTGTGGTAAGTTAGTGAAAGACAATACTGACTAGGATAGCTGGTTTTCTGCGAAACCTATATAAGTAGGTAATTTAAGTTACATCATAGTAGGTACAGAACTGTGATCTCAGGCAATTTCATTTATAAATTTTTTTATAATTTTTTTTGCATATATCGGGGGATCGTGAAGATTTTATCGGTGAGTATTCGCACTCGGAAGGACAATGATGGATCTTAAATAATCGGACATAGTACGCTAAGGTTGTATGTCTAAAGGGAAACAGCCCAGAACAAGAGTTAAGGTTCCAAAATTATTGTTAAGTGAAA
>Ga0209526_10001279_pt1 | contig 16785 bp, 11 predicted proteins | sample JacPinW_OM2H0_M1_FD_188566 | JGI IMG/M metagenome (GOLD analysis project Ga0209526, IMG submission 188566) | Forest soil microbial communities from Algoma, Ontario, Canada - Jack Pine, Ontario site 1_JW_OM2H0_M1 (SPAdes) (version 2) | ecosystem: Environmental > Terrestrial > Soil > Boreal... | reverse complement strand
CAGCCTGCACCGCCAGTACACCGAGGCGGCGGCTGGTGCGGGAGTCCATGTGCTGTGTGAAAAGCCCATGGCCGTGACCGCGGAAGAGTGCACGGCAATGATCGAAGCGGCGCGGAAAAACAATGTCAAGCTGATGATCGCGTATCGGTTACATTTCGAAGCAGCGAACCTGCAGGCAATCGAAATCGTCCAGTCGGGTAAACTTGGAAAGCCGCGAATCTTCGCCTCGACGTTCACCATGCAGGTGAAGGACGGAGACATTCGGCTGCAAAAGGAAATGGGAGGCGGAACCCTCTACGATATCGGAATCTATTGCATCAATGCGGCCCGCTATCTCTTTCGGGCCGAGCCGACGGAAGTGGTGGCGTTTCGCGCCAATGGAGAGGATGCCCGGTTCGGCGACGTAGAAGAAAGCATTTCTGCAATCATGCGCTTTCCCGAAGACCGCATGGCCAACTTTGTCTGCAGCTTCGGAGGCGCAGATGTTTCCGCTTATGAAGTTGTGCGGAGCAAAGGCTCGTTGCGTCTCGACCCAGCGTATGAGTTGGCCTCCGAACTAACCCACCATTTGACAATTGACGGAAAAAAGAAGACCAGGAATTTTTCCAGGCGCGATCAGTTCGCTCCGGAGCTCATTTATTTCTCGAATTGCATCCAGAAAAACCTGGATCCCCAGCCGTCCGGGGAAGAGGGACTGGCCGATGTGCGTATCATCGAAGCTCTCTATCGCTCGGCGGACAGCGGGGCAGCGGTAGAGATCGACAGCGCGCCACCCCGCAAGCGGTCCACGCGAGCTCAGGAGATCAAGCGGCCGCCAATCCAGATGCCGCGAATGGTAAACGCAACCGGCCCTTCGCCTGAGTAAATTCCTAAGGCACTTCCTCCCCGGGGCAAAAAGTAACTGCAGATCTCGGCCTCGGTGGGGAAAGCGATTCCTATGAATGGCTTCAGGTGAAAATGCAGATGTCGTAAAACCAAAAGAAACCGCGGACTACGCTGCTCGAATGCGCAGACTAGAGCAAGATTTCTGCAAGTACGAAAATATGTCGAGTGCACAAGGCAGGAACACGGAGCGGGTCGTGAAGTATGCCGATATGTTTGTTGCTATGGGAACCGAGAGTGTCAAAGTGGGATCTCGGTAATGCCACTTGCCTGTACCTGAATGACGTTCCGGTGGGTGTTTTTCGCGCAGAAATGAATCTCGTTCTGAACCGCTTCAGGCGTGCAGAAGATGCTTTTGCCGGATCAAGAATTTACCCTGCATAGGCAGAGTTTTCAGAATGATTGATTGCTTCAATGAGGAGGGTGGCAACATCTGGGTACTGTGTAGATTGCTATCCGGGAGACAGCACAACTGACTTCCGGCTCCGGCTGATTCCGCTGGCCGTCTTGCCCTTCCACCGTCTGCATCAATAACGCTCACATCGCTGTGCCAGCCGCTGGGGCGCGGGGCGCACCAGTTTCAAATGGCGTTACCTGAAGCGATCGCAGTAACCTGTTCTGCGGTGAATCCGCGCTGTAATCATAGCTGGTCTGAATTGCTCACTTCCGTCTTGTCGTCAAAGCAGATTGGTCGTTTTTCACGATGCCGCGCGGAAAGTTTTGGTGTAATGTGTGCAATCCTGCACAGAATCGTCCGCCTGGGCCTGTCATGCTTAACTGTTGGAGATGCGAAACGCGAGACGCTCCCCGATCCCTCCGGCCGGCTACCCTGTCGCAGAACAGTCCCTCGCGCACTGGGAGAAAGAGCGAAGGTGGATGATGAAACCAGTCTTTCGTCCCGCTCCGGTGGGTAGGCTCGACTTGATCAAGGATTTATTCAAGAAGCTGGTTGCGGCTCTTAAGCGGAAGACCGGTGATTTCCAAACACAAAGGATGTGCCCCTTTTGCGGGTTGATCACTCCACGTGCCAAACGGTCTTGCTTAGAGTGCGGGAAGATGCTCAACGCGGGTTAGCCGTTCAATTCATGAAACGACCCGACCCCGAGTTTTGCTGGGCTTGTGGACTGGCCATTCCAGGGCAGCTGTACAAAAGGCCGCTGATGCGGATCGGCAATGCTAGTGGCGAAGAACTTCATGGGTGACCGGGGGAACAATCTCCCTCGCCGTCCACTTTGTCGGACAGGTACAAGAACGCCTAGTTTCCGCCGGGCTGGCAGGCCACGTCTGTGACGTTGTTCCGGATCGTCAATGTGAGACCGTGGCCGACTGATGTGAGCCTTATAGCTCAGACGCTCACTCCAGACCGAGTACAGTATACTTAGCATCCAGAAGGTGTCATGACCAGCCACAGGGGTTACTTTTCTTCAATTTCGGACATGTGCGCACACGTTAAACGCCTTGGCTATGCGCCTTCTAGGCACATTCGGCTCTATGGCGAGGAGTTTGAAGTGGTTTCAGACCCATTTCCTGAAGCTGATGGGATTGCAGTTCAGGTGACCACAAAAAAAGACTCATGCATTCGCGTACTGCGGATTCCAGCGACAGTGCTTCAGGGCGTAAAAGGGTCGAGACGCTAGCGCGTGTTGAGAGTTCCATAGTTGAGCAGGAGAAAGCATCCATGGACAAATCGAGGGATCAAGATCGGGGCAAAGGCGCGATGGAGCAGGACCAGCAGAATCAAGATGGCAATACGAGCATGCAAGGTCAACTGGGGCACCGTGATGAGGATGCAGAGTTGAAGAACGCTGACGCTGATTTGTCCGGGTGAGACCTGCGCTGCGCCCCCTTAACGGAGACATCCACCCCCGGTTATTGTTGTGAACTCGCCATTACAAAACCTATCGGTCACCCGGTCGTATCGCAGCGTCTGGCAGATGTGGGATTCTGTGCGTCACGTCTGGCCTCGGTAGTTCGACCGCCAGGGCATGCCAGAACAGCAAGCTATAGCCACGCTAGTTGCCTCCTAATTATCTGGTTGCTTCAGCAAGCCACCAGATGTTGTGGTCGACAACGGCGAGTCGGCGCCGACGCTCAGCGGTACTGTAGGTCTCTAGCGCGCGGTTTGAGCGAAATACCCGGTCCAGGCGAGATTTCGTGGCTGGAGGGGCGCACAAAACCCGACAAGATGGCTTTTGTCGCGGCCCAACTTTGTCCCCCATTTTCGACGTCTCGGCGAACACTACATATTGGGCTCTGCTGAAGCAACCAGATAATTAGAAGTTGCCTAGATCCGGTTGCCTATTGGCGGCGGCCAGACGCGGCGGGCGCATTCCGAGATCATCGGGATGTGATTCTTGGCCCACGGTACGACGCCAGAGCATGTCAAAGGCACATTGGGCAAAGGTTCCGGCGCTGAGCCGTCGCTGGCGAAAGGGTGGTCCGATCAGTCCGACACCTTGATGCCAATGGCAGACCTCTATCGGGAACTTCAGAACGATTTCCTTGTGTTCATCCACAACCGCTACGGTGGTCCGGCGGGCAGGTGCCATCTGACGATCAGAGGTACCAGTTTTCGGTCCGTATCAGCGCCTAAGTAATTGAGCTGGCAAAACACCGCGTTCGCGACGAGCGTGCTGAACCAATGGCAAGATGCCTGCAATCGCCGCGGACCGGGGTGGACGTTTCGACGCGCTGCCGCGATCAAAGGACAGATCCATCCCGACACCGTAATAAATTTCTACACGAAGTCATTCGCTTGGTGAACGAGGCCAGCGACGAGTTGGATATCACCTTATCGTAAATGGCTGGAGAAGTTTCCGAGCTATCTCCATGAGCGGATGACTTTTTGGGTTGACAGTTTTCGCCAATTCGTTGTTTCGGACGACTGACGAATAGGCGGAGACCGCCAAGCTGTTGACGGCGGCGCGCGGTTTGACTCGCAGTGTTCTATGGCGTTACGTTGCCATCTGACATGCTAAGGATTCTGAAGTCCAAGTCGGCAGCCGAACGCATCGCAGCTGCAATGAGGTTTGTGCAGTCTTTCCCTCCCGCGACTGAGATGCTCCTGGTCGGCTCGTGTCGTGAAGCTATCGACGACCTAGTTCGCGGGTTCCCCGCTGCTAACGGCGCTACGTTCGGACTACATCGCTTCAGCTTGACCCAACTCGCAGCCTTACTTGCTGCGCCGAAGCTTGCCCGGGATGGCCTGGTGCCTGCCACGTCTCTGGGGAACGATGCCGTTGCGGCACGTGCCGTGTATGAAGCGCTCGCAAATGGAGAACTGACATACTTCGGCCCGGTAGCCTGCTTTCCTGGCTTCGCGCGAGCTACCGCGGCCACTCTGGGCGAGCTGAGATCCGCTGCCGTCACGGCTGAGGATCTCGATCTCCTCGAAGCTCCTTCTCGAGACAATGCGGCTCTCCTCCGGCATTTCGATGGGCAACTTGCGGTCGCCTCCATCGCTGACCGGACAGTGTTACTGCGTACCGCAGCACAGACGGTTGGGGCTGGTGGAACCTTGGTTCGCTGCCCAGCGCTCTTCCTGGATGTGCCCATTCATTCGGCGGCAGAACAGGATTTTGTTGTTGCATTGGCTGAGTCCTCGCCCGACCTTCTCTTTACCTGCCCGGTTGGGGACGCACGGACTCTCCTTGCCTTGGAGGCTCTACCTCGGTCTAAGGAGGTTGTGACGGGACCGATTCAATTTAAGTCGAGTCTTGCGCGGCTTGGCTACTACTTGTTTTCCGAGGCAGCTCCGCCCGAGGGAAAAGCGAATGATGAAGTGGTTTTCTTCTCGGCTCCCGGTGAAGAGAGGGAGTGCGTAGAGATCTCTCGCCGCATCATGGAAGAAGCTGGGGCCGGAGTTCGTTTCGATCAGGTTGCAATCTTGCTTCGCAATCCGGGAAGCTATTCGGGCTTGATGGAAACGGCGCTCCGGCGCGCAAGCATCCCTGGATTCTTTGTGCGCGGCAGCCGCCGCCCGGATCCGTCCGGACGAGCGTTGCTTGCATTGCTCGCCTGTGCTGCAGATGGGTTGTCCGCGCACCGCTTTGCCGAATATCTCTCGTTCGCACAGGTGCCGCCGCTCTCCGCGTCAGGAGAGCCCAGAGGAACCGAACCGATTCTGGTGCTTCCCCAGGACGAAGCACTCGGTGCAATCTCCTCCGTGATCTTGTCAGGGGCCGAAACTCGCCAACCGCCAGACGGCGAGCGAGAGGTGACCGATCATGAGGGAAGCCCGGAACTAGAGGGAAGCCTTCGGACTCCGTGGAAGTGGGAACACCTGATCGTCGAGGCCGCAGTCATCGGTGGGAAGGACCGGTGGGTGCGCCGACTGGACGGCCTGGAGAAGCAGATTCTATTGGAACGTGAAGCCGGCGCAAAAGATGACCCCGGTTCTCCGCGCCTTCAAGGACTCGAGCGGAGCCTCCGTAATCTCCAACATCTTCGTGCCTTCGCCCTTCCGATCATCGCAGAGCTGGCAGCGCTTCCCGGTACAGCAAGTTGGGGAGAATGGATCTCGTGCTTGGAAAAGCTGATCCCCAAGGTCCTTCGACGCCCGGAGCGAGTCCTGGCAGTGCTGGCTGACATGAAGCCGATGGCGCCCGTGGAGTCGGTTTCGTTGCAAGAAGTCCGAACGGTACTTCACCCCTGGTTAGCTAATGTGCAAGAGCAACAGCCGGAGTACCGCTACGGCCGGGTATTCGTGGGAACGCCGGAACAGGGGCGAGGCCGTTCCTTCGAAATTGTGTTCGTGCCCGGGCTGGCGGAGCGTGTCTTCCCTCAGAAATTGCGAGAAGATCCGTTGCTCTTGGACAACCTTCGCAAAGAGCTCTCGCCCAAACTGCGGGTGTTGGCCGACCGGAGCCAGCAGGAACGACTATTGTTACAAGTCGCTGTGGGTGCGGCGCGCAGACGGCTCTATCTCTCTTATCCGCGTCTTGAGATTGCGGAAGCTCGCCCGAGAGTGCCTTCCTTCTACGCGCTCGATGTCGTGCGGTCGATCACCGGTCGGGTGCCAGACTACGAAGAGCTGGCGCGAGAAGCCGAACGAGCCGGGGACAGCCGCCTGGCTTGGCCAGCACCCCGTGATCCAATCAGGGCGATTGACGATTCGGAATACGATCTCGCGACCCTTTGGCCGCTGCTGACCCGCGGTGTGGAAAGAAAGGGACGGCTGGCGTACGTGATGCAGTTGAACGAGCACTTGGCGCGCTCGCTGCGCAGCCGTTGGGCGCGATGGAAGCGTGAGTGGTCTCAGTACGACGGCCTCTGCAAGAAGAGCGAGGCAGTCACTGAGATTCTCGAGAACTATCAGCTGAGTTCGCGACCTTATTCCGTTTCCGCTTTGCAGAAGTTCGCCGTGTGCCCCTACCAATTCTTGCTTTCCGGCATTTACCGGCTGGAGCCGAGACAAGAGCCAGCGCCGATTGAACAGGTGGACCCCCTGACGCGCGGCGAGATGTTTCATCGTGTCCAGGCAGAGTTGTTGCGGAAGCTTCAACAGTTCGGTGAGCTGCCCTTGACGGATTCTAAGTTGCCGGCGGCATTGAAGCAGCTCGATCAAACCGTCGACGATGTGGCGAAGCAGTATCACGAGGAACTGGCGCCCGCAATTGACCGCGTCTGGGAGGACGCAGTCGAAAGTATGCGTGCGGACCTGCGGGTGTGGCTGGAAAAACTAGCGGCAGTGAGCGGCTGGATTCCCATCCACTTCGAATTTGGGTTCGGGTTTAAGGCCCGGGAAGGACGAGATCCGGCAAGCCTGCCCGAAGCCGTCACTCTTCCCAGCGGGGAGAAGCTCCACGGATTCGTCGATCTCATTGAGCAGAGCGTCGACGGCCAGCACCTGCGTGTTACCGACCACAAGACAGGGAAGAACTACATGGGCAAGGGCCTTGTCGTCGGGCAGGGTGAGGTCTTACAACCGGTTTTGTACGGCTTGGCGGTCGAAACTGGTCTGAAGCAACCGGTGGTCGAAAGCCGGTTCTCCTTCTGCACCGCCGCCGGAGGATTCAGTGAGCGAATCATTCCGTTGAACCAGATTGCCCGGGAAAGTGGCAGCGCAGTGCTTCGTACCATTCAACGAGCGATCGCGAGTGGGTTCCTGGTTCCAGCACCGCGCAAGGAGGCCTGCTCTCGGTGCGATTTCCAAGAAGTCTGCGGACCATACGAGGACATCCGAATTGGCCAAAAAGACGAACATAGTCAGCTTGTTCACCTTAAGGCAGTGAGGGACCTAGCCTGATGCGTTTGGTCGACCAGCACGTGCGCGATCAGATCCGGACGGACCTCGACTGCAATATGGTTGTCGAGGCGGCTGCCGGCACCGGCAAGACGAGCGAGTTGGTGCAGCGCATCATCGCAGTCCTGGCCCAGGGCAAAGCGTCTGTCGACCAGATCATCGCGGTCACGTTCACAGAGAAGGCTGCAGGAGAGCTGAAGCTCCGTCTGCGGTCGGAACTGGAAAAGGCTCGCGCCCAATCTAAGGAATCGAAGCGCCGCTGTCTAGAAGCGGCGCTCACCCACCTGGAAGAAGCGCGACTGAGCACGATTCATGCTTTGTGCGCGGACCTGCTTCGCGAGCGGCCGGTCGAAGCGAAAATTGATCCCCAATTCGAAGTCATGACCGAAGTTCAGAGCCAAGCCCTCTACCGGCAGGCTTTCCGCCTCTGGTTTCAGCGAAAGCTGGAGGATCTGCCTGAGGGCATCCGGCGATTTCTGCGCCGCCGCTCCAAGGATTCCGCGACAGAGGCACTGTTCAAAGCGGGATGGGAGTTGGCAGACTGGCGTGATTTTCCTACTCCTTGGCGTCGAGACCCATTTGCCAGACAGCAAGAGATTGACCGTGTAGTGGAGCAACTTCATGCTTTTGCCGACCTAACGAAAGACCCAGGGAGTTCGGTGAACATGCTCTTTGCGGACACAGCACCTGCGAGGTCTATCAGCGACGAGATCCGGTCTGCAGAAGCGCAGCGGGCACGGGACTACGACGGTCTTGAGGGGATGTTCATCTCTCTAGTCAAGGATCGGGAATACAACCAATTCCGGACGCCGCACAAGGGACAGACACGATATAAGGAAAATGCCAGCCGCGAAGATGTCCTGGCGGCGCATGCCGGAGTACTAACCGCAATCCAAACGTTGGTCCAGCACGCCAACGCGGATCTTGCCCCTCTGCTTCAGGCGGAACTCGGCGAGAGCATTTCGGAGTACCAAACCCTGAAGGAGCGTTCTGGACAGCTCGACTTCTTGGACTTACTGATCCGAATGCGCGACCTGCTGATCAATTCCGAGAGCGTCCGGGGACATTTTCAACATCGATACACGCACATTTTCGTGGACGAGTTCCAAGATACAGATCCTTTGCAGGCCGAGATTTTGGTCCTGCTTACCGCCGACAACCCAGATGTCTGCGATTGGCGGAAAGTCAGGCCCGTGACGGGCAAGGTGTTCATCGTCGGAGATCCTAAGCAGGCGATTTATCGCTTCCGCCGCGCGGACATCGGCACCTACGAGGAAGTCAAGCATCTGCTGGTGAATCGCGGTGCATCATTGGTTGAACTCACCACCAGCTTCCGCTCGCTGCCGTCCATCCAGTGCGTTGTGAACGAGTCGTTTTCCGCCGAGATGGACGGAAATCCTGAGACTCTCCAGGCTCGATACGTTCCTCTTGCTCCGTTTCGGTCTGACTACACGAAGCAGCCCGCGACCGTGGCGCTCCCCGTTCCACGACCTTATGGAGCGCAGAGGTTCTCCATGGAGGCGGTAGAACAGTCGTTGCCGAACTCCATCGCTGCTTTCGTGGCTTGGCTGGTTCGCGAGAGCGGGTGGACCGTAGCGGAAAAGGATAACCCCGACAAGCGGGTCCCCATCTGTGCTAGTCATGTGTGCCTGTTATTTCGCCGTTTTTACAGCTTCGCTGAGGACATAGTGCGACCGTACATTCGTGCCCTTGAGGCCCGTAACCTTCCCCATCTGCTCGTCGGCGGCAGGTCGTTCCACGATCGCGAGGAAGTGCAGACCGTTCGGGCTGCACTTGCGGCGATTGAATGGCCGGACGACGAGCTCTCCGTCTTTGCCACTCTCAGAGGGTCGCTCTTCGCCATTCGCGATGACGCGTTGCTGGAATATCGTCACCGTTACAACAGATTTCATCCATTTCGAATTCCAGCCGAGTCTGTGCCGGATAGCCTGGGTCCAATCGCAGATGGCCTCGGCATGCTTCGGGCGCTGCACCGCGGCCGGAACAACCGTCCGGTGGCTGAGACGGTCGAGCTTCTGCTCCACAAAACCCGTGCCCATTTGGCCTTTGCTCTACGGCCGTCAGGCGAGCAGGTACTGGCCAATGTCCTGCACATTGGTGAGCTCGCCCGGAAGTACGAGGCTGCAGGAGGACTTTCCTTCCGCGGGTTCGTCGAGGCGCTGCAACAAGGTGCCGATGCAGCCGAGACGGGGGAAGCGCCGATCTTTGAGGAGGGCGGCGAAGGCATTCGGATCATGTCGGTTCACAAGGCCAAAGGGCTGGAGTTTCCTGTGGTCATCCTGGCCGACATCACCGCCAAGATTTCGTCGTCATATCCAAGCCGGCATATCGACGCCCCAGGACGCATGTGCGCCATTCCCCTGGCCGGATGCGAACCTCGCGAGCTCCAGGAAAACGCGGCATATGAATTGGCGCGCGACCGTGCCGAAGGGGTGCGGGTGGCGTACGTTGCTTCAACCCGCGCACGCGACCTGCTGGTTGTCCCCACTATCGGAGACCATCCCTTCGGCAAGTGGGACTCGATCGAGAACTGGTGGGTAAAGCCGCTGTACAAAGCGGTCTACCCGCCCCTCGAACGATATCGCGATCCTCAGAAGATGGACGCATGCCCCAAGTTCGGGAAAGACAGCGTCTTGTCGCGTCCAGATAACGCAGTGGCGGAAGACGATAACGTTTGTCCGGGAGGCTATCGATTCGCGTGCAACAGCTCGAACTACCTCGTAACTTGGTGGGATCCGAAGATACTCAATCTGGACGTCCGCCCCTCATTTGGCATCCGCCAGGAAGAAGTACTTGCCAAGGACGATACCGAGACAGCACAACAAGATTTGAAGGCATACCAGCGTTGGCGCGCAGGCTTAGAAGAAGTCCTGGTACAGGGCTCAAAGCCAGCCCATGTGGTTCGGACCGTGACTTCGGAGTCCCATGGCGAGAAGCGTACCCACCATAGCGTTCCGCAAGTAGATCTGGTTGAGCTGGAGCGGGACGGTGGGCGACCCACAGGAGCTCGGTTCGGCGCCCTCGTTCATGCCTCCCTTGCGACGGTGCCACTCGATGCCAGTGCAGGGGACACGGCTAAGATTGCGGCGCTTCAAGGACGGGTCCTTGGCGCAAGCGAGGAAGAGGTGACTGCGGCCGCCAGAGTAGTCCAATCCGTGCTGTTGCATCCGATCCTAATGCGAGCCAGGACCGCATTGGCCCGAGACCGGTGCAGGCGCGAGGTGCCGGTCACCCTTACTCAACCGGACAGGAGCATCATCGAGGGCGTTGTTGATCTCGCCTTCGAGGAGTCCAACTCTTGGACTGTCGTGGACTTCAAGACTGATCACGAACTTGATACGGCGCTCGAAGCGTACCGTCATCAGGTTGCCTTATACGCGGCAGCCATTACCGCGGCCACAGGCCAAGCAGCAGTCGCGATCTTAATGGGGATCTAGCAGCTTCGTTTCTTCTTCAAGGAGAACCCACGATGATCCAACCGGGATGCTGACGCACTGAGCCCGGTTCCGAAGGGGATCTCACTTCAGCACTGTGGGCTCCAGGCCTACCTCAGAGCGTTCCCAAACAGGTGGTGTCTTTGCCGGTGCTTGCGCCGGACGTCGCGCAGCTCCGAAGCAGCCGACGTGGCACGATCCTGTACTCTGGCCTTCGCCACCGGGCACGCAAATCGTGAGAGACCGAGTGCGTGAACGCACCGATGGCTCTAGCTCTCCAGCGATGCCGCGCCAGTTGCGAAAGGTCGACCCATTCACGATTGCCCGTCCCACCGCGGCTGCAAGCGATCCGAGGGCCATCGCTTTCTGGAGGTGCCCTAACTGTGGTGGACCGATGCGAGTGCGCCCAGCTTTCAGAACGGTTCCGCGCTGTCTGACTGACGATTCCACCAAGACTGCATGAGGTCTTGCCACCTTGGCTGGGCCGGGCCCACCGGAATTGTTGGGGCAGATGTTCCCAGGTCTGCTTGTTTTAATAGAGTCGCAAGCCCATCCATTTGAGCCGGCTTTATCGATTCGGTTACCGTCTATAACGAATACCCTACCGCCTTCCCGACGTAGCTATTCTCGCCGCGCAATCACGGTCTTTGCCGCGAATCTTGACCTCCTCTGCCCACCACGCATCTTTCTTCGGCTTGAATCTGACCTGGACATCATCGCCTACTCGTAGCAATTCCATGGGTAGGGGCCGGTGACCACAATAGAATGTTGTCTTGTCGTTCACGGAGAGTGGAACCCGCGGACGAAAGCGGGCGCGGATGCAGAAACTAGTTGCATCGACCTCCGTCACGGATCCGTATAGGAAATTCTTGGCCAAAGCCGAAGTGGTCAGAAGGACAAGCAGGACGCCAATCCCAATCGAATAGCTCTTGGTCATCGTTCACCCGAATCCCGTTTACACTCAAGGTGAGCTCTGATCTCTGCAGTGCGTGCCGCTTTCGTCCGCCCAGTTTGAGGATCCACAACCTCAAAAGCGGCCGGAGCCAAGGCTTGCAAAGTCCATCTAGAACTGATTTCTGTACTGTTCCAATGCGATACGGACCAGCTGGCTCCGGGTGCGTACGCCGGTCTTAGAGAAAAGCTGTTGCAGAGTTGCCTTGACCGAGCTCTCGGAAACGCCAATTTGTCCAGCGATCTCCTTATTAGCCAGCCCTTCAAAGACGCACCAAAGCACCTGGCGCTCGCGGTGGGTAAATTGTTCGGCCTGAGGCTCTGGATGAGCCCTCGGTTGGCTTGTTATGGCACGCTGCACGACATCTTGCTCGAACCACACCTTCCCAGTCATCACGTCGCGGATTCCGCGGGCCAGAGAGGCCGCCGAGTTGTGCTTCTTGAAGATCCCTGAAACACCGCTTCGGATCAGCTCGGCCGCCTCCGCTTGCTCGACTCCCGCGGTCACCACCAGGACCCTGCCGCGGAAGCCTTCTTGCTTGGCCAAGCTCATGAATTGGGCACCGTCATGCTCTCCCAGGTCGAAGTCGAGGAGCACTATGTCGACGTGTCGGTGTCGAAGGATGGCGAGCGCTTCCTCGACTGATCCGCAGTGGCCAACTACTTCAAACCCGGGCTCACTACCCAGAAGCCTGGCTACACTTTCCCGAAAGACGGCATGATCGTCGACGAGCAGAATGTCAACATGTGCTACTGATTCAGGCACTGGCCGCCTCCTCGACAGCAGGTAGTGAAGGAAGGACCACTGCGAAACAGGATCCTTGCGGCCTCGGTTCGTAACGAAGTTCACCCCCAAAGCTCCTCATGATCGCGCGAGACACGTATAACCCCAGACCGGTAGAGTCCGCACCGCGCTGGAACGGGCGGAACAGATTGTCGGGAGAGTTCACCCCGATACCTGTGTCTGCGAAACGAATGACTACAGTGTTTTCCTCCCGGGACGCGCTTACTCGCAATCGCTTGGCTTCTGCCGATTGCATCGCTCGTTGACTATTCTTGGCGAGGTTCAGGAATACCTGCACCAGACCATAACGGTCGGCCCAAACCAAAGGTAAGCGTTCCTGAATTTGCCATTCGACTTCCATTTCTGAGTCGCGGTAGGCGGAATCAACCAACACCCGCAGTTCATCGAGCACCGATGTCAACTCAACCGTGGCAGCGCTCTCGGTAGAAGGTCCCAGTTCCAGTGCCGATACTTTCTCCAGACTTTGAATCAGAGTGCCCAAAGCCCGAAAATCCTCGTGTTGATTCAAGTCCCGAACTTGGGAGAGGTTTTTGTACACCACCAGCACGGCACCGCACAGATTCCGGACTTCGTGCGCCGCCGCGCTCATGAGAATCCGGCTGTTCTTCAGCAAGTGATCCAGACTCAAGTCCTCCCGGTTGCGCAGATCCTCTGAGAGATCGACAACGATGGCTGCAAGCCTGGGGCCGGAAACAGTCTTGTACGTTGAGAACCATACCCCAGCCAGGAATGCTTCACCCGTGGCCCGTTGTCCCTTGCATTGCAGTGCCGTCCGAAACAATCGAGAGTCCTGCTTCTGAACGACGTTGTGCAACGAGGGTAAATAGGAGCTGATTGGCTGACCGCGTAAAGCATGTGCCTCGGGTGCCAGCAACCGGTGAGCCGCGTCGTTGGCCAGAAGAATTCTTCCGTTTGAATCAGTGGTTACGATCGCAGCGGGACTGCTCTCAACCAGCACCTGCAATTGCTCTTCTGCATCCTGACGGCGCCTTATTTGGTCCTCCAACTCTTCAACGTGCTTGAGGACAATGCTGCGATTGCGGACAAGCTCAGAAATGAACAGCCCGGTGCCGATGAAGCCGGCCGAGCTAAATACCAAACGGATGACCGCTTCATTGTGCGGCAGGTTGCTGAAGGCCTCTTGAAGAACCGCACAAAGCAAGGCAACAACAACAGTCTGTGTTCGGGACAGAACACCACCAAGAATGATGATGGGAAACAAGTACAAAAAGCCCAGGGAAATGTAGGGCTTGGTCAGCCAGTCGGCCAACGCAATCGCTGCGACTAACAGGTAGGCGATAACCAGCAACTTCGTACGGTTCGCCGGCACATAGATAGATAGAGGATCCTTCATGGTGCTGCTCCTAATGTTGCGCTACTGCTGTGTCGGAGGGAATGCCTTTTTCAACAGCTAGCCAAAAGATAGCCTGGCCAGCTCAAAGATAGTCGAGAAGGCCGAAAGATGGGATTCCCCATTCCCAGAGGTATTCTTCACAATTTCCATAGTGAGGCGCTTGAACGGGTGAGATCTCTGGGCAATTAAGAATCCGGGCCATTTAGGGCCACAGAGAAAGGCACTTCGCTACGCTGCGGACTAGACGCCTCGCCAGTATCGGTGTATTCCCCCGCGCGAGATTCCTGACTTGCGGAGTCATAGGTGTCGACCGTCTCTTAGCTGTCTGATTTCGGCATCCATTGCGCCCCGGAGTGCCTGATGCGAAGCAAGCATTTGCGTTGTCCCATATCACTCTTCCTCCTCGGCTTCTGCCTCAATGCCACGGCGCAGGAGCCTTGGACCTGGGAGAAGGTGCGAGACCGCTTTGAGGCAAACAATCCCACCCTTCGGGCCGGTTCCCGGAGCATCGACGAGTCAAAGGCGCAGGAGATCACGGCTTATCTGCGTCCCAATCCGAACCTGACTGTAGCTGCCGATCAGATTGATCCGCTTGCCGGAGGTCCGCCCCACGGCCCGTTCGCCTATTTCCTACCGCTGGCGACGGTCAACTATTTGCACGAACGTGATCGGAAGCGGGAACTGCGTCTGGAAAGTGCACAGAAAGCAACCGCGATCGCAACTTCGGATCAGGCTGATCTCGAAAGGAGTCTGCTCTTCAGCCTGCGCACTGCCTTCGTGCAGACCCTGCAAGCCAAGGCCGTGTTCGATGTGGCGAAGGACAATTTGGCCTACTACGACCACGTGCTCGCGGTCAGCCGAGAGCGGTTCAAGGCGGGGGACATCGCACAGATTGATCTCGACCGTCTAGAGCTGCAGCGCGTCCAGTACGAATCTGACCTGCAGTCAGCGGAAGTAAACCTGCGCACCGCGAAGATTCAGCTCTTGATGCTGTTGAACGACCGCATACCCATCGAGAAGTTTGACGTTACCGGGCGATTCGACTTCGGCGAGCGACTCCTCCCGCTCGACGAATTCCGCACGATTGCCTTGGATACAAGACCGGACCTGAAAGCGGCTGCGCGAGCCGTGGAGAAAGCGAACACCGATCATAGACTTGCGATCGCGAATGGTTCGACCGATCCCGTCTTCGGCTTTGATGTTGGCCGCAATCCCCCGGTCGACCAATACTTCGGCGTCAGCGTCAGCATTCCATTGCGCATCTTCGACCGCAACCAAGGTGAAAAGCGGCGGACACAAATCGATATCGATCGGACCTTACGATTGCTGGAGGCCACTCAGGCCCAGGTCTTCAGCGACGTAGACTCTGCCTACGCAACCCTCAACAGCAACCTCACTCTGCTGCGGCCCTATAAGGAAAAGTACCTGCAACAAGCGGTCCGAGTTCGCGACACGGTGGCGTTCTCTTATCAGAACGGTGGCGCATCGCTCCTCGACTTCCTAAACGCGCAGAGTGAATACCGCTCCGTTCAACTCAGTTACGTGAACTTGGTGGGTTCTTATCTGGCAGCCGCCGGGCAGTTGAATCTCGCCGTGGGCCGGGAGGTGATTCCATGACACGTAAGCAGCAGTCTCGCGCTGTTTTTCTGTGGGCGCTTCTTGCTCTGGCCCTGCTCAATGCTGCTTGTTCGCACGATACCCAAGCCGCAGCGACCAAGGCTGAGATAACTGTGCAACCGGGCGTCTTTACCGTTCAGCATCCGGAGCTATTCAGCCTGACCAAGATAGAAACTCGTTTGCTTCCCATGGTACTAAACGCAAATGGCGCAGTGAACCCCGACGTGACTCGGACAATTCATGTGACATCGATGGGCTCGGGCCGGGCCATCGAGCTGAACGCCCGTCTGGGCGATTCGGTGAAGAAGGGCCAGGTGCTGCTAGTGATCTCTAGCGCCGATCTAGGCACGGCAACCGCGGACTATCAGAAAGCCCGGGCCGACGAGGAACTCTCACGCAAGGCACTGGATCGAGCCCAGCTTCTTTATTCTCGCGGAGCTCTGGCGGAAAAGGACCTGCAGCTCGCGCAGGATGCCGAAGACAAGGCAAAGATTGATCTGCACACCGCCGAGCAACGCGTGCGCATACTCGGTGGCGACCCGAACCATCCGGCTCCACTCATTGAACTGCGCGCGCCGGTTTCCGGGACGATTGTGGAACAAAACGTCGCCGGGTTCGAGGGGATCAGGAGTCTTGATAACTCCCCGACTCTTTTCACCATCGCGGACCTCTCGCAAGTATGGGTGATCTGCGACGTTTATGAAAATGATCTAGGCGAAGTCCATGTTGGCGACTCGGCTGAGATCCACCTCAATGCTTTCCCGGACCGCATCTTTCACGGCAAAATTGGCGATATCTCTCGCGTACTCGACCCGACTACCCGCTCCGCTAAAGTGCGCATCGTTCTGCCCAACCCAGACGGTTCGCTAAGGCCAGGCATGTACGTAACTGCCACTCTCCGCTCCCGCAAATTGCAGCCCCATCTTGTGGTTCCCAGCACCGCAATTATGCGATTGCAGGACAAGGATTGGATATTCCGACAGGAAAAACTACAACGGTTTCAGCAAGTGGAAGTGCACGTGATAGGCGAAACGCATGACGGAATGCAGCAAATTCAGAATGGTGCGGTGAAGCCGGGTGAAGAAGTAGTGCTCAATGCTCTTGAGTTCTCCGCTGCGATGGCTGGGCAAGGGAAATGATTCGCTACCTCATTGACTTTGCGCTTCGTAATCGCATTTTGATTCTTAGCGTTGCGGTTATTTTGTTTGTTTGGGGAATCATTTCTTTTCACCGCTTGCCCATCGAAGCGTATCCCGATGTGGCAGACACATACACCCAGATCATTACGCAATGGCCAGGGCACGCAGCGGAGGAGGTCGAGCAACAGATCACGGTCCCACTAGAAGTACAGCTGAACGGCGTAGCCCACCTGACACATCTGCGCTCGGTTTCGCTCGCGGGGCTGTCCGTCATCACCATCATCTATGACGATGCAACCACTACATTCAACGCCCGCCAGGAAGTGCTCGACCGGCTT
>Ga0209526_10001278_pt1 | contig 16794 bp, 24 predicted proteins | sample JacPinW_OM2H0_M1_FD_188566 | JGI IMG/M metagenome (GOLD analysis project Ga0209526, IMG submission 188566) | Forest soil microbial communities from Algoma, Ontario, Canada - Jack Pine, Ontario site 1_JW_OM2H0_M1 (SPAdes) (version 2) | ecosystem: Environmental > Terrestrial > Soil > Boreal... | reverse complement strand
GACCGAATTTCTTTGCAAAATTGGGGGTCAACCCGCCGATCTGTATTCGTGTCGTTGGAGAGCAGGATTTCGCCGGTACCAAGACAGAGCCCGGTGAGGCTGATGCCCGCATGCAAACGCGTCCCCACTTCTGGAGCGGCCCCAATGGAGGCTCGGCAGCACACAGCGTTGTCTGTGCTGAGCGCGATAGCAGCTCCGGTTGCCGCGGTTCTCTCCATGGCCTGCTCCAAAATGGCCTGAAGTTCCGGTTCAGGGCCTACAGAAGTCGTGATTGGACTGAATGGGAGTGTGCTGTGCTCAGTTTGGCGTGGCTTCTCAGGAGAGCTGGTGATCCTTGAATTATCAGGTAAGGGAAAGCTCGACATACTCACGCCTTTCACGATAGTGCTCCCTCGACCGCGCTTAAGCGTACTCGCACCAGGCTCGCCACGGGAGTTCAGCCAAAGCTCGGGGCGGAGGGACTACCGGAAGTAAAGTTTCAGTATACAGCTGTTTGCCGATCTACTATACTTCGGCCAAGTCCGTTCCGTAAGCTGTTAATCTCACGTGAATCGAAGCTGCAAAGGATGTCCTAGTTTTCTTGTTACGCTGCCGAAGAAAGCCGTGCTTCTTTCCCTGGTAGTCAGCTCAATCGGCAGCGCCTACCCAGCCAAACATGTAAAATCCGCAGCATTGTTAAGTATAGGCGGAGCAGCCCGTGTGCTGGACGAAATTACCAAGAAATCTCAGAATGCAGTCCCCGATGCGGTCTTGAACAGCACGAAGTGCATTGTGGTGATTCCGTCGATCACGGGGGAAACGGTAAATGTCAGCGCTGGCGGAGTAGCTACCTGCCGTGAAACAGCGGATAGCTGGAGCGCTCCTGCATTCGTCAAATTCAACGGGTATGGTATTCGAGCTCACCGTACTGATTTGCTGGTCTTTGTTTTGAGTGACACGGGAGTGCGGGCATTGCTGTCTGGCGAACTGCAGATCGGAGGACAGAAACGGGCGGCCGCGCCTCTTGTGAATACAAGTCCTGTAACCACCCAGGTCGAACTGACCGCGGAGTTGCTTACCTACGAAGGCGCAGCGGGCGCGCTCTCTAGCAGTGAAGCCAGCGGCGTCATTCGGGGCGACGCGGACACCTCGGATGCGATCCCCAACCCAGTACCGAGAAAAACGACTGACAAATATCTATCATCGGTTGTCTCTTTCTTTAACACAATCACAGCGACCGGGATCGTGATTCACCACACGGCGGTGATTCCGGGCAAAAATACAGTGCCCCCCAGCGAGCGCGATATCGACAAATATCATCGTGAGCGCGGCTTCGAAATCTTGTGTTTCGGTCGGGTTTACCATGTGGCCTATCACTACCTCATTATGCCGAACGGCGGAGTGAAAGCTGGCAGACCCGAAAGGTGCGAGGGAGCGCATGCGGCAGGGTACAACTCATACTTGGGAATTTCAGTCGTGGGTGATTTCAGCAGCGAAGATAACCCAACCGGGAAAAACGGGCCGACTAGACCAAGCGCGAAGCAGATCGCCTCCCTCATTCAACTTTGTCGGCGGCTGAAAGACCGTTACAACATTCCCTTGCAACACATCGTTCGCCATAGTGATATTTCCAGTACCAAATGTCCCGGCGACCGGTTTCCCTTCAGGTCGATTCTGGATCAACTCCAACGGAGACCAGGTGGCATAAAGCCGGGGCGTGGATGATGCACCCAAAGCGTCTTATGGCGTGGCTTGCGGTAGCGGCTTTATCGACGACTTTGGTCGCTGCACCGAAACAGACGCCACACAACACGAAAGCCTCGAGCGAGGAGCCATTCCGCAGCTTTCGCATGCTGGACGCTAAGCTGACTCTCCTTACGAATCAGCAGGACGCTTTGAAGGCGGCTTTCAATCCTGTGGAGTCGGGTTCTGGAAGCATAGCTGCCCCGTCAGAGCGTCGGACGAAGACTTCCAGAAGTATGAACTTCACGGCCGCTGGAATCGAGCGTATAGCGGGCGGGTTGGAACGTTTGTACGAAGAGCGCCACCAGGGCTTCGGGGTCCAAATGTTCAGAATTATGCGCATCAAAGCAGAGGAAGTTAAGCGGGGCGTCAATGCTGTGGCTAAAGCGCAAACGCGCAGCGCGCTAGACCTCGCTACAAAGACCCTGGATGAACGGATAGTGTCCCTTGTTGTTCAGTTCCAAGCTGCGTCGGGGGGATATGGTGCAGCTCGTTGCGCCCCGGGTGTATGGACATGCTGCGAACCAAAGCGGTCCAAAGACTTGCTTCAAAGTGAACAGGTCGCATGCATGTGGGGGTGTGTTCCAAGGGCTGAGAGCTGTACAGGGTTCCTCGGTCCGCGTATCCGCCGGCGGCCCTGAAATCAACTGCAGGCACCTACTGCATGATCGCGGCAGCAAATACTGCTCATCGTTTCGTCAGGTGATCGAAGCAGGAAGCGTGAAGACCCTTGCCTTGCCGACCAGAAGCCCCAACCTTTATGCTTATGCGGAACACTGGGTAAGGTCGGTTACCTCAGAATAGTGTCATCAGTCAGGAAGTTAGCAAGGAAAGGCAAGACGACTTCATCGGGAAGAAGCTGTACGTTGTCTTTGCCTTGGTGATTTCGTTCCTCATGATAGTGGGTTTGGTAGTGGCGCAACGCTCGCCGCAATGAGCCTTCACCCAACAAGATCAGCTTCACCATTGAGAATGCTCCCATCCGACCGTTTCCGTCTAGCAGTCAGAGGGTTAGCCCGGCAACGCTTCGTCACTGACGCAGTCGGCACAAATTCTCGCGCGGTCAATCCTCGCACCGCGCCTCACGAGATCGCGCAGATCGTCCCAATCGAATTCCGCGCCATGCTCAAATTTCTCCATCAACCTCGCGGGATCGAAAGTATCCCGCCCTGCCAAAGCTTAAGCACCACCAGCCTGCGGATGATCGGCTGGTCGAGCGGCCTTGTGGCCGCTTCGTGTGGGAAAAACTCCGGCCTTGAAGACAGCCTACATAAGAATCAATAACTTGTGGAGTTTCAACGTCGCTTTTAGTTCGATCCCCACAACCCCTACCAGCTTTCTCATTCTTTACAAAGGACTTGCTCATTCCGCCGAGGCAAGCAATAAGAGCAAACAGCATCGGAGGTAAAGACAAAATACTCGGGGCACGGATGGCAAGCCGACGAATCGCCCCCCGCACTAGCGTTCTAGAGATTCCTAATTCTCGCAGGGAGTAGATGATGATAGTGGCCGACGCCATGCTCGACCTGGGCGAATGTCGAGAAAAGCCGTCTCAATGGTGGTGTAGGTTACGAGATTCCCAACAGGACCTGGAAGCCTCAAAAGGCCCGCGCAAACCACTCTTTTGAGTAAACTAAAACTCGATGATTCCACGCTTCACGCCGATCATCGCGGCGTGGGTTCGGTCGTTGGCGCCCAACTTGGAGAGAATGCTCCGGACTTGGCCCTTGACGGTCTCTTCACTGGCGGAAAGCTGCGCGGCAATCTCTTTATTGGCATTCCCTTCGGCAATCAGGCGCAGGACGCGCACTTCTGCCGGGGTCAGCGCGTCATCCGTGGCATGCTCCGCAAGTTGAAAGGACACCTCTGGCGAAACCGTCTTTCTCCCGGCATGTACCGCCCGAATCGTTTCCAACAGTTCCTTGTGCAACAGATTTTTTAGCAGATACTCACTCAGTACCCGGAGCTTGCTGGATTATTTTGGACCCGGATTGTCGATTTTAGGACAAATCCGTTCGATTCACTTACGGAGGGTCACATGAAATTCAACATAAGACGTCGAGATCAGATGAAAAAAGCTGTAATCGTTTTGATCTTACTACTTCTGGCGAGCCTAGAACCTGCCACCGCCCGGGCGTAGGATCCTAAGTATTCCCCATTGAGTGAGTACAGGATGCCGCGTGATGCCGAGATAGCGCTGGCCAGAAGTGCACAACCTTGCCCGGGATGCCGTCCATGGACCTGCTGTAGGATACTCTCCCAGTGGAACACTTCTTTACTTGCCCATATTGTGGGGAAGAGATTTCGATGGTTCTCGACCTGTCGGTTCGCCGTCAAATATATGTCGAAGACTGCGAAGTCTGCTGTAATCCAATCGAGATCACTTACAGTGTGCAAGATGATGCGCTCGCTAGCTTTTATGCCAAGATCCTCCAATAAATTCGCCTAGCGAAAACCACTTCTCCGATAACCGCATGTTCTTCTCGAGTTACGCAGAATGGTGACGTTGCTGGTGCGTAGTGCTGGTCTTGAGCGTGCGGCATCGATAGCCTCGGTGATCATCCCGCGGCGAAGTAAACCGTCGCCGGAGCTACACTCGAGACTGCCGCAGATGATGGTCCAGATGCTTGTACATCCACGCCGCCTAATACTCCGGCGTTAGCCGCCCAAAGAAGCTATGCGGATGCGTGGTGCACCCCTCCGGCCCGGCCGCGGCAAACCGGTCGATCAATCCGCACAACCGCTCCCGTTCCCTTCCCAGGTCCCGTTCATCCTGCACCACAAGATCCTTCACTGTCGGCGAATTCCGGCGCATCGGTTCGTCGCTCTTAAACGCTATCGGCTTCACCATCCGCCCAATGATCCGCCCAATCAACATTCGCGGCGGACATATCTCCCCCATCGCCATCTCCATCGCCGCGGAGCAATGCGCCAGCGCTTGCGCTGGATTCATCTTGCCCCACATCCGCTCGCTATCCGGCCTCAGCTGCGCCATCCGCTCCTTCACTTCTTCCACCTTCCTCGCTTCAAAGAGATTTTTCATACGGAAAGATCTCCCCCGAGTCAACCCCTCACAATCCAGTGCATCTGAGCACCCCGTCGTGAAACAAAAGAGTGTCCCGTCATCATCGTCTCCTTTTTTATGGTCATCGTCAGTGCCTGTACTCCTGAGCGGCAGATCGAATCCTTGCCATCAGACCGTCCCAGCCTCGTTCGATCTGAGCATCGTGAGAAATCTGCCCCATCGCTCTGCGCGTGAACTTCAGCAGTCCGGTCATCCGCTATGTTAGGCACTGCCCAATAGAGGTACGATTGTAGGTGCCTTGCCGTAAGGCCAAGCTCTATGCCCGAGCTGCCCGATATCACGGTCTACATCGAAGCGCTTGAGAAGCGCATTCTCGGTAAGAGGCTCGAACGTGCACGTATTGCAAGCCCGTTTCTGCTGCGCACGGCAGTGCCGCCGCTTAGCAGCGCGGAGGGTAAGACCGTGCGTCAGTTGCGCCGGTTAGGTAAGCGCATCTGTATCGGCCTGGAAGAGGATCTTTGGCTGGTTCTGCATCTAATGATCTCTGGCCGGCTTCACTGGCGCGAACGCAGCGCCAAGGTTTCGCCGCCACGAGGCCTCGCCGCCTTGGATTTCCCGAGCGGCAGCCTGCTTTGGACCGAGGCCGGTTCTCAAAAGCGCGCCTCACTCCATGTGGTCGGTGGAGAACCGGAACTTCGCGCGCTCGATCCGGGAGGATTGGAAGTCCTCGAAGCGGATCTCACAGGCTTTGCCGCGGCTCTTCGATCGTCCAACCACACCTTGAAACGAGCGCTCACCGACCCACGATTATTCAGCGGCATTGGGAACGCATACTCCGACGAGATCCTTTTCGAGGCGCGGCTTTCCCCGCTCGCGCTTACTCAAAGGCTCACTGCTCCGGAGATAGCGCGGCTATTCGCGGCCGTCCGGTCTAATCTGACTCAGTGGATCGAGCGCTTGCGCTCGGAAACCGGCGACGGGTTTCCCGAAAAAGTCACCGCATTTCGCGAAGGCATGTCGGTGCACGGCCGATACAAGCAGCCCTGCCCGCGGTGTAACGTCAATATCCAGCGCATTCGTTACCTCACCAACGAGACCAACTACTGCCCGAATTGCCAAACGAGTGGAAAGCTCCTGGCGGACCGCGCTTTGTCGCGGCTGCTGCGGGAAGACTGGCCCAAGACTCCTGAAGAACTCGAGTTGCTGGTCCCCAACCCTCGGAGGATGGGGAACAGATCTAGGAGAGAGTAGCTAGTCCGGCGGTTAACCGGATTGGGTCTGATTTCTCAGGACAAATGTGGAGTTATTGGCGAACGAGCTCGACGCGGCGGTTCCGGGCGCGGCCTTCCATCGTGTCATTTGATTCGACCGGACGTGTGGCGCCAAAGCCCGCGGTCGAGAGCCGATCGGGCCCGATGTGGTAACGGGTGGCGAGGGCTTGTTTTACCGCGGCGGCCCGGCGCTGCGAAAGATCCAGGTTGAATGTGTCGCCTCCAATGTTGTCGGTATGCCCGTCCACGCTGAGCTTCCAATCCGGATGTTCGCCGAGAACCTGGGCGATTTCCTTAAGAACGACGTCCGATTCCGGGCGGAGCGCATCACTAGCAAAATCGAAGTAGATGCCATAGATCTGGGCGCGGCCGCTGGTGGCGAGCTCCCGTGCGATCTGTTTGCTCGGTCGTTCTCTTTCCTCTTCGCCAGGAGGAAGGGCGATCTTGATGACCTGAAGACGATCGCCGGTTGCTCCCTGTTGCCACGCTAGCGCCAGCGGATTGCCGGGATCGTCCAGAAAATAGAAATTAGTCTCCTCGTCGCTGTCCTCAGGTTTGCAAGCGGCATGCAGAGCTGGCAGCTCCGCCCGCTGATTGTTCACCAACACCGGGAACGCCAGGTCGTGTGCTTCCACGCGGTGCAGCGTGCAGGAAACTTCCGGTGTCAGGCCGAATGCTGGCAGTCCCGGCACGCTTTGATCTTTTTGGGCGGGGCTTGCGGCCGGGCTAGTTGGCGCGTTCATGAGTTTCTTGAAACCTTGCAGCAGCTGCTGCAGACCATTCACGCCGTATTTGAAATCGGTTTTTCCGGAACTCTTCAGCTCGTTCAAGGTAGCTTTGGAAATACTAATCGCGGTTGATCCTGGGTATTTCTCTTCCTGCTCCTGGCAAAACCATTCACGATACTCTCCCGAACTCTCCAGATCCGCGCGAAGGATGGTGCGAGCGCAGGCGATTTTCCGTGGCGGCTTGGGCGGGCCCTGCTGGCCGGTCGGTTGACCCAGCATCGCGGTAAAGTCCGGTTCGGAAGGCAACTGCGCGGAATACCTCATGTGGAGGGAATCCGCGGTTGTGGCGTCAAAGCTCTTGATCGACTCGTAGTCGCCCACCAGTGGTTGATTGATGGCAGTCACAACGGTGAGCCCGTCACGCAGAGGAACCTTGCTGGAGGGAGATGCGATCAAATCGGAGGGCGCGGCCTTCCAATCAGGAAGTGCTCGAGTGCCGCCACTCCCACCCGGACCTTTGCCAGTGACAGCATGGACGAGCCCTCCTACGTCATTCTGTTTGTAGGCCTGCTGGATCTCGTCGATCTTCTTCTTTGCTCGGTAGCCGACATAGAGTACGCCACCTACTACGCCGACGGCGCCAAAGACCACGATGAGTAGCAGCGCGAGAAGAATGTTTCTTCCGGTATTTCCTTTTGCTGGAGAAGGAGGTGGAGCCGTGGGGGCCGAAGGCGCCACAGAACTTGCCGGAGCAGGCAGCGCGGCCAAGTCAGTTTGCGGGGCAGTCGCACTGGTATTCGTGCCAAGCGGTTTGCCACACTTCGTGCAGAACTGCGAACTGATCCCGTTGGCGGCGCCGCACTGGGAGCAGAAGCGAAGCTTGGGCCCCTCCGCGGATGGGGCCTCTACTTGCGCGCCACACCTCGTGCAGAAATGCGGGCTACCTTCGAGCGGCGCCCCACATTTGGCGCAAACCATTGGCATGGAGAACCTCTGCGTACTAGAAGGGATTTGCAGTAGAAGGTATCGTGCTTCGGGTATCTTCGCAAGGCATCGACGCAAAGCAAATGCGGCAAAACCGTGTCGCTCTCTACCGGCACCCTGGTGAGCTGCTGATGGCCTTCGTCTGCCGGTACGCGTCGGCTTCCGCACCACCGGTGATCAGCCGCGCGCCTCGGCTATAAGTCAGATATTCGAACCCCCACTGGATAAATACGAGCACGCGGTTTTGAAACTCAACGATGTACATGAGGTGGATGAACAACCATATGAGCCAGGCGGGCAATCCGGAGAAGTGAAGGCCATAGATGTTGGCTACGGCGGCGGCGCGGCCGATGACAGCCATGTCGCCCTTATCAAAATACCGGAACGACGGCAAAGGTTCGGCTCCTTGGAGGCGAGCGCGAATCGCTTTCGCCGCATAGGCGCCGCCCTGTATCGCCACTTGCGCGACACCCGGCAGCGGCCTGCCATTTTCTCCGGCGGTTAGCGCCAGGTCCCCGGCAATGAAAATGTCTGGATAATTCGGCACCGTCAGATCCGGCGTAACCTTGATACGGCCGCTACGGTCGGTTTCGGACTTGGTCCGTTCGGCGAGTTTCCTGCCGAATTGCGTGATCATTACACCCCCGGCCCAGAGAACTGTCTTCGCCGCAAGTCTCTCGATGGCCTCCCCGTTCTTGTAGGTGACACCTGCGCCGTCGACATCCGTAACCATCACTCCCTTCCGGACCTCCACGCCCAGCCGCTTGACCAATCTTTCGGCCTTTACGGAAAGATCTTCGGGATACGCACTCAACACGCGATTCCCGCCCTCCATCAGGATGATCCGCGCTTCCTTCGGGTTAATTCTGCGGAAATCATTCTTGAGGGTTTCATTCGCGATTTCCGCCAAGGCTCCGGCCAATTCCAAACCCGTGGCCCCCGCGCCAACGATCGCGAAGGTCAGCCAGGCGCGGGCCTCCTCCTCGGTCGCGGTGCGCTCCGCCGATTCAAATGCATATAGAATTTTGTGACGAATTGCGGTAGCCTCTTCGACAGATTTGAGGCTAGGCGCCCACTCACGCCAACCATCATTTCCGTAATACGACGTTTGCGAGCCGGTTGCGACAATCAGGGAATCGTACGGGAAGTCCGCGCCATCACGCAGAATGACGCGCTTCGAGTCTGGGTCAATATCCACTGCTTCGCCGAGAAGCACTCGAGTATTTTTTTGGCGACTCAAAACCCCGCGCAGAGGAGCCGCAATTTCGCCCGGCGAGAGCGAACCCGTCGCTACTTGATAGAGGAGCGGCTGAAATAAATGAAAATTGCGGCGATCGATGAGCGTGACTTCCACGGGAGCGCTCTTGAGCTTTTGCGCGGCGTTGAGTCCTGCAAAGCCGCCACCCAATATCAAAACACGATGCAACGGCGCCATCGTCAACGCCCCTTTCTGAGTAACCGGACTGGCATTCGCATCATCTCACCCACTGTGACTATCTCCTGTTTGATTCATCAGCACTATGAACGGGCGCGGCGGATCTGGTTACTTGTGGTCGTTTTGTTGGTGCTTGTTCCTAGCTTAGGCGCGCAAGGAAGCCCCAAGCTAATCTCAACGGGCCTTTCGATAGCCCCGTCCGAACCGGGGGACGTCTCGGTGCCTTCCGAGACCATTGTAATCGGCTTCCTAGGCGGCTTTGTTCGGCATGATGACGCCGTACACAGCGAGGTGCAGCTTGCGCAGCGCCTACGGACTCAGTATCCGGTGGGTGTGCGGGTCGAGGCCTTCGAGAACCGCCGGCGCGGGGATGCTCATAAATTGATCCTGAGTTTTGTGACAGCCGATCAGGCCGGCAAACCGACCGAGGCGCAGAAGCGCGGTGCGCGCGTCATTCTCTACGGACATAGCTGGGGCGCCAATGCCGTGGTTGCACTGGCGCGTGACCTCGAGTCCGATGGCATTCCTGTGCTGCTGACCATCCAGGTGGACAGTATCGCCAAGGGCGGCCAGAACGATGCCGTCATTCCCGGCAATGTCGCGGAGGCCATAAATTTTTATCAAGACAAGGGCCTTCTGCACGGCCAGCGGCGAATCCACGCGGTCGATGCCACCCGCACGCAGATTCTCGGAAACTTCCGGATGGATTACGCCGCGAATCCCATCGCTTGTCCTCAGTATCCATGGTATGACCGGATTTTCATGAGAAGTCACATTGAAATCGAGTGCGATCCTGCCGTGTGGCAGCGCATCGAGACCTTGATTCGCGAACACCTGCCCGCGCAGGCGGCCCCGGAAAGCGGTGCACAATGAGTCGCCCGGCATGATGGAGCGGCTCATGCGCTGGGCCCATTCGCTGAACACCCCGGCCATGCGGTTTGAATACTCGCCACCCGCGCGCTATCCGTACCTGGTTTTTGTCGAAGCGTTCCTTTTTTCGGCCTTCGTGGCCCTATACATCTGGCGCTTGCAAATTACGCACCCGGAATCGTGGATCGTTTTCCCACTCTGGCTGACCGCAAGTTTTCTGGGGCACCGCGACACGCCGAAAACTATGGGCTGGCGGGCGGACAATCTGTGGTCCGCGGCGCAGCACCATGCCACGGTAATCGGAATGTGCGTTGTCGGGGTGTGCGTCAGCGGATTGTCCCTGGGGGCGGTTCATCGACTGCCAGCGCACCTGCTCGACCGGCACCGCTTTGTCGGTTACTTTTCATTTTGTCTGCTCCAGCAGGTGGCTCTGAATTCCTATCTAACGAACCGCTTCCTCTCCGCGTTCGAGAATCCTCGGAACGCCGCTTTGCTTTCCGGTGCGATTTTCGCGGCGTTGCATTGGCCCAACCCCGTGCTTGTTCCGCTGACGTTTATCGGAGGGTTCGCGATGTGCTGGCTGTTCGCCAGGGACCGGAACATTCTGCCACTTACTCTCGGGCAAGCGGTTTTAGGTGGTTTGGTCTGGTGGGCCTTCCCTGTCGCCTGGCATCATGCCATGCGCGTCGGCCCGGGATACTATTCGTTCGTGCAGAGGCTTTGGTGAAGCTCGCGCGGTTTCCCACATCGTCAAAGATTCAGATGGCCGTAGCTTCCTAAAGCCGCCCCTCGCTCCCCGGCTTCTTTGAATTGGCTCCGGCGCTGGGCGCTTTGCCAAACTCCGGCAATCGCAGTTCCACACTGCGTGCAGGCTCCCTCCTTCACACGATTCTCCAAAACGTCATGCCAGGAGCGTCGAATTAGCAAGACGCCGCACTTCGGGCAATGGGTATGCGCGCCTTCGCTGTAAATGTTACCTTCGTAGACATAGTGCAGACCTGCTTCCCGGGCAATCTTGCGGGCCTGGTGAAGAGTCTCGGGCGGTGTGCCCGGCTTGTCTCGTAGCTTGAAATCTGGATGAAACGCGGTGAAGTGCAAGGGGACGTCGGGCCCAAGGTTCGTCAGGATCCACTCCGCGAGCTTTCGCGTTTCGGCAGGATCGTCGTTCAGCGTCGGGATTATCAGGTTGGTAATCTCGAACCAAACATTTGTTTCATTCTTCAGCCATTGCAGGGTTTCGAGCACCGGCCCTAGATGCGTCAACGTGATCTTGCCGTAGAAGCTTTCGGTAAAGGCCTTCAAATCTATGTTTGCAGCATCGATGTGATCGTAAATATCGTGAAAAGCCTCCCGCGTTATGTAGCCGTTTGACACCATTATGGTTTTCAGGTCGTGTACCTTCGCGGCCTTGCAGATGTCGATCACATACTCGCCCCAGATGGTTGGCTCATTGTAAGTAAAGGCAATCGAATCGCACCCATACTGGAGAGCTAGCAGCGGCACGTCTTCCGGCGGAACAGGCTGCGAGTGCACTTGATCGTGGCGTGATTTGGAGATGTCCCAGTTCTGACAGAAAAAGCAGCCCATGTTGCATCCCGCCGTACCCATGCTAAAAACGCGCGTTCCGGGCAAAAAATGATTTAGAGGTTTTTTCTCGATGGGATCGATTTGTAGAGCCGCCGGCGCGCCGTAACCCAGGCTATAGAGTGTGCCCCCCTGATTGACGCGGATGAAGCAAAAACCAGATTGACCAGGATTAATGTGGCAATGCCGCGGGCACAGGTAGCAATGAGCGCGACCATTGGCCTCAGGTTCCCACCAGCGCGCCTCGTGCAGCGTTTCCGTTTTTTGGAGGATCTTCAGTTCGGTCACGGATCCTCCTTTCACACCCACCCATTATACGCCCGCCAGGACACTTAGCTCTTTATGGGGTGACAAGAGTAACTGTGGGGAGTTGGCTAGCGTCGCTTGCGCTGAATCTGTCGGCGCTCGGCAGCCCACGCGAGGAACCGCTCCATCTGGGCCCGGTACTTCCAGGCTAACCGAACGAATTTTCCGGCGTCCAAGCCTGCTGCCTCCGGTCCGAGAAAGGTCTCAAAGCGCCAGCGAAGATAGGGGCTCTTCCAAGGAGTTAGGCGGTAACCCATGGCCGCAATCCAGTAATACCGCAATGCGTTCCACATTGGGAGGAAAGGACGCTTGGCGCCCCCCTTGCAGCTCTATTCTAACCTCCCAACGGCGCAGAGAGGTGCTCGTGGACGAGGAGCCAGTTTCGACCGCGCTTCTCCCAGATTCCCGTATAGCGCACGTCTGTCTGGGTGCTTTTTCCGTCCTTCGTCTTCTCGGAGAAATGCATGGAGACGATGGTCCAGGCAACCGTGCCGCGCCGGGACACTTTCAGGTCTTCGCCGGCCGTAAGGCTCCCACTGGCCATGTTCGCGAAGAACTCTTTTTGCACCCCGTCGTGATATTCCTTCCAGCCGTGATACGCGAACGGCGCAAGGTCGTAGAAAACCAAGCTGTTGTCCTTGGCGTAAAACTTAGCCGGAGCGTTGGCGTCACCCGTGCTCCAAGCGGCGCAATAGCCGTCAATGAGTTTGCGGAACGTCGCGTCATCGGAAGCTTTCTGCTGGGCACGAGCCCCGACAAAGGTCAACAGCGCTCCCGCCATGGCCATGGCCACGTACAATAGCCAGCGCCATCGTTCATTGGTTTTACCGTCGGCCACCGCCACTCGCAGGGTCATTCCCGAGCTCCTCTGTCAAGACCCACAGTTTGAGGCAACTGAAGCTTTGTGGTTCCGCATAAGCTAGTGCCATTCCAGAATTTTTGCAAGCGATGGCGTCACGACGGCACTTCGATCTTGGCTTTTGGGGGCAGCGTTCGCCGACCAGAAACCACCGTTTGCCGGTACCGCCGGGTTCTTCGCCGAATAGCCAATGCATACCTTCCACGAGCGCCCTATTCTCGCTCTTGCGCGGGCCGGGCGCGCGATCCGGGAGGTCCACATGACAGGCAAGTTTCCAACGGGAGGACGAAGCAAATTCTCGGAGGAGCATTGCTGGCGATCGGTACAGGCGTGTTGCTCGTTCGCACGAGTTTTTTGGCACTTCAAGCCTGCAATCTCCTGCGCGCTTCCGCGCCAGACACGGCCGAATCTCTCGCTGAGGTGGGTCTAGCTGTACTCCACGGAGTACAAATCGTGGCCTTCAATCGCACTATCTTGTTCTCGCTGCTCTCGAATATATTGGTATTATTCTCAGCGCTCGCAGTTATCGCTGCCGGAGTAACGCTGCTGCGTAGGCCATTCGCGAAGACGCTTGCACAACACCGTTGGTCCGAATCACCGACAGGAGATCAATGAATGGACGCACCCGGAGAACCTGGGGGGCCGACATCAAGCGCAGGATTGAGCTTGAGACCTCTGCTATCTCGGGGCGCCGTGGCGACTTTCGCTGGGGATTCGTCTGGGGAGCGCTGATTTGTCTCATCGGTGTGGCGATTCTGCTGGATCACATGGGCTTTATCGCCGACGGTTGCCAGGGACTGCTCATTCCGCCGTTGCTCCTGCAACCCTTGCCAGAAAATGCCATAACCCACGGCATCGCGAATCTGCCGGAAGGTGGTTGTGTCCGGCTCGCCGCGCATTGCCACGACGGAGTACTCTCCATCATCGTCGAAAACACCTTCGATCCGGAGGCCACTTCCATCCGCCGCAACGGTATGGGCCTCGAGAATGTTCGCCAGCGCTTGGAAGCAAGGTACGCGAAACTGGCGAACATGCGCGTGTCGCCGGACCAATCGTGCTTTCAGGTGAGCTTGTCGCTTCCTGCCGAAACGCAGGACGTGGCGTGTTGACCGTGAGCCTAGAGAGGAAAATTACTGCTCTAGTTGTGGATGATGAAGAGCTGGCGCGGCACGTCCTTCGCGAGCTGCTCCAGGCCCATCCCGAAATTCAAGTTCTTGCGGAGTGCGCCAACGGATTTGAGGCCGTCAAAGCGGTCGCCGAACACAAACCGGACGTGATCTTGCTCGACGTGCAAATGCCCAAGCTTACCGGGTTTGATGTCCTCGAGCTAATCGACACCCACGTCGCCGTTATTTTCGTCACCGCGTACGATCAATATGCGATGAGAGCCTTCGAGGTCCATGCGGTTGATTATTTGCTGAAGCCCGTTGGGCGGGAACGGTTCGAGGCGGCACTCGAACGCGCTAAGAATCGTATCGGTGAAAAAACGCCTCCTGCGCTGGAACTCGCCGCTGCGGCCCGTCCGCCGTAGCAATTTCTCGAACGACTGGTCGTTAAAAATGGCACGCGGGTCACGTTGATCCCCGTCGCCAAGTTGGACTATCTGGAGGCCCAAGACGATTACGCGGCATTGGCAAGTCAAGGTAAGAAACATCTGAAGCAGCAGACCATCGCGAGTGTCGAAGCGGGTTTGGATCCCGCACGTTTCGTGCGCATCCACCGGTCGTACGTTGTCAATTTTGAACGGGTGGCCCGCATCGAGCCCTACGGGAAGGATAGCCGTCTGGCCATTCTCGCCGACGGCACGCGCCTGCCGGTCAGCCGCGCCGGTTACGCCCGTCTCAAATCACTCTTAGATGACCGCGCTTAGTGCCATGGACGTCCGTCGTACTCTGGGCGCAGGTGCGAACCGTAGCCGACACCCAGATCAACGCGCCGTAGACCTCGACCTATCCCGCAAGCTTCCGCACCCAGATCCGGCTGGTCGCCGGCTTTCCGAGATGCATCGTGCGACCCCGGGCTCGCAGAGTCATCGTCTCGTCGTACTCGCGCTTCTTGACCTCGACCTGTGTTTCCGGGCGCAATTCGAGGTCTTCCAGAAATTCCAGGAACTGCCCATCTTTCTCGTACACGCAAAGAATCTCTGCCTTTTCACTCGCGCGAAGATCCGATAGAAGAACCGCTCCCTGACTGCGCAATTTCGCGACCCCACCGCGCATCGGCACACCGTGCGGACAACTCTTCTTGTCGCCAAATCGCTTCAAGAGCAGGGCTTCGACTTCGGGCGAAATGGCGTGTTCCAGCCGCTCCGCCTCATCATGAGCCTTCGCCCAGGACAGTCCAATCACGTCCGTCAACAGCATCTCCGCCAACTGGTGCCGCAGCGCCAAGCGTTCCGCGTACTGCCGCCCTTTTCTGGTCAGGTCAATGCGGCCGGTGCGATCCACGCGGACGTGGCCATCTCGCGTCATGCGCTTCAACGCCGCGGTCACCGCGGGCGGCGTCACATTCAGTTCTTCCGCGAGACGCGCGCTGATCGGCGTCTGGTCCTCTTGAAGCATCTCCCAGATCGCCTTCAAGTAATCTTCCTGCGAAACGCTGGTCTTTTCCCGTCGCAATGAGTCTCCTTGCAGGCCCATGCCCGGTCCGCCAACCCTTGCAAGAGGCACTCGCTCGCGTGACCGGATGCTTCAGCGTAGCCGGGTTCACCGGCGGTCGCAACCCCCCGCAGCTTCCGTGCGAGCTTCGTACCGTTAGCCGGCAGCACGATGGAGCAAATCCTTCCGCGTCCATGTCAGGTATCCGTATCTGCCAGTTTGGTTCTCGCTTGCCGCAGCGTTTGCATTTGTCGATCGTTCTACTCGCCTCTTTCGCAACTGGCAAGCCGCCTGGACTGACGAAGTCTATTTTGGCGGCTGGGCATCCGTCGCCATTGGCACAGTCGGAGTGGCGAATGACCTCGACAGCCGCACTTATCTTCGGCGGTGCGTGCGTGTCTTACTCATGGTGTTGAATGGGCGCACTCGGCCCGGGCAGAAGCACACGATCCGGTCGGAAACCGCTTTGAACGCGACACTCCTGCATTCGCGCCGCTCCTCCTGCCGAATCTTTCCATTCTAGAATTTATCGGAAGTATGACGATGAACTGGGAAATGCGAGACCTCACCCAGAAGCAATGTATTACCCTTGCACTTCTGCCGTTTCCTTGGAAACGCCCGCTCCGCCATGTCAAGAAAGTGCCGGTGCACGGTCGAATCTTCCGTTAGCTCCGGATGAAACGCACAAGCCATTACATAACCCTTTTGCACCAAGGCCGGGTTTCCCGCATACTCAGCAAGTACCTCAACACTCGGACCGACACGCTCAATGATGGGCCCGCGAATGAAAACCATCTCTAGTGGCTCTTTTTTCAGAGTAGAGGGTCCGCTCACGACATCGCTGTTGACCTGACGTCCATAACCATTCCGCAGCACGGTCATGTCGAGCAATCCCAGCGACGCTTGCTTTGGATTTTTCACTTCCGTCGCCAAAAGAATTGCGCCCGCGCAGGTGCCGAAGATAGCCCGATCGTCCGCGGCAAATTTCTGGATGCCCTCGTACAAGCCTTCTTCTTGCAGGAATTGCAGTTGCGTGGTGCTCTCTCCGCCCGGCAGGATCAAGCCATCGCAACCCTCGAGATCCTCGCGAGTCCGCACTTCGGCACTCTCCACGCCCATGCGGGCAAGCATCTGCGCGTGAGCCGCAAAATCTCCTTGCACCGCCAAAATCCCAATCTTCACCGCGCAAACTCCCGTTGAGCGCCTGTCGGGGCGCAACATGGTGTACCCTACCCCGCTAGAAACTCAATGTCACCAACCACGCGTCGACAGCATGTCCTTCTGCTCCAACTGCCGCACATCAATCCCCGGCATAGCCTCACCCAAATCCTCGTGAGCCTCCAGCACTGCCTTCGGATCTTCAAAATGCGTCGTCGCTTTCACCACAGCCTTCGCGCGCGCCTCCGGATCGCT
>Ga0209526_10001277_pt1 | contig 16798 bp, 12 predicted proteins | sample JacPinW_OM2H0_M1_FD_188566 | JGI IMG/M metagenome (GOLD analysis project Ga0209526, IMG submission 188566) | Forest soil microbial communities from Algoma, Ontario, Canada - Jack Pine, Ontario site 1_JW_OM2H0_M1 (SPAdes) (version 2) | ecosystem: Environmental > Terrestrial > Soil > Boreal... | reverse complement strand
GCAATCCTCGGGAGGAAGTGTGACGGCGGCTTGAGGGCGTGTCGTCGCCCCGCCTTACCGCGAGAACCGGTCTGCTGCGAGGTACGCATGAGATCTTAGGTAAGGTAAATCTGACGTGTCAACCCGCCGCGGGCGTTGCCTGCTCGCTCTTTTTCGTGGACTGCACCGGTGTCTTCGTTGATCCTGCTGCTGTCGCTGCGGCCCTGGTGAGTTAGATTCGACTTACGTATAGTGGCCAGATGGCGTCCGCTGGCGCACCGCCCGTCAACGACGCCTTCGGCGTCATTGCTCACCCTGTTCGCCGGCAGATCGTCGCCGAGCTCGTGTCGGGCGCCAAGGCTGTCCGGGACCTGACGGCCACGATGCCCGTTACCCGGCCGGCCGTGTCCCAGCATCTGAAGGTCATGCTGGACGTCGGGCTCGTCACTCAGAAACGGGTGGGCCGGGAGAACCACTATCAGCTGCAGCCTGAGCGGCTGGATGAGGTCAGGAACTGGCTCGCGGTGCTCGATGCCTCGTGGGCCGGAGCGCTCAAGCGCCTGGGACAACACCTGGAGCGAACACCTTGATTCAAGGCCAGTCCGTCGTCCACTACGTCACCTACCCGCAATCTCCACAGCGGGTCTGGCGAGCCCTGGTGGACCCTGAGGAACTAGCGCTGTGGCTCATGCCCAACGACTTCGTCCCCCAGGTCGGGTGGCAGTTCACATTGGAGGGCGGCGAGCCGTTCGGCCGGATACAGGGCGAGGTCCTCGAAGTGGAGCCTGAGCGGCGGCTGTCCTGCCGGTGGTCCGGCCGGCTCGGCGACACGGTGGTGACGTTCGAGCTCACGCCGACTGCGGAGGGCACCCGGCTCCGTCTCGAGCATTCCGGCTGGAGCGATGACAACCAGCCCCACCGCGATCTCTTCGCTGGAGGCTGGACGAGGAAGCTGTCTGACCGCCTCCGCCGGGTCCTAGAGGGCAGGCTCGCTCACCCGTAATCACGCTGACAACGGTTCACCGACACGCGATGACGGCGCAGTAACCATGCCACGTGGCTAGCCGGTCCGTAGGCCGGGCCTCATGCGCCGTGAGCGAAGCATGAAACTTCCCGGCGCGTGTCGCGACTGGTATCGCGTTGGGCCGGTTGGGACCAGCGCCGACGGCCGGCGGCTGCCAAACATTTCTCAACAGACCTTGACGTAACTCAACATCCGGGCTACACCTGAGGCACTTTGCAATACGGGCGTTGATGGAGGAGAGATGATCTTACGCAGACACAGGCTGTGGCATGTCGTTGGAGCCGGTCTGGCCCTCGCCTTGCTGCTGGGCTTCCTCGGCGTCCAGGCGGGGACCGCCCCGCCAGCATTCGCCGCCACCGGCCAGTTCCACGGAGTGAACTGGGCGGACCCCAACGACAACTTCATCACCGGCCCGAACATCCCGGTCGGCCTGTCCACGTCGGACAGCTACGCGACCACCTTCACGAAGGCCACGGCGATCCTCAAGGGTTTCCAGAGCTTCGGTGCCAACACGGTGCGGATGGGGATCAACGCGGCGACCACCTCGTCATCGTGGTGGAACAGCGTGACCGGGGCGTACGACGCGGCCACCGCGCTGGGCATGAACGTCATCATCGCGCCGTGGCTGCAGGGCGGAACGGTCAGCGACACCACGTCCTTCTACCAGATGTGGGACACCGTCATTAACAAGTACGGCGGGAGCAGCAACTTCTACTTCGACATCATGAACGAGCCCTATGCGTACAGCGCCACCAACCTGACGAACTTCGAGGCCGGGTGGCTGGCCCGCTACCCCAACGTCCCCCGGGGCCGGGTCATCGTTCCGGGCACGTTCGCTGACAACAACCTGTGCGCCGAGGGCGCCGACTCGCGGCTGGCTGGCACCCTGCTGTCGATTCACATCTACAGCATGTTCGGGGATTCCCACACCACCGAGGCGGCCTGGGTCAGCGACTTCCAGAGCAACCTGTGCGGTTACGCCAGCCGGGCCGTCGTGACCGAGTTCGGGGTGCCCATGACCACCGGCGTCAATTACGACGGTGCCAAGGACGGCACCAACGACATCTCCTATCTCTACGCGATCACCGACACCGTGCGCAGCCTCGGCATGGGCGCGGTCCTGTGGGTGGGCGTCAAGCAGGCCACCCAGACGGTGGGACCTGGCCCCTGTCGGAACGCATCCTGCGCGGTCACGTCCCTCAACGGCAGCGGGACCAACCTCTCGCTGAGCGTCACCAACCAGTCCGGGCTCGACCGGCTCCAGTACGGCTGGGGAATCAGCAACAACGCCGGCGGTGGCGGTGGCGGCGGTACCGGCACCGTGCTGCGCGGCGTCGGCTCGAACCGGTGCCTGGATGTGCCCGGCCGGTCCACGACCAACGGGACCCTGCTGGAGATATGGGACTGCAACGGCGGCACCAACCAGCAGTGGGCCTCCCTGTCGAACGGCGAACTGCAGGTCTACGGCAGCAAGTGCCTTGATGTCCCCGGCAATTCCACGGCCGCGGGCACCAGGGTGGACATATCGAACTGCACCGGTGGCGCCAACCAGCAGTGGAACCTCAACTCCGACGGGACGGTCATCGGCCGCGGCTCCGGGCTCTGCCTGGACGTGACCGGCGCGGGCACCGCGAACGGAACCGCGGTGGAGATCTGGACCTGTAACGGCGGCAGCAACCAGCACTGGACCCGGCAGTAACCAGGGCATAGCCCGGGCCCGGAGGCGAATCTGAGACGGAGCCGGAAGCCGGGCATGGACCGGGTGCCGCGAACGTGGCACCCGGTTCGCCATCTCTCGTTGCGTCATTGACCTCTTAGCCGGCGCAGTTGTGGCTCAATTGACGCGGCACCTACTTCGATGAAGGGCGGGCATGATGGCTACACCAGCGCCGGGGATCTCACATGTCGTGATCTTTGTTCAGGAGAATCACACCACCGACAACTACTTCCGTTCGATGGCGGCGTACGGCGCCAACGTCGCCGCCGACTGGCCGGTCGCGGCCAATCCGCCGGCTTCTGATCAGCCCCACGACCGGCACGCCTACTACCGGTGGCTGACCGGAAAGATCACCGGCGCACACGTACAGTTCGACACCACAGCGGTGCTGCCCTTCTACGCGTGGCTGGCCGCCTCGGGGGCGTTCCTGGAAAACCACTGCTCTGGTTTCGGAACGAACTCCACCCCGAATCATCTGCTGATCGTCGGGGGCCAGACCCCGACGCTGAGAAACCCCTCACGTAGCGCACCCCAGCCGGTGTGGGACATGCCGTCGCTACCGGGCCACGCCGCCGACAACAACCTGAGTTGGAAGGCGTACACCGGCTCCAGCGGCTACCCGCTGGAGTTCTACACCCAGCTGAAAGGCTCACCGAACATCGTCCGCTCAGCCGGGCCGTCGGCGCAGTTCCTGGCCGACGCCGCCGCAGGCAGCCTGCCCGCCCTATCGATGGTCTGGCACGACAGCCCCTATGACGAGCATCCGGTGGCCGATGTCACACGCGGGCAGAACGCGATCTGGCAGGCCGTCGGCGCAGTCGCCTCGGCCGGGTTGTGGAACTCTACGGTGTTTCTGCTGACCTGGGACGACTGGGGCGGCTACGACGACCACGTGGCGACCCCCAACGTCGAGACCGACCTCGGCGGCATCCAGTTGGCCTACGGGCCACGCCTGCCGCTGCTGATGTTCGGTGGCCGCGTCCGGCCCGGCATCGATCATCGCTGGTGCTCGCATGCCTCAATCCCCAAAACGGCCCTGCAGTTGTTCGGCCTGCCGGCGCTCGGCGTGGCCCGCGTGGACAACGATCCAGGGCTGGCCGACCTGATCGACCTCAGTCCGCAGCCGCCGTCGTTCGCCCCGGCGCCCCCGGCCTACGGCACCACCATCACCCAGCCACCACCGCCGCAGCCCGCTCCCGCCCCGAGCCCGCCTCCGCCCCCGCCGGTATCCGCACCCGCACCAGTCGGGCCGGTGCTGCTCCGCGACGGCACCACCTTGCCCCCGCCCAACGACGTACCGCTCCCCTAGGGTTCCCGTCCGGCGGCTACTCAAGATCAGATCGGCCAGCGCGTCATTTCGGTATTATCCGTACCTTCAGGAAATCCGCAGCTAATAGCCTTAGTAACTAAGGCTATTAGTATGAGTCGTTTATTCCCAGAGGTGTGTTGGTGTTGGGGAATTTTCCACTAAAGTCCCCCTTTCAGCGTACGGTAGATGCCACAAAGGTAACCCAGGGGAGGGCTATCAGATGTGGCATGCAAGCTCATTCGGCGCAGCTATCGGCTATCGGACAAGGCTCATCTGGTGGAAGAAGGGCCGGATCGCCGCCACAGGTGCAGCGGTAGTCGCCGCATTAGCGGGCACGTCGCTGGCTGACGTCCCGGCGGCGTCGGCGAGCCCGAGTGAGACGGTCATCGTCACCTCGGATGGGCCCCTGAGCCCGGTCGCGGCGGTGTTGGAGGTGAGCGGCACCGTTGTGACGCAGTACCACCTCATCGACGGGGTCGACGCTTTGATCCCCACGGTCGCGGAGCCGCTGCTCGCGGCGCTGCCGGGAATCACCGTGACTCCTGATGTTTCGGTGAGTGTCCAGTCCACGATGAAGTCGACCGGGGCCCACACACCTTCTGATGCGTTCATACAGGAGACTGGGTCTGCGCGGCTGGCGTCCAGTGGCGATACCGGACAAGGGGTCACCGTGGCCGTGCTGGACACGGGTATCAACAACCTGCCCGACTTCTCGGGACGGCTGGTCGGCGGGGTGGACCTGACGAACGGGAACAACCCCTACCAGGACAACTACGGCCATGGCACCTTCGTGGCCGGGCTGATCGCCGGCAATGGGGCCTCGTCGAACGGGCAGTACTCGGGCGAAGCGCCTGGCGCCAAGCTGGTGTCGATCAAGGTGGCGGGGATAGATGGCACGACCCACCTCGGGACTCTGATCTCGGGCCTGCAGTGGGGGGTCGATCACAAGGGCAGCTACGGCATCAAGATCCTCAACATCTCACTGGGGTTCCAGCCCAGCTACACCACGGTCATCAACCCCTTGGACAGGGCGGTGGAAGCGGTATGGAACTCCGGTATCGCGGTGGTGGCCTCGGCGGGCAACGCCGGGCCGTTCAACGGCACCATCCTTTCCCCCGGCGACGACCCGCTGGTGATCACGGCGGGAGCCCTGGACGACATGGCTACGGCGTCGATTACCGATGACCAGATGAACGACTTCAGCAGCGTGGGGCCCACCTCGCCAGACGGCTGGGTCAAGCCTGACCTGGTCACCTCGGGACGATCTGTGGTGAGTCTGGCCGCGCCGGGCTCGACGATCTACACCAGCTACCCCTCGGCCCGGATCGGCTCGGCGAACTTCGTCGGCTCAGGTACCTCGTTCAGCGCGGCCATCATCAGCGGGGCGGCCGCGTTGGTCCTGGCCGGCAACCCGGGTCTCACCCCCAACCAGGTAAAGGCCCGCCTGCTCGGCACCGCCAACCCTGGTCCGGTCGGCAACCCGTTTGTCGACGGCCATGGGGCCCTCAACGCTTACGCCGCGGCCACCTCCGGCCCGATGAACTTCAACCAGTCGGCCGTCGGCCTGACTCCGAGCTTGCGTGGCACCACGGTCTCGCTGTCGCCCACCCGCCCGGTCGACACATGGAACAGGAACCTGTGGTCGGGGATCTCCTGGAATCAGCCGCCATTCACTGGCTGGGCGTGGAACGGCGCAGCATGGAACGGCGGAGACTGGAACGGCTGGGCCTGGAACGGCTGGGCCTGGAACGGCGCAGCATGGAACGGCGCAGCATGGAACGGCGGAGACTGGAACGGCTGGGCCTGGAACGGCTCTGCCTGGAACGGCTCTGCCTGGAACGGCTCCGTCTGGAACGGCGGGGCCTGGAACAGCTCAGCATGGAGCTGACAGGTGCCCCGATGCGGTAGTCAGCCTATGAAGGTACCGCATGCCACCTGGGCCGTCGTGGCGGCTTCGGTCGTGGGTGGTGCGCTTACCTTATTCGTCGCTGTATGGAGGCAATCGGCCTCGTTGCACGTCGGCGAGAGCCAGTGGATCGTCGCGGCGGCAGTGGGCGCTCTTGCCCTGGGCAGCTGGGTGTGGCCGGTCGTGGTGTACCGGGGAGGCGAATCAGCGGCCTTCAATATGGATGAGGGTTTCTTTGTGATCCTCGCCCTCCTCGTGCCGCCGCTAGTCACTTTGGGGACTTTTGCTCTGGCGACCGTTGTGGCTCAGATCGCCCGGCGGCGTCCTCTGCTCAAGTCGGCCTTCAATATTGGGCAAGTTCTGATCGCGGTGGGTCTGGGACTGGCTGTGAGCCGTGGTATCGCTGCTCCCTCGAATTCCCTCACCGCAGGTCAGATTGCAGCCATCGTGCTCGGGGTGGGAGTGTACTTCGTCATCAATACGTTTCTCGTGGCCGGCGTTGTGGTATCGATGGGCACGACCTGGGGAGAGTTCACCAACGATCTTCCGATCCAGGTGGCACTTGCTGCCGCAGGAGCATTGGTGGGCGTGGTTTTGGCATTGGCGATTCAGGCTCATCTGTGGGCAGTGGCGTTGGCCATCCCGGGACTGGTCGTGGAACGCTGGCTCATCAGTGCCCGGTTCGCGGCGCTGTATGACCGTGCCCGGATGGAGGGGTTGTACGAGGTCACGTTGGAGGCAAACCGGGGGCTGCGGCAGCAGGCGGTGCTCGAGACGATCCTGGGGGCGGTGCGGCGGCTGCTTCGCAGCCCGGAGGCCACCTTGACATCTGCCGACCTGGGCCCTGGTCAGCTGGCGGCGCCGATGACCGTTGCCGATCAGCAGCAGTGGCTGGTGGCGTCGGGTCGGCGGCGGGATGAGCCTTTCGACGATGCCGATCGGGGTCTGCTGAGGGCCTTGGCCGCTGTGGGCAACGGGGCGCTCAGCAATGCCGAGCTCTACCAGCAGGTCCATGCCGGGCGCGAGAGGCTCTCCTCAATCACCCTCAACATCGGAGAAGGCGTCTGCGCCATAGACGCAGGCGGGAAGCTGACCTTCATTAACCGGGCCGCAGCCGACATGATCGAACTGCCGTCGCTCAACATCACGATCGACGACCCGGTTAGCGATGGTGCCCTCACGGCACCCGACTTTCTGCTCGTACCGGCCCGCGAAGCCATGCGCACGGGCCGCACCATCCGGGAGGACGACGCCCGGTTCCGCGGCAAGAACGGCGGCACCATCCCGGTTGCGTACACGGCTTCTGCCGCCATGAGCGACGGCACACCGTCAGGCGCGGTGATCGCCTTTCGCGACATCACCGAGCGCAAAGCCTTCGAAGACGAACTCCACCATCACGCCTGCTACGACAGCCTCACCGGCCTGGCGAACCGCCGGCTGCTGGTGGAGCGCCTCGAGCAGGCGCTGCGGCGGTCAGCCCTGGACCGCAAGACTCACGCCCTGATCTTTGTCGATGTGGACCGCTTCAAGAGCATCAACGACAGCCTTGGTCACGTGACCGGTGACGAGTTCCTGGTGGCGATCGGGGCCCGCATGAAGGGGGTGATGCGGAGTCACGACCTGCTGGCTCGCTTCGGCGGCGACGAGTTCGTGGTGCTGCTGGAGGACGTGGGCGGAGTGGAGGTGGCGGTCGCGGCGGCGCGGCGCATCTGCGCCGCCGCCGAACAGCCCATGGTGCTGCCCGACGGCTACGAGCTGGTGGCCAGCGTATCGGTCGGCATCGCCCTCACCGAGCCAGGTAAGACCGCCGACGACGTGCTTCGCGACGCTGACGTGGCCATGTACGACGCCAAGGCCAAGGGCGGGGGGGGCATCTACCGGGTGTTCGACAAGGCTTCCATGGGAACCCGCTCCTCGGAGCGGCTCCAGATCGAGGCCGACCTGCGCAAAGGGCTCGAGCGAGATGAACTCGAGGTGTACTACCAGCCGTTCTACTCCCTTGACCAGCAGCACATCGTGGGCGCAGAGGCGCTGGTGCGGTGGCACCACCCCACGAACGGTCTGATCAGCCCCGCGAGGTTCATCCCGATAGCAGAGGAGACAGGGCTGATACTTCCGCTGGGTCGTTACGTGCTGGACAAAGCGTGCCGGCAGGCGTGCTCGATCCGGGACCGGCTGGACGTGGACCTGCCGATCAGCGTCAACCTCTCACCCCGCCAGTTCCAGGAAAGTAGGCTCTTGTCGCAGGTGACGGCGGCCCTCGATGCAACTGCCCTGCCCTCGGAGCTGCTGATATTCGAGATCACCGAGTCCATGGTCATGGAAGACCTTTCCAGTGCTCGCGAGGTCATGAAGAAGCTCAACCGGCTGGGCGTGCGCCTGGCCATCGACGACTTCGGCACCGGCCACTCCTCACTCGCGTACCTCAAGCAGTTCCCGGTGCACGAAGTAAAGGTGGACCGCGCCTTCGTCCAGGGCGTCGCCGAGAGCCCGGTGGACTCAGCGATCGTCCGCGCCATCATCGACCTGGCCAATGCCATGGGCATGTCAGTGGTGGCCGAAGGCGTGGAGACCAAGGACCAGGTCGCCGGGCTCAAGATGCTCGGCTGCCCGGTGGGGCAGGGCTTCTACTTCTCGCGGCCGCTTCGCGCCGAGGAGTTCGGCGAGCTACTCACCGGCCACTTCGCCCGGACCTCGGGACCAACTGGCCCGGTGCTGATCAACAAGGGCGCGAACACGTCGAGCATCACCACGGTCTCCTCGGTCCGGGCCTGCCCTGCCGATGCCCCCGCGCTGCCGGGCTGAAGGCCAGCCGCCCGGTCTCGCTTTAGCGGCTGCTCCGGCCAGCCTCGTGTGGGAAGTCAGCTTGCCGTCTTCAGCCGCTCCAGCAGGGCCTCGTGCTCCTCCCACAGCTGGTCGGGCAGGTGGCTGCCGAAAGTCGTGAAGTAGTCACGGGTGAGGTCGGCTTCCTCCTGCCACGTGTCGGCGTCCACTGACAGCAGCAGCTGGAGGTCACGTTCGCTGACCGCCAGGCCGTCGGTGTCGATCCCGCCGGCGGCGGGCAGGTTGCCGATCGGGGTGGCGTCGGCCTCGGCCTGGCCGGACAGGCGCTCGACGATCCACTTCAGGACGCGGCTGTTCTCGCCGTAACCAGGCCAGGCGAACTTGCCGTCAGCGTCCTTGCGGAACCAGTTGACGGCGTAGATGCGCGGCAGCTTCTCCGGATCGGTCATGCCGCCGACAGTCAGCCAGTGGCCGAAGTAGTCGCCCATGTTGTAGCCACAGAACGGCAGCATCGCGAACGGGTCATGGCGCAGCCGCCCGACCTGGCCGACGATCGCGGCGGTGGTCTCGGAGGAAATGGTCGCCCCCAGGAAGACGCCGTGCTGCCACGAATAGGCCTCGGTGACGAGCGGCACCGCTGTCGCGCGGCGGCCGCCGAACAGGATCGCCGAGATCGGTACTCCCGCCGGATCGTCCCACTCGGGAGCGATCGATGGGCACTGGGCCGCGTCGACCGTGAACCGGGCGTTGGGGTGGGCGGCGGGGCTTTCGGACACGGGTGTCCAGTCGCGGCCCTGCCAGTCGGTCAGATGGGCCGGCGGCTCGTCCGTCAGCCCCTCCCACCACACGTCGCCGTCGTCGGTGAGCGCGACGTTGGTGAAGATGGTGTTCTTGGTCAGCGTCCGGATCGCGTTGATGTTGGTCGTGACTCCGGTGCCGGGCGCGACGCCGAAGAACCCGGCCTCCGGGTTGATCGCCCGCAGTTGCCCGTCCGCTCCGTAGCGCATCCAGGCGATGTCATCGCCGATGGTCTGCACCCGCCAGCCGGGGATCGTGGGCTCCAGCATGGCCAGGTTGGTCTTGCCGCACGCGGACGGGAAGGCCGCCGCGATGTACTTGGCCTCGCCATGCGGCGGGGTGACCTTGAGGATGAGCATGTGCTCGGCCAGCCAGCCCTCATCGCGGGCCATGGCCGAGGCGATCCGCAGGGCGTAGCACTTCTTGCCCAGCAGAGCGTTTCCCCCGTACCCGGACCCGAACGACCAGATCTCCCTGGTCTCGGGGAAGTGGGAAATGTACTTGGTCTGGTTGCATGGCCACGGCACGTCCGCCTGGCCTGGCTGCAGTGGCGCGCCCACGGAGTGCACGGCCCGGACGAAGAACCCGTCGTCGCCGAGTTGCTCCAGCACGGGCGTGCCGACGCGGGTCATGATCCGCATGGAGGCCGCCACGTACGGCGAGTCCGTGATCTCCACACCAAGCTGGGAGATCACGGAGCCCAGCGGGCCCATGCAGAACGGGACGACGTACATGGTGCGGCCGGCCATGCTGCCTGCGAACAGCCCGGCGAAGGTCGCGCGCATCTCCGCCGGGTCGATCCAGTTGTTGGTCGGCCCGGCGTCTTCTTCTTTTTCCGAGCAGATGTACGTGCGGTCTTCCACCCGGGCGACATCCGAGGGATCGGAGCGCGCGGCGAAGCTGCCCGGTCGCAGATCGGGGTTGAGCGGCGTTAGCGTGCCCTGCCGTACCAGCAGGCTGGTGAGCTGCTCCCATTCCTCCTGGGAGCCGTCGCACCAGTGAACGCGAGCCGGCTGGGCCAGCGCTGCGATCTGGTTCACCCACCCGACCAGCCGGCTGTGTGCCGTCGGGGGGTGATTCAGCCCGGGAATAGCGTCGCCCACAGGATGTCCTTCCGATCGCCCGCCGACACCCGCTGCTTGTCCAGCGTCGGGTCCATTGCCAAGGGGGCACATGTACCTTAACAAGATGCACGCATCGCCGGCGGAGCGGTAGACCCTGCATGTGTGGAGGTTTGTGGTGCCCAGACTGCGATACTGCAACGTTTGCGAAGACGAGGCGTGATGCCGACCACGAAGGCGCGCGTCGGGGTCCGGCTGCGACGCTTCCGCGAGGAACGGGGATTGACGCAGGCGGCCCTGGCCAGTGCGCTGGGCATTTCCCCGAGCTACGTGAACCAGCTGGAGTCCAGTCAGCGCCCCATGACGGCTTCTGTCTTGCTCAAGCTCGTCAGCGTCTATGACGCCGATCTGCAGCAGTTCTCGGCTGAGGACGCGGATCGACTCGTGGCGCAGCTGCGTGACGTGCTGACCGACCCCTCAGTCGGCGAGCAGATCTCCATGGCCGAGATCCGCGAGCTGGCCGCGTCCATGCCGGCCGTCGGCCGCTACGTCATCGAGCTACACCGCCGGTACCGGCATGGTCGCGACGTCAACGAGACGATCATGACCCGCATCGATGCCGGCGCGGCGGGCTCGATGTCTGTGCCGCCGCCGATGGCCCAGGAAGAAGTGCAGGAGCTGTTCTACGCACGGCGGAACTACTTCCCGTCACTCGACCTTGCTGCCGAGCAGATCTTCGCGCAGGCCGGCCTCGCGATCGGCAACGCCGCGGCCGGGATCACCGAGCGGCTGACTCGTCGGCACGGCATCCGGGTGGCTGATCTTCCTGTCGGCGACCAGGCCGTCAAGCGGCGCTACGACCCTGATGCCCGGGTGCTGGCGCTGTCCCCACTGCTCAACTCCGGTCAGCGGGCGTTCCAGTTGGCTACCCATCTAGCCTCCGTGGAGCTGGGCACGGAGATCGATCAGATCGTCACCGAGGCGAACCTATCCGGCGACGACGCTCGAATGCTCTGCCGGATCGGCCTCGCCAGCTACTTTGCTGGTGCCCTGATCCTGCCGTACCAGACATTCCTGGATGGCGCGGAGGCCCTCGGCTACGACATCGCGCTCCTGCAGCGACGGTTCGACGTCGGCTACGAGACCGTCGCGCACCGCCTCAGTACACTGCAACGCCCCGGGGCGCGCGGCGTGCCGTTCATCTTCGTGAGGGTTGACCGGGCGGGCAATATCTCCAAGCGTCAGTCGGCTACCAGTTTCCACTTCTCCCGGGTCGGCGGCTCCTGTCCGCTCTGGAATGTCTACGAGGCCTTCGTGCATCCCGGCGAGATCCAGACCCAGCTGGCCCAGATGCCCGACGGCCGCAGCTACCTGTGGGTCGCCCGGACAGTCTCCCGGCGCTACGGCGGCTACGGAACGCTTGGCAAAACCTTCGCTGTCGGCCTGGGCTGCGATCTCCGGCATGCCCAGCGGCTCGTCTACTCCCACGGACTCGACCTGGCCAGCCCGTCGGCGCTCGTCCCGATCGGCCCTGGGTGCAAGGTATGCGACCGGAACACCTGCCCGCAGCGGGCTTTCCCTGCTATCGGTAAGCCCCTCGACGCCAACCCTCATCACGGCAGCTTCATCCCCTACGCAACCGGGGACAGCGTCGCTGGCTTGTCCCGAGGCCAGGTCGTGCGGCCGCGCACACGATAATGCGCACTGAGGTACCGCCTGGGTGCCACGGAACCAGGCGGCGGCCCGGCTCTCGATCATGTTCTCGAGCTGGGTGATCGCGGTCATGGCGCTGCGCGCGGCAGCTTGCCGCAGTAGATCCATCTACCTGATGTGAGCACTGGCTACGGTCAGTTCCTCCAGCGGGCTATCGGAAAATGTCCAGATTATATACAGCAATTCTCAAGCGAACGGTCAGGTTCGTGCGTGATATTCGAACTGGCTCCTCCTGGTGTCGGCCGCTAAGCCGTGCCGGGACGCGCCCGAGAGCGCGCCCCGTCGGCCCGACCCCCGTGCAGGCCGGCGGGGCGCCCTCGCCATGCCTGCCTGTTCTCGGGTGATTCTCGAGTTGCACGGCCGGACGGCTCACTCGAAGGCCGGGCCAAAAGCGGGGCGAAGTGCGCACCTGTCCGGGAGCGGGCTCGGGTTCGGAAGGTCGGCGATGGCCTTTAAGAACTTCCGGACAGCCGAGCTCCGTGAGTCCCATCGCCGTCACGTCGGGCGAGGCGGGCGGGATGACGGCTAGGTGCCGGGCGAGTTCTTGCTCAGTTCTGCGATCTGGGCGCGTGCGGCGCTGACGAGTTCGGCATTGGTGTTCGCGTGGCCGCGCAGGCCCCATCCGCCCTCGGGTGCCTCGGTCAGCATCACCCAGGTCCGGTCGGCAAGGGTGGGGTCGTCGGCGGCTGCCGCCACGATGTCGGTGAGCTGGCGCACGACCGCGAGTTGCTTGTCGCGGTCCAGCGCACCGGAGTTGGTCAGGACCTGAACGCGGACATAGTTGCTGTCGCCGTCCACGTTGGCCAGAGAATCGGCATCGAGGTCATGCACGAACGCCGCGGTGTTCTTGCGGAACATCGGAATGTCCGGGACCTGCTCGATCGTCATCACGGCGGTAGCGAGATCTACCGCTAGCTGGTGCTTGTCGGCGAACGTGCCGGCCGCAGCGTAGGCGTCAATCATGGGCATGGGGAGAATCCTTCCGGTCTTGATGTGCCGCTAGGCTCGGAACTGCACAGTCTTGGGCTCGGGACCAGTGGAAAGCCACGCGCGGGCCGCCCTCAGGGGATCAGCGGCACTGCCCGGCTATTCCGGCGCTTTGCTGAAGGCGTCGCTCAGAGCCGGGTCGTGGTCATCCAGGGTGCCCATGAAGTGCTGGAAGAACACCAGCGGAGGACGTTCGGGGATCCCGAAACGGCGGTACGCGAAGGGTATTCCGCCGCCCTCGGCGTACTGGCTGGGGCTGTGTCATGCGTGAACTGAGTCATGACGCCAGCGTCCCCGCCGGACGGGCGTGAGGGTATCCGCAACGTGACTGCACTCTTGCCGTGCCGGAGTTGCGCGGATCTTGCCCGGGCCGGCCGGACCGGCAGTATCGCCGCGCTGATCGCCCAACAGGCATCCGCAATGTGCAGTCATGTTGCGGATACCCAGACCGCAGCCTCGCTCCGCAAGATGGCCTCAAGACGCGACCAAGGGAGGGGATTACCGGAGATGAACGCCCGACCTAACATCGTTCTCGTCCACGGCGCGTGGGCAACGGCGGCCGTGGCCGTGGCGGCTACGAGCTAGACCGGCTCACCCGCGCGCGGGACGACAATTCCGTCAATCTGAAAGAGGACAGGGCATGGGCGGGCAGCGAGACCTCGAAGGCCTGAGCGCACTGGTCACCGGCGCTACCTCGGGCATCGGCCGGGCGGTGGCCGAGCATCTGGCCGGCCGCGGCGCCGAGGTCATCGTGCACGGCCGGGACGCCGTCCGCGGCTCGGCGGTGGTGGACACGATCACCGCGGAGGGCGGCAAGGCCCGGTTCGTGGCTGCCGACCTCAGCGACCCGGCCCAGCTGGACGATCTGGCCGAGCAGGCCGGCGTGGTTGACGTGCTGGTCAACAACGCCGGGTTTTCCTGGTTCGGGCCGACGGCCGAACTCGACGTTGCGACCTTCGACCGGCTGTTCGCCGCCAACGTTCGGGCGCCCTATTTCCTCGTCGCCGCCCTGGCCCCGAAGATGGCCGCCCGGGGAAGCGGCAGCATCATCAACCTTGGGAGCATGGCCGGCCAGATCGGCCTGGCCGGCAGCGCCGCCTACGGAGCCACCAAGGCCACCTTGGCGTCGATGACCCGGTCGTGGGCGGCCGAGTTCAGTCCCTCCGGGGTCCGGGTCAATGCCATCGCTCCCGGGCCGGTGTTCACCGGCGGCGCCGTGCCCGACCGCATCGAGGCCCTCGGCGCCACGACCCTGCTGGCCAGGGCGGCCCAGCCTAGCGAGATCGCCGAGGTCATCGCCTTCCTCGCCTCCCCGAAGGCCAGCTACGTCACTGGCGCGATCTTCGCCGCCGATGGCGGCCGCACCGCCATCTAACATGTCGCTGCCGGCGGGGGTAGCCCGCGCCGGGCACGCGCTCCGCACGAGTCCTGAATGGGGACATCGACCATGAGTAACTCCCTCCTCGGCATCGCCGTCGACTGCGCCGACGCGGCCACACTGGCCCGGTTCTGGGGCGCCGTCCTGGGTCGGCCGGTGGCAGCGGACGCCACCGCCGAGAACGCCGTCCTGCTCGCCGCCGATGAGGCCATCAGCGGACCACGCCTCACCTTCCACCAGGTGCCAGAGGCGAAGGTCGTCAAGAACCGCCTCCACCTCGACCTCGTCAGCGACACCTTCGAGGCCGAGACCGAGCGCCTGCTGAGCCTGGGCGCCCGGAGGCTCCGCGACCTGCAGGCCGACAAGTCCCGCTGGACGACCTTCGCCGACATCGAAGGCAACGAGTTCGACCTGATCGCCGGGTAGACCCTCAGGCCATGGCCACCGTGCGGGCGCCGCCAGGCTGATCCTCGCCTCCCTTGGCGAGGACCGGCCCGTCACAGCACCGTCGTGGCCACGGTCAGTCGGCTCGTCCGTTCTGCGACCGGCTCTGCGGCCGGTTCTCTGGTCCGCTCTCGTGTCCGCCGGCCTGGCCCAGGTGGCCGATGAAGTGGAGCAGTGCCTGGTTGACCTCGTCGGCGTGGGTCCAGATGATCGCGTGCGGCCCATCCGCGATGACGATGGAGCGGACGTTGTTCAGCAACGCTGGAAGCCTCTTGCCGGTGGCCTCGTAGGGCAGAATGCGATCCTGATCGCCCTGGATAACCAGGAGGGGAATGCTGATCGCGGCGAGATCCCCCCGGAAGTCCTCCCGGCAGGCGGTGACGCAGCGGAGGGCGGCGTGGGCGGACGCGGAGATGGCCACGTAGAAGCTGTTCTGCCACGCCTGGTCGCTGACCCGGCTGCCGCCCAGGAGATCGACGTTGTAGGAGTCGTCCAGGAAGTCTTTCATCGCCGCCGGCCGGTCGGCCGCGATACGCGCCGCGATGCCGTCGAAGACGCTCCGGTCAATACCTTCAGGACTGTCGTCCGTATTGAGCAGGAACGGCAGCAGCGGCGCCACCAGCACTGCCGCCCTGACCCGTCCTGGGCCGTGAACGGCCAGGTAGCGGGTCACCTCGCCGGTCCCCATGGCGAACCCGGCCAGCACCACCCCGCGCAGGTCGAGCCTACTGAGCAAAACGTGAAGATCGCCGGCCAGCGTGTCGAAGTCATATCCCACGCTCGGCCGGCTCGAAGCGCCGAAGCCCCGCCGGTCGTAGGTGATCACCCGGTGCCCGGCGGCCAGCAGGGCTGCTTCCTGCTTTTCCCACGAGTGCCCGTTCTGCGCGTACCCGTGCACGAGCACGACCGGAGAACCGGACCCGTGATCCTCGTAGTAGATCCGGATAGCGGCTGAATTCTCCCGTCCGACAGTGACAAAAGGCATCGCGATCCTCATCGTTCCGTGCTCGCAGCGGTAGCGCCTGGCCCAGTCATCACTGTCGCTCCAGGCAGCCACGAGCGGTATCCGTGGCGTGACTGCACTTTGCGCTGCGGGCATGCCCGGTCCATGGTCGCTGTTGAGCTTGGGGACGGCGCTGACGAACGCACTGCCCGAGAGGACAGGCACATGCCAGGTCCTGATGAACCCCGCTCAGGGCAGCCCGCGCGCATCATTGGCCGGGAGGCCGGGCTGGCCCGGCTGCGCGGACTGGTGGATCCGGTCCCGCAGGCCAGCCAGGTCCTGCTCGTCATCGGCGAGGCAGGCATGGGCAAGACCGCGCTGCTGGCGGACGCAGCGGACCGGGCCCGGCTGGCGGGCATGCGGGTCCTGGCGGTCACGGGCCGGGAATCGGAGTCGAAACTGGCGTCCGCCGGGCTGTATCAGCTCCTGCGGCCGGTGCTGTCCAGAGTGGTCGGCCTGCCCGGCCGGCAGGCCCAGGCGCTGCTGGGGGCGCTGGGCCTCGCGGCGGACCCCGGTGCTCCGGACCCGCTGCTGACCGGGGTCGCCGTCCTGACCCTGCTGTCGGATCTTTCGGAACATGCCCCGGTCCTGGTGGTCGCTGATGACGCCCACTGGCTGGATCGCAGCTCGCTGGACGCGCTGGCGTTCGCCGGCAGCCGCCTGGACGCCGAGCGGGTGGTGCTGCTGGTGGGCGC
>Ga0209526_10001276_pt1 | contig 16808 bp, 9 predicted proteins | sample JacPinW_OM2H0_M1_FD_188566 | JGI IMG/M metagenome (GOLD analysis project Ga0209526, IMG submission 188566) | Forest soil microbial communities from Algoma, Ontario, Canada - Jack Pine, Ontario site 1_JW_OM2H0_M1 (SPAdes) (version 2) | ecosystem: Environmental > Terrestrial > Soil > Boreal... | reverse complement strand
AATCGCTTTACGCCTTCAGCCGCAAGCTCGCGGGCACCGCGACGCTGGACGACGTTTTGTGGGCGACCGCCTATCAGATTGCGCTGATGCTCCGGGTGCGGGTCGTCCTGCTGTTGCCCGAGGATGGTTTGTTGACGGTGAAGGCGGGTTATCCGCCCGAAGATCAGCTCGACAAGGCTGATCTGGCAGCTGCGAACTGGGCGTGGGACAACGACCGCTCCGCCGGGCGCGGCTCGGATACGCTGCCCGGCGCCAAGCGGCTGTTCCTTCCGATGCGAACCGGGCGCGGGCCGATCGGCGTCATCGGCATCGACGACGACAGGACCGGACCGCTGCTGACGCCGGATCAGCGCCGCCTGCTCGATGCGCTGGTGGATCAGGGCGCGCTCGCGATCGAACGGGTGCTCTTGGTCGAGGACATGGACCGCGTCAAGCGCACGGTGGAGTCGGAGCGTTTGCGCTCGGCGCTGTTGACCTCGATCTCGCACGATCTCAAGACCCCGCTGGCCTCGGTGCTCGGCGCCGCCTCGACGATGCGCGACCTCGAAAGCGGCCTGAGCGACTCGGAAAAGCGCGACCTGCTGGCAACCGTGATCGACGAATCCGAGCGGCTCAACCGCTTCATCGCCAATCTCCTGGACATGACCAAGCTGGAATCCGGTGCCATCGTGCCGAATACCGCGCCCCATGATATCAGCGAGATCGTCGGCAGCGCATTGCGGCGCGCCAGCAAGATCCTGGTGCGGCACAAGGTCTCGCTCGAGCTCGCCGCCGATCTGCCGATGCTGGAGCTCGACGCGGTGCTGTTCGAACAGGTGCTGTTCAATCTGTTGGACAACGCCGCGAAATATGCGCCCGCCGAAACCACGATATCGATCCGGGGTTCGCGGGAGAGGGATTGGGTGTCGTTGCAGATCATGGACGAAGGCGAGGGCATTCCTCAGGCGGAGCTGGAGAGCGTGTTCGACAAATTCTATCGCGCGCAAAAGGGGGACCATGTCCGTCCCGGCACGGGCCTCGGCCTCGCGATTTCCCGCGGCTTTGTCGAGGCGATGCGCGGCACGATCTCGGCCGCCAACCGCAGCGATCGAAGCGGTGCCGCGCTGACCATCCGGTTGCCGATCCCGGCGGCATCGAACGCACTGGATACCGCCGCATGAGCGCCACGCCAATCAAGGTCCTTGTCATCGATGATGAGCCGCCGATCCGCAAATTGCTGCGGATGGGTTTGACCACGCAAGGTTATGAGGTTTTGGAGGCCTCGAACGGCAAGAACGCGCTGGAATTGCTGGCCCAGAATCCGGCGCTCATCATTCTCGATCTCGGCCTGCCCGATATCCAGGGCCATGAATTGCTGCGCATGATCCGCGGCCGCAATGACAGCGTCCCGGTCGTGGTGCTGTCGAGCCGCGGCGACGAGGCCGGCAAGGTCCAGGCGCTCGATCTCGGCGCCGACGACTACCTGACCAAGCCATTCGGGATGGACGAGCTGCTGGCGCGCATGCGCGCGGCGTTGCGGCATCAATTGCAGGTCCATGGCGAGCGTCCGGTGTTTCGCTCCGGCGATCTGTCGGTCGATCTGGTGCGCCGCATCGTCAAGGTCGGCGAGCGCGACGTGAAACTGTCGCCGAAGGAGTACGATCTGCTGCGCGTGCTGGTGCAGCATGCCGGCAAGGTGCTGACCCATCGCTTTCTGTTGAAGGAGCTGTGGGATGAGCTAACCGATGCGCAATATTTGCGGGTCTACGTGCGTCAGCTCCGGCAAAAGATCGAGATCGATCCGGAGCGCCCGCAATTCGTGCTGACCGAAACCGGCATCGGCTATCGCCTGCGCGCGCCGGATTAACGCGGGCTCAGACCTGAGCTTGGGCCTGGAACTTTCACTTGCCGCAACGATTGGTTTCCCGCTACCGGGAGAATGATCATGGCACGAAAATATTCGAAAAAGGCGTCCGCCAAGGTTGGGCGCGCGATGAGGGAACGCAAGGCCGGCACGTTAAGAAGCGGGCGCTCGGGACGCAAGGTCACGAGCCGCAAGCAGGCGATCGCGATCGGACTTTCCGAGGCGCGGGCCGCGGGTGCGAAGGTGCCGAAGAAGGTCGGCAAGCGGAGAAAATCCGCGAAGTAGGCCAGAGCTCCGCGGGTTTTGGTTCCGGGCGGGTGCAGGCGCTGATAGGCTGTAAAGCGAAACCGAATTCCATGGGATCGCAAGTTCTGCAGGATCGATCGTGTCGCTCAGGAACCTCTCCACCTACCGGAAGAAGCGGGATTTCGACAAGACCGACGAGCCGTCCGGCGACGTCAAGGTGGCGTCGGCGAAGCGGCGGCGGTTCGTGATCCAGAAGCACGCCGCGACGCGGCTGCATTACGATCTGAGACTGGAATTCGATGGCGTCTTCAAGTCCTGGGCGGTCACGCGCGGACCCTCGCTCGATCCGCATGACAAGCGGCTCGCGGTCGAGGTCGAGGATCACCCGCTCGACTACGGCGATTTCGAAGGCACCATTCCGAAGGATCAATATGGCGGCGGCACGGTGCAGCTCTGGGACCGCGGCTATTGGGATTCGGATGATCCGGAGCGCGGCTTCAAGAAGGGCGACCTGAAATTCACGCTGCATGGCGACAAGCTGCACGGCAGCTGGGTGCTGGTGCGCATGCGCCATGACCGCGACGGCGGCAAGCGCACCAATTGGCTTCTGATCAAGCATCGCGACGAATTCGCCAGAGAAGGCGAGGCCAACAATATCCTGGACGAGGATCGGTCGGTCGCCTCCGGCCGGTCGCTGGAAGAGATCACACGCGGCAAGGGCCGGGCGCCAAAACCGTTCATGACCGCGAAGGCCGGCCGCGGCAAGGCCGACGCGGTCTGGCACTCCAACCGCGGCGAAGCGGCCGAGGCGCGCGAGAAGGGCAAGGCAGCGGCGGCGAAAGGCAAGCCCGTTGCCGAAATGCCGGATTTCGTCGCGCCCCAGCTTTGCACCTCGGTCGACCGGCCGCCGAGCGGCGAGGGGTGGTGCCATGAGATCAAGTTTGACGGTTATCGCGTGCAGTTGCGGGTCGAGGGCGGCAAGGCCACATTGAAAACCCGCAAAGGGCTCGACTGGACCGACAAATTCAACGCTATCGCCAGTGAAGCGAGCGCGCTTCCCGACGTGCTGATCGACGGCGAGATCGTCGCGCTCGATCACAACGGCGTCCCGAATTTTTCCGCGCTGCAGGCAGCGCTTTCCGACGGCAAGACCGAAAAGCTGATCTTCTTCGCATTCGATCTGTTGTTTGCCGAGGGGTTGGACCTGCGCCGCCTAGCGCTTTCCGAGCGCAAGGCGCAATTGAAAGAATTGCTGGAAGCGCGAAAGAAGGCAAAGCAGATCCAATATGTCGAGCATTTCGAGACCGACGGCGATACCATCCTGCAATCGGCATCGAAACTCTCACTCGAAGGCATCGTCTCGAAGAAACTGAATGCGCCCTATCATTCGGGCCGGACAGAGAGCTGGACCAAGGCCAAAGCCCGCGCCGGGCAGGAGGTCGTGCTGGGCGGGTGGAAGACCACCAACGGCAAATTCCGCTCGCTGATGGCCGGCGTCTATCGCGGCGATCATCTCGCCTTTGTCGGCATGGTCGGCACCGGCTTTGGCCAGGACACGGTGCGGCGTATCATGCCGGCGCTGAAGCAGGCCGCCGCGAAGGAGAGCCCATTCGGCGGCGAGAACGCGCCGCGCAAGACCCGCGACGTGCATTGGCTGAAGCCCGAGCTCGTCGCCGAGATCGAGTTCGCCGGCTGGACCGGCGACGGCAACATCAGGCAGGCGGCGTTCAAGGGGCTGCGCCAGGACAAGCCGGCCGACGAGGTGCAAGCGGAGAAGCCGTCCATGACAGCGATTGCCCGGCCTGTTGGAAAAGTGGTTGCAAAGACCGGCAAGGCCGGGACATCCGGCAAATCCGCCGAGGTCATGGGCGTCGTGATCTCCCACCCCGACAAGGAGCTGTGGCCCGACGCCGGTGACGGCGAGGGCGTGACAAAACTCGATCTCGCCCGATACTACGAGGCGGTAGGCGAATGGATGATCGGCCATCTCAAGGGCAGGCCGTGCTCGATCGTTCGCGCGCCCGACGGCATCCATGGCGAGAAATTCTTTCAGCGCCATGCGATGCAGGGCACCTCGAAGCTGCTGGAACTGGTCAAGGTTTCCGGCGACCGCAAGCCTTATTTGCAGATCGACCGCGTTGAAGGCCTTGCGGCCGTGGCGCAGATCGGCGGCCTTGAACTGCACCCGTGGAATTGCGCGCCCGATGCCTATGACACGCCGGGCCGGCTGGTGTTCGATCTCGATCCGGCGCCGGACGTCGAATTCTTGGAGGTGATCGAGGCCGCCAAGGATATGCGGCAGCGGCTCAGCGCTGTCGGGTTGGAAAGCTTTTGCAAGACCACCGGCGGCAAGGGACTGCACGTCGTGGCGCCGCTGACTTACGGGGCCAAGGACAGAGTGACGTGGAAGGAGGCCAAAGCGTTTGCGCAGGGCATTTGCCAGCGGATGGCCAATGACGATCCCGAGCGCTATCTGCTCAACATGTCGAAGCAAAAGCGCACAGGAAAGATTTTTCTCGATTATCTGCGCAACGACCGGATGTCGACGGCGGTCGCGGTGCTGTCGCCGCGCGCCCGCGAAGGCGCAACCGTCTCGATGCCGCTGACCTGGGCGCAGGTCAAGGGCGACCTCGATCCGAAACGCTACACGGTTCGCACCGTGCCAAAACTGCTTGCGAAGACCAAGGCGTGGGAGGGTTACGACGCCGCCGCGTCATCGATCAAGCCGGCGATCAAGAAGCTGGCGGGTAAGTAGCGTACCGATTGCAGTCGTCGTACTCCGCGAAAGCGGAGTATCCAGTAGGGTGGACTAAGCCAACGGGTCGCGCGAATGCGCGCCCGATGATAAACTCCGCGAGCCCACCAGCCTTCAAGAGAAAGGTGGGCACGGCGCAAATGCGCCTTTGCCCACCCTACGCAATCCATGGTCGCCTCAAATCCTTCCCAGCAAAACCAGTATCAGGATGATCACGATAATGAGGCCTAATCCGCCGCCGCCATAGTAGCCGGTGCCGTAGAACGGGCCGCCGCCAACGCCGCTGAAACCACCGAGCAGGGCGATGATGAGAATGATCAGGATGATTGTGCCGATTGACATTCAGTTTCTCCTCAGCCCCTCCATGAGGGCGTTTTTTCTCTCTGCCATCCGCCGGGGCAACTTGCACGAACATCGAATGTTCCGCTTTTTGCATCGCGATAGTCTCTTCTTTTCGGCCGCGATCGGATTACATGGAGGTCATTCGAAGGAGGATTTTGCGATGTCCGCGCCGCTCGTCGTTTCTATTCCGCATCGCCTCGGCCGCGAGGAAGCGACGCGTCGGCTCAAGGCAGGATTGACGCGTGCCGCCACCAGCATTCCCGTACTGAAGGTCGACGAGGAGCGCTGGGAAGACAATCGCATGGTGTTCCGCGTGCGCGCGCTCGGGCAGGCCGCCGCAGGTCATCTCGATGTCGAGGACGATCACGTCCGGCTGGAAGTGATGCTGCCGTGGCTGTTGCAGCGCTTCGCCGAGGTGGCGCAAGCCGCGATCCAGAACCGGGGTCGTCTGCTGCTGACCAAGCGCAATTGACGCGATGATCTCGCATCGCAACAATCAAAAACTTGCGCAGGGTGAATTTCGTTCGCTTGCTGGTAACGAATTTTCCCGACTATCTCCGTGTGCGGGGGAGGGAACCGGCCCTTGAGTCGGCACGACATCCGCCAGGGCCGCTCGGCCGTCGATCCCGGGCGGCCTTTGCTTTTTTGAGCTCAAGCGCTAACGCGCTTTCGCATCGGTTTTGCGGCGCCCACGAACCTTGCGTTCAAGACCGCCGCCGGCAGGTGTCTGAACAGATCAGAGAGGCGAAGTTTCGTCGCATCCGCCTCGGCAAAGCCTTTCACGGCATAGCCCCTTGCATCGAGCACGGCATCAAAGACTTCCGCGCGCGGCCAGGCGCGGCCGCTTTCAGTGAACGGCGCGAAAGATTTTGCAACGACCGTGATGGCCGCCTCGCGGCCACGCCGCCGGGCAAACGCAACGACATGATCGCGATGCGCCCCGCTCACTTCGAGCGGCTGATAATCGCCATGGGTGAAGACCTCCGCGAGTCCGCTCCGCAGTCTCAGAAGATGCCGGGTCCAGGCGAGCTTCAGGTGACCGCTGGTCCAGTTCTCTGCAAGCGCTTGCCAGTCGGGCTCGTCTTGTGCGGCGAGCACGGCCGCCCGTTCCGCAAAATCGACTGGCCGGCGATTATCAGGATCGACCAGCGACAGATCCCAGAGCTCGGTGCCCTGGTAGAAATCTGGCACACCCGGCACGGTCGCCTTCAACGTGACCTGGCTCAGCGAATTCAGCGCCCCCAACAATGCGATGCGCCGGCCAAACATTTCAAGCGAATCCAGAAACTCGGCGGAGGCGGCACGATCCAGGATTCGCGCGATGAAATCGTTCAGTCCCGCTTCATAGGCTTCGTGTGGATTGAGCCAGCTCGTTTCCTCCTTGCCCTCGCGCGCAGCCTTCAGCGCATAGGCCTGCATCCGCTCGACAAAGGAGTGATCGCGCTCGCCCGGCGGCCAGGCACCGAGCAGCGCCTGATAGAGCATGTACTCCGCCGTCGCCGACGGCGCGCGGAAATTGCCCTCCGCGAGAAGATGCGGCGCGTTCAGGACCTTCCACCGCGCCACCATGCTGGTCCATTCGCCCGGGATCTCCGTCAGCGCCGCCAATCTCGCCCGCGCATCCTCGCCGCGCTTGGTGTCGTGCGTCGCGGTCGATGTCATGCCGTGCGGCCATTCTCTTGCGCGCGTCAGCATCAATTGATGGAAAGCGTCGATGGAAAGCGCCTTGGCGGAAGGATCGCCGCCGACCTCATTGAGCGCCAGCAAGCGGTGGTAGCGATAGAACGCGGTATCCTCGAGCGACTTCGCCATCAACGGACCGGTGAATTGCTGCACCTTCAGCGCAAAGCGGCGCACGCGCGGCTTGCCGTGCGGCGGCCTTCCCGGCTGGATCAGGTCCATGGTCAGGGTATCGCGGAGAAAGTCGAAAATGCCTTCGTCGGCGGCAAACCAGTCGGCCCGCGCCCGCTCGATTGTCTCAACGATCAGCGTGCGGTCATGCACCGTCGGCCCAGCCGATGTCAGGTAGGTGCGATAGACCGGAAAATGCAGCACATAGAGCTCAAGCGCCTGCCGAAGGCTGTCGGCCGAATAGTCGCGGGTGGTGTATTGTCCGGCGGCAATGCGGGCGAGCAGCCGCGACAACACCGTGAACTCGCTGGTCAAGAGCGTCTCGAGCACCCTGCGTTTGGCGTCTTTCAGGATCGGCGCGAGCCGCGGCGGCCGACTGCTGATCTGCCGCCACACCTCGTCGAGCTGATCGAGCCCGTTGCCGTCGAGCAGGAGCTGGACGATCGCGTTCATCCATTCATAGCCTGTGGTGCCGTGGATGCCGGCAAAGCGATGCAGCTTTTCGTGCTCGCCTAGAATCTTTTCGATCACCATGTAGAAGGGTTCGGCGTCGTCGCCTCTCGCGTCCCGGATCAGGCGGCGCAGCCGTTGGAAATATTGTGCGGGATCGCGCAAGCCGTCGATGTGATCGAGCCGCAGGCCCTGCAGCTTGCCTTCTTGAATGAGTTTCTTGACCAGGCGGTGGATCGCCGCAAACGTGCCGGCGTCCTCGACCCGCAAGCCCGCGAGCATGTTGACGTCGAAGAAGCGGCGGTAGTTGATGTCGCTGGAAGCAAGCCGCCAATGCCCGAGCTTGTAGTGCTGGCGGTCCAAAAGATGATGCAGCGCCAAAGTCTGTGCGGCACGATCCGGACCAGTGCGATAGGCGGCCAGTCCCCGCGCGATGATCTCGGCGCTTCCCGCGATGTTCCTCAGCTCCGTCTTTAAGTGAGGGGCCTCGGCGCGATTGGGATGGCGCAATCCCTTGTAGCGGGCGGCGAGTTCGAGCATGCGTTTTCCCGCTTCGCTTGCTTCGGCGCCGGCTTCCCGCGTCATCACCCGCAACATTTCGCCGTAGCGCTCCGGCGCGATCGGCAGCCGATGTTCGAAATACCAGGCGGAAAAGCTGCCTTCGGCGGCGTCGTAACGCAGTTCGATCTCGCCACGTTCCAGCGCCTCACCGTAGGACGAGCCGATGATCGGCAGCAGCACGCCGCCGCGTGCGCGGTAGGGCAGTTGCTCCCAGTCGATATCGAAGGAGACGGCGTGCGGCGAGGCCGGACCCCATTCCAGCACGTCGAGCCACCATGGATTGTCGGCAAAGTGGACGCCGACATGATTGGGCACGAAGTCAAGGATCAGGCCGATATCGTGCGCTTTGAGCGCGGCGCTCAATCGTTCGAAGCCGGCTTCGCCGCCGAGCTCCGGGTTCAGCCTGGTGTGGTCGACGATGTCGTAGCCGTGGGTCGAGCCCTTTCGCGCCTGCATGAACGGCGAGGCATAGAGATGCGTGATGCCGAGCGCCTTCAGATAGGAAACGATCTCGGCGGCCTTGTCGAAGTTGAAATCCGCGGTCAGCTGCAGGCGATAGGTCGCGATCGGAATGGCCGGAGGCATTGTTACCCTCCGATGCGCCAGAACACCGACCAGGGCGGGAGCAGGCCGCCCGACTCGCCGCCCCAAATCGGCGTGCCGGTCGCGTGATTGGATGGGTGCGGAATTTCGTTTGCCGAAAGATTGGCAGTCAACCGCAATGGCGCGCCGTCGCCCATGTGCCAGCTTGCGGTGAGCAAGCTATCGTCGCCTGCGCGGGCATCACCGAAGGCTGCACCCGCAAGGCGCGGCACGATCTCCTGGTGCCGGATCGCCAGCAGGCGTTGCACCAGCGCCAACCGCTTCTCGCCTGCCGGCGTTTCGCGCGTTTGCCAATCGAGCACGGCCGATTGAAATGTCGCGGGGTCGAGTGGATCAGGCACCTCGTCGCCATATCTGGCGTAGGCCCAGTCGTATTCTCTCCGCCGTCCCTTGCGGACGGCGTTGGCAAGCTCGCCCTTGAAATCGCAAAAGAACGGAAATGGCGCTTTCGATCCCCATTCTTCGCCCATGAACAGCATCGGCGTCATCGGCGCCAGCAAGGTGACGGCGAGCGCTGCCTCGATCGCTCTGGGATCGGCGATGCTCTCGAGCCGGTCGCCGAGCGCGCGGTTGCCGATCTGGTCGTGATTCTGCAGGAAATTGACAAAGGCCGACGGCGGCAGGGCGCCGCTCGGCTCGCCGCGCAATTTTCCTCCCCAAAAGGCTGCGGCTTCGCCCTGATAGACAAAGCCCGAGGAGAGCGCCCGCGCCAGGTCACCGCGCGGCGAACGCTGATAGTCGCCGTAATAGCCCCGGGCTTCGCCGGTCAGCATCACGTGCCAGACATGGTGATAGTCGTCGTTCCATTGCCCGCGGTATTTGCCGCGCGCTGGCTCCTGCGCGGGATCGAGCAGGCTTGCGCGGTTGTCGCCGTTTTCGAGCACCAGGTGGATGTGGCGTCCGCTTTCCGCGGCAAGCTTGCCGACCGCAGCGCTCAGATCGTGCAGGATCGGGATCTCGCCGGCTTCGACGATGGTATTGACCGCATCGAGCCGCAGCCCGTCGAAGCGATAATCGCGCAACCAGCCAAGCGCATTCCCGATCGCGAAGGCGCGCACTTGCGGCACGCGATAATCGATCGCGCTGCCCCACGGCGTGTGGGCCTCGGTGAAGAAGTTCGGCGCGTAGCGGCCGAGATAATTTCCCTCGGGGCCGAAATGGTTATAGACCACGTCCAAGAACACCATCAGCCCGCGCAGATGCGCTTCGTCGATCAGGGTTTTCAGATCTTCGGGGCGGCCATAGCCGCTGTCGGGCGCGTACCACAACACGCCGTCATAACCCCAGCCGCGCTTGCCGGAAAAATCCGCAAGCGGCATCAGCTCGAGCGCCGTGATCCCGCTTCTTGCGAGATGATCGAGCTTTTCGATCATCGCGCGGTAGCTGCCCTCCGGCGTGAAGGTGCCGACATGGGTTTCGATCAGCGCGGTTTCCTGCCAGGGCCTGCCGCGCCAGTCGCCGGCACGCCACCGGTAGCTTCTATGATCGATCACCTCGCTCGGGCCCGAAACATCGTCGGGCTGAAACGCCGAGGCCGGATCGGGCACGTCGATCTCTTCGTCGATGCGGAATTTGTAGCGCGTGCCGGCACTGATGCCGGCGACGTCAACTGAGAACCAGCCGTCATTGCCGCGTTGCATCGGTTGAGGCTCTTGCAGCAACAGGTCGACGCGCCTCGCCGCCGGCGCCCACAGCCGGAACGACGTGCCGTCTCGTGTCGGCCGCGCGCCGAACTGCCGCTCGCTCATGGCGAACCCGCAAAGGCAAGCACCGAGCGGGGAGGCACTTTGGCGTCCGCCCCCGCGGCAAAATCGGCCGTGGTCTGCTTGGCGTCGGCCGTGCTCAGGACCTGTTGCCAGCTCTTGTAGTCGGTCATGACAGGCAATTTGAACGCAATCTCCTCGGGCGCGGCATTGAGCACGATAAAGATCGGCGCCTGTCCTTGTTCCACCGGTCCAAGCACATAGGAAAGAAACCGGCCTTCCGGAAACTTCCAGTCGGATTCCTTCATTTCCTCGGCCGCCGGCGTCAGCCACAACACGCCATAGGAGCCGTCGGTGCGGCGCCCGTCGAGCCAATGATGGGTGCGGATTTGCCCAAAGCGCCGGCGCAGCTCGGTGAGGTAGCTGATGAAAGCGGTGAAATCCTCGCCGTCCTTGCCGAGATTTTCCCAATTGATCCAGCCGACCTCATTGTCCTGGCAATAGGCGTTGTTGTTGCCCGACTGCGAGTTGCCGGCCTCGTCGCCCGCGAGGATCAGCGGCGTGCCTTGCGCCAGCAGCAGGCACGCAAGCTGGTTCCTTCGCAGCTGACGGCGCAGCGTGACGATCGCGGGATCGTCGGTTGGCCCCTCATGGCCGCAATTGTTGCTGTGATTGTCGCTCGAGCCGTCGCGATTGCCTTCGCCATTGGCTTCGTTGTGCTTCTCGTTGTAGCTGAACAAATCCAGCAGCGTAAAACCGTCATGGACGGTGATGTGGTTGACGCTGGCGCGCGGCGCGCGCCCGTCATGGTGGAACAGGTCGGACGAGGCGGTCATACGGCTCGATACTTCGCCGATCAGGCTGCCTTCGCCGCTCCAGTAGCGCCGCATCGCGGTGCGATAGCGATCGTTCCACTCCGACCATTGCGAGGGAAACGCGCCGACCTGATAGCCGCCGAGCCCGAGGTCCCAGGGTTCGGCCACGAGCTTGACCGACGCCAGCACCGGGTCCTGCCGGACCGCGGTCAGGAAGGCGGCGTTGCGGTCAAAACCGTTCACCCCGCGCGCCAGGGTGGTCGCAAGGTCGAAGCGGAAGCCATCGACATGGCAGACCTCGACCCAGTAGCGCAGCGAATCCATCACCATCTGCAGCACGCGCGGGTGGGTGAGGTTGACCGAAGAGCCGCAGCCGGTGAAGTCGTCGTAGTAACGCGGGTTTTCGCGATTGAGCCAGTAATACGAGGCGTTGTCGATGCCACGGAACGACAGCGTCGGGCCCAGATGATTGCCTTCGGCGGTGTGATTGTAGACGACGTCGAGCATCACCTCGATGCCGGCGTCATGCAGGCGGGCCACCGTGGTGCGAAAGGAATCGAGCGGGTTGTCCTGCGCGTAGCGCGGCTCCGGCGCGAAAAAGGAGAGGGTATTGTAGCCCCAATAGTTCGAGAGCTTTTTTTCGACCAGCACGCGGTCATCGATCAGGCCGTGGATCGGCAGCAATTCGATCGTGGTGACGCCGAGCCGCTTGAGGTGCTCGAGCATCGCAGGCGAAGACAGGCCGCCATAGGTGCCACGCAGGTTCGGCGGCACGTCCTCGCGGGTCTGGGTCAGGCCTTTGACATGCGCCTCATAAATGATGGTGTCTTCCCAGGGGATCGAGGGGCGTATCTCGCGCCGGCCCCAGTTGAAGGTTTCGTCGACCACGACCGCTTTCGGCATGCCGCGGGCATTGTCGCGGCGGTCAAAGGAGAGATCTTCGCGGGCGCTGCCGGTGCGGTAGGCGAAATGCGCGTCGCTCCAGACCAGCCGCCCGGCGAGCCGCTTGGCATAGGGATCGAGCAGCAGCTTGTTGGCGTTGAAGCGGTGGCCATGCTCGGGCTCGTAGGGGCCGTGAACGCGGTAGCCGTAGAGCTGCCCCGGCGAGACGTCGTTGAGATAACCGTGCCAGACGTCCTCGGTGCGCTCGGGCAGCTCGATGCGCTCCAGCTCGCGCCGGCCCTGGCTGTCGAACAGGCAAAGCTCGACCTTCTGGGCGTTGGCGGAGAACAACGCAAAGTTGGTGCCCCGGCCGTCCCAGCTTGCGCCGAGACGCGAGAAGGTTCCGGCAGACAAACGCATGCGTCAGCTTTCCGGTACGAGAAATATCGCGGCCAGCGGCGGGATGGTCAAATTGAGTTCAGGCACTAAACCGTCCAGCGTGCGGACCTCGCCGACATTGCCGACATTGCTGCCGCCGTAATGCGAAGAATCCGAATTGAGGACCTCGCGCCACTTGCCGGCGAACGGCACGCGGACACGGTAGTTGTAATATACGTTGGGCGAGAAATTCACGACGACCAGGCAGCGCGCGCGCGCATCACTGCCTTTGCGCATCCAGGCGAACACGTTGTGATCGGCATCCTCAGTGATGATCCAGTCAAAACCGGCCGGGTCGCAATCGCGCTCATGCAGCGCGGGCAAGGTGCGATAGAGCCGGTTGAGGTCGCGGATCAGGCTTTGCACGCCGGCATATTTCTTCTGTTTCAGGAGGTGCCAGTCCAGCGAGTGGTCATGGCTCCATTCGCGCTCCTGGCCGAACTCGCAGCCCATGAACATCAGCTTCTTGCCGGGATGGCCGAACATGAAGCTGTAATAGGCGCGCAGGTTCGCAAAGCGCTGCCAGTCGTCGCCCGGCATGCGGCCGAGGATCGAGCGTTTGCCGTGCACGACCTCGTCGTGCGACAGCGGCAGAATGAAATTTTCCGAAAACGCATAGTGCAGGCCGAACAATACGTCGCCGTGGTGGTATTTGCGGTGGATCGGATCCTTGGAGATGTAGTTCAGCGTATCGTGCATCCAGCCCATGTTCCATTTGTAGCCGAAGCCGAGCCCGCCATATTCGACCGGGCGCGACACCTGCGGCCATGCGGTGGATTCTTCGGCAGCCGTGGTCGCCTGCGGGAAGCGGGCAAACACTTCGGTATTGAAGCGGCGCAGGAATTCGATCGCCTCGATATTTTCCCGGCCGCCAAATTTATTCGGGATCCAGCCGCCCTCGGGCCGACTGTAATCGAGATAGAGCATGGAAGCGACCGCATCGACCCGCAAGCCGTCGATGGCGTAACGCTCCAGCCAGAACAGGGCATTCGACACCAGGAAATTCACGATTTCGGTGCGGCCGTAATTGTAGATCAGCGTGCCCCAGTCGAGATGGCGGCCCTGCAGGGGATTGGCGTGCTCGTAAAGCGCGGTGCCGTCGAAATGACCGAGCCCGTGCGGATCATCCGGGAAATGCCCGGGCACCCAATCCAGCATCACGCCGAGGCCTTCGCCGTGGCAGGCATCGACCAGCGCGGCAAAATCGGCAGGTGAGCCGAACCGGCTGGTCGGCGCAAACAGGCCGGTCGGCTGATAGCCCCAGGAGCCGTCGAACGGATGCTCGGTGACGGGGAGAAACTCGATATGGGTAAAGCCGAGATCGCGCGCATAGGCCGGAAGCTGCTCGGCGAGGTCGCGGTAGGTCAGCCATTCATTGTTGCCCTTGCGCCGCCACGAGCCGAGATGGACCTCGTAGATCGAGATCGGGGAAGTGAGGGCGTTGACGCCAGACGGCGCCGGCCGCGGATGCGGAATACTCCTCTCGTCGAACACGATGGACGCGGTCTTGGGACGCATTTCCGTGGCAAAGGCCAGCGGATCGGACTTCAGCGGCAGATGCTGGCCGTTCGGCCCAATGATGTCGAACTTGTAGTGGTCGCCAGGCATGGCGCGTGGAATGAACAATTCCCAATAGCCGACGCCGCGCACGCGCATCGGATGCCGCCGCGCATCCCAGAAATTGAAGTCACCGACCACGCTGACCCGCCGCGCGTTGGGCGCGAACACGACGAAGGCGACGCCGTCGACGCCGTCAATGGTCAAGGGATGCGCGCCGAGCTTGTCGTAAAGGCGCTGGTCGGTCCCTTCGCCCAGCAGATAGAGATCGAAATCGCTCAGTACCGGCGGGAAGCGGTAGGGATCATCGAGCTCGACGACGTTGTCACCGTATCTGGCGCGCAACTGGTAGCGCTTCGAGCCGTTCGGCAGCGTGCCGGTGAACAGCCCGGCGTCGTGAATGCGCGCAAGCTTTGCGGTCTCGCCATGTTCGCCGATCGCTTCCACATTGGATGCTTGTGGCAGAAACGCGCGCACGACGCTTTTGTCGCCTTCGGTATGAAGGCCCAGATAGCGGAAGGGATCGGAGTGACGGCCTTCGATGATCGCGTAGGCCTCGGCGGGCAGTTTGGTCATGAGGCTACACTCGCACGCTCGGACAGAATTCGCAGCATACCCATCAATGGCACGCGCAGCCAATCAGGTCGATGGGACAGCTCATACTCGATCTCGTAGAAGGCTTTTTCGAGCAGGAAGAAATTCAAGAGGTCGCTAGCCGCATGCGGATCGGACGGCCAGAGCCGGTGATTTGTCATGGCCTCTCGGTAGCCTGCGAGGAAGGCGTCAGTCGAACGATCGCGCCAATCGGCCAGCGCCGCTGCGAGCTTGCCGTGTTCGTCGGGTGCTATCATCAGCGCACGATCCAGCGCCGCCGTCACCGAATAGTCGATCGAGCGGATCAGCCCCGCGGCGTCGCGTGCAGCGGGGGCCTTGCGTCGGCGCTCCTCGATCGGGCGGCGAGGTTCACCCTCGAAATCGATGATGAAGATATCGTCCTTGACGATCAATATCTGGCCGAGATGGATGTCGCCGTGATGACGGATGTTCAGGCCGTCGATATTTCGCGGCAACAGCGCGCTCAGGCGAGCTTGCAAGCCGGCGCGTTGCGCCAGCATCTCGTCGACCAGCGGTCGGTCGGCTTCCCTGACGCCGTCGCGGCGTTGCTTCAGCGCCTCGAAAACCCGCTCGGCCCGGGCCATGACGTCGTCGATCCAGCGCTGGACGTCTTCGGGCCGGGTCGGTTCCGGCGCGAAATCGGCGAGTTCGGCGCTCGCGGCGAGCGCGACATGCATCTCGGCGACGCGGCGTCCGGTCTGTGACATGTAACGCAGATACGGAACTTGCTCCTCGCTCTTGCCGGGTTGCTCGAACGCCGGCAACAGGCGCTGCTCGTCGACAAAGCGATCGAGATAGGCCGAGGTCACGGTCCAGCCGTCGCCCTGATTCTCGACGAAGGCGTGCACGATCCCGACTGCGCTGCGCTGGTTGCCTTCGACAAACTCGACGCTACCCAGCAGCGCCGGCGTATTGGCGAAGCCCGCAACCTCGGTGAGATACCAGCCGATTTCGATCTCGGGATTGGTGCCGCTCTCGAGCTTGCGATAGATCTTGACGACATAGTCGTTGTCCACCAGCGCCGTGCTGTTGGACTGTTCGGTTTCGACCGTGCGGATGCGCTCGGGCTGCCGGACCGGTTTGTCGGAAAACCTGCTGGTGGGTCGAAATTCAAGACGCAGGCCGTTCTCTTCGACGGTCAAGACCTCGCGCAGATTGCGCAACAACAGCGCGATAAAGATATGATCGGTCGCGACATCCAAAAGCGTCCCTTCGCGCGCGCCCTGGCGCACGGCAGCGAACGCGCGCGGGTTATAGCGCTCGCGGTCGAAGCGCACCCACTCGATCTGCATCGGCAGCACGTAACGCTGGCTGACGCCGCGCTGCGTCGCCTCGAAGAAGGCGAGCCACGGCCGGTTATCGCCGATGTCGCAGAACGGGATGGCCGAGGTCAGCGTCGGATGGATGTTGGCCGGTGAACGCTCCGGATACCAGCGTGTGCGCGCCAGATGCCCCGGCAAGACGTCGCGCTCGAACACGCCGCGGGCGCGGGCGAGCGACACCCAGGTCGAGTTGAGCGGCACGACCAGGGTCTCGAATTCCGGCACGGCGCGCGGTACGACCGGCTCCGACTTGTCGGGCTCCTGGAGCTGGAACCAGTAGAAGCCGTAAGGCGCAAGCGTGATCATGTAGGGCAGGTCGCCGATCGCGGGAAACCGCGTGCGGCCGAGCATCTCCAGCGGAATCCGCCCCTTGAAGGCGGAGAGATCGAGTTCGGTCGCCTGAGCGGAGCGCGACAGATTGGCGACGCAGAGAATGACCTCGTCCTGATACTGCCTGACATAGCACAGCACCGCCCGGTTGGCCGGACGGATGAAGGTCATGCTGCCGCGGCCGAATGCCAATGTCGATCTGCGCACCGAGATCAGCCGCTTGGTCGCACTGAGCAGGGAAGAAAGGCTGCGCGACTGCGCCTCGACGTTGACCGCCTCATAGCCATAGACCGGGTCCATGATGGTCGGCGCGTAGAGCCGCGCCGGATCGGCGCGGGAAAAGCCGCCATTGCGGTCCGGCGTCCATTGCATCGGCGTGCGCACGCCGTTGCGGTCGCCGAGATAGATATTGTCGCCCATGCCGATTTCGTCGCCGTAATAGATGATCGGCGTGCCCGGAAACGACAGCAGCAGCGAGTTCATCAGTTCGATCTT
>Ga0209526_10001274_pt1 | contig 16825 bp, 12 predicted proteins | sample JacPinW_OM2H0_M1_FD_188566 | JGI IMG/M metagenome (GOLD analysis project Ga0209526, IMG submission 188566) | Forest soil microbial communities from Algoma, Ontario, Canada - Jack Pine, Ontario site 1_JW_OM2H0_M1 (SPAdes) (version 2) | ecosystem: Environmental > Terrestrial > Soil > Boreal... | reverse complement strand
CCCCGGAGAAATGAATCGCGATCAGTTGGCCAAGCTCCAGGCGTTCTACGTCAAAGAGGGAATCTCGCAATCGGCGCAGCCACTGGACGATCTCTTTACTAATGAATTTGTGGAATAGCCGTAGGGCGGATTAGCGCTGATCCGCCGAAGGCGGATGGCGCGTAATCCGCCGCCAACTCGCCCGGATAATCAAGTCGCGCTTCGCGCGTTCGAAGATTGACCCTATTCGTCTTTCCATCGCGACGTGGCCGCAGGCATCTTTCCTGAGGATTGGGGCGGTGAAATCGGATTGCAGGCAAGTTCGGCGAGCGCCCGTAGCCTCGTCGGCGGGTAACGCGGCCGAAATCGGCAAGCGCCGATTTGGGCCGCTAACTGTACTGCGTCATAAATACCTCGACGTCATTCCGGGGCGCAGGCAAGTCGGCCCTGCCGACTTGCCTGCGAACCCGGAACCCATAACCCCAGGCGGTGATGTCAGGCCCCCGTCTCACCACACGGCCTGTGGTTATGGATTCCGGGCTCCGCTCGCTACGCTCGCGGCCCCGGAATGCCGGCGCAGCGCCGCCGTACCCCTCTCGTCGATCGTGCCGTCGACCGCGACCGCTACGCGATAGACGTCACGCGCGCGGCGCACCGAGATCTTGCCGTCGCGCACGTCGCGGGCGACCAGCTGCGGGTCGCGCTCGCGCGCCGGCCCGTGGCCGCCGGCGCCGGGCGTGACATGGCGATAGACCGTCCCATGCGGCACATGGATGGTCTCAAGCCCACGCATCTTTTGCTCTTGCGGCGTGTCGGGATTGAGCACGTTCTGGCACGATGTGCCTTCGCCGCCGCCGGCGATGCCCCAGGGCCGCTGTGTAGTGCGCCCCGAGCGCACCTGGAGGATTGCACCGTCGGGCGAGAGCACGCGGATTTGCCGGCGCACGCCAAGGCCGCCGCGATGCCGGCCCGGTCCTTCGCTGTCCGGCTCATAGGAATATTCCTCGACCATCACGGGATAGGTGGCTTCAACCATTTCGATCGGCGAATTGGCCATATTGGCAGCGATATTCGCTACGCCGTCGACCCCGTCGAAATGCGCGTGACCGCCCCAGGCACCGACCAACGCCTCGCTGAGGATGTGCGGCCCCCTCGCATCGCTGCTGGCGAGTGTGTAGCGCGTGGTTCCGCCTTCGCTTGCCGCGCGTACCGCTTCCGGGACGATCTGGGCAAGCGCGCCGAAGATACAGTCGGTGAGGCGATAGCCGCTCACGCCCATGGCGCCGACCGCACCGGGAAAGCGCGGATTGACGATAGTGCCCTCCGGCAGCACGAAATGCACCGGACGGAAGAAGCCGGCGGTATTCGGCAATTCCGCCGGCATAATCGAGCGTAGGCAGAGATAAAACGCCGACTGCGAATAGGCGCGCGGCGAGTTGATCGCGGTCGGTACCTGCGGCGCGGTGCCGGTGCAATCCGCGGTGATCTCGTCGGCCCGCACACGCAGCGTAACCTTGAGACGCTGCGGTGGGCCGTCGAGACCGTCGCTGTCGAGGAATTCCTCGAAGCTGTAGTCGCCGTCCGGCCATTGCGCTATCACCGCGCGCGCCATGCGCTCGCTACGGTCAAGGAGCCCGTCCATGGTAGCGAGCACGACGTCACTACCGTAGCGCTCGGCTACTGCCTGCAGCCGCTTCTCTCCGATTCGGCAGGCGCTCAACTGCGCTTCAAGATCGCCGAAGAAGTCGCGGGGCAGGCGAATGTTGCGCTCGATCAGTGTCAAGAGCGTCTCGTCGCGCGCGTTGCCGCGTTGCAGGCGCATCGGCGGAATGCGCACGCCTTCACCGAACACGTCACGGCTGTTCACCGGCACTGAGCCAGGTACGTGACCGCCGATGTCGGTATGATGCGCCATGGCGATGGCGTAGCCGAGAAGCTCGCCATTGTGGAACGCGGGCGTGAGGATGATCACGTTGGGCAGATGCATCCCGCCTTCATAGGGATCGTTCATGATGATGGCGTCGCCTGGACGCATATCGTTTGCGAACTTGCGCAGGATCGCGTCGATTGCCGTGGGCAGCGCGCCGAGATGGATGGCCATGCCGAGCCCCTGCACAACCATCTCGCCACGCGGATTGCACAGCGCCACGGTGAAATCGAGCAGGTCGCGCACGAGCGGCGAGTAGGCCGTGGAGATGAGCACCGTCGCCATCTCGTCGGTGACGCTGGCGAGTGCATGCTCGACAACGGACGTCGTGACCGGATCGAGCGTCGAAGAGCTCATACGATGCTACTCGCTATGTGGCAGCGCTTGCGCATAGGTCTCGCTCTAGCGCTTGTGTTTCATCTTCGGCGCTGATCTGCGCGCACTCGCCTTGCGCTTCGGCCCGGCGCGTGATTTCCCGGCTGTGGCGCTGCCGCGGGTCATGATCAGGCGGCCATGCGGATCGACCAGCGCGTTGAAGGATGGCGGCACGAGAATGGTGGAATCCGCCTGCTCGATCACAGCCGGGCCGCTGACCACATTGCCCGCGAGAAGGCGCTCGCGCTCGTAGATCGGGCAGGTCTGCACCACGGCGCCCTCCTGGAAGCAGACCTGACGCTCGCTCTTCTGCGCCGCTTTCGGGCTCGCTGAGCCGCGCTCGATCAGCCGCGGCTTGACGTGCTCGGTCTGGCCGATGGCGGCGACACGCAGATTGACAATCTGCACCTGCTCACCGCGATCGCAATAGCTGTAGAGGCGCTGGTGCGCGGCATGAAAGGCGTCCACCGCGCGCTTGAGCCAGTTGGCGTCGACTGGGCCTGACGGCAGCGCGACATTAATCTCGTAATTCTGCAGCGGGTAGCGCATGTCCGCCGAGCGTACGAGCAGACGGCGGCCGACCGGTACCTTCTCATTGGCGAGCCATTGCGCGGATTCGGCATCGAGGCGGTCGAGCAGAGCCTGCAGAGCGGCTGCATTTTCGGGATTTAGATTTTTGCGCGCGGTCTTGCTGAAATCAGCGCGCAGATCGGCCCAGAGCAGGCCGAGCGCCGAGAACACTCCCGGCGCTTCGGGAATGATGACCTTGGAGAGGCCGAGCTCGGCGGCGAGATCGGCGGCGTGCAGCGGCCCGGCGCCGCCGAAGGCGACGAGCGAGAAGGTGCGCGGATCGAGGCCACGCGACACGGAGACAACGCGCAGGATGCGCATCATATGCGCGTTGGCGATGCCGACGATACCCGCGGCGGCATCCATGACCGACATGCCGAGCGGTTCCGCGATCTTGGAGCGTATCGTCGCGACGGCTCGCTCGCGGTCGAGCTTGGCCTCTCCGCCGACGAAGTAGTCCGGGTTGATGCGCCCGAGGACGAGATTGGCATCGGTGACCGTCGGCTCTTCGCCGCCGCGGCCATAACACACCGGACCGGGATCGGCGCCGGCACTGCGCGGGCCGACCTTGAGGCCGCCGAGTCCGTCGGTCGCGGCGATGGAGCCGCCGCCCGCGCTGCATTCAGTGAGCTCGATCATTGGTGCCTTGATCGGATAGCCAGTGAAGCGCACCGCCAGCGACTGATGCATGCCGGCGCCGATCTCGTATTCGGTTGTGGTGCGGTACCCGCCGGCTTCGATCAGGCTCGCTTTGGCCGTGGTGCCCCCCATGTCGAATGAAATGACATAGGGTTCGCCCATGGCGCGGGCGAGCCAGGCTGCCGCGATGACGCCCGCGGCCGGGCCAGACTCAACCAGCGTATGAGGCCGCTCGCCAGCGGCATCCGCCGAGGTCAGGCCGCCCGCCGAGTTCATGATCAGGAGCTTGTCCGAATTGTAGCTGCGCTCTTTCAGGCGCTTCACCAGCTTGCCGGTGTAGCGCTCGAAGATCGGCTTGAGATAGCCGACAAGCACCGCGGTGCTGGTGCGCTCGAATTCGCGGAACTCGGGGATGACGTCGGATGAGGCAACGATCGAGTGCCCGGGCAGCTTCGCACGCAGATAGTCGCGAATGCGCAGCTCGTGGACGGGATTTAGATACGAGAATAACAGCGCGACGACGATAGACTCCGCACGCGACCTGCGGATCAAGTCAGGAAAGCGCTCAAGCTCGGCAGCATCGAGCGGAACGACGATGCCGCCGTCGGCGCCGATGCGTTCCTTGATCTCGAAGACGAGACGCCGCGGCACCAGCGGCTTGGCTTTTTCCGCCAGCAGATCATAGAGACTCGGCCGCCGCTGACGCGCAATCTCCAGCACGTCGCGAAAGCCTTCGGTGACGAGAAGCGCGGTGCGCGCGCCTTTCCCTTCCAGCACGGTGTTGGTCGCAACGGTGGTGGCATGCAGAAGGCGCGCGATCTGGTGCGGCGCGCGGCCGCCGCTCGCGCGCTCGAGGCCGTTGATGAAGCAGTTCTCGAGCCCATCCGGCGTGGTGTCGACCTTGTATTTGGCGACGATGCCGCGGCGACCGCCCATGAGCACCACGTCGGTGAAGGTACCGCCGATGTCGATTCCGATGCTGAGCTTCTCGGGCGCGGTGATGCTCGCTTTCATAGCGTGGTCGCGAGCTTGAGAGCGGCATCGACCAACGCCGCGGGGTAGGCTCGCCGCGCTTGCGCTTCGGTGACCTTGCCATCCGCGAGATCGAGGGCGAGCAGATCGGCGCGACGATCCGCCGGCCGGCCATAGCCGCCGCCGCCGGCCGCCTGTGCGCACAGCACGTCCCCTTTCTTGAACGACAGCGGACCGCCCTTGCTCGGCAGCGTGGTCTCGTCCGGCTGCCCTGCATTGCGCCGATGCAGACCCTTGGCGCCGGGCCCGCCACCGAACAAACCCCAGGGCTCAAACAGATGACGGTCGGCATGGGCGATGAAATCGATGTCAGCAAGCATGCGGAATTCCTTGCGTGCCGCGAGTCCGCCGCGGAATTCGCCGGCACCGCCGGTGTTGGGAACGAGCGCATAGCGCTCGACGCGGATCGGATATTCGCTCTCGAGAACTTCGGTTGGCAGATTGGGAATGTTGTTGGTGTTGATCTGCACCGCGTCCATCCCGTCATGGCCTTTCCGTCCGCCCATGCCACCGGAGACGCTGTCGATGCAGATGAAGGGGCGCCGGCGCGTCGGATCGTAGCCGTGTAGATTGATGGAGGTGGTGCCATGTCCGCATGCGGTGACGCGCTGGGGCGTGATCTTGGCCATGACGCCGAGCAGGAGATCCGCGATTCGCTGGCACGTGGTGCCTCGGCCACCGACGGGCGCCGGCGGCAGCGGGTTGACGATGGAGCCCGCGGGCGCGATCAGCTTTACCACCCGCTCGAAGGCCGCGTTCGACCACAGGTCTGGATCGAGCGTCGCTTTGAGCGCGAAGGCGACGGTGGCGAACAGCGCCTCGTAGACCACATTGACCCCGCCGGTGCGCTGCGGGCTCGAACCGGTAAAGTCGAAAATGATATGCGGCTGCGGACGGTGCGCAACGGTGAGCTTCACCTTCAACGGCACCGGACCCGGCACATGCGCGTCGTCGTCGAGTTGATCCTCGAAGGTCCAGGAGCCTTCGGGCAACGCCTTGATCTTCGCACGGATCCAGCGTTCGTTGTAGTCAATCACCCCGTCGATGAGCTCGCGGAAGCGCGCGATCCCGTATTTCGCCGAGAGCTCCTGGATGCGCTGGATGCCAACGTGGTTGGTTCCGACCTGCGCGCGCAGGTCAGCGGGACGGTCCTCGGCAAAGCGCATGTTGAGGAGGATGAAGGAGAACAGATCCTCCTGCAGCTTGCCCTCCCGGATGACTCGCATGGGCGGAATGCGCAGGCCTTCCTGATAGATCTCGGTGCAGCCTTCGGTCATCGCCGCGCCGGGCTTAATGCCGCCAACGTCGGGCCAGTGGCCCATATTGGTGACGAAGGCGATCAACGTGTTGCCGTCGAACACGGGGGACGCGACGGTGACGTCGGCGAGATGCGTGCCGCCGCCGTTGTAAGGGTCGTTGGCAAGAAAGGCGTCGCCGGGGCGGATATCTTCGAGCGGGTAGCGCTTGAGGATATGTTTCACGGCGCTGAGCATGGCGCCGAGATGCATCGGGATGTGCTCGGCCTGCGTGACGAGGCGCCCTTCCGCATCGAAGATCGCCGTCGAGGCGTCGTGCCGCTCCTTGATGTTGGTCGAATAGGCGGTGCGGATCAGTAGCGCGCCCATCTCCTCGGCAATGGAGAGAAGTGCGTTGGAAAAGACCTCCAGCAGGATCGGATCGGGAAGCGGCGGCCCTTTCTCACCGGCCGCCAGCGAAGCGCGTGGCCCGCTGGCCCGGCGGCGGCTCGTCATGCGGTCGGGCTTGGTCAGCATTGGTCTCCTCCGCCGCGGCAGCGCCGGCGAACGCCTCGATCCACCCCCAATTTCGCTCGTTTACATTTTTCCGGATTGGGATAGATTTTTCACTATGCTGAAAAATCTCCCTCTGGCAAGATGCCGGAAAGCACTGAACAAGACGCTAGCTTCCGCAACGACGAAGGAGGACCGCGATGAGCGATTTGCCGGCCTGGACGAAGGAAGGCGATTTTCCGCTCGACACCCGGCTCGAGCCCAAGGGCCGCTGGGTCAACACGCCGCTCAACGACATCACGGCGCCGCGGCCTGTCGGGCAGGCGCAACGCGACATCATCCTGCGTGACGACACGCTGCGCTCGGGCGCCAACACGCCTGGCGTCTATGCCTCCGTCGACAAGAAGCTGCGCATCGCCGAGGCGCTCGAAGCCATGGGCGTGCGCGAAGCGGAAGTCGGCTACGGCTCACTCAAGGACGATCGCGAGTTTGTCGAAAAATTGCGCCAGCGCGGCACCAAGATCATCCTCGGCATGCATGCGCGCTCGTGGCTGCCGACCTGGAAGTCGGACATCGAGGGTGTTGCCGATTGCGGCGGACACCTCGTCAATTTGATCGGCATGCAGGGCTCAACGTCGAGCCGCGCGCTCCATCCCAAGCTCAAGGGCGAAGCTTTCCTCGAACGCATGGAAGAGACGATCGCCTTTGCAAAGAGCCGCGGGCTCAAGGTCGCCTTCGGCACGGATCATCCGCGCGTCGAGATCATTCCTGAGACCGTGCGCCGGGCGATGGCGGCCGGCGTCGACCGATGGGTGATCTACGACACGCGCGGCTGGTATCTGCCGCAGACGATGGCGATGCTGGTGACGCTCATCCGCGGTGCCAGCAAGGACCAGATTGAAATCAACGTGCATGCGCATGACGATTTCGGTCTCGCCACCATCAACACCTTCGAGGGGCTGCGGGCCGGAGCGGGGAGCTGTGACGTCACTTTCAACCGCACGGGGCATCGCTGCGGCAATGCCGCTTTCGAGCAGGTGGCGGTCGGTATCGAATATTTCTTCGGCTATGACACCAAACTTGATCTCGGCAGGATTACAGAAGTGAGCAAGCTCGTCTCCGAGCTTTACGACGTTCCGGTGCCGGCTAATGCGCCGATCGTCGGCCACAACATGTTCAGCTATGGCGGGCTGCATATTCCCGGCATGCTGCGCGGTGACTGGTGCCTGTGGGAGAACATTAAAGCGGAAAGCGTCGGCAGCAGCCGGCACATGATCTACGGCCCGAGCTCGCTGCAGGGCGGCGCCGACAGCCCGCTCGAGGCCAAGGTCTCCTCGCTCGGAAGGACGCCAAGTGAGCGCCACTTGGAGCTCATCACCTTGAGCCTGCGCGACCTGATCAAGGAAAAGAAATTCGCCACCGATGCAGAGGTGGAACGCATTATCAGCCGAGTGATGGGCTGATTGTTATTGGCCGACTTAAGCCGATGAGTGCTGCGCAAATCGGGCTTTCCACGGACGCCGCGGCGAAGGCGTCGCACAGCGCGTCCGTCCGCATCGAGCATCTGAACAAGAGTTTCGGCGCCGTGCCGGCGCTCAAGGACCTATCCTTGAACGCCGCGAGCACCGAGATGCTGGTGCTGGTCGGACCGAGCGGCTGCGGCAAGACCACATGCCTTCGTTGCATTGCCGGTCTGGAGCGGCCGAGTGCCGGCCGCATCCTCATCGGCGAGCGCACCGTCACCGCCATGGAAGACGGAGTTTTCGTGCCGCCGGAGAAACGGCAGATCGGCATGGTGTTCCAATCCTACGCGGTGTGGCCGCATATGACAGTGTTCGAGAACGTGGCCTATCCGCTGCGCGCTATGGGCACGCCGCGCAGCACCATCAAGCCGCGCGTCGAGGAAGCGCTGCGGCTCGTCCAGCTCGGACATCTCCCGGAGCGCTATTCCTCGCAATTGAGTGGCGGCCAGCAGCAGCGCGTGGCGCTGGCGCGCAGTCTTGTTGCAGAACCGGCGCTAATTCTGTTCGACGAGCCGCTCTCGAACCTCGATGCCAATCTCCGCACGCAGATGCGCATCGAGATCAAGGAGCTGCAGAAGAAGCTCGGCTTCACCGGCGTCTATGTGACCCATGACCAAGAGGAGGCGCTGGCCATCGGCGACCGCGTTGCCATCATGGATCATGGCTTGCTGCGCCAGGTCGGGACGCCGCGCGAGGTCTACGACCATCCAGCAAACAGCTTCGTTGCCGGCTTTATGGGCTCGACCAATCTGCTGCACGCGCGGGTCAGTAATTGCAGCGGCGGAGCTGTGACGGTCGAGATTCCCGGCGGATTTTCCCTTCGTGTCGAGGACACGCGCGCGTTCACCACCGGCGATAAGGTGATCGTCTCGGCACGTCCGGAATGCCTGTCGCTGCTGTCGGAGAGCGACGGCAGCGCGGGTGACGTCTGGCCCGGGGTGATCACGTTTGCCACCTTCGTCGGCGACGTCACCATTTATCGCGTCCGCATAGGCGGGCACCTGCTCGAAGTCCGCGCACCGGCAAATACCAGCTATGAGCCCGGCGCCGCCGTGTCAGTGAAGCCCGACGCGCAACGCTGCCGGCTCCTGCGAGATTGACGCCATGCTGGAAATGCCGAGATCACCACAATCCAAGCAGCTCGCGAGCTTCCTCGCCGGCTTGCAGCTTGGGGATCTCCCAGCGCACGCGCCGGAACTGTTGAAGCTGTGCCTGCTCGATACGATCGGCTGCGCGTTCGGCGGCTACGATAACGAAGCGGGCAAGGTTGCCGAACGCTATCTCAAGTGCGCCGGCGACGGCAGATCCTGTACCGTGATCGGCTCGGCTTCGGGCGCGGCGCCGGAAGTAGCAGCCCTCACCAATGGTGTGCTCGCGCATGCGCTCGTCTTTGACGACCTGCATCGCCATGCCAAGTTGCATCCCGGCGTCGCCACCATTCCCGCCGCGCTTGCCATCGCCGAGCTGACCAACGCGAGCGGGGAAGCGCTCCTTCTCGCCATAGCCGCCGGCTACGAGACGACCGCTCGCGTCGGGGTCGCCATCGACATGGCCTCGCATCGCCACAAGGGATGGCGTGCGACCGGCACTGCCGGGTCGTTCGGCGCCGCGGCAGCCGCGGCACGCGTTCTCAATCTCGGCGCCGAGGCGTTTCACCATGCGCTCGCGGTTGCAGCGGCGCAGGCCTCCGGCAATTGGGCCTTCCAGCAGAGCGGCGGGATGGAGCTCTATCTCGCTGCTGGGACGGCAGCACGCAACGGCCTCGTCGCTGGGCTGCTCGCGCAAGCGGGCTTCCGCGGCGCTGATGATCCACTCACTGCGCGCGACGGCGGCTTTTTCGGCATGACCAGCGAGGCCGCCGATGACTCGCAGATCTCAGAGGGCCTGGGCACGCGGTTCCGCCTGCTCGACACCTGCATCAAGATGTACCCGACCTGCCACAGCTCGCAGACCGGGATCGATGCCGCGATCAATCTGCGCGCTAAGCACAACATTACGCTTGCGGATGTCGAGCGCATCGTGGTGCGCGCTGGCGAGATCACGCGCCTGCAATGCGGCTGGCCCTATGAGCCCGCCGTGCCGGCCAAGCTCATCTTCCACATGGGCTATGCCATGGCGCTGGCGATTCGAAACGGCTTGGTGCGCCCCGCCGATTTCGAAGGCGAGAGCCCATACGACCTTGAGCTATCGCGCGTCGCCAAAGCAACCGAAGTGATCGCCGATCCGGAGTTGACGGCCATCTATGGCGAGCGCAAGCCATGCGACGTCACCATCCATCTGCGCGAGGGCCGGGCGTTGCGCGAGCGGGTCGATTATTGCCGCGGCGAGCCGGAAAATCCGCCAGTGCCGAGTACAGTGATCGCCAAGTTCCATGCCAATGCTGGCAAGCGGGCTCCTGCGAAAGCGCTCGAGGAGATCGCAGACCGGGTGCTCGGACTCGAGCGTGAGCGCGAGCTTGGCCCGCTGCTGCGGCTTTTGCGGCAATAGACAGAACACCGGAGAGCGGGCCCCGATGCCGAACCAAAGCCGCGCCGCCGCTGTGAGACGAGCTCACAATCAGCAAATTTCCTCCCTACCACGGAGCGTACGATGAAGACCGCGGATCGCACGCTCGACATTTTTGAGGCCTTCGCGGAGGCGAAGAAGCCGCTCTCACTCAGCGAGATCGCCCGCATGATCGAGTCGCCCGTCAGCTCGTGTCACGGGCTTCTGCGCACCCTGCAGAAGAGTGGCTACGTGTACGCGCTCGATGTGCGGCGGCGCTATTATCCGACGCGGCGGCTGTTCGAAGTGGGCAGCGCGATTGCGATGCACGACCCGATCGTCGAGCGACTGGCTCCGGTTCTGGAGAAACTGCGCGAAGAGATCGGCGAAACCACCCTGCTCGGCCAGCGCCAGGACAATCAGATCATCTATCTGCAGGTGTTGGAGAGTCCGCAGATGATCCGTTACGCAGCGCCGGTCGGCGCCATCAAGCCGCTGCCCTCGACCGCCATTGGCAAGGCCTTTCTCGCGGAGATGACCGACGAGGAGCTCGCGCAGTTTCTTCCCACGCTCGACCATCCGCAGGTGACGGAGTCCACCATCACCAATCCGGAGCACCTGCTCGCCGACATCAAGCGCTCGCGCAAGCGCGGCTATTTCGTCACCCGCGGGGAGAACATTCCCGACGTCATGGCGATCGCACGCACCTGCATGATGGATGGCGAGCTGCTTGCCATCGCCGTCGCCGGTCCCATGCATCGGCTGGAGCCGAAGCTCGGCAGCATCGGCGAGACGCTGATTCAGACGGCTTCTTCGATCGCGAATCTCGGACAGAAAACGCGGTTGGCGACGCGATGAACCCGATCGCGCAAAGAGCATTCTCATGACAGTGAGTGGAGAGGAAACGTGAAAGCACAAGCGCTGCGCCGGCTGCTGAAGGAAGAGTCACTCGTCTATATGCCGCCCGCCTATGACGCGCTCGGCGGTCGGCTGGTCGAGGACCTCGGCTTCAAGGCAGTCTATATCGGCGGCTTTGTCACCGGCGGCTCACGCTGCACGTCGGAGCCGCTCCTCACAATGGACGAGCAGGTGCGCGTGGCCGGCGATGTCGCCAATGCGGTGAAGATTCCGGCGGTGGCTGACGGCGGGGCCGGCTTCGGCGAACCATTGCATACCATGCGCACGGTGCGCGAATTCATCCGCACCGGGGTTTCCGGCATCCATATCGAGGACCAGCTCTATCCCAAGCGCGCGCACTATCATAAATATGTTGCGCACGCGATCCCGCGCGAGGAGTTCGTCGACAAGATCAAATATGCCTGCATCGCCCGCGACGAGACCGACAAAGACTTTGTCATCATCGCGCGCACCGATACTTGCCGTTTTGAGGGACTGGAAGAGGCGATGACCCGGCTCAACATGGCCGCCGACGTCGGCGCCGACATGGGCATGTTCTTCCCGCGCAACGACGAGGAGATGAAGGCGGGACCGAAGCGCTCGCGCCTCCCGCTCGTTTATGTCATCAGTCGCGGCAACCGCGATGGCCGTCCGCTGCCGACGGCCTCGCAGCTCGCGGACATGGGCTACAAGGCCTGCATCGATGCCATCACCACGCTCTTGGTTAACTTTCACTTTTCCAAGAGGTGCCTGCAGGAGATCCTCCGCACCGGAACCTATACCGGCATGAGCTTGCAGGAAAATATCGATGCACGGCAGCAGATCGAGGATCTGGTCGGCCTCGAACGCTTCTATGAGATCGAGGAAGCCACGGTGGAAGAGAAGAAGTGGGGGGAGCGGTAGGGATTCGGTGGCTAAAGCGTTTCGATCTCGAGCGGAAATAGGGCGTCGAGATTGGCGGTGCGCATCAGATGATAGATGTTGAAGCGATAAGCAGGTCCGACCGAGACCTCCGGCGGCGTGAACGGAAAAGCGAGATTGCCGCCGGTCGACAACCGGCCCTCGTAGCCGTGATGCAGGAGATACTGCTTGGTGGTGCGCACCACTTCGGCGGCTCGCGCCCGCGTCGGCGCGATGCACTCGCCCATGATGAAGGCTTCGGCCGGGAGTTCGTTCTGGGTCACGGGGGTCATGCGCACGCCATTGACGCCATACACCCGCCAGGTCAGCGCATAGTCTTCGGGGGCATCCTCGCAGACGAGATCGCGCACCACGCCTTCGATCTCCTTCAATAACTGTTCGTGCCGTGCGATGAAGCGCGGATCAGCGGTGCCACAAAGTAGAATCGCGCGCTCGCCTACCGGTCGCGCCCCCTCGATCTTGACCCAGGGTTCTTTGGCGTCCTGCCAGACTGCGCCAACGACGCGGGTGCGCCGATCGTCAATCGCTGCATAAGTGGCGCGGCCGAGGTCGAGCCGCCCCTCGGGCTCCTGCACAGTGAAAGGGTCCGCCTGCTCATAGAGGCTGTGCGCTGCAACGGAAACTGGCGTGGCACGGCGCTGGGGCGCCATGCTCTCAAGCACGAAGCCGTCGTGATCGAGCGTTGCCAGGATGGAATCACGGCCACCGGGTACGCAGCACAGTGATGCGCATTCGATGATCTTTGCCATGTGCTGCGCCGGCCCCACAGGAAAGCCGGCCATCGCAGGGAGTGCAGCAAAGATTGCGGTGTCGCAGGCGCGGCCGGCAATGATCACGTCGACGTCGGCAGCGAGCGCCCGCTGGAACGCGCTCATGCCCATCTGTCCAACGATGTTCGACGCGGCATCGACCTCCTGCGCGTCGAGCGCCGGCATATCGTCGATCGAAACGACGCCGCCCGAGGCTATGGCGGCCTTGAGCACGGATTTGTCGATGTCGGCGCGCAGCACGCCGAGGCGGAAGTGCCAACCTTCCTCGCCGGCGATCTCCCGCACCATCGCCAGCGTGCAGTCGAGATGTGGCTTCGCCCCGGCCGATCCAGCAGAGCCGATGACCAGCGGAATCTTCAGCTTCAGTGCACCGCGCAGCACCTTGCGCAGATCGCGCCGTGTCGCCGTTGGCGAGGTCGCAAGCTCGCCACTCCCGAGATAATAGGGGCCGGGATCGATCGAGCCCATGTCACAACCAATGAGATGCGGCGCACGTTCAAGGCCGGCATCGAAAGCTGGCGTCGGCACGCCGTAGCCGAGTTGGCCTGAGGCACCGAGGATGCGGATCGGCTCAGAGCAGTTCGACTTGCCGAAATGCTCGAGAACGCGCGCGGATGCTGTCATATTTCCAGCCCCAAGAGCGGTGTGTGCTGTTGTGCGCCATAGACGTCGCGGTCGCCAGGATCGCCGGACATGATCCGGCGCGGGATCACAATTTTGATGGCACGGCCGAGCGGATAATTGATCACCTGCACGGCAGAGGCGGGCACGCCGTAAAGCGGTGCGATCTTGGCCGCGGTCAGCGCCTCCGACTGTGCTGCGCGCTGATAATCTGGATCACTGCGAAAGATGACGTCCAGGGTGAAGCGGCGCGGGCCGGCATTCTTGCTGCGCACGACCTGCGCAAAATCCTGAAGCCGCATGTGCGACCCTCCCGGCAAAGGCGTACTGCGGCCGGATGACCGAGTGACCGCGATTAAGGACCAACAGAGGCGACCCGGTCAATTGATACGCGCAGTGCGGGGCTGTCGCGCTATTTCGAGGAGCAGGTTCTTCGCAAGCGCTCTTGTATTGACCGCAGTTGGTGCGCGCAGGTGTTGGCGGCACCGATCCGACGTGAAACCCAGGCCGACAGTCGTATCCGCTACTGGGGTGCCGTCATCGACTCACGAGACAACAGGAGAAGAATTCTCCGGGTTGTTATGGCTTCGCCATCTGCCTGATACGCAGCGGGCGCAGCACGGTAATCGCCATCACGGCGGCGATGATGTTGAGGATCGCTGCGACAATGAAAACCGCGGTCCAGCTCTTTCCCGTTGCGTCGTAAAGCAGGTTGCCAAGCGGCACCAGAAGCGCAGCCGTTCCTTTTGCCGTATACAGCATGCCGTAATTCGTGGTGGCGAACTTTCTCCCGTAGAGGTCGGTGCAGGTCGCAGGAAAGAGCGAATAGATTTCGCCCCAGGCGAAAAAGACGAGCCCCGACAAAATCACGAACAGGAAGGGATTGGACGCGAACTGGAGCAAGGCGTAAATGCCGATGCCTTCAAGCAGGAAGGCAATGAACATGGTGTTCTCGCGGCCGATGTGATCGGACACCCAGCCGAAAAACGGCCGGGTGAAGCCGTTGAGCACGCGGTCGATGGAAAGGGCAAAGGTTAGTGCCGGGAGCGTAAGCCCCAGTATCGAGACCGGGACTGCATCGATCTGGAAATCCTTCGCGATCGGCGCGAGCTGGGCGGTGGCCATCAGTCCGCCGGTGCCTACCATGATGAACATGACGTACATCACCCAGAACGCAGGTGTCGCAAGCACTTCCGCCGGCCCATAATCACGCCGGCTTTGCTGGACGGCCGGCGCTGCCGGAGCTGTCACCTCGTCAGCCGCGGGCGCGCGTAGAAACAGCGAAAAGAGGATGACGATGAGACCCTGCCCGAGACCGAACCAAAGGAATGCGGTCTCATAGCCGCTGCTCGCGATCATGCTGGCGATCGGCACCACCGTGAGTGCCGAGCCCGCGCCAAATCCCGCCGCAGTCAAGCCGGTCGCAAGACCCCGCCGGTCAGGGAACCATTTCAAGGCGTTGCCGACGGAGGCGCCGTAGATCACGCCCGCGCCGATGCCGCCGATCGCCGCGCCGAGGTAGAGCGCCCCAAGCGAGCCGGCAAAAGAATTCATCACCCAGGCGATGGCGACGAGCACACCGCTGCCGCCGACCATCACGCGCGGGCCGAACTTGTCGATCAGATAGCCTTCCAGCGGAACCAGCCAGGTCTCCGTGAGGACGAAGATCGTAAAGGCCACCTGAATTGCGGCGCGTCCCCAATGGTGCTTCTGATCGATCGGATTGACGAAGAGGGTCCACCCGTATTGCAGGTTCGCGATCATCACCATGCAGATGATGCCGAAGATCAACTGTCCCCAGCGGGTTGCTTCCGATGCGCCGGCGCGCGTGCCGATTGATGTTACCGTCGTGGGCATTTCCGTCCCTTGGTCTCAGCGGTTTGTTTTGTCTGGTATACCAGCTGGTATACCATGGCGCCACAATTTCGACGCAAGTGCCATGTCGCCGCAGCTTCGTTCAGGAAAAGCCATGGGCCGCAAAATGCTTGCTATCGGCGTTGCCGGCGTGTTCGCCGTCTGGTCCGGCGCCCAATGTCAGTCTGCGGCCGCGGAGGATCGCCTCATGCTCAAGGCCGGCATTTCCGATCCCGTTAACACCGTACTCGCATGGTACATGGCGCAGGATGCGGGTCTCTTCGCCGCGCACGGGCTCGACGCCGAGATCATCAACATGAACGGCGGCAGCCGCGGCGCGGCCGAGCTGGCGGCCGGGCGGCTCGACGCCATGCATGTCGGATTGTCCTCGGTGATCAGGGTCAATCGTGCCGGCGGGGATCTGCGGTCCATCGGCTCGTTGAGCAACGTGATCCGTTTCACGTTTTTCTCAGCGCCCGGAATAAGGACCGCGGCCGATCTCAAGGGCGGCGTCATCGGAGTGAGCACATTCGGCTCCGAGAGCGATTCGACCGTGACGCTCGCCCTGCAACGCTTGGGGCTCGGCCGGGACGATGTGATTCTCAAGGAATACGGCGGCGGGACGCGCCGGCTCGAGGCGGTAAAATCCGAAGAGATCAAAGCCACACCGCTCAACGAGCCGCTCGCGTCGCTCGCGCGCGCGCAAGGGGTCAATGCGCTGATTGATCTCGTGCCCGAGCAGATTGCCTGGGTATTCAGCTCGATTGTGGTACGCCGGGCGGACATTGCCCAACGGGCGGACGTGCTGATGCGGTTTTTGAGGGCCACCGCGGAAGGCAATCATCTCGCGCTACGCGATGCGGTGCGTGCCAAGGCAGTATTGGCCAAGGAGCTCAGGATTACCGATGCGACAATACTTGGTATCACCTACGATGATTTCAGGGCGCAATCGCCGCCGAACATCGAGATCTCAGTGAAAGGCGCCGAAAATATTCTGGCGCAATTCCCCGGCGGCAGTGCGAAAGTCGAGGATTACGTCGATATGAGCCTCATCGATGCGTTGCGCGCAGAGGGATTCTTCTCCGACTTGAAGCGCAAATTCGCGCGCTAGCCGCGTAGAGCGCGGTCCGGTATGTTGATGCACACTCGCGCAGCAAACTCGGTGGCTGGCCACGAGCAGTACGACCAGCGGAGGCTTCGAGCGTCAAGGCGGCCCCGCGCTTATCCTGGCTGCGCTGATCGTCGCCTATTACGTCATTTTCACAAAATATCTGGGCTGCACAATCTGGCACCGTGTGCTCGGTGTTCGGTGAGCAACCTCGCTCTCTGCCAAAGTGCCGGCCGCTATTCACTTTCCCAAAGGATCTTGCCCAATCCCTCGGAGGAAGTGAGCAGCATGCCGCTCGAAGATCTACGATAGGCGTGGTATCCTTTTTGAAACAGTCTCTCCAATGTCGAAAGCGCCATGCCACACAATCCCCGAAT
>Ga0209526_10001273_pt1 | contig 16832 bp, 16 predicted proteins | sample JacPinW_OM2H0_M1_FD_188566 | JGI IMG/M metagenome (GOLD analysis project Ga0209526, IMG submission 188566) | Forest soil microbial communities from Algoma, Ontario, Canada - Jack Pine, Ontario site 1_JW_OM2H0_M1 (SPAdes) (version 2) | ecosystem: Environmental > Terrestrial > Soil > Boreal... | reverse complement strand
CACAGTTTTTCATCAGCAGCGGCAGCAGGACGAGCCGCTGCACAAATTTCTCGCCGTCCGCACTCCGGAACAGTTGCGCTCCATCCTTGCCGGTGGGCCCGCCGACATCGCGCAACGCGACGTCTCCGTCGCCGCAACTCCGCACTCCGTGGAGGACCGATGACCCCGCTTACCTTTTCGATGGCTGCTCGCGCCGCGAGGAATAACTGATGCCCCTCTTTCCCGCATTCCTAAAGCTTGAAGGACGCCTTATCCTCGTTGTCGGCGGCGGTGCCATAGCCACCGATAAAATTCCCGGCCTCCTCGAGGCAGATGCCCGCGTTCGCGTGATCGCTCCGCAAATCACCCCGCAAATTGCCGAATGGGTGCGAAACCTGCGCGTTGACTGGCTGCCTAAGCCATTCGAACCCGCGGATCTTCGCGACGCCTTCTTGGTTATCGCCGCGACATCTCTTCGCGAGTTAAATCGCGCCGTGTTTCTCGCAGCCGAAACGCAAGGTACTCTTTGCAACGCGGTAGACGATATCGATCACTGCCACTTCTATTACGGCTCGATCGTTCAGCGCGGTGACCTGCAAATCGCTATCTCCACCAACGGAAAAAGTCCGGCGCTCGCGCAGCGCCTCCGCAAGGAACTCTGCGAACAATTTGGGCCTGAATACGAATCCTGGCTGGACTGGCTCGGTGCCGCTCGTGAAGTCCTCCGTTCGCAGTCCAACGAACCCGAAGCTACCAAGCGCTGGCTCCATCTACTGGCCAGCCGCCCATCCTTCGAAAGATTCCTGCAGGAAACCGCTTCCGGCGATAACGCCAAAGGAGGCGAGTGATGGGTAAAGTCTTCCTCGTCGGCGCAGGTCCAGGTGACCCCGAACTCCTCACCGTCAAGGCGCAGCGGGTGCTTCAGCGCGCCGATGTCGTTCTCTATGATTCTCTTGTCGGCCCCGAAGTCCTGAAAGTCATTTCGCCTTCGGCCGAATGCATTGACGTCGGTAAACGCGCCGGTCGCAAGCTTCTTTCCCAGGATGAAATCAACGCCCTGCTCGTCTCTTATGCCAACCGATACGAGAATGTTGTCCGCCTGAAAGGCGGCGACCCGCTCTTGTTCGGCCGTGCAGCCGAGGAGATTCGTGCTCTGCGTGAGGGGGGTCTCGATTTCGAAGTAGTTCCTGGCATTTCCGCGGCTTTCGGCGCTGCCGCTGCCGCTAAGGTCTCGCTCACGGATCGTCTCCTCGCATCCAATGTTCTATTCACAACATTTTCTCGCGCGCCGGAAGCCCCGCTCCTGCCTTCCGTTGGCCTCTCGCCGGAAACCTCCGTTGTCGTCTACATGCCCGGCACCAACTACGGCGACCTGGGCCGCTGGCTTATCGAGTCCGGCCTCTCGCCGGAAACGCCTTGCCTGGTACTTTCTAAAGCCACACTTCCCGAGCAATCCTCTCATTTCACAAACATTTCGGCGCTCGAATCGCTTCAGACGTTGCCCGCACCGTCGCTTTTGCTTATCGGCCGGGTGTTTGGGCATTCCGCTGGCGCCCAGCTTGCGTTCGATTCCAGGGAACGAGCAGCGCTGGAAAGTTTCTCGAGAATACTAATTTCCTGAACCCCAATTTCTTCGACCTAGGAGAACCATCATGAGCGAAACAAAATCGGTTACAGCTAGGAAAAATCCGTTGGCACTGTCCCTCGATGCCTGGGCTGTCATCGTCAGTTTGCTGGCGGCGCTGCTCATCCGTACCGGTGTCATTTCGCGCATCCCCTGGTGATCGCCGCGGACTTACGGAACGTTTCGGGGTTTTTCCCTGAACAGTTTCTGGCGGGCACGACGTCAGTTGTGCCAAACGGCAGGAAGTCTTGGGCTTTATCCGCTGAGGTTCCGGATCTTTCACTCGCACGATTTATGAAATTAGGTCTAAAAACTCTGGAGAAGAAACAACATGGCAGACGCAATCGTATTGCCCCAAGCCCCTCCGTTATCCATACGCACGCAGTTTGTCCGCCTCATTCCCGGGGTCGCTCTTCTTGCGGCCGTTGGCTATGGCGGAAAATTTCTGGAAAGGTTTGTGAATACTTACGCCAAGTCCCACCACTGGGTCTTCCCGAACATCGAATACGTCCTGTGGGCCATCCTGATTGGTCTCGCGATATCCAATATTTTCGGCCTCGCCGAAATCTTCAAACCCGGGGTGGCCACTTACGAATTCTGGCTTAAAGCCGGTATCGTCCTCCTCGGTTCGCGCTTCCTTCTCGGTGACGTCTGGAAGCTTGGGGCAGTCAGCCTCGGCCTCGTCCTTATAGAAATCGCCGGCGCCATCGGCTTCATGACCCTTCTCGGCCGCTGGTTCGGTCTGCGTCCGAAGCTCAGCACCCTGCTCGCAGTGGGCTCGGCGGTTTGCGGCGTCAGCGCCATCATCGCCACAAAAGGCGCCATCGACGCCGATGACGAAGACTCTTCCTTCGCCATCGCCGCCATCCTCGCGCTCGGGGCAATCTCGCTGTTCACCTTCCCGCTCATCGGTCACTCACTGCACCTCAGCGATCACGCCTACGGCGTCTGGGCCGGCCTCGCCGTCGACAACACCGCCGAAGCCACGGCAGCCGGTGCCCTCTATTCGGACGCCGCCGCCAAGCTTGCTGTACTCACGAAAACCACGCGTAACGCCCTCATCGGTTTCGTCGTTCTTGCTTATGCGATTTATTGGGCCAGCCGCGGGCAAGCGCAAGCCGTCGGCAACAAGGCTAAGTTTCTCTGGCAGAAATTTCCGAAATTTGTCTTGGGTTTCCTGCTGGTTTCGCTGCTCGCGACAGTTGGCTTCTTCACCAAGGATCAGAACGTCGCGCTCGCAAATTTATCTCGTTGGGCTTTCCTGCTCACCTTTGCAGGAGTCGGTCTCCGCACGAACTTTCGTGAAATGCGCAAGCAAGGGTTACGCCCTTTCGCCGTCGGCTTCATCGGGGAAGTCGTCATTGCGGCATTCACGCTTGTTCTTGTGATCGGAGCAGGGAAGCTGTTCGGCTTCTAAACGCTGCGCAGCTTCCCCAAAAAATAGTAAGGGCGCAACATTAACGCCGCTCCTTTGCCAACTCTCCGCTACCTCTATGGCTCCGGTGCTAGCTCTGTGGTGAGCCTTTTCTTATAATCCCAAAACTGTCACCAATTCCTTCACGCTCGCGGCACTCTTCTGCAACGCCGTATTCTCTTCCGCCGTCAGTTTGATCTGAATGATCTCTTCCGCGCCCTTGGCTCCTACCTTCACCGGCACTCCCACAAAAAGACCCTTGATTCCGTATTCTCCTTCTAGATACACCGCGCAGGGCAGAATCTTCTTCTTGTCCTTCAGGATCGCTTCCACCATTTCCACCGCGGCCGCCGACGGCGCGTAATACGCCGATCCGGTCTTCAATAGGTTCACGATCTCCGCCCCGCCCTTCCGCGTGCGCTCCACAATCGAGTCAATGCGTTCTTTCGGCAACAAGTCAGGCAGCGGAATCCCCGCCACTGTCGAATACCGCGGCAGCGGCACCATGTCGTCGCCGTGCCCGCCCAGCACAAACGAGTGCACATTCTCAACGCTTACCTTGCATTCCATCGCCACAAAAGCGCTCATCCGCGCAGAGTCCAGCACCCCCGCCATCCCGAGTACCCGGCTCTTAGGAAACCCGCTGACCTTCCACGTCGCTTGCGCCATCGCATCCAGCGGGTTGGTCACCACGATGATCACGCAATCCGGTGAGTGCTTCACAATCTGTTCGACGACCGCTTTCACCACGTCATAATTCGCTTTCAGCAAATCGTCGCGGCTCATCCCGGGCTTCCGCGGAAATCCCGCCGTAATCACTACCACGTCGCTGCTGGCGGTCTCGCTGTAGTCTCCATTCGCCGTGGAAATCCCGGTCGCCAGCGAATCTGTCCGCGTGATCGGCCCGCTTTCCACCATATCTAACGCTTTTCCTGCAGGAGGGCCGTCCAAAATATCGGTCAGCACCACATCCGCCAGCTCCAGGTCCACAATCCGCTGCGCCGTCGTCGACCCGACAAACCCACCACCCACCACGGTCACTTTCTTCCGACTCATCTGTCTCTCCTCTTTTTCTGTGTGCCCTCTGTGTGCTGCCCTTTCTGTCTTCTGTGTTTAAATCTTTTCTTGCCTTCCTTTCTACATATTCTCAATAATCGCGCTCGCAAACGCACTCGTTCCCAACTTCGTCGCTCCAGTCATCAATCGTTCGAGATCGTACGTCACCTTCTTCTGCTGAATCGTCTTCGCAATCCCGTCCTCGATCAGCTTCGCCGCTTCTCCCCATCCCATAAACTCAAACATCATCGCCCCGCTCAGCATCACCGAACTTGGATTGATCACATCCTTATCCGCATACTTCGGCGCTGTCCCGTGCGTCGCCTCAAAAACCCCGTAGCCATCGCCGATATTCGAACCCGGCGCAATGCCCAACCCACCCACCTGCGCTGCGCATGCATCGCTCAAGTAGTCGCCATTCAAGTTCGGCGTGGCGAGCACACTGTACTCATTCGGCCGCAGCAGCATCTGCTGAAACACCGAATCGGCTATCCGGTCATTGATCATCAGCTTGTTCCTCCATTGGCCCTTGCCGTGGCTAGCGCTGATGGCATGCAATGTCTGCTTCACCTCGGCATACGCCATGGTCTTGAAATCCTCCGTCGCCTGCTCGAGCCCCGGCTCAATCATCGCCGCGTTCTGCTCCACTGTCAGGCCGGGATTCTTGTCCAGATTATCCAGAATCCAACTCTCCCGCTCGGTCACCGTCTGCGCGCGGAACTCCTCCCGCGCCAGATCATAGCCCCAATCGCGAAACGCCCCTTCCGTGAACTTCTGAATATTTCCCTTATGCACCAACGTCACGCTCGGCCGCTTGTGTTCCAGCGCGTATTGAATCGCACGCCGCACCAGGCGCTTGGTCCCGAACGGTGAAATCGGTTTTATCCCGACCCCGGAATCCCACCGAATTTGCTTCTTCCCCCCGCCCAGCATTTCGTTATTCAGAAATTCCAGGAGTTTCTTCGCTTCCGGCGTTCCGCTCTTCCACTCGATCCCGATATACACGTCCTCCGTGTTCTCCCGGAAAATCACCACATCCATCTTTTCCGGCTCGCGCACAGGGGAGGGAACTCCCTGAAAATAACGCACTGGCCTCACGCAAGCATACAAATCCAGGATCTGCCGCAGTGCCACGTTCAACGAACGAATCCCACCGCCCACCGGCGTAGTCAGCGGCCCCTTGATAGACACGCGAAAATCCCGCGCTGCATCTACAGTCTCGTCCGGCAACCACTGTTTGAACGTGTTGTACGCCTTCTCTCCCGCGAAAACCTCAAACCACGCCACATGCTTTTTCCCGCCGTAGGCTTTCTGCACCGCAGCATCGAACACACGCCGCGACGCCTTCCAAATATCACGTCCCGTTCCGTCTCCCTCGATAAACGGCACAATCGGATTAGCTGGCACCTGCAGTGCGCCGTTGCTATATCCGATTGCCTTTCCGTCCGCTGGCACCGCTATTCCGTTATACGTGGTTTTCATCTCTCGGGCCCCCGGGGCAACTCCTTCCACAGTTGTATCGATCGTTCGTAAATTGGCGCGATCTTCAACGCGGCCACCAACTTAGTTCGCCGATCACAGGCGAACCCGAAACTTTATCACACAGGTCCCCAGCTCCGAAATTCTGCTAACCAGCTTTCCATAGAGACCGATGTATACTCCCCGCGAACTAACCCCCCCCCGTCTCCAGAAAGGAAGACTCCCATGATGCTAAATTGGAATGAATATCAGAAAGAGATCGCCTCGAGACTCGCGGAGTTCATGAAAATCACGCCAGATTCAGTCCGCGGATATCAAACGCTCTCGAACGCGAATAGCAAGACCACCCATCTCGGCGAGAAAACGCGCCAACTCATTTCTCTTGCCGTTGCCGTCACCACACACTGCGATGGATGCATAGTTGTGCACACGGATGCCGCTTTGAAAGCGGGTGCTTCCAAAGAGGAAATCGCTGAAGCTCTCGGAGTTGCGATGGCTATGAATGCCGGAGCCGCGCTCATTTATTCCTTGCGGGTTATGGATGCCGTAGTCGCAAAAATAACGCCGGACGCTGCCTCATCGAACGATTAAATCCGGCAGAGAGAGCTGTGAGGACGCGTGGGCAAGATGTAGGTACAGATATCAGGAAGGATGCCGCCTATTGGACAAATAGGAGGTCATAAGGGTAAAAGCAAAAAGTTCTAGTACGGCTAGACTGAGAATCACGACGATCAAGATTAGCCTCCGCTTCAGCAACATAATTTGCATGCCGGTTGCCAATCTGCTCCTCTATGTTTTCTATAATTTACGGCTGTGAGCACTGCAGAATGTGCCTATTCTTTTCCACTCTGTGAATCACCGACAACGATTTCGTTGCACATACCTAATTCATGTTGAGCTTGCTGATTGTCCCGCCGCGAAAGTGCCCAGCACGTGTCGCTTCTAGCGCCAATACGCACGCTCAAGTCTTGCTCAGATGGATGGACCCGTCCCCCGTGTGGATGCTCACTTGTCCACCGCCGCCGTTCATTTTCCCTTGAACCCGCGATGAACTGAACGATCCCTCGACCATCACCGGAATCCCCAGGCTGATGTGCCCGTCGTGAGTGCTGGCTTCAAGATTGGCCTGCAACTCCCCGGGAATTTCTAGATCAACGCTTCCGTCTCCGGTATGAATGGTCCAACTCGGCTGCACCTTCGATCCAGCCAGCGCTCGAGCGGTGACGCTTCCGTCTCCGGCCCTCAAGTTCAACGAGTCAAATCGGCCCGTCACGTTGATGTGCCCGTCCCCAGTGGTTACTTCGAGCGTCCCATCCAGGTCCCGCCCTTCCACATGCCCATCGCCAGCCCGCAAGTGCATGTCACCTCGCGCTCCCTGCACGATGATGTGTCCGTCGCCGGTATGCACGTTCAAACTGCCGTTGATCGAGTCAATGTCAACGCCGCCATCCCCCGTGGTCACTTCCAGATCCGCATCCTTGGGCATGTGCACTTCTACGCGCAAATTCGTGCGATGCACGCCAAAATGAATGCCCCAACTGCCGATGGTCTTTGCGGAGATTTCCACGCTGTCGCCGTTTTGCGTGGCGCTAACCCTAAGATCGCGGTCCAGCTTGTACCCCTGGTACTCGACCCGCACCTGAACCTGCTTGATCTCGCCTGTGGATATGCGTACAGCCCCGTCGTCTGTCTGGATTCGCACCTTGGCTCGGCCCGATAGTGGGAACGTCTTGGTGACCTCCTCCGCCCGGGCTGGGGTTACACCCAGCAAAAAGACACCCACTACGCAAGTAAGAACCAGGAAGGGAAAAACTGCCTTTGCCAGGATCCTGCTTCGATTCAGCATATCAATGGGCCTCCAGAAGCCGTTCTATAACCATGAACGAGCTAGCCGGGTAAAAAGTTCCCTAAACGCTATCCCTTGGCGGCCCGCTTCTGTTTGGTGTCCACTAGCCCCTTCCTGGTTACCGCTCCGCTGCCTGTCGGTTTAGGTCGCAAAGCTTTCAAAAACTCGTCGACGGGCAGGGTATTAATGACATCCTTCTTCTCTAGCCAACCTCTCCGCGCCATCGTCACCCCATGGCGGATGAAGCTTAAATTCGCCGTGCTGTGTGAGTCCGTCGAGATGACCACCTTCACACCACGCTCCTTGCACATCCGCAAGTAGACGTCCTTCAAATCCAGCCGGTCGGGGTAGGAATTGCACTCCATTGCCACGCCCTGCTTCGCGCACGCGTTCAGCACCTTCTCTATGTCGTAATCGATCGCATCACGCCGCAGCAATAGCCGCCCCGTGGGATGCGCGATGATCTGCGTGTATGGGTTCTCGATCGCCGCCAGCATGCGCTCGGTCATCGCTGTCCGGTCCAGGTTGAAGTAGGAATGGATGGAGCACACCACCACATCGAGTTGCGCCAGAATTTCGTCTGAATAATCGAGCGACCCGCCTTTCAATATATCCACCTCGGACCCAAGCAAAACTCGAATCCCCAACCTTTTCGCATTCGCAGCCCGCAGATTCTTAATGTGCGCCTGCATCCGCTCTTCGGTCAGACCGTTCGCTACCGTCACCGCCTTCGAGTGGTCAGTAATCGCAATGTACTCGTGCCCGAGCGCGCGCGCCGCCTCCGCCATCTCTTCGATGGTGTTCTTTCCGTCGCTCGCCCTTGTATGCATCTGCAAATCGCCCTTGATGTCGGACAACTCCACTAGCACCGGCAATTTGTTTTTCTCCGCAGCGGGAATTTCACCGGTGTTCTCGCGCAATTCTGGAGGGATAAATTCCAACTTCAACTTCGCATAAATCTCCTCTTCCGTCCGCCCGGCTACGCGTTTCTCGCCCTTGAGCGTGGCGAGCTGATACTCGTTTAGCGTGTAGCCCATATCATTGGCGCGCCCGCGTAGCGCCACGTTGTGCTCCTTGGACCCGGTGAAATACAGCAATGCCGCTCCAAAATTCTCTTTTTCAAGCAGCCGCACGTCCACCTGCAACCCGTTTGCAAGCGTAAAGCTGACCTTGTTCTCCCCGTGAGCCAGCGTCTGAGCGATCCCCGGAAATTTCAATATGTGCTCGGCAAGCGCATCTACGTCTTTCTGCTTGGTGTAGCCGGCGGCAAGTGTCAGCAACAAGTCCAGATCGCCAACCGTTTCCTTGCCTCGGCGCAACGAGCCGGAAGGCGTCACGCTCTCCACCCCCTTCCCGGCCCTCATAATGTGTTCGGTGATCGCGGCCGCTGCGTGCTCCGCCACGTTGATGAGGAAGCGTCCGGTCGATTTCTTGAACACCTCCACAGCCCTCAAAATATTCTGTTCGCTCTTCTCGCCGAAACCCGCTAGGTCCCGCAGTTTTCCTTCCTTCGCCAGCTTTTCCACGTCGGCAACCGTCCCGGCCTGGAAGGTACTCCAAAGGAACGCTACTTTCTTCGCGCCTAACGACTGTAGCTTCAGCAAGTCCAGAATCGTTTCCGGATATTTTTTGAGCAGTTTCTTGCGCAGGCTGTAGTCGCCTGTTTTCACAATTTCCGTCAGGTGTTCCACCATGCGATCACCAATACCAGGTAACTCCGCCAGCTTTTCCGGAGTCTCCACAAGCTGTGCAATAGACTCATGAAGACTCTCGATCAACTCCGCCGCTCGGTCGTAACTCCGGTAGCGCCCGATGATGGCTCCATCGATCTCCAGGAGTTGCGCGGTGTGCCGTAATATCACTGCAATTTGTTTGTTTTCCATGCCCCGATTGTATCCCAGACGGTTTTGCTTTTGCTCGCGATCCAAACCGTAGCCCGACTGATCCACTGCAAAAGGAAAGCGGCGGAAGCTTTCGCCTCCGCCGCTTTCCCATAATCCCCAAACCACAGTTAACTTGCTTTTGCTACATTTGCCGCTTGCGGCCCTTTCGGACCTTGTACTATCTCAAACTCGACCGGATCACCCTCCTGCAACGTGCGGTAACCGTCCCCGACAATCGCCGAATAGTGTACGAATACATCCGGCCCGTCTTCGCGGCCTATGAATCCGTATCCTTTCGAGTTATTGAACCACTTTACCGTTCCTTGCACTTCTGTCTCCTTAGGCAGGTGACTCAAATGTTTCTTACTCCTGGGGCGTAATGCACACCGATCGCCGCCATGAGCACGAATTGCGCGGAGTCTATCAAATCATTCGATGGAGTCAATGGCAGAAAATCGTATATTTTTGGCGCCTGTGCGTAATTGGCAGCCAAAAATCGATTAAAGGGAGATTTCTGGTCGGAAAGCCTACCGCAAAAAAGCAAAATAATACAAAAGGGCCGCAATTGTTTTAGCATCACGAATTTGGTTTTTGCGCACCATTTGTTTCAATTCGTTGACGGTATAACTTCTGGTTAAGATTTTCTCATCTTCTTCCGGCTGCGCTTCTCCCGCCGTGAGTCCCTCGGCAAGCAAAATGTACATTTTCTCTTCCAGGAATCCTGGCGTTGGCCAGAAATACAGGAACACGCGGAATTGTTTTGCGCGATAGCCGGTCTCTTCGAGCAGTTCCCGCGCCGCTCCCTGTTTGGGTGTTTCGCCGCCATCCATCCGTCCCGCGACCAATTCCCACAAGTATTGCCGCGCCGCGTGCCGGTACTGGCGGATGAGCACGATCTTTCCGTCAGGAAGAACAGGCAACACAACCACCGAGCCCGAATGCGTGATCACCTCTCGCGTTGTCCGCACCCCGCCCGGTTCCAGCACCACGTCGCGACGCACCCCAAACACAGGTCCTTCATAGACAATCGTGCTTTTTAGGATCTTTGCCTTATTTTTTGCCGCCCGTGCACCCTTCTTCGCCACAGTATTCTCCTTGTGCAACACACTTGGCATCATAACCAATTCCGGCGCTGGCGGGGGTCGCTCGCCACTCGCCACTCGTCACTCCTCCGCGCCCGAGTTATACTCCTCCTTCTCCCATGCCTATCAACACCATCATCATCGACGACGAAAAACCGGCTCGAGAGGAACTCGCCTTCCTCCTCAAAGCCTTTCCGGAAATCAATCTCCTCGCCCAGGGGAAAAACGGTGTCGAAGCTGTCAATCTCATCAAGGAACACGCTCCAGACCTGGTCTTCCTCGACGTTCAGATGCCCGGCCTCGATGGTTTCGGCGTCCTCAAAAAGCTCGTCGAACGCAAACTCAAGGTACCGCACGTCGTCTTCGCCACTGCCTTTGACCACTATGCCGTCCAGGCTTTCGATGTGAATGCGGTCGACTATGTATTGAAACCGTTCGACAAAGCCCGCATCGCCAAAGCCATCCAGCGCGCCCGCAAGGAAATCGACGCCCACGTCAGCCCTGCCGAGCGCCTCGAACAACTTGTCACTCAGCTCGCTCTGATCGGCAACACCAAGCCCAACTTGCAACCCTCCAAAGTCCTCGTTAAGTCCCAGCAGCGTCTCCTACTGGTGGACTCCGAAGACCTCATCTTCGCCTCCATCGAAGGCGGCCTAATCTCCGTCACTGCCCGCGAAGTCGAAGGCAGCGCCAACTACCGCACCCTCGAAGAACTCCACGCCGCCCTCGAATCCGAATCCTTCTGGCGCCCCCACCGCTCCTATCTGGTCAACATTCATCACATCAAGGAAGTCGTTCCCTGGTTCAAATCCAGCTTCATGATCAAAATGAACGACAAAAAACAAACCGAAATCCCCGTCTCCCGCCAACAAACCAAACGCCTCCGCGAACTCTTCAAACTCTAACTTTCGAGTCAATTCTCTAACTCTGTGCTCTCGGTGTCCTCTGTGCTGAAATCGCTATTGGGGGGGTACTCTAGCGAACGCTGCGGTCCTCAGCGGCCTCTGGGCTAGGCCTTCTCTTCTGTTCTTGAACTCCTGAATCTTCAACTTCTCCCACCACCCTGTGCTAACATTCTGCCCGTCCCTCCCATGGACTTCTCCCTCACCGATCACCAACTGCTGATCCGCGACACCGTCCGCCAATTCATGGACGCCGAAGTTCGGCCGCACGTCAAGGAATGGGAAAAAACCGACTTTTTCCCCCTCGAAGCCATCCAAAAAATGGGTATTCTCGGCTGCTGCGGCATGCTCATTCCTGAAGAATGGGGTGGTCCCGGCCTGGACACCATCTCTTACGTCCTCATGATCGAAGAAGTCGCCCGAGTCCACACCGCCATGTCCACCGCTCTCTCGGTTACCAATTCCGCAGTGCAGCCTCCGCTCCTCACCTTCGGCACTGACGCACAAAAATCCAAATATCTCCGGCGACTCGCCTCCGGCGAAATCCTCGGCGCCTTCTGCCTCACCGAACCGGCTGCCGGCTCCGACGCCGCCGGAATCCAGGCCACCGCCGTGCGCGATGGCGATAACTACAAACTCAACGGCACCAAGACTTGGGTAACCAACGGCTCCGACGCGGGTGTCTATCTTGTCTTCGCCAAAACGCAACCCGAACTCGCCGGGAAGGGAATTACCGCGTTCCTCGTCGAACCCAGTTTTCCCGGCTTCGCCATCGGCCGCCATGAAGACAAAATGGGCCAGCGCTCCTCGCCCTCCGTTGAACTCATCTTCCACGATTGCCTTGTTCCCGCAGCCAACCGCCTCGGCGAAGAAGGCCAAGGCCTGAAAATCGCGCTTTCCGCTCTCGATGGCGGCCGCATCGGCATCGCAGCGCAAGCCGTAGGCCTCGCGCAAGCCGCTCTCGACGAATCCGCCAAATACGCCCGCGCTCGCAAAGCTTTCGGCAAACCCATCGGCGAACAGCAAGCCATCCAGTGGATGCTCGCCGATATGCACACCGAACTCGAAGCCGCCCGCGCGCTTCTCTATCAAGCCGCACTGCTCAAGGATTCCGGCGGCAAGATGGGCTCGGCCTCTTCCCGCGCCAAACTCTACGCCAGCGAAATGGTCAATCGCGTCGTCGCCAAGGCCGTGCAAATCCATGGCAGCCAGGGCTACTCCCGTGAATCCGAAGTCGAGCGCATGTATCGCGATGCTCGTGTCCTCACCATCTACGAAGGAACCAGCGAAATCCAGCGCACCATCATCGCGCGGGATCTACTGAATCGCGTTTAGTCGATTCGCTCGCGCTGTTGTCGTCCGAACTATTCCGCTTTGCCATGAAAGAGACCTAGAATCGCCCAATGCGCCGAATTGTCCTCGGACTCGGAATGAGTCTCGACGGTTACATTGCCCGCCGCGATGGCTCGGTGGATTTTCTCTTCATGCCGAAGGACTACTCCATGGCGTTTTTTTTCAAAACCATCGATACCGCAATTATGGGACGAAAAACCTATGAAGTAGGACTACACATGGGCGGAGGTTCCTTCTCCAGTCCCGGCATGAAGAGTTTCGTGTTCTCCCGTTCGCTTTCTTCCGGGGAGCGCGACGGCGTGACCATTGTGAAAGATTCGCCAGTGGAGTTTGTGGAGACGCTGCGGAAGCGCCGAGGGAAGAATATTTGGTTGATGGGCGGCGGCGAACTCGCTCGTGATTTCCTGAAAGCCGATCTGGTAGACGAGTTATACATCGGCATGGTCCCGGTGCTGCTCGGCGAAGGCATCCCGCTCTTCCCTTGCGGCTTCCCGCAACGCGAGTTTTCCCTTCTGGAAAACAAGTCGTACTCCAAAGGCATGATCGCCCTCAAGTACCAACGCGTCCGCAGCAAGCGGAAATCGAACAACTAACTTCTCTCGGCCTGGTTTTGTGGGTTTCGCAATTACGCGCTGTCCGGTTTATGATTTCCTCTTGCTTCCTGTTCGTTGCTCTCGATAGTGTGAAGGCGATATTTTGCAAAGGACATTCTTTTGACCAACGCCACCAAACGCGTCATCTCCGGCATGCGCCCCACCGGACGTCTCCACATCGGCCACTACTTCGGTGCCCTCCAGAACTGGGTCAAGCTCCAATCCGACCCCGCCAACGAATGTTTCTACTTCGTCGCCGACTGGCACGCCCTCACCAGCGATTATGCGGACACCTCCCGCGTCGCCGAAAATTCCGTCCAAATCACAATCGATTACCTTGCCTCAGGCCTCGACCCATCGAAGTCCGTCATCTTCCTGCAATCCCTCGTACCCGAACACGCCGAGCTGCATCTTCTCCTCTCTATGGTCACCCCCCTCGGGTGGCTCGAGCGCATCCCCACCTACAAAGAACAACTCGAAAACGTCACCAACAAGGATCTCCACACCTACGGCTTCCTCGGCTATCCCACCCTGCAAACCGCCGACATCGTTATGTATTCCGCCTCTGGCAAATCCCTTTCCGTTCCCGTCGGCGAAGACCAAGTCTCTCACGTCGAATTCAGCCGCGAACTCGTCCGCCGCTTCAACGGCTTTTATTCAGTCACCTTGAACATTTCTAAATTATTGGATCCCTCCAACGCGGAAATGGCCGAAACGATTTGGCTAATGTTTGTTTCACAATCAAACTCTGTAATTCCCGGAGTTCATACCATTCGATTGGAAGAAGTAGCTACGGCCGAGCAAGAGATCAGACGGCTCATCGCCGAAATTGGACTCGAAAATTTCCTACAGACTTATGACAAAGTTCATCCATTTCTTCATATAGAAAATGTGCTCACTGAACCCCAGGTTCTCCTCACCCGCACGCCCCGCATCCCTGGCTTGGACGGCCGAAAGATGTCCAAGTCCTACAACAACGCCATCACCCTCTCCGAATCCGACCACGACATCCGCAAGAAAACCAAAGTCATGGTCACCGACCCCGCCCGCAAACGCCGCAGCGACCCCGGCAATCCCGATATCTGCCCCGTCTATGATTGGCACAAACTCTTCTCCACTCCTGAACGCGATCCCGGCCGCCTCGACTGGGTCCAGACCGGCTGCCGCACCGCCGGCATCGGCTGCATCGAATGCAAAGCCGCCATGGCCGAAAATCTGATCAAGTGGATCGATCCGGTCCGCGCCCGCCGCCTAGACTATGAGCAGCACCCAAAACGCGTCCTGGAAATCCTAGACGGCGGCTCCCAAAAAGCCCGCGAGTCGGCGAAGCAAACGATGTCCCGCGTCCGCGAATCCATTTTGCACTGGACACAAAAGCGCCGCGAAATCCTGGGTTGAACTTGGTTGTGGCGCTGAAGTCCTGAACTTGAGGTGGGCTCTTACGATCGAGATGCAAACGTTTTCATCTCTTCACTGTTCAGGCTTCACTCTTCTCCGCGTTCTGCGCCCCTCAGCGGCCTCTGCGGTAATCCTTCTTTCCTAAACTTCCAAACTCTTAACTGTTAACTATCCGCTATCACCTGTAAACTATTTCCCGTCCATGGCCACACCCTACAAAATCAATATCCCGATGTATGAAGGTCCACTCGACCTCTTGCTCGACCTCATCAAAAAGCAGGAAATGAACATTCACGACATCCAAATCTCCAAAATCACCTCGCAATACCTTGACTACCTCCACCAGCTCGAAAAACAAAACGTGGATGTCTCCGCCGAATTCATCTACATGGCCGCCACGCTCATCTATATCAAATCCAAAATGCTTCTTCCGCCCGATCCCCTCGCCGCCGAAGAAAGCCAAACCGAAGATCCCCGCGAAGAGCTTGTCCAGCGCCTCATTGAACACGAAAAATACAAGAACGCCGCACAACTTCTCTACCAGAAGCAGCAGATCGAAGAAAACGTCTGGTCCAAGCCGGACAAATCCCTCTACAACGATGAAGCCACCGAAGGCGACCTGGTCGTCTCTCTCGTCGATCTCGTCCGTGTCTTCCAGCAAGTCCTTGAGCGCAAAAAAGAAGTCACCCGCATCGAACTGCAGCACGAAATCTTCACCGTCGCGCAAATGATTGCGCAGCTCCGCAGCCAAATCCTCTCCAGCGACACCAGTTCCGTCAGCCTCATCCAATTTTTCGAGGCCTGCCCCTCCCGCCACGCCATGATCGTCGCTTTCCTCGCGGTGCTCGAAATGGTCAAGCTGCAAGCCGTTGCTCTGGTCCAGGAAAAGCAGTTCGGCGATATCCTCGTCAAAAAAGCCAAAGCCTTCGACATCGCCTTCGACGAAACCGGCGCCATGCGCACCATCGACGAGGAATATCAGTAGCTACGTGGCACGGGCGCTCCTGCCTGTGCTTTTCGATCGTTTTCACACCACTCCATGAATGCGCATTATCATCCTCGACGCAGCGAAGCACCTCACATCAACCCACCGCCTCTTGCCTCCTAGCGATCCCCCGTTCGCCGCTTTAAACTGTCGACTAATCACTGTAAACTGTGACCCAACCATGACCAACGAAGAACGCAAAGCCGCCCTCGAAGCCATTATTTATGCCGCCGACGAGCCCGCCACCCTCGAGCAGCTTTCCGCCGCCATCGGCGACGAAAGACTCGCCGTCCAGTCCTCCCTCGACGAACTCATCGCCAGCTATGCCAGCGAGGAGCGCGGCATCGAAATCCGTGCCGTGGCCGGCGGTTACAAGATGTACACCAAGCCACAGCAACACGACGTCGTACGCCGCTTCATCAAGTCTCTCCGCCCGCCGCTGCGCCTTTCCATGCCCGCGCTCGAAACCCTCGCGGTCATCGCCTACAAGCAGCCCGTCACTGCCCCCGAAATCTCCGACATTCGCGGCGTCAATACATCGGGCGTGATCAGCACTCTCCTCGACAAAAAACTTATCACCACTGCCGGCCGCAAGGAAGTCATGGGCCGACCCATCCTCTACAGGACCTCAAAGGAATTTCTCATGCGCTTCGGTCTCAGCGATCTCGACGAGCTTCCCAGCTTGAAAGAGTTCGAAGCTCTCGCCCGCGAAGCCCTCGGCACTGAAGAAGGAATCTCTGTCGGATCGATTACCGAAGATGCCATCCCCGGTCTTCCCCCGCGATCCGGCACCGGCGACGCAACTCACGTCATCGAGCACGTGGAAAAAGCCCTTGCCGAAGCCGAAGAGCTGCGCGAAGAAGAAGTCAACGCAACCAACGAAGGCATGCCCGCCGGGCAACTCGACGAAGATCCGCCTCCCCCCGACGTCAAAGCCGCCTCCGCCGCCGAATAATTTTTCCCTAACGCCGAACAACAGCAAAACATGAGGAAGCCCATCCTTCGCTTTTTATCCCAAGGGTGGCTCTTGCAATCGGAAGCCACCAACTTTCCGGTCTCTCGCTCTTCTCATGCTTTTCCCTTCTCTGTGATCTCGGTGCCCCGCCCGCAGTGCCCTCTGTGTGGCGCTTTGCTCCTTCGTCGTCGGCTTCTGTCTGCTACACTCTTCAAATCCCAATATGCTAGAACGCCTACAAAAAATCATCGCTCACGCCGGTATCGCGTCCCGCCGCCACGCT
>Ga0209526_10001272_pt1 | contig 16838 bp, 12 predicted proteins | sample JacPinW_OM2H0_M1_FD_188566 | JGI IMG/M metagenome (GOLD analysis project Ga0209526, IMG submission 188566) | Forest soil microbial communities from Algoma, Ontario, Canada - Jack Pine, Ontario site 1_JW_OM2H0_M1 (SPAdes) (version 2) | ecosystem: Environmental > Terrestrial > Soil > Boreal... | reverse complement strand
CGCCGGAAAACTCGGCACCACAGTTGATCTCGAGACTGATGCGTCTGTCGCCGGCCGACTGATCGAGCGCGCGCACCTCCTCGTCGAAGCTCTGCCGCCTGGAGCGCTGGACCGCTCAGGGCTCGACGCTCACGCGTTACGGATGCTCAACCCCGACCTCGTCGTCGTTCGCATCGCGGACTTCGGACAGAACGGTCCGTTGCGCGACCGCGATGCCACACCGTTGACCGTGCAGGCGGCGTCGGGCTGGGTCAACAGCAGGGATCCCGACCGGCCGCCGGTGCAAGCCGGCGCCAGGATCTCCGAGTATGTTGCCGGCGGGTACGGCGCGCTCGGCGCCCTGACCGCGCTAAGAACTCTGTCCACCAGGGCAAGTCGGCTCGTCGAGGTTGACGTGTCGGTACTCGAGTCGCTCCTGTCGACGCTTCCGTACCCGATGCTGATGGTCGAAAAGATGCGAGACCTCGGGTTGCCCGCCAACACGAAGTCGGCGCCGATGATGGGCATCGTCCGCGCCGCGGACGGCTGGCTCGGGATCAACTGTCTGACGGGTCAGCACTGGCTGGACGCGTGCGCGATGCTGGGCTTGCCCGAGTATGGCGAGCAGCAGATCGCGATCATGCTTGGGGGACCGGAGCGCGCCGAGTTCTTCGAGAAGGCCCAGCCCTGGCTTTCGGAGCGCAGCGTCGCCGAGATCGTCGAATTGAGCCAGGCGATGCGGATTCCCGCCGCTCCCGTCAACGACGGCGCGACGGTGTTGCAGTGTCAGCAATACCTCGAGCGCGAGTTCTTCGTTCAGGCCGGCGGCGACGATTGGTCGTTCCGCAGGCCGGGTGCGGCGTTCCGGTTGTCGCGGACACCGGCATTGCCTCCGCGCCCGGCACCTGTCCTTGGTGGGCAAGCTCCGGTCGCCGCGCGACCATCCGATTACGGGCCGGCAGACGCGGCCGCGGATCCGTCGATGCCGTTTGCAGCTATGAAGGTTCTGGACCTGAGCACGTTCTGGGCGGGTGCGTACCTCACGTGCTATCTGGGCGCATTCGGTGCCGAGATCGTGAAAGTGGAATCGATACAGCGGCCCGACGGGTTCCGCTATTCGGGTGCGTGGGCGGATGAGGGCGACCGTTGGTACGAGTGCAGCGCAATGTGGCAGGCCACCAACCTCAACAAGCGTGACATCACACTGGATCTCACGTCCGATGACGGGCGCGACCTCGTCCGCCTGCTTGTCCGCGACGCGGACGTCGTCGTGGAGAACTTCTCGCCGCGGGTGATCGAGCAGTTCGGGCTGGACTACGAGTCGCTTGTGAAGCTCAAACCCGACGTGATCCTCGTGCGCATGCCGGGGTTCGGCCTGCAGGGGCCGTGGCGCGACTACGTTGGCTGGGCGCTCAATTTCGAGCAGGCATCGGGGATGTCGGCCGTCACCGGTTATGGCGAGGGTCCGCCGTGCAACCTGCAGGGACCTGCCGACCCCATCGTCGGGGTGCACGCCGGGGTTGCCCTTCTTGCCGCGCTCGAGCATCGGCGCCGCACCGGCGAAGGTCAGCTCATCGAGATCGCGCAGGTTGAGGTCACAGCGTGCGTGACGGCCGAGCCGGTGATCGAGTTCTCGATGAACGGCATCATGCGTCCGCGCGAGGGCAACCGACGGCGTGGGTGGGTGCAGGGCGTGTACCCGACCGCTGTCGACGGCGCGTGGGTGGCGATATCCGTCCGCCACGACGCCGATTGGGCGCAACTGGCAACGGCGATGGGCAGAGCCGAGCTGCTCGACGACGCGCGGTTTGCGTCGGCTGATCAGCGGCAACTTGCGCACGACGATTTCGACACGGTGGTCGCCGATTGGACGCGGACCCGAACCGGGTCCGAAATCATCGATGCGCTTAGCGCACGGCGCGTTCCGGCAGAACAGGTGCTGACGCCCGACCGGATGTACGACATGCCCCAACTCGACGCCCGGGGATACTACGAAGAGATCGACCACCCGGTCACCGGGCCGCACCGCTATCCGGGTTGGCCGATGCGGATGACACCCGGCCCCAGCCGCCACCACCGGTTCGCGCCGCCGACGCTTGGGCAGCACAACGAGGAGATCCTGCGGGGTCTCGGCCTCACCGGTACCGAACTCGACGAACTGCGCGCACGACATGTCATCGGTGAAACCGCGCTCAACGCATAGCCGCCGCACGGCCCGCTAGGCAGTGACGATCGCAGCAATGACGATCGCAGTGATTGGCAGCCGACAGTGACGCGCTGGGCTTATGGTCCGAGGTATCTCGAGCGCAAGGAGACGCCGATGGCCAAGCTGAGGTTCGGATACTTCATCGCGCCCTTCCACCGCGCGGGAACCAACCCGACGCTGGCGTTGCAGCGGGACCTCGAGTTCGCCGAGCATCTCGACGCGCTGGGATTCGACGAGGTGTGGTACGGCGAACACCACTCCGCAGGCAGCGAGATCATCAGCTCGCCCGAGATCTTCATCGCCGCAGCGGCTGAACGGGCCAAACGGATCCGCTTCGGCACTGGCGTCATCTCGCTCGCGTACCACAACCCGCTGTGGGCTGCCGACCGCTTGGTGCTGCTCGATCACCTCACCCATGGCCGCATCATCGGCGGAATGGGACCGGGCTCGCTGCCCAGCGATTCCGCGATGATCGGCCTGACCCCGACCGATACCCGCGAACTCCTCGAGACCAACCTCGACATCGTCGTACGCCTGTTGGCAGGGGAGACCGTGACGGCGAAAACCCCCACGCACGAACTGTTCGACGCGCGGTTGCAACTCGCGCCGTACACAGCCGGAGGCATTCCGCTGGCTGTGGCGGCGGTCGCCTCACCGACGGGAGCACGGCTGGCCGGCAAGCATGGCATCGGCCTGCTCTCGATCGGGGCCACGCTGGTTGTCGAAGGCTTCGACGCGCTCGCCTATCACTGGGGCATTGTCGAAGAGCGCGCGGCCAAATTCGGCACGCAAGTCGACCGCAACAACTGGACACTGGTCGGGCCCTTCCACATCGCCGAGACCGACGAGCAGGCTCGTGCCGACGTGCGATTTGGGATCGAGCCCTGGTTCCGGTACTTCCAGAAGGTCGCCGCCTTCCCGCAGATGACCATCCCCGGCGATCAGCTCGACGAGATGATCAACATCATCAACGACGCGGGCGCCGGTGTGATCGGCACGCCGGAACAAGCCCGCGCTCAGGTGCAGCGGCTGTGGGATCAGTCCGGCGGGTTCGGCTGCATGCTGCAGATGGGCCACGAATGGGCGAACCCAGCGGCGACGAAGCGATCTGCCGAACTCTTCGCCGCCGAGGTGATGCCCCACTTCCAGGGGCAGGCACAGCCCACGTTGGACGCCGCGACGCGTGCCAGCGAAGTGCGGGACGACCTGGCCCAAACGCAGCTGCAGGCGATCGACCACATGACGAAGAAGTACCAGGACGAAGTCAGCCAGAAGTGACGGTCACCGCGGTGCCACTTGCGTTGGCTCCGTTGTGATGTCACCAGCCTGTTCTTTGTGCCGTCGGGTCGCGAGCACGCAACCCGCCAGAATGAGGGCCAACGCGGCCACGTTGAATGCCGTCAGCGGTTCGTGCAACACGAGCACCCCGGCGGCCAATGCCACCGCGGGGTTGATGTAGGTGAACACCAATGCGCGGGCCGCACCCACTTCGCGGATGAGCGCGAAGAACACGATGAACGCCAGCGCCGTGCAAATCACCGCCAGCCCGCCCAACGCCAAAAGCACTCGTGTGGAAGGCATCTCGGTCGGCCACGTCGCCGCCGCGGGAGCGGCATACACCAATGCGGCGAACCCGAGGCACACCGCTGTCATCGGCAGCGCCGGGACATCGGCCAGGTACCGCGCCGCGATCAACGGCGCGATCGCGTAGCACGTCGCGACCATCAGCACCTCAATGATCGGCCAGCTGCTCCCGATGTGCGGGCCTGCGAGCACCCCGACGCCGCAGATGCCGATCGTCAGGCCGATGACCCGTTTGTAACCCAGTCGCTCACCGCCGGTGACGCGATCAAGGACCGCGGCGATGATGGGCGATGCAGCGATGAGCAGACCGGTCATCGAACTGGTCAGATGGCGCTCGGCGTCCGAGAGCAGCCACCACGCGGCGATGATCTCGAAGAACGCGAACCCCAGCAGGGCCTTCCAGTGGTTGCGGACGATCGTCAGGGTCTGCCGGGAGAACGCCAGCGGCAACAGCACCGCCGCGCCGACCGCGGTGCGCGCGAGGACCAGCACGGGAACCGACACGCCCTCGACGGCGACCTTGATCATCAGATAGGGGATACCCCAGATGATGCTCATCGTGAGGAACAGGATCCATCCACGCGAGCTCATATACGTACCCTACGAAATGCGGATGGACGGAATTCCCTGCGCACGGTTGTCGACGAGTCGTTGGCCAAGTACCCGGACATCGGGGCCGCTGCGGGCACCGCGGACTCGGTGATGTCGATGACGGACGACGAGCTGCTCGCAGTCACCGAAGGCGTCGCGATCCCGGTTCGTTAAGCGTGGCGATCGACGTTTTGCCCGTCGCAGTTTCCTGCCAAGCGTCGGTTTCGGCGGTTACCTCTTCGTCAGTTGCGCGTAGCGCGCAACGTGGAAATCCGTCGAGCCGAACTCGAACTGCAAAGCCGTGAGCCGCTTGAAATAGTGGCCGATGGCCAGTTCCTCGGTCATGCCCATTCCGCCGTGCAGCTGCACCGCCTGCTGGCCGATGAAACGGGCCGCCCTGCCGATCGTCGCCTTCGCGGCCGATACCGCCCGCGCGCGGGCATCCGGCTGCGCCTCGAGGTTCAGCACAGCGAGATACACCGCGGCGACGGCCTGCTCGACTTCCATGTACATGTCGACCATCCGGTGCTGGAGCACCTGGAAGCTGCCGATCGGCTGTCCGAACTGCTTGCGCTGTTTGCAGTATTCGACGGTGTCGGCCAACACCTTGCGCATACAGCCCACCGCCTCCGAACAGATCGCCGCCGCACCCTCGTCGCGGGCCCTGGCGAGCGACGGCCACGCATCACCCTCCTCGCCCAGCAGCGCACTCGCGGGTAACCGCAGCCCGTCGAACACGAGGTCGGCTGCCCGCCGGTCGTCCACCGTCCGGTAACTGTGGGTCTCGATTCCGGTTGCGGCCGATTCGGTTTCGACGAGAAACAGCGAGAGCCCGCCCGCCGTCCGCGCCGTGATCAGCAGGTGTGTGGCGAGCGGCGCGCTCATCGCGACAATCTTCGAACCACGCAGCACCCATTCGTCGCCGTCACGGTCGGCAACCGTCGACACGTCCTGCCACTGCTCGCCGGATGTCGGCTCCGCCGCGGCCAGCGCCACAATCGCGGTGCCGGCAACCACTTTCTCCAGCAGCGCTGTCGCCGCCGGGCCCCCCGCCCGTTGCAGCAGGCCACCGGCCACCACGACCGTGTCGACGTACGGCTCCACCACCAACGCATGTCCGAGCGCCTCGGCGATCACCATGACTTCGACGGGTCCACCGCCGATTCCGCCCACATCTTCTGGCAGCGCGGCACCAAGGATGCCCAGCTCGTCGGCGAATCCACGCCAGATGTCGGGTTGCCAGCCGCACCCGGTCTTGGCCGCGGCGCGACTCTTCTCGAGGTCGTAGCGCGTCGACAGGAACCTGCCGAGCCCGTCCCGCAGCAGTTCCTGTTCCTTGCTCAGATTGAAGTCCATCTACAGTCCCAAGGCCGCCTTGGCGAGAATGTTCCGCTGAATTTCGTTGCTGCCGGCGTAGATCGAGCCGGCCCTGTCGTTGAAGTAGCGCAATGGGGCGACCGCCTGCCATGCGTCGCCGCTGACGTAGCCGTCTGGCGGTGGCTCGAACTCAGACACCGGCCCTCCTGGCCACGTCGCGTGCGGTTGATAGACCCGTCCGCGCGGACCGGCGGCCTCCATAGCCAATTCGGTGAGCGACTGACTCAGCTCGGTTGCCAGCACCTTGAGCATCGACGACGCTGCCCCCGGATTCTTGCCCTCCGCCACCGCGGCCAGCACCCGGTACTCGAGGATCTCCAGCACTTGGGTGCGGATGCGGGCGTCGGCCAGCTTGCGCGCGAACGCCGGGTCGTCGCTGCACCGGCCGCCGCCCGGTGCGGGCTGGTCGGCGGACACGACGGCGATCTCTTCTGCCATCACCTGCAGCGCCGGGGAGGCCGCGCCACCGCCACGTTCGAACTCCAACAGATACTTCGCGACGGTCCAGCCGTCATCGATCTGGCCGAGGACATTGGACTTCGGCACCCGCACCTCGTCGAAGAACACCTGGTTCTGGATCTTCTCGCCCGACGTCATCACCAGCGGACGGATCTGAATCCCCTGCGACGTCATCTCGATCAGCACGAACGTGATGCCCTGCTGTCGCTTCGCCGTCCGCGACGTGCGCACCAGGCCGAACATCCAATTGGCTTCGCCTGCGTGCGTCGTCCATATCTTGCTGCCGGTGCACACCAAGTCGTCGCCGTCGTCGACCGCCGCCATCGACAGCGCCGCCAGGTCCGAGCCCGCCTCGGGTTCGGAGTAGCCCTGACAGAAGAACACCTCGCCGGTCAGGATCCGCGGCAAGAAGAACTCCTTCTGCGCGTCCGTCCCGAACTTGATGATCGCGTGGGCGACCATCCGGATGCCCATCGGCGACAACGACGGCGCCCCCGCCAGTTGGGACTCCCGGCTGAAGATGTAGTGCTGGGTCATGCTCCAGTCGCAGCCGCCGTAGGAGACCGGCCAGGCCGGCGCCGCCCAGCCGCGTTCGTGCAGGATCCGCTGCCACTGGGTGCTCGCCTCGTGATCGGCATACACGCTCGTCATGAGGCGTCCGGCCTGCTGCAGCTCGGGCGTCAGCTTGTCCTGCAGGAAGGCACGCACTTCATCGCGGAACGCCGAGTCGGTCGCCGACCACGTCAGGTCCATCGATCCCCCTTTCTGCCGGAGCGCTTTGCAGACAGATTAAACCTAGTTAGTTAAGTGGGCGAGGGCGGGGCGCTGCCTCGCGAGGTTCCCGGTGACGAGGAGGGGCGCAACGGCAATAATCGGGAAGGTGGAGCGGCGACGAGACGGCCAGGACAGCAAATCCCCGATGGCCCTCCTCAAGGAGCTGCCCGCGCTGGTGGTGCTGGAACGTTTTCCGGTGCCCGTGCTGGCCATCGCGGAAGATGGCACCATTCTGTTCGCCAACGAGGCTTTCGCCGAGATGCTCGGCTATTCAGCCGAAGCGATCAAGGCGTTGAAGTTCCGGCAGATCTTCCACACCATGCCCGCCGATGAATCTGCCGTCTCGGTCGTGCGGGCCCACGCGCATCTGATCGTCGAGCTCGTGCACCAGGACGGCTCCATCGTTCGCGCCCGGATGAGCAAGTCCGCCCTGCTGCGCGGAGACGACCCGGTGGCGTTGGCGACGTTTCAGGACCTCACCGAGCGATTGTGGGTCGACGAGCTGTAGTTACTCGGCCTGCGGCGCAGGGGAGTGCCGCATCGACTCGCGCGCCAGAAACTCGTCGAAGTAGGACAGTGACTCGCTGCTCACAAGCGCTGGCAGCAGCACCTTCCACGTCCGTGTTATCCGCGACATCGTGTCGGCTCCGGCCGACGTAGCGTTCGCCAGCAGTTCGGCCCCCAGCATCGAGCCGACGATCGTCTCACCGACCGCCTGCGGATCGAGGTCGCCGCGAAGATCGCCTTCGTCGATCGCTTGCCGGGTGCGCTCCGTCATCTCCGCCACCCAGCCGCCGTACGTGCGCGCGGCGGCGTCGTTGAACTCACCGAAGGCGCGCAAGAGTTGTGTTGCGCTACGGGCGATCTGGTCGGTGCTCAGCAGGTCTGCGACGACGAATACGCCGTGGATGATGCCTTCCAGCGCCGGCGCTGAGGAGGCGGTGATGCTCCGAAATGCCTCGACCAGGTGAGCACTGCCCTCTTCGATGATCGCTGTCGCGAGCGATTCCTTTGAGTCGAAGTGGTAGTAGAGGGCGCCCTTCGTCATCTCTGCGCGCTCGATGATGTCACCCAATCCGGCAGCTGGATAACCGATTTCGTTGAACAATTCGACCGCCGACGTGATGATCCTTCTGCGGGTGGCCTCGGATCGCGCTTGGCGCACCATTGTCCGAGTACCTCCGGAAGTCCCATCGGCCTACCCAGGGTGGCGATGGCCTGAAGGGCATCCTAATTCATCCGCTCAAAGCGGTGTCGCCTTCTTCAGCGCAACGGCTGTGCGCCGCGTGATGAACTGGTTGAGGTAATCGATCCGGTCTGGCTTGACGAAACCCGGCAGCACGAGCGCCCACATGTTCTCCAGGTCGCGCAGAAACCGCTCGGGCTCAGCCAGATTGCTTGTCTGCCGCAGACCGAGGTACATCGACACCAGCAGCCTCGCAATGCCCTGCGGGTCGCGGTCGGAGATGATGTCGCCGTCTTTGACGGCCTTGCCTGCGATTGCGGCGAAGGCCGTCACCCACGGCCCGAGGACAGTCGCCTGTAGTCCGTCGGTGCGGCCGATGGATTCAAGCAGATTCAATCCTGCCCGAGCAGTCTCGTCGCCGATGTCCTCGATGGCGACGAGATAAGAGATATCGATCATGGTCTCCAGGCCGGAGAGCTTTTGTGCGAGCAGCTGGTCGACCGAGGCTCGTGCCACCGCGGCGCGGTACTCGATGATCGCCGACGCCAGCGCGTACTTGGACCGGAAATGGAAGTACATCGCGCCCTTGGTCACTTCCGCGTCGGCGAGGATGTCGTCAAGGCTGACCGAGCTGTACGACTTGCGTGCGAACTGGTGCGAAGCCGCGCGGAGAATCTGCAGCCGCGTGGTGTCCGCTCGTCTTTCGAGTTGTTCGGTCACTTCCTGACCTCGGAATCTGGACAGTGGCGCCGGTGGGCGGGTAATCGTGGTTTCCGTAATTTAATCAATGACCCGATTCTTTCACCCGCGGCCCGTAAGAGGCAGAAGCAAAGGGGCAGACGCGCCGGTTGTTGCAGCGCAAATTCGTCAACGGCGCTCCTTGATGCATGTCACGTCCGGCTCCGGGGCAAAGCAGATGGCAATACTCTAAGTCATATTTAGGCCTGCATATCAGCCAAAAAGTATGTAAGGTACTGGATATGATGACTCTTGGTCCGGTAGCCGCCGGGCGGCCGCTGATGGCTGATTCCGAGGTCAGCGGGCCCGCGTCCCGACGGATTCCACTATCGCCCAGCAATTCCCAGTGGTATTTTCGTGCCGTTGCCATGGTCCGCGTTGGCAAACCCCCTCGAACCCCTGCGCGGGCTGTGGCAACTTCACGTCGGCGACCGGTTGCACCAGCACGGTCGGTCAAATTTGTCCGCCTAAACGCTGTCCAAAGCGCATGCGCTTGCCACATGGCGCCGTTGGCGGCTGCCAGCGCCACGCGGCGACGAAGTCTGCGTTTTCGGTGTCGGTGTCGGGCGATTTAGCAATACCGAGGTAATTAACGGTGAAGTGGGACGAAGAAGTCGACGTGGTGAGTACCGGCTCGAGAATCGCCGGACTGGCACACGCCGTAGCCGTCGTGGACATGGGCGGTGAGGTTTTCGTCGCCAGTTCACGCGGCGACATCGAACCGAGCGGGACATCCGTCGCCGTCCGCTCGCGTGTCGACCGGCTGCACTGGCTCGAGGTGGATGTGGTGGATCCGGAGACCAACGAGTACTTCGCGGCCCTGTCATCCGACCTTGGCCCACTGACCCGGTCCGCACACGACGTCGACGTACCGGTCAGGGTGGTGGATCATGCGGAGCCGGTCGAACCGCGCGGTGCGGTTGCGCCGTTCGTCGGCGCCCGGCTCAGGGATTGGGCCGCACGCTGCCTGGTGTCGCCGTCCGGATACCTCTACACGCGCATGTCTGATTGGCAGTCCACCACGCTGCGGACCATCGACGGCGAGTCGCTTGAAGTCGCCGAAATCGGCTCGATCACACCCGATCCCGCCAATGTCGGTGGCTCGGTCTTGGACTGGCTCACCGCGCAGGCCCGAGACCGGCGCATCAAGGTTCATCGGGCCACCTCGCTACAGCGCATCGTGTTCGAGGACGGTGATGTGGTGGGCGCCGAGTTCGCGACACCGGGTGGCCCGTTGGCCGTTCGCGCCCGCCACGGCGTGACGGTCGCCAGCGGCGGGCCACAGGTCACCATCACCGCGGGACAGCCTTTACCCGCCGACGATGCCACCCTGCGCGTGTGCCTGGTCGGCCAGGCCGCCAGCCGCTTCGGTCGCGTCGAGCTGCTGACCGCCGAACCGATCGCGTTGGGCGCAGCGTCAACCTGCCGCCCGGTCAACCGTCACTTGCACGCGAACCTGCACGAGACGCACAGTCACCTAGAGACGTGGCGCTGCGGAAAAGTCAACGGGTATCCGTCCCCTGGCCAGTAAGGCCTCCATCCCGTCGCCGACGACGGGGCGCGACAACAGGAATCCCTGCGCGCGGTAACACCCGTGGCGCAACAGTGTCAGTGCGGCGATCTCAGTCTCAACTCCCTCGGCGACCAGCTGCAAGCTGAACGCGTCCGCTAGCGCGATGATTGCCTTGACGATCGCCAGATCGCCGGGATTGGAGCCGAGGTCGCGGACGAACCCCCTGTCGATCTTGAGTGTGTCGACGGGAAGCGACTTCAGGTGCGACAGCACGCTATAGCCCGTGCCGAAGTCATCGATGGCGACCTGGACGCCGACCTCTTTGAGCCCGGCGAGCGTGATCCGAGTGGTCTCGATGTCTTGAACCACAACGCTTTCGGTGATCTCCAAACAAACCGACCCGCCGAGACCGAATTCGGAGATGATGCTGGCGACCGATTCGACGAAGCCGTCGGTGACCAACTGAACCGGCGACACGTTGATGCGCAGCACCGCGTCGTGTCCCACGCCGTGCGAGCGCCACCGCGCGAACTCCGCGCACGCCGAGCGCATCACCCAGCGCCCCAATTCCCCTGCGAGATTTATCGATTCGGCCACGCCGATGAACGAGCCAGGCGAGAGCAGTCCGCGGGTGGGATGTTCCCAGCGCACCAGCGCCTCGGCGGCCAGGATCTCACCGGTGCGCATGTCGACCTCAGGCAGGTAATGCAGCAGCAGTGAGCCGTTTTCGATCACGCTCTGCAGATGAAGCTCGATGTCGTTGCGAAACTCACTTTCCAGCGTCATGTCGTCGGAGAACACCGCAACCTTGTTGCCGCCGGAGCTCTTGGCGGTGAGCACCGCCTGATCCGCACGACGGAGAAGGTCTGATGTGGTGTCACGACCCGGAACGCCCAGTGCCACACCGATGCTCACCGTACGCGTCAGCATCTCGCCCTCGATGGCCACCCGTTCGCACAGCGTCGACTGCAGGCGATAGGCCAGCGCCTCTGCGGTATCGGCGTCCATCGGCGTCGCCGGTACGACGACGAACTCGTCGCCACCGAGCCGGGCGATCAGGGTCGGGCCGTCGGCGCCTTCACGCAGTCGTTCGGCGAGGACGCGGATGAACCAGTCGCCGGCGGTGTGGCCGAGATAGTCGTTGATGGCTTTCAACCGGTCCAGGTCGAAGAACAACGCCGACACGGGTCCGGGCTGGTCGGGCGCGAGTCTGGCGTCGAGATGGGCCAGCAGCGCACGGCGATTGTGCAGTCCGGTTAGGTCGTCATGTTCTGCGAGGTGGCGCAGCTGTTCCTCGGCGAGCACACGCGCCTGCACCTGGGCGAACAGCGAAGCGATCGCCTTGAGCGCGTTGAGTTCCTCGGGTGACCAGTCCCGGTCGCCGAACTTGACGAAGCCGAGCACCCCGGCGGTGACGTCGCCGGACAATAGCGGCACACACGCCATCGAGGTAGCTGGGATCTGCCTGCCTTCGTTGATCGTGCGCTGGTAGTCGTCGGTGGCCGGTTCCGGACGGAAAACGACGGGTTCCTTCTGATGCTCAGCGAGCGCGAAAACCGGATCAGCGTCGGCGAAGTAGACGATGGCGAGCGGGTCCGGGTCCGGGATACCGGGACGGACCGGCCACTCGGCAACCAGTATCGAGGCGTGCATGCGGTGATCGTTATGGCGCAGGAAGCTGACGTCGACAGCGAAGTACTCGACGAGGTCGGCCAGTACCCGTTGACTCACCTCGACCGAGGTGGCCGCGTTCACCCCCATCAGTCGGGTAGCGACTGACGTGACGACCAGCTCCAGGCTGCTTGGCACCTATCCTCCGTATCGGCGTCAGCCCAGTGGCGACGAAACTCGGTGTAGTACGCGCCGACGGCTAGGTACCGATGGTCGCGGTGCGCGACAAAACCTGAGTACCAACACCTGTGACTCACCAGCTTCGGTGTCGGCCAGCTTACGGAAATTGTATTGCAGATCGCCGAGGTCCTCGGCGAAAGCAGGCGAGAGCCCGCGGAGATCCCCTGCGTCGTGCGCGTACAGAAACGCCGGCGAAACCGGTTGGACGGCAAGCCCATGCTGTTGTGCTCTGATCCACACCGATTCGGCAGCCGACCCACCACGTGCATAGTCGGTCAAACTCTGGCCGAACACCGATATCACGCCGACGGCGGCGCTCGCGGTCACCCGCTCATAGGTGTCGTCGCCAAGGGCGGTGCCTGCGTCCCAGGCTGCCAGGTTCGCCATCACTTCCGATCGCCGCAAAATGTCGAGCATCACCAAATCCGCTGCATCGAGGTCAAGGCTCCGTACGTCGATACCCGACTCCGGCGAGGGGGCGCCGGGCGAGCGAAGTTCCGCGAACATCTCCGCGTGCAGCTGTGGCGTCAGATAACGGATGCGGTCGGCCGCGGCCAGAATCGCTGCAGCCCTGTCAACCTCCGCCGACCCGCTGAGAAGCTGAAGCCGGGCGCCCTCGGTTCGGGCGGCCGACCCGAGCAGCTCGAGGGTTAGGGCGGGAATCGGGACACGATCACCGCGCCGCCGGTTCGTCTCTCTGCGCAGCATCGCCTCGTACAGCGGGGTGAGTTCTGGGTCATCGCCGGCCGATAGGTGCACCATCGCGCCAAGGGGGGATGCCTCATCGCCCGGCTGAAAGTCAACGTCCCCGACAAGCCCGTGCGCCGCCGCGGCGACCCTGGCGTTGAAAGTTGCCGCTCCCAGCGCTACTGCACTTGCCCGGTATTCGACGTCCATCGACGTCGTGTGCTCGGGGGCCAGCCGAATGCTCACCGAACCATCTCGCGCCTCGATGTGCCAGGGCTGGGCATTCCCGCCGGAGGGTGCGCGCACAGCTGCGGCGGCAACGATCTCGGAGGTTCCGGCCGGTTCGATGTGTTCGGTCGGCTCGTCGATCGGTGGAGGAGTTGGCGCCACCACGAGGGCCTCGTCAAGCTCGTCGAGCACGGCCGCGGTGTCGATTCGCACCCTGCCGGCGGGCAGTTTCTCGCGCAGTCCAATGCGCCGTACCGCGTCGGCAACGACCGTCGCGTTGAGGGCAACCTCCGACGAGAGCTGCGGCCAGGTCGACAAGGTATGGCCCACTTCGACCAGGGATGCCGCCATTCGTGGGGACAACTGCGCCGCATCGATCATTCGAAGGGCGTACGGCATTTTGTCCTTGTTACTCAGATTCCCGAGTAAAGCGGTATCAATATCGCGCACCAGACCGTGCATGATCGGGCGGGAGGGTTCGATGTCGAACCTCTCCACATCCAGTAGGCCCCGGTCGCTGGTCGCCATCAGTACCGGCAGGCGTCGTGTCCTCGCGGCCTCGCGGATGAGCACCTTCGCGTCCAGCGAGTCACATTCCTCGATGACGATGTCGAGGCCGTCCAGGAATTCGTCGACGGTCTGCGAAGTGATGCCAGTCGGCACGACCGCCACCGGGAGGTACGGGTCGAGCTCGGCGATCCTCCTTGCACACACCACTGCCTTGTTCACACCCAGATCGAAGACCGTCGCGGGCACTCGATTCAGGTTGGACAGTTCCAAGTCATCGAAGTCGGTAAGCCGCAACTCACCGCACAAGCCTTGTGCCGCAAGGGTGTAGGCAATGGCGTGTCCCACACTGAGCCCGGCGACGCCGATACGAAGCCGGCCGAGGCGGTCAAGCTCGGCGGCGGTGATGAGGTTTCTATTTCGGTCAAGCCGCAGCAGTCGAAATGCGCGCGGACCCAGAACGCTGACGACCGTCCTGCGCCAGGGGTAGTACACCCACCGGATGGGCTCGGCGGTCAGATCAGGCTGCGGAGGGGGTCGAAGCCGCTGCAGTCCGGCCTGCTGCTGGCGCACATTGTCGATGAACTCGATCCGTGCATCGGCTCGCAGTTCTTGGAGGAAGACGTTGTCGACGGGATCGTCGGTGTCGAGGACTATTCCATTGCACCGCTCTGCATCATGGATGCCTGAGGTCATCGCATAGGTCCGGCGGACACGATGTCATCGAGTTGTGAGGCCAGCTCTTTCTGCTCGGCAAAGAACATTGAAAGCTGTTTCGGATCGGCATGATTGGCGAATGTGGAGCGGTCCCACCACGCTAGCATGGTCTGGTAGCGGTGGTCCGGGTAGGGAGCCGCGGGAATTTTCGCCGCCAACAATCCACCCGACGAGAGCCAGCGCTTGAGCACATACGAAGCCGCCGTGGCCACGATGAACTGAATATCGAGCAGGTTCATCGCATGAAGGGGTGTGCGTGAAATGGCGCTCGTGAGTTGCGGACTACGGTCGGGATCGTCGGTCGCCCAAGCGGTTTTCATTTCCACGACGCCGAACGGCAGCCGATCGGTGACCATTTTCCGCACGGCATCCAGACCGGGCTGCCCGCTCCATTCAAGGAGCGCGTGGCATTCATCGGCGGACCGATACGGGCCCCTTGCACGCAGACCGCCGATGACTCGGCCCGCGTCGTCTACGCACGCTGCGAAGAGGATCGTGTCAGCACCATCGCGGAGCGCATCCGTGTCGAGCGCCTTTTCGACGCCGTGCTTGCGGTAGCTTTCACACGCGCCGCGAACGTAGTCCATCCACAGATCCCGCTCGATTGCGGGCTGCGCGAATACGATGCTGCACTCGCTGTCGGGATCCCAACAGCTGGGACTCCTCTCCAGGCTGACTACGCTGCGGCCCGCGGCCTCAGTCTGGAGAACGGTCATACTTGTCCCTTCTTCGGGCAGCCGGCCAACAACGGCGTCGAGGCCAGCTGTCACAGCTCAGTATCTCGCCGCGGGTTACTCGGATTCCAGCTAGCAATACAATCTTTTCCTGCAAAGCGATGCCCGCCCGCAAATATCGCGCTGCGTACCTGGCAGTCGACGGCTTTGTGGCAATCGCGTGTCGGCGAATTGTTACTGGTGACCGTCCATTTATCGACTTCTTGGCGAAGTTGACAGTCAATGTCATTAATTGGGTTGACGGCGGCGTAAGGATTTCGGAGACCCTTTCGCTGTGCGTTGAATGAGCCAGTGCAATTCGGGTGATGGCGGTGTCCGAGCGCGCCGTGGCGAACCGGCCCCCTATGACTGCGCGGCGCCGCTTGGCCCGGTGCACCGGCGCAGAATGTGCAGATTTTGCGACCCGAGGCAGCCGGGGGTGACACCCTGAAGCGGGTGGAGGAGGAGTACCCGAGCGCAGGTCGCGGGGGGTGGCGGGGCAAGGATGTTGGTCGGCTCCTGCTGCGTTGTGCCGATCGACCGGGACTGGTGGCCGCGGTAAGTGCGTTTCTCGCCGGCGCTGGCGCCAACATCGTGTCGCTGGATCAGCACTCCACCGAGCAGTCCGGCGGCACGTTCATGCAGCGGACCATATTCAACTTGCCCGGGCTGACGGCCGCGCGCGACGCTCTCGAACGAGATTTCCGTGAGCAGGTGGCCTCGGGGTTCGATATGGATTTCCGGCTGACCGAGGCGGCGAAACCGAAACGCATCGCAATCATGGCGTCCAAGGAAGACCACTGCCTGCTCGATCTGTTGTGGCGCAATCGTCGCGGTGAGCTCGACATGTCGGTGGTGATGGTGATTTCCAACCATCCCGATCTCGCCGACCAGGTGCGCCCTTTTTCGGTGCCATTCCTGCACGTGCCTGCGACCAAGGATAATCGGGTGGACGCAGAGCGGCGCCAACTCGACTTGTTACGCGGAAACGTGGATCTGGTGGTGTTGGCCCGGTACATGCAGATCCTCACGCCGCAATTCCTGGGCGAAGTGGACTGTCCGCTGATCAACATTCATCATTCGTTTCTGCCCGCCTTCATCGGCGCGGCGCCGTATCGGAGGGCAAAGGAACGCGGCGTCAAACTCGTCGGCGCGACAGCCCATTACGTGACCGAGGACCTCGACGACGGCCCGATCATCGAACAGGACGTCGTGCGGGTGGACCACCGCCACAGCGTCGACGATCTGGTGCGTCTCGGTGCCGACGTCGAGCGCCTTGTTCTATCGCGGGCGGTGCTATGGCACTGTGAGGACCGCATCATCCGATATGGCAACCAGACGGTCGTCTTCTAGAGCGGACAAGGAGAGAAGTGGTGAAGAAGTTCAGCGGGCTGGACGAGTTCGTCGCGGCGCAGGGCGCGGAGCTGGGTCCCACCGATTGGCTGGAGATCACACAGGAGCGCGTCAACGTGTTCGCCGACGCCACCGATGACCACCAGTGGATCCACGTCGACCCGGAACGGGCGGCGAGTGGCCCGTTCGGCGGGACGATCGCACACGGCCTGCTCACGCTGTCGTTGCTCCCGCACTTCACGCAGCAGATGTACACCGTCGAGAACATCGCAATGGCGATCAACTACGGCTACAACAAGGTGCGCTTCATCACCCCGGTTAAGGTTGGCGCCAAGATCCGGGCGCGCGCCGAGATCGCCAAGGTCGATCAACTCG
>Ga0209526_10001270_pt1 | contig 16859 bp, 13 predicted proteins | sample JacPinW_OM2H0_M1_FD_188566 | JGI IMG/M metagenome (GOLD analysis project Ga0209526, IMG submission 188566) | Forest soil microbial communities from Algoma, Ontario, Canada - Jack Pine, Ontario site 1_JW_OM2H0_M1 (SPAdes) (version 2) | ecosystem: Environmental > Terrestrial > Soil > Boreal... | reverse complement strand
ATGATCTGGACCGTGCTGGGACCATTGGGCGCTCAGGTCGGCGAGACGTTACATCTCTCGCCGGACCAGAAAGGCTTGATGGTCGCTGTACCGATCCTTTCCGGCGTTTTCCTCCGGATTCTGCTCGGGCTGTTGGTGGATCGCATCGGCTCGAAGCGGACCGGACTGATCGCCCAAGCGATCGTCATCTGCGGATTGTTTAGCGCCTGGATCGCCGGATTGCCATCTTTGACAGCCACAATTTTACTCGGACTTGTTCTGGGGTTTGCCGGAGCGAGTTTTGCCGTGGCTTTGCCCCGGGCCGGACGGTGGTATCCACCGAGCATGCAAGGAGTAGTAATGGGGGTCGCAGGAGCGGGCAATATCGGAGTCGTACTCGATAGTCTGTTTGCGCCGCGATTGGCGCAAACCTACGGCTGGCAAGCCGTCTTTGGCCTTGCGCTTATTCTCGCGGTCCTAGTCTTGCTCATTTATCTTTTCTTCGCCACGGAACCGCCGAACACCGGCCAGAAGAGACAGCTATCAGACTACCTAAATCTGCTTAAAACTTCCATGCGCATTGGTTCTGCTTCTACTACACCGTGAGCTTCGGCGGCTTCGTCGGCTTAGCTGGCAGTTACGTGATCTACTTCAAGAGCGAGTATGCATTGACGGCGGTGCAGGCCGGAGACATCGTCGCGCTTTGCACTTTCGTCGGTGCTTTGCTTCGGCCAGTCGGCGGAGCCCTCGCTGATCGGACTGGTGGAATTCGCGCTCTCTATTTTTTCTACGGTATCGCGGCGCTAGCGCTCGTCTCCGGTGCGGTACTGCGGGACTATGGTTTCAACGTAGCCAGCTTTCTCATTGCCTCCGGCGCACTCGGTATGGCAAACGGAGCGGTCTTCCAACTGCTGCCACAACGATTCCCGAGGGAGATTGGAATAATGACCGGGCTGGTCGGTGCGGGTGGTGGAATCGGTGGCTTTTACCTGGCGTACTCACTCGGGATGGCGAAGAACTTTACCGGGGCCTATTCGCTTGGTTTTCTCGTATTCGCAGCGCTTTGGCATCCTGAGTATCGCTTGCTCGGCAATGATCTATATCGACACCCAACGCCCGTTCTGGGCGTGGCCGCAGGTTCTGCCCAAGTTCTTCGGGAGCGTGATTGTCACCGGTCTGATGGGAGGGGCCCTCCTTACGATCTGTCACAAAGAGTTGGTTGTTTTATCCACCCGTTTGCTTACCGCGGGACTGGTTGCCTTTCTGCTCCTTGCAGTCTGGGAATTGGCCGGAAGTCTCTACGCATTGCATCGCCAGCAGCATCTCCTCCGCGCGGCAAATAAAATTATTTGGTTTCGTCTCTCCCACCTTGCTTATCTGCGTATAACAAACGCCGCTTTGGTCACCGCACTGGGCCTATTGATCAATCGATTGCCAGCCGGCTTCCAGTTTTGGCTCACGTTGTCGATAGGCGTTCTTTCCTTGGGTTGGATCCTGGGCGAGCGTTACATCTTTTTTGTAAGTTCGGTTGCTCCGCGAATGCCAGGAGGCGTGGCTCCATGAAGCAATTGCAAGAGAAAGTGACCCGCTGGATCCAGCAAAAGGATGGCCCGCAAACGCAGGATCTCGTGCTGCGTCCAGGTAAGTTTGGATTAGGTCAAATTCCGGCGCGATTGGAGCCAGATGACACTACGACCTTGATATGTGGTTACTGCTCAACCGGATGTGGGCTCAAGGCGCATTTACGCGAAGGTGAGGCGATCAATTTAAGTGCTGATCCCGATTATCCGGTTAACCTGGGAATGGCTTGCCCAAAAGGTTGGGAAGCGTTAACTCCACTGCGAGCCAATGATCGAGCAACAACGCCGCTGCTGCGCGATAAAGCCTCGGGACGCTTGGAATCGATTGATTGGGAACGCGCCTTGATCCTCTTCTGTGAACGATTGAAGGAGCTCAAGCGCACCTATGGTCCGGAATCGGTCGCGTTTCTGAGCACGGGCCAATTGTGACGGAAGAAATGGCGTTCCTCGGGGCGCTCTTTAAGTTTGGTATGGGCTTTTTACATTGCGACAGCAATACCCGCCAATGCATGGCGACTTCACATGTTGCCTATAAGCAGTCGTTCGGATTCGATGCACCTCCGTATACTTACGCGGATCTCGAGCAATCGGATGTGCTGATATTCGTCGGATCAAACCCTTGCATCGCCCATCCAATCATGTGGCAGCGCGTCACACAAAATTCTCGGAATCCAACCATCATCGTCATCGATCCGCGAAAAACCGAAACTGCGATGGCAGCGACAATTCATCTGCCGATCCAGCCGAAGAGCGATCTCATGCTGCTCTATGGGTTGGCGAAGATTCTGGTGGAGCAGGGTTGGATTAACCGCCCGTACATTCGTTCGCATACGGAGGGGTTCGACCAGTTCGCCAGTTTTTTGGAAACCTTGTCGCTAAGCGACATCGCCGCCACCTCTGGCATCTCGGCGGCGCAACTCCGACGGGTAGCAAAACTGATTCACCAGGGGCAACGCGTTTCTTTTTGGTGGACGATGGGAGTTAATCAGGGCCATGAAGCCACCCGTACGGCACAAGCGATCATTAACTTAGCTTTAATGACTGGGAATATTGGCCGTCCAGGAACCGGTGCTAACTCCATTACCGGCCAGTGTAATGCGATGGGATCACGGCTTTTCGCGAATGTAACCAGCATGCTCGGCGGTCATGATTTCGCCAACACCAAAGATCGGGCAAAGATCGCGCGGCTACTGCAGATTGATGAGAGCGCAATTCCAATCCAAAACTCCTGGTCATACGATCGGATCATTGAAGGCGTTAAAGAGGGTAAAATCAAAGCACTTTGGGTCATCGTCACGAATTCAGCGCATTCCTGGGTAAATCACGACGATCTCAAGCGCGCGTTTCGTAAGCTCGATTTTCTCGTGGTCCAAGACATGTTCACGACCACAGAGACCGCAGAGCTTGCAGATCTGATTCTCCCGGCAGCGGGTTGGGGCGAGAAAGACGGCACCTTTATCAATTGCGAACGACGCATCGGACTGGTGAAGAAAGTGGCGCGTGCGCCCGGCCTAGCGCTTTCAGATTTTAAGATCCTCCGTTTGATTGCGCACTATTGGGGTTGCGGCCCTCAGTTTTCGCGCTGGTCTTCCCCGGAGGCGGTTTTCGAATTGCTGAAAGGAGCTTCTCGCGACCAGCCATGCGACATCAGCGGCATCGAAAGTTATGCTCATCTTGATCGATCCGGTGGAATTCAGTGGCCCTATCGTCCCGACGAGTCACTCGATAACAATAAGCGTCGGCTCTTCGCAAACGGAAAATTCTTTACATCAAACCAGCGTGCGCGATTCCTATTCGCAAAGCCGGTCGCCCCCCCAGAAACTCCAGATGCAGAATTTCCACTCTGGCTGCTATCTGGGCGTGGTACCTCCTCGCAGTGGCATACTCAATCGCGAACTGCAAAATCAGATGTGCTACGTAAGTTGTATCCGGAGCATCCTTACGTCGAACTGAACCCGGCTGACGCAAAGGAGCTTGGAATTGATTCCGGCGATCAGATAGCGGGTTTCAACCCGGCGCGGTTCGCTGAGTGCGTTGGCTGCTTCAACGGTCGGGCGAGGGTCCATCTTTCTGCCGATGCATTATCCGGAGGTTAATCGATTAACGGCCCCAGTATTTGATCCCCACTCGGGGCAACCATCCTACAAGGCATGCGCTGCTCGGATCGAGCGCGCATGAACGGTTGCCCGCCAATGCTGAAGGCGCCAGCTATCACTGACGGATAGTCGTCACCGATCTCGATTAATTCTATCGCCAGGAACACCAACTGATTGCTTCGGGCGCTAGCTCGCAAGGTATTGACTACCTGATGATGGCTGCGATGTTTTCGCGGCTCAGCTTGCGCGCAGTCCGGGAAAGGAGGTAGAAGGAAGAGGAATAGTAGTGCTTCGCGGCAACGTGCTCTGAATACAAGGGAGGAGAGGGCGATCGTCGGATCTCCCAAGGGCAAAGTTTTGTATCCCCAATTAACAACATCGTTATCGAAATATGCGCGACCATTTATTTTTACTGAAGCCAGGCTTCGAGGTTGGTGACGGCAAACGTTACTACTGTCCACACTCTGCCCAGGTGGAGGGAGTTCTTGCCTTTTATCCTCGTCTCCGACTGGAGATGGATATCACTTACCTAAAATTCGCGCGGCCTCGCCAACCGATTGTGGATCTGATCGGCACGGAAAATCAAAGCGCGCCCGTTTTGGTGGTAGGCGACGCTGCGACGATACCGAAACAACTGAAACCAGGAAACGCTAGCGGTCGATCATTCTTTGCTGGCGAAGAAGCGATTGCGGAATATTTGGCTTTGCGGTACGACATCGGATGGCCGCATAAAGGCTAGCAAGTTACAGGTTAGAGGCACACTCGTGCTCGTCCTTGGACGCCGACCTGTCCGACGAAGCCTCTCCGATGTTCGAACCATGGCTAACGGGTTGGCGAAGTCGGAAGGCGCGCAGGGTGAGCGCAGCGAGCCCTAGCTATCACAAATCATTCTCCAGCACGATGCGGTAGCGCGCTTTGCCTGCTTGCAAATGCTCTAACGCCTCGTTTGCTTTCGACATGGGAAACCGCTCGATCATCGGCGCGATCTGATGGCGGGTGCAGAATTCGATCATGGAGCGAGTTGTCGCCGGGCTACCCAGTGGCGAACCAGCGACCGATTTTTGACCAGCAATGAGCGAGGGTACAGCGATCGAAATAGGTTGAGGTACGGCGCCGACGAAATGCAGCGTGCCTTTCGGTGCGAGCAGCGCAAGATAAGCTTCCCAGTCTAAAGGAGCGTTGGCGGTGACCAGAATCAAGTCGAGCGCACCTCGCAGATGATCGGTAGAGGTCCGAGAATCGACCACTTGGTGTGCTCCAAGATTGAGAGCCTCGTCTCGCTTATTTGGATTCGAACTGAACGCTATTACTTCGCAACCCCATTTGCGCAAAAACTGCAGCGCAAGATGTCCGAGTCCGCCAATCCCGACCACCCCTGCACGTGCGGTGGGCCTCAGTTCGTGCTGCACCATCGGGTTAAACACGGTGATCCCGCCGCAGAAAAGTGGGCCCGCCGAGACGGGATCCAGGGACTCTGGGAGAGGAGTCGCCCAAATCCATTGGCAGCGTACCTGGGTCGCAAATGCGCCATGACGTTTCACAATCGTCCCTTCCCCGGTTGGGCAAAGATTGTGATCGCCCGAAAGACAATTGTGGCAGGCTAGGCAGCTTGCGGAATACCAGCCAAGTCCAACCGTCTGGCCGATTTCCAGTAGGGGGACGTGAATCCCTTTAGCAGCGATCTTTCCCACCACCTCGTGCCCGGGCACAAACGGATAGGAGGTGATGCCCCAGTCGTTCTTGAGCATGCTCAAATCGGAATGACAGATACCGCAATATTGCACTTCGATATCGACCTGGTCATCTTGCAGCGGACCAAGGGTGTACTCAAAAGGTTCGAGCTTCGATTGCGCGTCTTTAGCGGCAAGTGCTCGGATTGGATTCATGGTAGGCAATAGCAAATAGGAGATGGAAAATAGCAAATAGTAAATAGTTACCGGGAGATGGTAATCGACCTGACGTGTATCGCCCTACCCTTTTTGGGCGATTCGAACCTCCGCTTTCTTCAGGACCGATTCCAAGCTCCCGAACACGACCGCGAGTGTTTTGCGATTATCAAAAATACTCGGCTCCGGCTGTTCACCCTGCTCGATACTCGCGATAAAGTGCTCCAGAACTGGAAGGCGACGCTCCCAAACCGGCTCGTGGCTCAGAAGCTCTCGCGGTTCCTCCCCCGGCACTTCCAAGCGGACTGAAGTCTGGTTTTTCCCATCAATGTTCCCGTCCCAGAACAGCCGCGCCTTATTGCCGATAAATTGCCACTCTCCCTCCCACGAAGTCACCGGCCCTCCACGGGCACACCAGTCCCCATCCCAAACGACTGGGATGTTTTGCTGCAACCGCAGGAGGCAGATCGCATTGGAGGGATGTTTAAAGGCATTATCGGGAGTGTCGTGCTCCATTGCCACCACACTGATAACCTCTCGCTGACTCGTATACCGGAGAAGATCAAAATGATGTACGGACATATCGAGCAGGATCGAATGTGGCAGCGCATAGATGGGGTGCTCCGGGTTGCCGATGACGTCGGGCAGATGTCGCCGGAACCGGATCTTAACTCCCTGCAACTCACCAATATCACCACGAGCCAACCGTTCCCGGATGAATCCAGCGGAATGCAGGAATCGGTAGCCTTGCGCGGCCATGACCTTCCCGGTGGAATGAGCAGCCGCAGCAGCGATCTCGTCCGCTTCTTCGATCGATGTCACCATCGGTTTTTCAACCAGAACATGTTTCCCATGATCAAGCGCCTCGAGAATAACCGGTTGGTGCTGGCCCGGGTTAGTGACAACTAACACGGCATCGGCCGGCACTTTTTCAATCGCCTCGCTCAGGCTCGGAAAACAAGGAATCCCGAGCGTTTCCTGTGACCAGACGGCAGCTGTTTCCTTGACGTCGACGGTCGCAACGACGGAGGCGAGGGGATGCGCTTTCAGGAGTTCAGCCCATTCTTTTCCCCAAAATCCAACTCCGACAACAATGAAGTCCATGCGGGCTATTGAGCGGGAACAAGTGGCAAATAGCAAATAGCAGATAGCAAATGATAGATGGCCCCCGGCGTTTGGTGTTCCCGGCATTACCGGCGCTGTCGGCGCTTTCAACCGGTAACTACTTGGAAACGGTTCCGCCGGAACCATTCTTGATCAGCAACTGAGGAGTACCTCCGGTGAGCGAGGCTTTATAAATCTCGAAGTGCTTCCCGTCGCGTGTACCGGTGAAAAGGTATTCCTGCTCGCTCAACCAACATGGCTCCCAGGCGTACGGAGTAACCGGCGAGATCCGTTTGGCTTTACCGGTAGCGATATCGAGCAGGAAGACGGCCGGCGGCGGTCCTTCCCAATTTTTGATCGGGCCGTCCTTGTCGAGGTCGGCGTCGAGCAGAAGATGTTGGTCGTCGGCCGCCGGTTCGATCCGATTATTGCTGTTCATATCCGCGTTCAATAGCGACTCGGAAATCTTCCATTGGATTAACACCTTTCCGCTCAGGTCGATCCGATAGATGTTGGTCAGGTCCTGGGTATAAAGGGTTTTGCCATCGACGGCCCAGGCGGGCGATTCGTAGTCCTGATCGGTCGGTGAAAGCTTGCCGATAAATTGGAACCCGGTACCGTCAGCCTGGATCAAACCCAGGCGCCAATGATCGCTCACGAATATCTTGAAAACGAGCTGCTTGCCTTCGGGCGACCAAACCGCTCCATAGGCGTTGTCACTGGGCAGGTTGCGAAAGATGCTTTTGGCTCCGGAACCGAGATCGATTACGCCGATATGCCGAACGGTTCCTTTGCCTAGTTCGGTGTAGGCAATGTGGTGACCATCAGGAGAAATCGCTGGATCGGCTCCCTTTGTGATTTGACGAGCACCGGTGCCGTCCAGGTCCGAAACCCAGACGGCTTCGTCGCGGCTAAAGCAGAGGCGACGGTCCGCATCGGATGCGCGAGCAGGAAACGTCAATATGAGAAGGACGGAGCAAATGAGCAAAACCAAGCGGAGCATGCGGGCAAGGTTACAGGTTACGCATAGGAGGTTACAAGTTGGCGGTTCGGGTTCTCGCGGGAACGATTTCTCATCTCTTAGCGATTAAGTGCAATTGCACTCGCGAGCCTTCGTCTGTGCGCATGGAGCCACCTGGGATCGCTACCGTTTCCGATATCCTGTTTCCTCGTGCAGTTGCGCTCGTCGCGTTCCTCTGCGATCAAGGGAGGCTCGCCCCCACATGGAACCATTTTACGATATTCTGCGAAAGAATCCGGAACTCGCGATCTTTTTGACTTTAGCAATCGGCTTTTACATCGGCCAATTGAAGGTCGGCGGGTTTAGCATCGGCTCGGTGACAGGTGTGTTGTTGACCGGCTTAGCAATCGGGCAGCTTGGCATACCAATCTCGCCGGCAATTAAGTCGGTCTTTTTTCTATTCTTTCTTTTTGCGGTCGGGTACGGAGTGGGACCGCAATTTTTCCATGGTCTGAAGAGCGACGGACTTTGGCAGGCGTTGTTTGCGGTGCTCGTCTGCCTCGCGTGCCTGATAACGGCTTTTTATACCGCTCGCCTTTTGGGCTTGGGAGTCGGCTACGGCGCTGGGGTATTCGGCGGTGCTTGCACGGTTTCCTCGGTGCTGGGCGTCGCAACCGACGCAATCCGTCAGTTGGGCGAGTCACCAAGTGCTCAGCAGCAACAGATCAACGCTATGTCGATTGCGTTCGCGATCACATACATCTTTGGCACCGCCGGTGTTTCGGCGTTCCTGGCATTGCTTGGACCAAGAATCCTTGGAGTAAATCTGGCCGCCGAATGCAAAGCATTAGAGGCGGAAATGGGTGGAAACGAGCCCGATCCTTCCGTGCATTCAGCCTATCAGATGATTGGTGTGCGTGCATATCGGGTCACTGATCCATCTTATTGCGGAATCACGATTGCGGAGTTCGAGTCGCGGTTTCCAAACCAGCGACTCTTCGTGGAACGATTACGGCAAAACAACAAAATCATCGAGAGCGCTCCGAAAACTGAAATCCAATTAGGCGATATTCTGGCGATCGCCTCGCGCACCGAGACTCTGATTGCCGATGCAAATCAATTTGGTGTCGAAGTCTCTGATCCGGAATTGCTCGACTATCCCAGCGAAACGCTGGAAGTGATGGTGACTCGGAAAGAGGTGGTCGGAAACACTTTGGGCGAATTTGCCGAAATGGGGCGCGATCAGCGTTCACGCGGCGTGTTTGTCCGAGAGTTGCTGCGCGGAGGGCATGAACTGCCGTTCAACGCTGGAACCAGGATCGCCAAGGGTGATATACTACGTATAAGCGGTTCACTGCGCGACGTGGAACGGGTTGCGAAATTTATCGGTTATCCAATTCGCCCAAGTAATGTGAGCAACGTCACGCTGGTGGGTATGGGCATTTTCCTCGGTGCATTGGTTGGCTTACTTAGCATTCGCGTTGGCCAGATACCGATCAGCCTTAGCGCTAGCGGCGGAACACTTTTAGCGGGCTTAGTCTTCGGGTGGTTGCGGTCAGTGCATCCGAACTTTGGAAGTATTCCGGAAGCGGGTCTCTGGGTTTTCAATAATGTGGGCCTGAACATGTTTGCCGCCGTGGTAGGTATACAGGCTGGCCCGCAATTCGTCCAAGGACTCCACCAGGCTGGCCTTACCCTATTCATTGCGGGCGTTATCGTGACGATTGTACCGATGTTGATTGCGTTGCTGATGGGCAAATATCTTTTTCAGATGCATCCAGGCGTTTTGCTCGGTGCCTGTGCAGGAGCGCGTGCTTCGACCGCTGCATTATCGGTAATTCAGGACGCCGCCCAGAGCCGGGTACCGGCGCTCGGCTTCACGGTTTGTTTCGCAGTCGCCAATACGCTTCTCACTATCTGGGGTGTCGTAATCGTGTTGTTGTTGCGGTAGCGAGATTCGGTCGGTATGAGACCGCCAGCATTTTGAAAGCGCGATTTGCGACGAGCCAATCGCGATTGATCTTCCTACCGTTCGCGAGTACTGATCGATTGATGGTCGAAAGTCCCGTAACCTATGCGGTAGGTGACGTCACCATAACCCGGGTTCTGGAGAAGGAGATCCTTGACTTCACTCCCGAATTTCTTTTCCCAGAATGGGATCCAGCCGCCGTGCAGGACCATCAGGAATGGATGGCACCAAGTTGTTGGGATAACACGCACGAACACGTAGTTCTGAGCGCACACTCCTGGGTGCTAAAGACCCGGGCGCATACGCTGTTAGTCGACACCGGGATTGGCAACGACAAGAAGCGCAAGCTTCCCGCTTTCGATCACCTCAAGGAGCCCTATCTCGAACGGCTCGCGGCTGTCGGGGTTGTGCCTGAAGCGGTAGACTATGTCTTACTGACTCATTTGCATACCGATCATGTCGGCTGGAACACCCGGTTCTTGAATGGTCGCTGGGTTCCTACTTTCCCAAATGCAAAATACGTTTTTGCGAAGGTTGAGGACGAATATTTCTCTGGTCCGGGAGGCCGTGACCGACCCAATTTCGCTCTTTATGAAGACAGTGTTTTGCCGGTTATCGAAGCCGGGCAGGCAGAGATGGTCGAAGCAGATGGCGGCGAGTTCATCAATGGTCTGTTCTTTAATCCCACACCGGGACACAGTGTCGGTCACATGTCCATCAGCGCAAGATCCGCCGGCGAAGAGGCTCTGTTCGGCGGCGATGTCATGCATCTTCCGGTACAAGTGTATTGTCCGGACTGGAGTTCTGTTTTCAGCGCTTCCCCTGAACGTGGGCGCCTCTCGCGCCTTTGGGCACTCGAGCGCGCGGCTGAACGGCGCGCCATATTTTTCAGCTCGCACTTCCCCGGAAGCTCGGCCGGACTGGTCGAACGCGATCGCGACCGGTTCCGTTGGCGCTGGCTTTGAAGTACACAGAACAGATGCGATAAACGCCTTTAGCGATCTCGCCGGTTTGGGTCATTGGGTCACTCCAAGATCTTGTCCGATCAACTGCCTCACCTGACCTGTAGCGAAGTAGTATGCTTCGTCGGGAAAGCGGTACTGTAAGGCGCATGCGACCTCTCGTCCAAATCGCTCGTAAAAGCGAAGGTTAGCCAGTAAAGCCCGCTGAACGTCGGCCCGCGTGTAACCAGCAAAAGTGCTAGGCAAGTCCTGAAGTACCTCGGGCGTGGCCCACTGTTCTAGAAATCGGCCTTTATGCCATGTATCACGATCGCTTTTCGATTTCGCGTGCCATTCGATCAAACGAAGAATCAGGTTTTTCAGATATCCGTCGCAAGTTGACTTAGCTACCCAGAGCTCACCTCGCTTCGCTTTTTTCGCTGCCAAAACAACGTGATAGAAGAAATCGTGACTTGTTTCTATCCAGGATAATTCTGTTGGAAGTGTTTCCGGGCTATCAGGCCAACACGCTGCGTCCGTTAGCTGCTCGGCCAAGCCATCTTTGTCTACGAGAATTCTGAACCCTCTACGGAGAACATCAGCGATCTCCGCCGGAACTCTCTGTACAAGCATTTGCTGGACGACAGCGGCCGGCAGCAGCGAGAAATCAACGTCTCGTCCGTCTCTGGATAAGACTCTTCGTTCGCGGAAATTTCCATCGGCGGTCGACTCGACAAAGGTCAGGAAAGGCTCTCCGAACCTGCGCAGCCAAGTCGTATCGGAGAGATAGATCGACGGGTCCGTTACTATGACTGCCAAATCAAGATCAGAGAGACTATCGGCCGGTCTATCGGCGCGAGCCCGCGATCCAACGATAAGGGCGGATCGAATATCAGGCCGGTCTAGGACCCAAGTCGTGAACCGTTCTATCAGATCTTGCATGGCAACGAACGCAACCGTTCTAAGCACTTTATGATCTGGTGTTCAGACGGCTGCGTCAACCAAAGGGCGCATAGTCGAGGGCCAGCTAGTGCCCCAGCGCGTAACTTCAGGAGTCGAACCTCACCGCGGATTCCAAATCGGCCAAAACGGACGAGCAGGGATCTCCCTACCGTAAAAACGGAGCTTTCGTCCTCCCCGTTTTGTGGCTTGGTAGGTGATGCTCGAGGATTTCGTTATTGCGATCAGGCTGATTGGGGTAAAGCCGCGAGTGAGTCGCCAGGTGCAGGTGTCGGGCGAATTGGGATTGCATCGATTTCATCAGGTAGTCCAAGCAGTCATGGGATGGGAAGATACAGACCTGCATCTCTGGCGGGGCCCGTACGACGACTTTGGCGATCTGCGGCAATTTGTTCCGCCAGGACCGGAGGACGAGCGCAAGGCTACAGTAGCCGATCTGTTTAACATGGTCGGCGCCACCGCAACTTATGTGTACGATTTCGATGCACAGTGGACGCATGAACTGCTCTTAGTCGATTTCGTTGAGCCGAAACGCTTTCCGATTCTGTTGGATGGTACCGGTGCATGTCCGCCGGAAGGTATTGGTGGTGCGTACGCTTATGAGGAGTTCAAGCGCGCGCTGAAAGATCGTTCGCACCCAATCTGGAAGAGCGATCGCGAGCTGATGCGCGACTTTCAAGGATTCAATCCAAAGCAGTTTCCCATACAGGCAGCGGCCGAACATCTCGAGCAGCTTACGTTGAAAGGGCAGAGAAAAAGCCGGCCAAAGCCGAAAGTTAAGTCTCGTTCATTAATAGTGATCGATAGCGAACCGATACGCCGGCAATACCGCCAAAAATTGGATCGAGCGCGCGCGGATCTTCGCAAGCTTGAATCCGAACTTGAACGCTTCAAAAGCATTGACACCAATTCGTTCAAAAGCTGGCTGCACGCCACATTTCCGGTGCCACTCAGCCGGATGCGTGAACTGCACGAGGAAGGCGCACGATTGATTAGCCGTTTGAATTTGATGCGCTTATTCCAAGAACATGGAGTCAAGACTCCAGGTCAGGCTTACCGCAGGGCGGTTCGAGTTGAGTCCGGGGAAGATCCCATGCCCGATTTTCCGCCGTCGAAAATGCCGGAATGGACCGGTGGACGAGATGAAGAGCGGGAGATTTTGAGAACGGCGATGAAAAGTCTGGCGGAAGATATGGGTATCGATCCCGATTCGGTGGACAACGAGGTAGACGCAGTGTTGGACAAGGAGTTCGGAGGGAAACAAGAGAGGACTCCAGACCGCCGCGAGTGCCAGTCCATTTACCGCCAAATAGCATTGCGTTTGCATCCAGATCGCGGTGGAGCAATGACCGATCCCGACGCTCAGATCTGGTATCGCGCCCAGGAAGCGTATGCGGAGGGCGACGTTCTCACCTTGAAGCAGCTATGGGCGCACATCGCTAACCCAGAGGAAAATGTCTCAGGGCTTTCGTGTGGGGAGATGATTTCGAGCTTCATCGAGACGCAAGCTCAAATGGAAGCTTTGTGCGTCCTGCGAAACTCGCTGAAGCACGAACCGGCATGGAATTTCTCCAGATTGAAGGATAAGCAGCTTCGGTCGCGACACCTGCGAGTAGAGAAGGACTTGGCCGCACAAGAAGAATCGATTCGACAAGAATTGGGCGATTTACGCGCAGAATGTAGACGGCTTTCCGCGCTGCGGCAGCGTTGGGAATCGAAGCGTCGTGCAGGGGCCGAACAGATTAACCTATTTTAGGAAGTTCCGGCAGAAAAGACTAGCAGTACATCAGCGGTGCTTCCCGGGACGGAATTCTCAAAACCGCGCATTTCGCGTCTGGACGCGGGGTGTAATATGTAAAGCGCTTGGTTAGCCCGAAACTAACCGTCGAAATCCTGCGATGATGTCAGCCGTGTGGTTGCCCAGCTGGAGTTATGGCCGAAAGTTGATGATGGCGTGAATCGGGGAAGGAAGAAGAATGAGCGCTACAATCTTTATCTGGCTCATCTACGCTTTCTGGCTCATTCTCATCGCATATTTGATCGTCTCCGCGCGAGGCGCAAAACCGGACACTCAAGGGCACTTGTTGCAGAGTTTTGGCCTTCTGTTCGCCATTATCGCGGCGTTCTTGCTTCCGTATCTCCCGATATTCCACTTCGTCAACTTCGCACCCTTCAACCCTATTCTAAGCAGCATCGGACTCATTCTGAACGTCGCGGGCATAACCTTCGTCGTCTGGGCGCGACAGCGACTAGGCAGGAACTGGAGCCAGACCGTCTCCGTCAAGGAAGGGCATGAACTGGTAACGTCGGGTCCGTACCGCCACATACGGCATCCGATGTATACTGGAGGCTTTATCGCGTGCCTCGGTTCGGCGATTGTTGCCGGCGGCGCTTTTGTCTTTCTTCTCCTCTTCCTAGGCGCCATTTTTCTCTGGCGCGTAGGCTCAGAAGACAAGCTCATGGAGCAACAATTTCCGAACGAATATCCCGATTACAAGAAACGGACGAAGGCGGTGATTCCGTTCGTGTGGTAATACGTGCGCTCGAATGTCTACAACAGAGCCGTACTATATTTTCCGTTTCCTGTGGTCCCTTCCGTAGATGAATTCGGCGGCGATAGCGAGGAAGAGGGCCGTTGTCCCGAAGCCACAAACGCCCCACCAGCCCGCAACGTGCCAGCACCATGCGCCTAGATAGGAGCCAAGCGCGCCGCCGATGAAGTAGCAGAACATGTAAACCATGTTGAGCCGACTCCGGGCGTTCGGGTCGATGCTGTAGATGCGGGTCTGATTGGAAACGTGACCGCTCTGCACGCCCAAATCCATCAGGATGACTCCGACAATCAGGCCGGCGAGGTTCTTGCCGGCAAAGCCCAGAAAAAGGAATGAGAACAGGGATAGCCAGAGCGCGACCCGGATGGTGAAACGTGGTCCGTGTTTATCGGCAAGGTGACCGACTGTCGGCGCTCCGGCAGCGCCGACGGCGCCGACCAGACCGAAGAAACCAGTAACGGCGCTGGCGCTGGCGTAGTGGTAAGACGTTCCGCCAAGAAAAAAGACCAGCGTGGTCCAGAAGGCGGAGAAGGCGGCGAAGAACATCGCGCCCAGTAACGCAGATTCGCGGAGAACGGCGTGCTGGCGGACGAGCTGGAGCGTCGAGCGCATAAGTTCCGGCCAGGAGAGAACCACTTCGGGGCGGCTAACGGGGAGCTTTGTGCGGACAACGACGGCGAGGACCAGCATGGCGCCCGCTGCGATGCCATACACAGCGCGCCATCCAAGCAACGCTCCGATGGATCCACTAAATGTGCGTGCGAGTAAAACGCCGAAAAGAATTCCGGCCACGACGGTACCCACAACATGGCCACGTTGTTGCGGAGCGGCGAGATGTGCGGCGAACGGAACGACGACATGCACGTTGGCGGCAAAAACGCCAACGGCAAAGGCGGCGCAGCCGAGCCAGAGGGTGTTCGGTGCGATCGCCAAGAGCAACAGCGACACGAACCCGCCGATCACCAGAAGAAGAATCAGCGAGCGGCGCTCGTATTTATCCCCCAGAGGCACGAATAAAAACATGCCAAGCGCCGTGCCGGCTTGGCTGAGCATAGCAATGGTGCCGGCCCGCGTGACTGACAAACCAAAGGTGTTTGCAATGTCCGCCAGCAACGGTTGGACATAATAGATGTTGGCGACGATCACGCCGACCGTGATTGCCATCAGCCACACGGTGGTTTGCGGAAGGAGCGCCCGTTCTGCACGCTCTGCGAGCGGTTCAGTTCCTGCCTCGGGCATATCCAGTCCGTGATTCTGAGCCTCGGTTTTTCAGCGTCATCCGCACTGAAGCGTAGCCTTTAAATGCGCTCGCGCAAAACTCAATACCGTGAAACACAATTGCTAGGTGTGCTTGGGTAACGCGTGCCTCTAAGGTTTGACGTTTGACGAAAGGACCGCCCACGGTCCGCTTTTGGGAACCGCCGATCGGTTACACTGACCGACGAAGGAGCACCTTCGGGAATGTTTTGGAGTTCGCGTCGCGAGAGTTTCTCAAAAACTCCTCCCGGCTAAGCTCGTGAAACTCAAAACAAGCCTTGGCCAATCCCGTCTTTTCGGACGCGTCGGCTAGCAAGCCCAAAGCGTCCGCTTCGTGATACCCAAAGGCGACAGTAAGTCGTCGATAACAGTATAGCAGAAGCCAATGAAGCGGGGCGAGCCTAGGCATTAAACTTACGAATACCCCCACGAAGCCACCCGTTGTCCTGATTACCGGCGCTACCTTGATCACATTAACCCGACTCCGGTAGACGCGGCGTTTGAAGCTAACGCTCCGGAGCGAGTCGAAGAGTAATTTCAAAAAGCTTCTTATCGAATTCGAAATCAAAATGGAACTATATGAGCAGTAACGAAAAGCCAGTCGCAATCGTGACGGGCGCCTCCAGCGGAATCGGCTTGGGCATCGTGCAAGTACTTCTCGACCGAGGCTACCGCGTGGTCGGAACTTCGCGGACAATAACCAAGTCAAAGGAACTCAAGCCTTCAGCCGATCTCGTGCTCGTCGACGGAGACGTCAGCAAGAAGGAAACCGCGGTCAAGGTAGCGGATGCGGCCGTGAAGGACTTCGGCCGCATTGATCTCCTAGTGAACAACGCCGGTATTTTCATCCCGAAGGCGTTCACTGACTATTCCGAAGACGACTACAATTTGGTGATGAACACAAACGTTGCCAGCTTCTTCTATATGACACAGCAGGTAGTTCCGCAGATGAAGAAACAAAGTTCGGGGCACGTCGTGAACATCTCGGCAGTGTTGGCAGACCAGCCGAGCGGCAGCGCACCGGCCCTTCTGGCCGTTCTATCGAAGTCACCCATGCCAGCGGTCAGCAAGGCTCTGGCGTTGGAATACGCCGCGAGCAACATTCGTTTCAATACCGTTTCGCCCGGAAACATCAATACGCCGATGCACGCTAACGATAATCACGAGGCGCTGGCAAAATTTCATCCTCTCGCACGGATGGGTGAAATCTCGGATATTGTCGATGCGGTGCTCTATCTCCAAAACGCCACGTTCGTGACAGGTGAAAACATCCGAGTCGACGGAGGGGTGCATGCCGGACGGCAATAATACCGTGCGCTAAGCGGGATGGAAATCGAAGCGTTTAAAAGAATCCTGAAAAACATGGGATACACCCCTCACTTTAGCCAGCACGTCTCAGCCGTGGCATAGGATTGCCGAGATGGAGTTTTTTCCGGAACAAACGACTTGGTGGAAAGGCTCACGGGTCAAATGCCACTCGAAATGGCGGATTACATCATCAAGAACAAGGCAGTGTTCAGTTTAGCTCAGAAGTATCACGATCAAGAGCACCTTACCAAAGATAGGAGTTCGAT
>Ga0209526_10001269_pt1 | contig 16869 bp, 20 predicted proteins | sample JacPinW_OM2H0_M1_FD_188566 | JGI IMG/M metagenome (GOLD analysis project Ga0209526, IMG submission 188566) | Forest soil microbial communities from Algoma, Ontario, Canada - Jack Pine, Ontario site 1_JW_OM2H0_M1 (SPAdes) (version 2) | ecosystem: Environmental > Terrestrial > Soil > Boreal... | reverse complement strand
AGCCCCCGCCGTGCTCGGGACGGCGTGGGCCGCCCGCCATGAGGATACGGTGCCGCCGCCGCCGCCGCTCGTGGGGTCCCCCGACGGGTGCGCGGCAACACCGCCTCGCTCATCGAGCGGGCCGACTCGTGCCGGATCGAGCACCTTCCCGAGCGGCGAAGGCCCGAAACCGCTGAGTCACTCCGGCGGCAGCCGGGTGAAGTCGGGCTCCCGTTTCTCGAGGAACGCGGCGAGCGCCTCTCGGTTCGCCGGGCCGCTGGTCAGACGCGCGAACTCGACGTCTTCCCGCCGACGCGCGTCTGCGACCATCGAACCGCGTGCCGCTCTCATGAGCTCCTTCGTCGCGACGAGCGAGACGATCGGCATCGCGGCGATGGACCGCGCGAGCTCCATCGTCTCGTCGAGAAGCTTGTCGCCGGGATAGCGAGCCCACGCGATCCCGAGCGCGACCGCCTGCTCGGCGTCGATCCAGGACGCGGTGAACAAGGCATGGGCCGCGGCCTGCCAGCCGACGACCGCCGGCAGCAGCGCGCTGCTCGCCGCCTCCGGGACCACACCGAGGCTCACGAACGGCGCTCGCAGGCGGGCGTGGTCGGCGACGAGAACGAGGTCACAGTGGGCCAGCATCGTGAGGCCGATCCCCACCCCCAGCCCGTTCACCGCCGCGAGCAGGGGCTTCGGAAACGTCGACAGCGTGTCCATGAACGGCCCGAACCCGTGAGCGGCCGCGCTGTCGCCCGCACCACGGGAGCCGGCTCGAGCGTCGCCGATCCGCGCCATCTCGGCGAGATCCTGGCCCGCTGTGAACGCTCGGCCCGTGCCGGTGATCACGACCACGGCGATGTCGTCGCTCGCGGCCGCATCGACGAGCGCGTCGCCGACCGCGCGGTAGAGCGCGTTCGAGAACGCGTTGAGCGCCTCGGGACGGTCGAGCGTCAGGAGGCGGACCCGGTCGTGGTCGTCGATACGGAGCATGTCCCGAGTCTCACAGACGGATTCGACCCAGGTTCGCGGCGTCGAGACGTTCCGGCGCTCGAGGCGGCCGGACGGACAGAACTACGCGAACACGGGAAGAGGGCGACGGGCCCGGGCGCGACGGTGGAACGAACATTTGCCCGACCGGCGCTCGCCGTCGGTTGCAGGAAGGAACGGAGCGGCTATGGCGACGTCGACGCAGACCACCCACATTCGAGTCGTCGAGGGGCGCGAGGTCCCGCTCCCGGGCCGGTGGGCCCTCGACCCGGTGCACTCGCAGATCCAGTTCGTCGCCCGGCACATGATGGTCTCGAAGGTGCGTGGGTTCTTCCGCGAGTTCTCCGGCACCCTGCTGATCGCCGAGGTGCCCGAGGAGTCGCACGTGGAGGTCACGATCGCCGCGGCGAGCATCGACACGGGCGACAAGACCCGCGACGAGCATCTCCGCTCTCCGGAGTTCCTCGACGTCGAGCGCTTCCCGGAGATCACGTATCGGAGCACGCGGGTCCGGCCGGCCGACGGCGACAAGTGGGACGTGACCGGCCTGCTCACCATCCGTGACGTCACTCGCGAGGTCACGCTGTCGACCGAGTTCTGCGGTGTGAACCCGGACCCGTGGGGCAAGATCCGAGCCGGGTTCCTCGCGACCACCGAGATCAACCGCGAGGACTTCGACATCACCTGGAACCAGGCGCTCGAGACCGGCGGCTTCGTGGTCGGCAAGGGCGTCAAGGTCGAGATCGACGCCGAAGCCGTCCGCATGGACGACGGCGAGGGCTGACCGCAGGCCGGTTCCCGCCAAGTTTCGAGTGACGCGGGGCGGGTGCCGTCCGCGTCACTCGTGGTCGGTGGCGAACCGGTGCGACGCCTGCAGCAGCGACCACACGGTCTCGAGCTCCTCGGCATCGCGGGGCGCGTACACCATCACGATGGTCTTGGGCACCCGGCCCGCCGCGGCGAGGGGGTGCCACTCGGCCCAGCCCGCATCGACCGCGCGCTGCGCCTCGTGTTCCGGCAACGCGAGATGGAGACTGAAGTCGGGCCCCGGGTGCAGGTGCGCGAACTCGCGTCCGACAAGGAACGCACCCACGCGCGTGCCGGCAGCGTCGGGTTGCAACACCAGTGCACGCGCGCCCGGTACCGACACGCCGCTCGGCTCCTCGATGACCCCGCTCAGAGCGAATGCCCGCGCCGCCAAATCCTCGCGGATGGCGGGATCGCTCGGCTGCTGGTCGAGCTGGCTGTGCGGCAACTCGAGGAGCGTGCGCGGCCGGTTCCCGCGCCGCGCGCGCAGCCGCTCGATGTCGTCCACGGAGTCAGGCCCCGTCGTTCCGGCGGGATCGCCAGGCATCGGCACGGAACTGGACGTCGACGGTCACGTCACCATCGACACCGAGCGATTCCGCCAAGAGTCGGCGGGCTCCGGCGAGCACGCGTTCGCGCGTCTCCTCGGGCATGAGGATGATCCAACTGATCGTGCCCAGCAAACCGATCAGCTCGTCGGCGTTGAGTGCGACATCCCACACGAACACCTCATGTTCCGGCGGATCGAAGGGGACTCCGTGAGGGATCTCGAGGGTCAACGTCGGGCGGTACGCGTCGCCCATGAGGAGACTCGCCATTTCACCGCCGTGCTGATCGCGTTCCCCATCCTCCCCCGCCGCGGCCCCCGCGCCGCCGCGCGACCGTTCGGCGAGCAGGGCTCGGGCCTGGACGACGAGCGGCGCCTCAGGATCGGGCCCCGACCACAGGACACCGAGGACCCCGCCGGGCACGAGGACGCGGCCCACCTCGTTGAGCGTCGTGATCGGATCCATCCAATGCCACGACGAGGAGGCCAGCACCGCGTCCGCCGACCCGTCGGGGATGGGCATCGACTCGCCGCGGCCGGGCACCGCCCGAACGCCGGGAACCTCCTCCATGAGGACCGACCGCATGCGGTCGTCAGGCTCGACCGCGACGACTTCGTCAGCCCTGCCGATCAGGAGCCGCGTCAACGCGCCGGTCCCGGCTCCGAGGTCGACGACTCTGCCCACGTGCATCGGCAGGATCCAGTCCAACACCGCAACCGACGGTCCGGGTCGATACCGCTCATAGTGCGACGCCACCGCGCCAAAGCTTCCCGCGCGTTCAGCCTCATTCGGCGAGGTGACGGCGCGGGGCTCTCCGTCGTGGGCGTGGGGATCGCTCACGCCTCGACCCTCATCAGTCGACCCTCATCAGTCGACCCTCATCAGTCGACCCGGCACAGTCGGGTGGTCCACGCGCAGCACGGCGACAGTCTGGCAGAGGTACTTTGCCCATCGTGACGAACGGCAAGATCTACATCCACGAGCTCATCGACATCGTCGGCCAGAGCCGGACCAAGTACATGCACCACATGACCGCGAACTGGGGCCCGATCGGCCGGAGCGAACGCAACATGCTCTGCGTCGGCGTGTGGGCGACGGTGGGAAGCACCGAGCGTTGGCCTCAGACCGTGAACCTGTGGGAGCTCGACGGGTGGCAGGGTCTCGCGGCGAACTTCCGTCACGAGTTCGAGAGCCCGACGCTCCAGGACCCGTCGTTGGAGCAGTGGTGGGCCGAGGCCGCGAACTACCGCAGCGGCGGGTACGACCGGATCCTCATTCCCGCGCCGTACACCCCGACGCTGGAGCAGGCGATGGAGCGCGAGGTCAGGGGCCAGGTGTACGCGCACGAGACGGTGCAGGTCGCACCCGGCCACGCGAAGGCGTACCTCGCGATGCTCGAGCAGGACTGGATGCCGATCGCGAGCCGGATCGGGCTCCAGCTCGTCGGCGCGTACCGCACCGCGATGGTCAACGATTCGGAGGTGATCGTCATCTGGGCCATCGACACGTGGGAGCGTTGGGCCGACATCGAGGCCGCGTACGACGAGGACACGAGCGTCGCCCGATGGCGCCGGCGCACCGAGGGCGTCGCGCTCGACTGGCGGGCGAAGCTGCTCGTCGACTCGGAGCTGAACCCGCTCAAGACCGGCCGCATCCTCTAGCAGGTCGCGTCCTCGTTTACGACAGCGGGTCGACCTTCAGGTGGCGGCTCAGGTCGCCCACGAGGTCGGAGTGGACCACACGGTGGGTGAAGCGCCATTCGCCGTCGGCCCGCTCGAAGGTGTCGGCGTAGCGGCCGGCAATGATGACCTGCAGCGGTGAGCCCGGCACCGACTGCAACACGGTGAAGTACGACCGGGCGGTCGCGGTCCCGCCCCCTTCGTCGACGTCGACGACGACGTTCGTGGTGACGTGCTTCGTGCGGGGCGTGCCGTCGTCGTAGCGGATCACCATCCTCTCGAAGCATCCGCGGACCTCGTCGGCACCGCGGAAGTCGAGGAACGCGCCGTGGGCGAACAGCTCGGCCACGCCGTCGAAGTCGCCGGCGTCGACGCGGGCCGCGTACTCGTAGATCAGCTTCGTGACTTCCTCAGCGCCGTCGCCCATGGTGGCGGACGATACCGTCTGGTCGATGGGGATCTCTGCGAGCCGGGTCTTCCACGTCAACGTGAACTGCTCCGACCTCGACCGATCCGTTGCGTTCTACCGGGACCGGCTCGGGCTCGTGCCTTCGGCGCGCACCCGCCCACTCGCGCCCCAGCCGGGTCGCGCCTTCGCTCTCGAGCAGGCGCAGTGGGATGCGTTCATGATGACGGGCGGGCATGGCGGCCCCGGGCCGGTTGTCGACCTGCTCGAGTGGAAGGTCCCGCCGCCCACCGGTCGACCCCACGAGAGCACGGTCGCGCTCGGATTCAGCCGGTTGCTGGTCAGCTCGCCGGGAGCCGACACGAGCGGGGTGCTCACCGACCCCGACGGCACGCTCGTTCAGATCGATCCGGGGGAACGCACGGGTGTCGCGGGCGCCGTGATCGGATGCTCCGACCTGGACCGCGCGACCGCGTTCTTCACCCAAGTGGTCGGGTTCGAGCGCGACGAGACCGGCCCTGGTCGGATCGCCGTCGCGGGCGCGGCCCGTGGGAAGGCAGCTCGGCTGCGCGACCGCGTGGGTCGGTTCGCGGTCGAGCTCGTGGAGTGGCGCCGGCCCGCGTCGATCCCCGCCCCGTACCCCGTCGCGAACCACCTGGGCATGTACCGGATGGCGCTCATGACCGACGACATCGACGCCGACTACGACGAGCTGCGCGCCCACGGTGTGAGGTGTGTATCGGCTCCCACCGACCTCGACATGGGCCCGGGCCTCCCGACGCTGCGCGCGCTGCTGTTCGCCGACCCCGACGGCACGGTCCTCGAGCTCATCGAGACACCTGATCTCCAAGCGTGATCTACAAGCGCCGGAGCCGCACCGACTCGACGGAGTGGTCCCTGCCCTTTCGGAGGATCAGACGGGCGCGCTCCCGTGTGGGCGCGATGTTGTCGTGCAGGTTGACCATGTTGATCTCGGCCCAGATGCCGCGCGCGACGGCAATCGCCTCGTCGTGCGACAAGCCTGCGAAGTGCCGGAAGAATGCCGCCTCGTCGCGAAAGGCGGTCTCGCGCAGCGTCAGGAACCGTTCGACGTACCAATGCTCGATGTCATCCTCGTCGGCGTCGACGTAGATCGAGAAGTCGAAGAAGTCGGACACCACCGGGCGAGAGAGGCGAGCACTCGTCACGTCGCCGGTCTGCAGCACGTTCAGGCCTTCGAGGATCAGGATGTCGGGCCGGCGCACGATCTGCACCTCGTCGTCGAGCACGTCGTAGGTGACGTGTGAGTAGACCGGCGCCGAGACCTCCGGCATCCCGGCTTTCACGTCGGCGACGAACTCCACCAGCCGGCGCAGGTCGTAGCTCTCCGGGAAGCCCTTCCGGCTCATGAGCCCGCGCTCCTCGAGCAGGCGGTTCGAATGCAGGAACCCGTCGGTGGTGACGAGGTCGACACGGGGATGGTCGGGCCAGCGCGACAGGAGCGTCTGCAGGATGCGGGCGGTCGTGCTCTTCCCGACCGCGACACTGCCGGCGATACCGATCACGTACGGACGATTGACGGTCGGCGCACCCAGGAACACGTCGACCGCCTGCGACAGACCGCGGGCCGCCGAGACCTGGAGGTTCAGCAAGCGCGACAGCGGGAGGTACACCTCGACGACCTCGTCGAGCGACACGCGCTCGTTGATGCCGCGGACGCGCTCGAGGTCGTCCTCGTCGAGGGTCAGCGGGGTGGCGGCCCGGAGACGGGCCCACTCTCGCCGGGGGAACGAGACGTACCGGGAAAGATCCATCGCCGCGACGGCGGCTGGACGCGGCGCTAGACCGCCACGCCCTTCGCCCGCACGGGTGAGCCGAGGACGAGCTCGCTCTCGGCGATCAGCGGACCGAACACGGCGCCCGCCTTCTTCATCGCATCACTCCCACCGTGGCTCCCCAACGCGTCGCCATCCGTGTAGAGCTCGTAGAACCAGAAGAGGTTCGGGTCGCTGCTCGACCGGTTCATCGCGTATACCTCGGTACCGGGCTCGTCCTCGACCTGACGGAAGAGGTCTTCGAACGCGGCGATCAGCTCGTCGCCCTTTCCATCGTGCACAACGAGCCTCGCGAGCATCGACACCTTCGCCATGGAGATTCCCTTCGTGAGTGAGCTGCGCCAGACTAGGTGGTCGCCCGCATCAGCAAGCGAGCGACGGGTCCCGGCGCAGTGCGGCCACGGAGCCCTGCTGCGAGAAAGCGAGCGAGGAGACACGGTGGGAAACTCCCCGACCACAGAGCTCGCGGTCGACGACATCCACCTCGGTGAGCTGGAGACCTGGCTGCGTCCGGACTTGGAAGGCGTGTTCGCCAAGCTCCGGGCCGAGCGTCCGGTGTCGTTCCACCACGAGCAGGCGTACCAGAACCTCCCCGCGGGTCCGGGATTCTGGGCCCTCGCACGGTACGACGACATCATGCGGGTCAGCCGCGACCCGCACACCTTGGTCTCGGGCAGGGGAACCAACATCGGCGACATCCCGCAGGAGCTCGCGGAGTTCCTCGGCTCGATGATCAACATGGACGCGCCGCGCCACACCAAGCTCCGGCTGATCGTCAGCCGCGGCTTCACCCCGAGGCAGATCAAGAAGATCGAGGAGAGTGTGCGCGAGCGGGCCCGCAGCGTCGTCGACGCGGTGGCGGAGAAGGGCGAGTGCGACTTCGTCTCCGAGATCGCCGCTCCGCTCCCACTGCAGATCGTCTGCGACATGCTGGGGATTCCCGCGAGCGACGAGCACCGCGTGTTCGAGCTCACCAACACCATCCTGGGCGTCGGCGATCCCGAGTACGTCACCAGCCTCGAGGAGCTGATGGCCGCGGGTTACGAGCTGTACCAGTACGGCCTCGACCTCGCCGAAGACCGGCGGCGCCACCCGGGCGACGACATCACCACGACGCTCATGCACGCGGAGGTCGACGGCCAGCAACTGACGGCGAGCGAGCTGGGGTCGTTCTTCGTGCTCCTCGTCGCCGCAGGGAACGAGACGACCCGCACCGCGATCAGCCACGGGATGCTGGCGCTCACACATCATCGTGACCAACGATCCCGGTGGCAGGACGACTTCGAGCATGTGTCACCGACCGCGGTGGAGGAGATCGTGCGCTGGGCGACACCGGTCATCAACTTTCGCCGCACCGCGACACGCGACGTCGAGATCGACGGCCAGCCGATCAGGGAAGGCGACAAGGTTGTGATGTTCTACAACTCGGCCAACCGTGACGAGCACGCCTTCGACGATCCGTACCGGTTCGACGTGACCCGTTCCCCGAACGAGCATCTCGGCTTCGGCGGTGGTGGCCCGCACTTCTGCCTCGGCGCGAACCTCGCCCGTCGCGAGATCAAGGTGATGTTCGAAGAGCTGTTCCGCCGCTTGCCCGACATCGAGGTGACGGGCGAGCCGGCGATGTTGGTGTCGAGCTTCATCCACGGCATCAAGCGGATGCCGGTGAGCTTCACGCCGGCCTGACCTTCCGCTCGACGATCACCGCGCTCAGAGCGACGGGAACGGCGTCGTCGTCACCTGGTCGCCGATGCGGGCGAACATCCCGTCGTACCGGCGTCGCGCGAAGCGCCAACCGCTGGCGACGCGCACGTATTCGTCGTGATACACACCGGCGAAGCGCACCTCGGTGCCGTCTTCGAGACGGCCGAACTCGCTGATGTACCAGCGCCCGGTCGCGCGGTCCCCCTCGAGGTTCACCCGCCCCGAATGCACCGCGTGGAAGATCATCTCCCAGCGCTGGAGGAGACCGGCGAGGAAGTCGACGATGTCGTCGTGACCACGGTGCTCCCCCCACCCGGTCACGATCCATTCGCCGTCAGGGGCGAACACGTTCCGCAGGTCGTCGGGCGACATGCGGTTCACCGCGTCCGCGAAGTCCGCAAGCAGATCGCGTATCGCGAGCTGGTCCGCGACATCGAGGAGCGACGGGGCGTCGGTCATGGTCATTTCCACTCAGTCGTGCCGGTCAGTCGTACCGGACGGTTCGGGGCAGGCGCCGAGCCACCATGTCGTCGAAGCGGCTTCGCACCTGTTCGTCGTACGTGGTGCTGGTCGGGACGTAGAACTGCTCGGTGCGGATTGCGTCCACGACCATGCCGGCAACCACCGCCGGATCGAGCCCACCTGACGCGAGATCGCGCAACGCCTGCTCGACGAAGTGCGCGTCGGGAGCCTCGGTCTCGGTGGCGACAGGCGTCAGGCGGTTCCGGCTGGACTCGGCGATGCGGGTCTTCACCGCGCTCGGGCAGAGCACCGACACACCGATCGACGCGCCCGCGGCCCGGAGGTCGTGCGCGAGCGACTCGGAGAGCGCGACCGCGGCGAACTTCGACACGCTGTACGGCCCCGAGTAGGCCGAGGTCACGAGACCGGCCATCGAGGCCGTGTTCACGACATGGCCGTCTTCAGCCTTGTCGAGCATCCGCGGGATGAACGACCGGATGCCGTGAATGATCCCGTAGAGGTTGACGCCGAGCACCCAGTCCCAATCGGCGTCGCTGCGCTGCCACAGCAACCCTCCTTGGAACACGCCCGCGTTGTTGCACAGGATGTGCGCGGCACCGAACCGCTCGTACGTCGCTGCGGCGAGCCTCTCCACCTGCTCGCCGTCGGACACATCGGTCGGCTGGACGAGCAGGTCGACGGCGGGCGCGGCGGCGCGGACCAGTCGCGCGGTCTCGTCGAGCGCGGCGCGCTCGACATCGGCGATCACCACGTTCATCTGCTCGGCGCCGAAACGGCACGCGAGACCGCGCCCGATGCCGCTCGCGGCGCCCGTGACGACAGCCACCCTTCCCGCGAGGTCGCGCACGGCTACCGGACCGACGCGAAGAACGACCGCACGTCGTCGACGAGCAGGGTCGGCTCCTCGAGCGCGGCGAAGTGACCGCCCGACGGCATCTCCGTCCAACGGGTGATGTTGTACGAGCGCTCGGCCCACCGGCGCGGGGGCCGGATGATCTCCTTCGGGAAGATGGCCGCGCCCGTCGGCACCTCGACCCGCCGGCCCTTCGCCACGAACCCTCCCGCCTTCGTCGCCTCGTAGTACAAGCGACCCGACGAATGGCCGGTGGCGGTCACCCAGTAGAGCATGATGTTGGTGAGCAGCGTGTCCTTGGTGAACCGGCGTTCGACGTCGCCGTCGCAATCGCTCCACGTTCGGAACTTCTCGACGATCCACGCGGCAAGACCGGCGGGCGAGTCGTCGAGCAGGTAGCCGATCGTCTGGGGCTTGGTCCCCTGGATCTTGGCGTAGCCGCTGTCGTTCTCCATGTAGTCGGCCGCCGACGTGAGCCCGGCCATCTCGGTCTCCGTCAGCGTGGAGAAGTCCTCCCCTTCCGGCGGGAGCGCGATCACCATGTTGAGGTGCAGTCCGGCGACGTGCTCCGGGTCGACCAGGGCGAGCTGGGTCGAGATCATCGAGCCCCAGTCACCACCCTGCGCGCCGTACCGCTCATAACCCAGGCCCGCCATCAGCGTGGCGAACGCGCCCGCCACGCGCTGCGGATCCCAGCCCCGCTCGCGCGTGGGACCGGAGAAGCCGTAGCCCGGGATCGACGGACACACGACGTGGAAGGCGTCTTCGGGGTCGCCGCCGTACCCGCGAGGGTTGACGAGCGGTCCGATGATGTCGAGGAACTCGACCACCGAGCCGGGCCAGCCGTGGGTCATGACCAGAGGGAGCGCGTCCGATTCCGGTGACCGCACGTGCAGGAAGTGCACACGCTGCCCGTCGATCTCGGTGACGAACTGCTCGAAGCTGTTGAGCCGCGCTTCCTGCTTGCGCCAGTCGTACGACTCGTTCCAATAGGTCACCAGGTCGCGCACGTAGCCGAGCTCGGTGCCGTAGTCCCATCCCGCCCCTGGAATCTGCTCGGGGAAGCGCGTTCGCGACAACCGATCGTGCAGGTCGACGAGCACGGCGTCGGGCACGTCGACGGTGAACGGCACGATACGCAACCTCTCGTTCGCCATGCGCCGGACGCTACTCCGCAGCTATGCGCCGGGCATACGGATGATGTAGCCGTCCCGGATCATCGTGCGGCCCTCGTAGAACCGTGAGAGTCGCGCCGACACGTCGTCGACGGTCCACGGGGAGGCCGTGTCGAAGCTGCCCGCGACGCCCGGACCTTCCAACACGTCGATGTGCTTCCCGTACACGATCAGGACCTGGCCCGAGACCTTCGCCGCCGCCGGTGACGCCAGGTACGCCACGAGCGGCGAGACGTTCTCGGGTGCGAACACATCGAAGTCGGCGTCGGCGGTGTCGAAGCTCTCCATCGTCTCGGTCATACGCGTGCGGGCCCGCGGCGCGATGGCGTTCGCGGTCACGCCGTAGCGGGCCATCACCTGCGCGGTCGACACCGTGAGCGCAATGATGCCGGCCTTCGCCGCGGAGTAGTTCGGCTGTCCCGGGCTGCACAGGAGCGCCGACTCCGACGTCGTGTTGACGATCCGCCCGTAGACCGGCTCGCCCGACGCCTTCGACTGCTCCCGCCAGTACGAGCAGGCGTGGCGCATCGTGCAGAAGTGACCCTTCAGGTGCACCCGGACCACGAGGTCGAAGTCCTGCTCGCTCATGTTGAACAACATCCGGTCGCGGAGAAGCCCCGCGTTGTTGACGAGAATGTCGAGCGAGCCCCACGTGTCGACCGCGAGCTGGATCATCGACCTCGCGTCGTCCCAGCTCGCGACGTCTCCTTCGTGCGCGACGGCCTCGCCGCCGGACGCGTTGATCTCCCCGACGACCGCGGCGGCAGGGCTGTCCTCCTTCTCACCCGCAAGCGAGGTACCGAAGTCGTTCACCACGACGCGCACACCCTGACGCGCGAGCTCGAGCGCCTCGGCGCGACCGAGTCCGCGCCCGGCCCCGGTGACGACCGCAACCTTTCCTGCCATGCCGTCGAGCACGTCGATGTCCTCCTGACGTCGCCCGGGAAATCGAATACGTTCTCGTGCCGTGAAGGTCGTCTGGTTCCAAGTGATGCCGTATCCGGCGCGGCCGGACGACTTCGCGGAGCGGCACCGTAGCGTCTCGGTGGAGGGTGAGGACTGAGTGACACGTCGTGTCGCGTTCGTGACCGGTGCCAGCCGAGGTATCGGCAAGGAGTGCGCGCTTCACCTGGCCCGGGCCGGATTCGACGTCGCGGTCACGGCACGCACGGTCCACGAGGGCGAGGGCGTCGACGACTCCGACGCGCGAGGCCGGACGGTGCCGGGAAGCCTCGACACCACCGCCGCCCTCGTCGAGCAGCTCGGCGCGCGGTCGCTCGCCGTACCGATGGATCTCCTCGACCGCGAGTCGCTCAGCGCCGCAGTGGAGCGGGCGCTCGACGAGTGGGGTCGCATCGACGTGCTCGTCAACAACGCCGTGCACACGGGACCCGGGAGCATGAGTCACTTCGTCGACACGAGTGTGGCGATGCTCGAGACGAAGCTTCAGGCGAACGTGCTGTCGCAGGTGGTGCTGATCAAGGCCGTCCTGCCGGGGATGCTCGATCGGGGCGATGGCAGCATCGTCAACCTCACCTCGGCAGTTGCCGTCACCGACCCCCCTGCCCCTGCGGGCCAGGGTGGCTGGGGCGTCGCGTACGCCATGTCGAAAGGCGCGTTCCACCGGATGGCTTCGATCCTCGCGCTCGAGCTCGGGCCTCGGGGGTTGCGCGTGTTCAACGTCGAACCTGGTTTCGTTCTCACCGAGCGCATGGAAGTGAACCAACGCGAGCACGGCTTTGAAGGGGTGTACCGGGGGGCGCCGCCTTCGGTACCCGCCTCCGTCGTCGCGTGGCTGGCAACGGATCCCGACGCCGACGAGCTGAACGGACAGACCATCACCGCGCAGCGCTTCGCGCTCGAGCGTGGGCTGCACCCCGACTGGCGACCATCGCGTACCCACTGACAACAAGGAGGCGTCGTGAGTGATCACGTGTACAAGGTGACCGAGATCGTCGGATCATCGGCGGTCGGCCTCGACGACGCCATCCGCAGCGGTGTCACGCGGGCGGCAAAGACCTTGCGAAACCTCGACTGGTTCGAGGTCACCGAGATCCGGGGTCACCTCGCCGGCGGCACCGTCGGTCATTTCCAGGTGACGATGAAGGTCGGGTTCCGTATGGACGACGCCTGAGCGCAGCGCGCGGCTACGGGCTCCAGCCGCTCGGGAACGGGGTGCGCGTCGTGCTGGTCACTCCGCCCGGGGCACCGAGGACGGGGCGACCCGGGAGCGTGAAGATCGCTCCCTGCATGCCCAGCGACTCGTGGAAGCGACAGATGAACACCAATGCGCCCGTGAGCGGAGCACTGACCTCGACGCGCATCCTGTGATGTGGCTCCACGACGACGTCGATGGTGTTGGGGATGTTGGCGAGCGTGAACGTGTGCCGGACGTCGCTCGTATTGTGCAAGTCGAGCGAGAGCTGCTGGCCCGGTTGGGCCCGTAAGAACGTCGGCTTGAACGCGTTGCTGCGCAGTTCCACCTCGAGGCGGTCGGTCGCCGTGACGTCGCGGGTGCCCTCGTTGTTCACACGGCCGGACACCGTCACCGGTGGCGGTCCGGGCTTTTCCGTGAAGCTCGTCCCGCAACCGACCAGCGCGAAGGAAGCCGCGGCGACGGCGAGCGTGGAGCGCAGGTGCATCGTGGGTTCGCCTGCCCGGCTCGACCGGAGCCGAAACGTCACCACGGCTACGGCAGCGGACGCGAGCTCACCATCACGACCATCATGCGAGTCGGACGGTCGGTTCGGTTGTGCCACGCGTGACGGGTGGCGCGCTGGATGACGCAGTCGCCGGTGTGGAGGTCGACAGACCCACGATCGAGTTGCAACGTGACGTCGCCGTCGAGCACCACGACGTAGTCGACGGACGCGGTCGTGTGGAACCCGTCGGGGTCCATGCCGGGAAGCGCACCGGCCGCGATGCGCTCCTTGAGCTGCGACTCGGGCGGCATCGAGAAGACGCGCCACCAGGTGCCGCCCGGCGGCGGCTCGAGCCCGGTGACGACGGGGCCGGCCGGCATGGGCTCCGGGACGGGCCCGTCGGTGGCCCAGAGCTCGAAGAATCCACCCATGAACGGCGCGGGGTCGTCGCGCGCGACGTACGACCGTCCCTCGTCGTCGATCCCCGTCACCACCCGTCGAACGGTCACAGAAAAACCTCCTCTCTTCGGCTCTCTACACTGCGCCACCCGGGCCTCCGGCCATGGCTCCGCGTGGTCCGCACACGTCAAAGTTCCGCCACTGCAGGGAGGACATGCTCGCCGAAGGCGCGCAGATTCTCGAGGAGCTCGCCACGAGTCTCGCCCGGCAGGTTGACGGTCGCATAGGTGACGCCCGCACCGGCGAGATCGGCCAGGCTCTTGATCGTCGCGTCGACGTCGAGAGACGCGTTGTGGAACATGTCGAGACCCAAGGGCATGAACACGACCTCGAGGGGATCGCGGCGGCCCACCGTCGACGCGTGCTCGCTCGCGTACTCCAGTCGCGCGCGGAGGTCGTCGAGCGTCTCCAACCCGGGAGTTCGCAGACGTCGCGCGAACCGAGCCGGGCTCGGCATCGGTGACCAACCGTCGCCGAGCTCCACGGCACGTCGGATCGCGCGCTTGCTGTTCCCACCGATCCAGATCGGCGGACCGGCCGCCTGCCCGGGAGTCGGGAGCATGGTGTGGCCGGCGACGTCGAAGTGTCGACCAGTAGCGACCATCGACTCACCGCGCCACGCCTGGCGCATCATCACGATGGCTTCGTCGGTGAGGTCGTTGCGCTCGTCGAATGCGACGCCGAGCGCCGAGAATTCGCTCTCGAGATAGCCCGATCCCACGCCGAGGATGACTCGTCCACCTGAAAGCGCGTCGAGCGTTGCGATTCCCTTCGCGCCGACGAACGGGTTGCGATACGCGAGCACGAACAGGTTCGTGTGCAGCCGCAAGGTCCGCGTCGCGGCCGCGGCGAAGCTCAGCGCGACCAGAGGATCGAGCGCGTGATGGCCTCCGTGCGCGAGCCAGTCGTCGGCGGGGAATGGGTGTTCGGTCACGAACACGGCGTCGAAGCCGGCCGCCTCCGCAGTCACCGACATGTCACCGATGGCCGCCGCCGTGACGAATTCCCAAGGTTTGTCGATCCGGTGCGTCGGCAGCCCGACGGAGACCTTCACAGTGCTCGCGCCACCGACATGCGGGCGACCACACGAGATGAGGACGGTGCGTCGATGGGCAAACGGTACCCGCACGATCGCGGCGCGCGTTTGTGCACAAGAGAATGAGGCAACACCAGTGGACCGTAGCAACACCGGCCACGCTGGAGGTGAAGGGAAGACGTGTCTCTCACTTCGGAATGTCGCGGGAAATTCACGCGCGTCACGCGACCGCCCACGTGCGCGTCGTTCACACGAACCTGAATGCAACGCACCGCGCGTGTGTGCAGATCACACGTTGTGCCAACGCTTTCCTTCGCGCACGGCTCGCGCGAACGCGGAACGGGCCCGGAATTTCTGGCTACCCGGTACTGGAACGGTCGAAGGCGATCAGTTAACGTCGCTGTCGACCCACGAGTGGTGCGGCGGAGCATCCGGTGGGTTGCAACCTTCTCGAGCTTCCGCACTGTGTGTCGCGCCTGTGCGTGATGCTGTGCGCGAGGACCGGGAAGCGCTCAACGACGAGCGCGGTCAGAGCGTAGGTGTGCGTCACCCAGAACGACGTGCTCCTGCCAAAACCCTCGACCTCGCAGGTGCTGAATCGTGGTCAATGCAATCGTGCGTCGACGGCCGCGTGCCGTCCTGGTCTCTTCGTGCGTCGTCATGGTGCTCGTGCTGCTCGGTTGCGCGCGCGGCGTGTCGTCCCGAGGCGTCGGCATCTCCGGCAATCGCGCCGGGTTCTCCGGCGGCGGTGAGCTCCTGTGGGAGAGCGACGGCGAGCTGGCACGAGATATGGACACCATCGCCATCACCGGCGCGAAGTGGGTTCGCCTCGACGTCGACTGGAAGTCGGTCGAGTCGTCGCCCGGTGCATGGAACTGGCGGTACACCGACCGGGTCGTCAACGCGGCGCGCAGCCGTGGCATCCAGGTGTTGCTCGTGCCGACGTACACGCCGCCGTGGGCCCGCCAGGGCGTGTGTGCGGGAACGATGTACTGCCCACCGGCCGATCCCGGCGCGTTCGCGAACTTCGTGTTTGCGACCGTGGCCCGCTACGCGCCCGTCGGTGTGCACAGCTACGAGATCTGGAACGAGCCGAACTGGGATCCGTGGTGGGCGAGCGGCCCGAACGCGGCCGCGTACGTGCAGCTGCTCAAGCCTGCATACCTCAAGGCGCATCAGGCCGACCCGTTTGCGCGTGTTCTCACCGGTGGCCTGGCACCACACGGTGACCTCGCCGCGAACCCCGGCGACCCCCGGAGCCCTGTGAACTTCCTGCAGGCCATGTACAACGCCGGGGCGCGCGGCTACTTCGACGCCTTCGGCATCCATCCGTATCCGCCACTTCCTCACGCGCCGTTGTCGGGGACCCTGGGCTGGAACGCGCTGCTGCAGACCCAGACCGAGCACGACATCATGGCGAGGAACGGTGACGGCTGGAAGGAGATCTGGGGAACGGAGTACGGCGCTCCGACGGGCAGCACCGACCCGAAGGCCGTCAGCACCGGCACGCAGGCGCAGTACATCACCGACGGGCTCCGGTGGTGGGCCGGCGAGCCGTACACCGGCCCGCTCTTCATCCACACCGTCCGCGATGCCCCCACCAACGACCCAGGCGACTGGCACCACCACATGGGCCTGCTCAACATCAACTTCACGCCGAAACCGGCCTTCTCGGTGCTCACCAACCTCCTGGCCCACTGACGGCGCAGCTCGAGGCGAGAGGCCGCGCGTCGGCGCGGGCCTCTCGCCGCGACGCCCGGGAGAGCCTCGGAACGCTCCTCGTTGCCCCCGAGCCGCCGCTGCAGCTAGAACTCGGCGGCACGCGACGAAGGAGGCACGGTGGGCACGTACACGCGTGACGAGATCGAGCAGGCGTTCCAGCACTTTCAGGACGCGGCCGAGCGCTCGGGCAAGAGCGGCGACTGGCGCGAGTGGTCGGAGTGCTTCACCGAGGACGCGCGCTACTACGAGCACCACTACGGCCACTTCGAAGGTCGAGCGCAGATCCTGGCGTGGATCACGAAGACGATGCACGAACCGATCAACGAAGACATGCGGTCGTTCCCGGTCGAGTGGTACCTGATCGACGAGGAGCGCGGCTGGGTGATCTGCTCTGTGCTCAATCGGATGGATGATCCGGGCGACGGCACCGTTCACGAAGAGGCGAACTGGACGAAGCTGCACTACGCGGGGAACGGCCTCTTCGACTACGAGGAGGACATGTACAACCCGAACGACTTCGCCGACATGATCAAGGGCTGGCTTGTCGCGAAGCAGGCGGCCGAAGCCAA
>Ga0209526_10001267_pt1 | contig 16871 bp, 14 predicted proteins | sample JacPinW_OM2H0_M1_FD_188566 | JGI IMG/M metagenome (GOLD analysis project Ga0209526, IMG submission 188566) | Forest soil microbial communities from Algoma, Ontario, Canada - Jack Pine, Ontario site 1_JW_OM2H0_M1 (SPAdes) (version 2) | ecosystem: Environmental > Terrestrial > Soil > Boreal... | reverse complement strand
TCAGCTTGTCGACGGTGTCGCGGCTTTTGGACCAGGGCAACATCTGCATGATGCGCAGGATCGGCAGATGCGAGCCGGTCGCGAAATAATAACCCCACAACGTATCCAGGAGATCCTGATTGCCGGCATAGGTGAGAGCTGTGTCGAGCTTCTTCTCTTCCTTGGCGAAGGGATTTTTGGTGAAGACCCCGCGCAGCTTATCCATCATCCCGGGCTTGGTTTCCTCGAGCGGAATATCGGTCAGGATCGGCAGCGAACCGGCAAGGTAACTGTCGATCATCACCCTGCGCCCCGGCATTTTCGGTGCGATCCTGCGCAGCAAATTCCGCCAATCCGGCAGCCCCGAATAGGCAATGGCGCGGACGATCACCCACTCGTCTTCCGGCGGCACCGGAAAGAAGCTGTTGACGAGCTGTTCGGCTCTCACCGGGTTCGATCCGATCGCGCCGGCGATGAAGCCGAGGTAGATGCCGGCATTCTCGGGCTCCTTGAACGTCTGCGAATGGAACAGCACCCGCACGGCCGCGGGCACATGGGCGTAATCCGGCTTGGCGCGGTAGTTGTAGATCCACTGCTGGACCACGCTGAGCGAGGCGCGCGGATCGATGTCCGGCGTGACCGCAGCGCGCGCGGGAATGACCAGCGCGAGTAAAATGGCGACGAGGGCTACGCGACGCATGTGATACTCCCACGGCGACGAACGGCTGCGCGATCGCGAGCCGCGCATGCCTGCTTATCCCTTTGGCTAGCCAGCATTTAAAGCGGCTATGCGAACGATTCTGGGAGCGGACGGTTCGGCACCGCGTCGAAATTGTGGCCGTGTTAACGATTGTGGCGGGGCTAATGATTGGCCCGCAACTCACCTCAGGTCCGACATTCTTTCGCCCTGCGCGGGCAATTCGATCCTTGCCTCACAGCCCTAAAGGGACAGGCGGGACGTGACGACGAATTGCATGGCATCCGATTGGCGATGCTGCCGGGGCCGAATAGCCGTGGCGCTGTTGGTCGCGGTGTCCGCGCTGTCAGCTGTGCCGGCGTTCGCCTCCGAGGCCGACGCGCCAGCGCGCGAGACCATCATCGTGGAAGGCAATCGGCGGGTCGAGGCCGATACCGTACGTTCGTATTTCCATGCCTGGCCGGGGCACCAGCTCGATGCCGCAGCGCTGGACGCCGCGCTGAAGGCGTTGATCGCGACCGGGCTGTTCGACAAGGTGACGATCCAGCGGTCCGGCGACAGGGTGGTGGTCCACCTGACCGAAGCAAGGCTGCTCGACCGCGTCGCCTTCGAAGGCAACAAGAAAATCAAGGACACCGAGCTTGCCGGCGTCGTGCAGTCCAAGGCGCGCGGCTCGCTGCAGCGCGCCACGGTGCAGGCCGACGTCGGCCGCATCATGGAAGCCTATCGGCATGTCGGACGCGACGACGTCGGTGTGGTGCCCGAAATCATCGACCGCGGGAGCGATCGCGTCGATCTGGTCTTCACCATCACCGAAGGCAAGAAGACCACCGTCCGGCAGATCAACTTCGTCGGCAATCATGTTTTCGGCAAGCGCCAGCTCGCCGCGGTAATCAAGACTTCCGCGACCAACGTACTGAGCTTCTTGATCGGCGGTGACGTCTATGATCCCGACCGCGTCGCCGAGGATCGTGAGCAAATACGGCTCTACTATCGCAACCACGGCTATGCCGATGCCAGCGTGAGCGAGGCACGCGCCGAATACGATCCTGCGACGTCAGGATTCACCGTGACATTCGTGATCGACGAAGGGCAGCTCTATCATTTCGGCGACATCAGCATCGCCTGCAACGTGCCGGGAATGGATACCGAAAAGCTGCGGCGTGTGGTGTTGGCGCGCGGCGGCGCGGTCTTCGACGGCGGCGCTCTCGACAAGACCACCGAGGCGCTCGCCGTCGAGATGGCGAAGCTCGGCTATCCCTTCGCGCATGCCGAGCCTCGCATCACCCGCGACGGCATCGCGCTGCGCACCGACGTCGCGTTCGTGATTGATGAGGGACAGCGGACCTATGTCGAGCGGATCGAGATCCACGGCAATAGCCGCACCCGCGACTATGTGATCCGACGTGAGTTCGATTTCGGCGAAGGCGACGCCTACAACAAGACGCTGATTGACCGCGCCGAGCGGCGGCTGAAGAATTTGAACTACTTCAAGACCGTGAAGATTTCGACCAGGCCGGGCTCGTCGTCCGATCACGTCGTGCTCGATGTCGAGGCCGTCGATCAAGCGACCGGTGACATCAGTTTTGCGGGCGGTTATTCGACGACCGATGGATGGCTCGGCGAGATCAAGGTCGGCGACCGCAATTTCTATGGCACCGGCGCCAGCGTGCAGTCCACCTTCAGCTACGGACAATACGCGCGCGGCGTCGACCTCGCGGCCACGGACCCTGCCTTCTTCGGCAATCGCGTTTCCGCGGGCATCGATCTGTTCGGCAAGCAAACGGTTGCCAACAGCTACCAATCCTACGGCATCGACACTTACGGCGCGACCTTCCAGATCGGCACGCCGCTCAATGAACAAACCAACGTGCAGTGGCGGTACTCGATTTACAACCAGAATGTCACGCTCGATCCGGCGTCGCTGGCAGCGCCAGCATCCTTGCCGATCCGGCAGGCCGCAGCTGCAGGCCCGCAATGGGTTTCAGCGGTCGGCGATACCATCACCTACTCTACCCTCGACAATACCAAGAGCCCGACCAACGGGATCAACTCGCAGCTCCGTCAGGACCTCGCGGGCCTCGGCGGTGACGTAAAATTCCTGCGCACCACCGAGGACGTGCGTTACTATCACGAGCTCAACAACGATCTGGTCGGTCTCGTCCGCGGCCAGGGCGGCTACATCACCGGTTGGGGCGGACAGCAAGTGCCGCTGGCCAACAGCTTCTTCGGCGGCCCGAGCATGGTGCGCGGCTTTGCGCCCAACGGCTTCGGCCCGCGTGATCTTACGCCCGGCACCACCATGGATAATGTCGGCGGCAGCATGTATTGGGCGACGACGGCGGAATTGCAGAGCGCTATCCCCGGCATACCGCAGGAATATGGCTTGAGAGCTTCAGCCTTTGTCGACGCCGGCAGCGTGTTTCGCTATACCGGGCCGACGGCCTTTCCGGGCTCGGCGCAATCGTTGCAGGTCGCCAACACCAATGTCGTGCGCTCGTCGGTCGGCGTTGGCCTGACCTGGGCGTCACCGTTCGGCGCGCTGACCGTCAACTACGCCGTACCGCTGACGAAAGCGGCCTACGACGTGGTGCAACCGCTCAACTTCAACGCCGGTCCGTTCTAGACATCAAACATGATCCAGGGCGCTACCCGCCCCAGGACCTTGTCGATCAGCGTCGCGGCTTGTGGCCTACCAGGTCACGCCGTACTTTGCGGCAATGCCGCGCGCTTTTGCTTCATCCGCTTCCCACGAGCGACGCTTGGCGACCTTCTTCTTCGCGGGCTTGGAGGGTTTCGCGGCCGTTTGAGGTGCAGCGTCCGGTGGCGTCTGCGCCGCGGGAGCCGGTTGGGGTGCGGGCGCAGCCGCCGGAGCGGGCGCGGCCGGCGCCGGGTCCGCCGCGGGAGCAGCAGGCGTAGTGGACGCCTGCGCGAGCTGGATTTTCGCCGGGCCTTGAGCAGGATCTTGGGCAGGATCTTGGGCGTAGGCAGCCTGGCCAACGACGGCGAAGGTCGCGGCTGCCACGAGCAGGATTTTACGCATCTGAAATCTCCTCGCTAAAAATGGGGAGATTATACCAAGGGCGGGAAAAGTCACCCGATCCAGGGGGCCAAGCCGTCAACTCTACCCCTTGATAAAGCCGAGCAAATCCGCATTAAGGCGATCCTTGTGGGTCAGGAAAAGCCCGTGCGGGGCGCCCTCGTAGACCTTCAGCTGCGCGTTTGGGATCAGCGCCGCCGTTGGCCGGCCGGTCAGGTCGATGGGTGCGGAGGCGTCCTTGTCGCCGTGCACAATCAACACCGGAACGGAAATTTTCGGCAATTCGGCGCGGAAATCCGTCGATGTCATGACCCGGTTACATTCGATCGCGACCCGTAGCGGCGTCGTCAGCATGAGCTGCATCACCCACTCCTGCAAGCTTGGCGAGGTGTCGGCGACGAAGAACGCCTTCTTGCCGTCCTCCAGCCATTTCGGAAAGTCCTCTTGAAGAATTTTGGTTCGAAAGAACTCCAGCTTTTCGGCCGGGATGCCATTCGGATTGTCGGCCGTCTTCATGACGAACGGCGTCGCAACCGGGGCAACCAGCGCCACTTTGGCGATCCGGCCCGATCCGTACCGCGTCAGATAGCGAACGATCTCGCCGCCGCCGAACGAATGACCGACCAGCGTGACATCGCTCAAATCGAGCTGCGTCAACAATGCCGACAGATCATCGGCAAGCGTGTCGCAATCATATCCCCTGTTCGGCACGCTCGAGCGTCCGTGTCCTCGCCGGTCGTAGGCGATGCAACGCAATCCCTGTTGGCTCAAAGGACCGCGTTGATAGTCCCACATCGGAGAAGGTAGCGCCCAGGCATGGACAAAGACGATCGGCCGGCCGCTGCCCCAATCGGTATAGGCGAGCTTCGTTCCGTCCGCGGCCTCGACGAAATCTCCACTGCGCGGCCTTGCGCGGGCCGAAGCGGCTTGTTCGCTCGCAGCTTCCGTGGCGCCTGACACCAGCAATCCGGCACCGACAGCGGTTGTTGCCGCCGTCTTCAACACATGACGTCGATTCATTTTGCGATTCCCGTAATGGCGCGCAAAAGCCGAGTTGGCCCTGCTGTCTGCGATCATTGCCGGACGCCTGATCCAGGTCGATTACGTCGGGGGTAATTTTCAAAATCGCCTTTGATGGCAACTCGCGTCGCAGTACATGGAGTAGTCTCCATCTTGCCGATTGATAGCAACGCCTCGCAGGTAAGGCCGGCCATGCGTATTTCGGAAAACACGGCATCGCATCTCAGGCTGCGCGACCGCACGCTCTGGATTTCTGCGGTTTGCTTCGCCGCAGCGATGATCTTTGTTGTTCGCGCTGCCGTCGTCCGCGATCAGCCCAGCGTGCTTATCCCGGCCGCGCTCTTCCTCGTGTTTGCATTTGCCTTCCTGCGCGCAACTGACGTGACGTTCGACAAGATTGGGCGGATCTGCGCCATACGCCGGCTTGACGTGCTGCGCTTGATGCGCAAACGCCTGCCCTTCGAGGAGATCCTGGACGCCAGGGTTGAGATCGCTCCGTTCCCTGAAAGCGCATCAGTGCTGTCCTGCCGCCTTAGCCTGGTGACGGCGTCGGCCGTTGTACCGCTGACAACCGGTTATGAGCCCAACTACGAGCGTCACAACGCCATGCGCAACGCCGTGCTTGACGCGGTATTCAAGGACGCTTCGCGGCCGGCTGCCGTCGATCCGGTCCGCATGTTGGCGAAGGAGGGCCGCATCAACGATGCGGTGGCGGTCCTGCGGATGCGGGAAGGACTCGATCTCACCACGGCGTCGGCACGCGTCAACGCGCTTCGGAACGCACCGGACGCCTGACTGTCCTCGCGGCGCCGGTTTGCTCCGTCGCGAAGCCGTAGATCAGCGCCAGCCGGTCGAGACATTCGTAAAACCGCCGCGCGAAATAGTCGCGCCAGCGCTGGGTCCGCAGGTTGCGGCGCTGGCCGACCTGCTCCATCGAGAGCCCCTTGACCAGCACCTCATGCACAAGCGCCGCGCCGTCGGCGCCAAGCTCGCGCTCGACGCGGCCGAGCCGCAACACCGCCCTGCGCTGGCCCTCGGTAACCGGCTCCCGCTTCTGCACGCCGTCGACATATTCGCGCGTCGGATCGACCGCCTGTGGGCCGCGCTCGGCTCTCTCCCAATCGTTCTGGAACGCCCGCCCGCCCCGGTATTGCGCCTCGTCGATCTGGCGGTGCGAATGCAGCCGGCCGAGCGGGTCGTTGCGGATCGAGCGCAAGGCGACGATCTTCTCGCCCGGCTCCAGCGCGAGCGGATCGTCGACCTCGATGGCCACCACCTCGGCATTGAGCGGCAGATCGCGGGCGCGCCGGTCATGCGCCTTGGCGAGCCGGTGGGATTTGTTGCGTTTCGCACGTGCCACTTGATACTCCTTTTGCAAAATTCCAATTCGGCGGCGGTCAGGCCGCCCGCACCAGCCGCAGCACTACCGGACCGGCTGATCGCTCCGAGGCGGTGCCTTCGCCCAGCGTCAGATGAAAATGCGCGGTGCAGTAGCTCGAGCCCTCGCGCCGCGGATGGCCGCAGAACGTAATGGCTTCGCCGTCCTTGTCGCCGCCATAGGGATAGCGGCAGTCACCGCGTTCGAGATCGATGAGCGCGACCAGGCGCGGTTTGATCCCCACGCAACGGAGCTTGACGGGTTCGGCGCACGCCAACGCCGGCTCAGGCTGCACCGGCTTGGGCTGCACGGGCCCGGCGGCGCGGCGCTTGCGCGATTTGCGCGGCCGCGGCGCGCTTGTTCGGCGCGGCACCCGACGCGGCTCCCTGGGCTTTTCCGGACCAGCGAGCCCCATGCGCTTGCCGCGGCCGATCGCGGCGTTGCGGGTATAGGCGGTTTCGAATTTCGCGTTGATGGCGTCCGCGGCTTTCGCATAGGACATTCCCTTGGCCAAGAATTCGCGCAGCGCAGCGGAATGCTCCGGCGCCCAATCGGTCGCTTGCATGATTTTGCCTTTATGCGGGGGCGGATTTCAGATCGACCCTGATTCCACCTAGGCGAACCAATTTCTGATATTCAGAAATCAAAGTCAAGCTTGATTTCGGATAATCGGAACTGCTATGATTTCAGAAGTTCGAAAGAGGTGGCGGGCAATGCTGGATATCGCGATGATCGAGCGGGGACTGGGGAAGCCGGGCAAAACCAAGGGCGGCCTGGCGCAGGCGATGGGCGTTCGGCCGGGCGCGGTTTCCGAGATCCTGTCCGGGTTGCGCCTGATCAAGGCCTCGGAGATTGCGCCGATTATCGAATATCTCGAGTTGAACTCGGTGCCGATCATGGGCCGCGTCGGTGCCGGCGCCTCGATCGAGCCGGAGCACGAGCAGGTGCCGCCGGAGGGCCTCGGCGAGGTTGAACTGCCCTTCCCGATTGCGGAAGAGACCGTCGCATTCGAGGTATCGGGCGATTCCATGCTGCCCAAATACGAAAACGGCGACATCATCGTGGTCTACCGCGAGCAGCGCCATCCGCTGGCAAGCTTCTACGGCGAGGAGGCCGCGGTGCGGCTGAAGACCGGCGAGCGCTATCTGAAAACGATCGAGCGCGGCAAATCCGCAAGCCTCGTCAACCTCACGAGCTTCAACGCCAAGCCGATCACGGGCGTCAAGCTGGAATGGATCGGCGAAATCTGCGTGACGCTGCCCCGCGGCCAGATCGAACGTTTGCGGAGCAAGGCCGCCGGCCGCGCGCGCAAGGCGACACGGGCTTCTGAAAAATGATGGTCGTGCGGCGCGGGAAGGCCCGGCTGATTCTGGCCGGGTGCGCGGCTTCGGCTGCGGAACGGCGTCGAGTTTCTGGTTTTCGGAATTATGTCTTGACTAATTTCTGATTTTCAGAAATAATGGGCGGCTTCCCCAGGCGTGAAGGCGACCGGCTTTGCAATATTTCGTCGTGATGATCGAATATGGACGGCGCGGCCGCGAGGCCGTGGTCGATCCCGAGATCACAAGGCGCGAGGTGATTTCGCGCGTGGCATCTGGCGAATACAAGAATATCAGCTTCATCCACGAAATCGCGGATGCCTCGGTCGAGGACGTCACCGCCGACATTCTCAGCGAGGCCGCCCTCCCCGCCATCGATGAGACCGACGCCAGCCGGCAAGCCGACGATTTCGACCACGCACGGGATTTGCGAAAGCATGAGGCGGTGTAGCAGCGCTCCTCCAACAATGCCGCGCGCGCCCGACCTCCAAGCTTTGTTCGGCAGCCAGTGAAAGCTGTTGCATTGCACCCGACTCGCCGATTTCGACGCCGTGAGCCCGCATTGCTGGAACTTTGTCGCCGCGCGGGAGTTGCCTCAAGTTCGATCGAGTTGCTCACATTGGGGACTTGTGGGGGCGCCTGAGGGTGCCATGTCCGACGTCAAAGCCTTCTCAAACGCCAAGACTTTATCAAACATCAAGATTTTCGCCGCTGTTGCCGTGATCGCGGCGCTAGCGGGCGCTGCCTATGCGGCACCGGGAAGAGGTGGCGGAGGCGGAGGTCGTGGCGGTGGCGGCGGAGCACCGCATGCGATGGGCGGCGGCGGGCATTTCGGCGGAATGGGCGGCGGCATGCGCGGCGGCGGTGGCGGCGGCGGAATGCGTTTCGGCGGTGCGCCCCGGATGGGCGGCGGCATGCACGTCGGCGGCGCACCTCGCTTTGCCGGTGCGCCTCGCTTCGCCGGCAGGCCGGCGATATCGCGCTTTGCAGGACGACCCAGTTTCGCAGGGCGACCCAGTTTCGCAGGGCGACCCAGTTTCCGCGGCCAGCGCTCGTTTGCCGCTCGCGGCAATCCGAGCCGCGCCGCAGCGCTGAGGTCAAACGCCGCGAATGCCGCGATCAATCGAAACGGCGCAATCAATCAAAAGGCCGCGATCAACCAAAAGGCCAGCATTCGAAACGCCAATGCGAGCGTTGGCCTGAGCAGGACTGCGATTGCAAAATCGAACGCCGTTCAAAACGCCTTGAAGTCGCGTTCGGTCGCCGGCGTGCTGCACAACAATGCTGCGCTGCGGAACCCAAATGCCCGTGCTCAACTCGTCGCAAGCGCCGCCACGGCGGGCTGGCGCGAAGGCCGCGACGGCCACGGATGGTGGCGACACCGCCACGGAGGATTCGGCTGGGTCGGACCGCTGTTCTGGCCGCTCGCCTATTACGACATCTATGACTACACGCTGTGGGGCTACGGCTATGATCCCCTGTTCTGGGATTACGGCTACAACGACATCTATGCCGGCGTTTTCGCACCCTATGGCTATGATGACCTCATAGGCTATCTGCCGGCGGGCGGTGCAGTAGCTCAGGTCACTGTAGGACGAGCGCGTGACGCCTCGGCGGCCCCGACCGCAACGTCCGGGCAGCTCGCGCAGCTGTGCGGCGACGACAGCCGCGAGATCGCAGGCCTGCCGATCGACCAGATCGAACGGGTCATTCAGCCGAATGACACCCAGCGCGCCGCACTCGATGAGCTCGCCAACGCGTCTGTGAAGGCGGCGCAGGAGATCAAGGCCGCCTGTCCCACCCAGATATCGCTGACGGCGCCCGGTCGCCTCGCAGCCATGCAGCAGCGAATCGAAGCCATGATATCGGCGGTCGATACCGTCCAGCCGGCGCTGCAGAAGTTTTACGACCTGTTGAACGATGAACAACGCGCCCGGCTGAACGCGCTCGCACAAGACCAGCGCAAGGCCGAACCCGCGCGCAACAGCAACGGCTCGCTGCTGCAGAGCTGCCAGGCTTCGCAAACGAGTGTGCCGGAATGGCCGGCGGCTGAAATCGAAGCAAGGGTTCACCCGGCCGAAGCGCAACGCGCGAGCCTCACGGCGCTGCAGCAGGCCGGCGCAAAGGCGGCGGAAATGCTCAAGGCGTCCTGCCCGACCACGGAGGCGATCACGCCGCCGGCGCGGCTCGAGGCGATCGCCAATCGGCTCGACACCATGCTGCAGGCAGTCAAGACGGTGCGCGTCGCGCTGGACGACTTCTACGGCAAATTGACTGACGAGCAGAAGGCGCAGTTCGAGGCGATCGGGCCGGCCCGCACGGGGCCTCCTGGTCAGCCGACCGCCTCCGACCAGCAGCGCACCCCGCAAACCCATGGTCGCCGCCACCACCATACCGGCATTCCCGGAATAATCCGCCATTTCATGTCGATGGCGCGATGGTGAACTTACAGAAGGCGGCATGATCCCGGCGAACTTTTCGCGCTGCACGCGCATCGCCTGATCTTGCATCAATCCTCACAATGTTGTCAGGGTGTCCCCAAGCCCGGGAACGCCTTGCCCCACGGGCGTGTTTCAAAGTTCCAACGGGCTGATCAAAATGAACACTCTGGAAACGTCCACCCTCGCCAAGGTTACGAAACGCCTCGTACCTTTCCTCATCATTTGCTACTTCGTCGCCTATCTCGACCGGGTCAATGTGGGCTTTGCCGCGCTCACCATGAACCAGGATCTCGGCCTGTCGCAGACGGCCTTTGGCTTCGGCGCCGGCATCTTCTTCATCGCCTATTTCATCTTCGAAGTGCCCTCGAACCTGCTGCTCGAACGCTTCGGCGCGCGCAAATGGATCGCCCGCATCATGCTGAGCTGGGGGATCCTCTCCGGCCTGATGGCCTTCATTCCCGACATCGCCCGCGTCACCGGGCTCGGCAACGAGAACAGCTTCTATCTGATCCGCGTCCTGCTGGGCGCGGCCGAAGCCGGCTTCTTCCCGGGCATCATCTTCTATCTGACGCTGTGGTTTCCGGCGGAATATCGCGCCCGTATCGTCGGCTATTTCATGGCCGCTATCCCGCTGTCCACCGTGATAGGCGCGCCAATCTCCGGCCTGCTGCTCAATCTGCACGGCGGGCTTGGGTTGGCCGGCTGGCAATGGCTGTTCATCATCGAGGCGGTCCCCGCGATCATCCTCGCCGGCGTCGTTTTCTTCTATCTCACCGACCGGCCGGCCGATGCGGCTTGGCTCGCCGCCGACGAGCGCAAATGGCTAGCGGAGCGACTGACGCTCGAGCAGAAGCAACGCGAGGCGGTGCACGAGTACACGGTGGCGCAAGCGCTGATCAATCCGCGGGTGATCGGCTTGAGCCTGGTCTATTTCGGCGCGGTGGCGACAAATTACGGGCTCGGCTTCTTCCTGCCGCAGATCGTCAAGGCGTTCGGCCTGACCACCTTTATGACCACCGTGGTCGCGGCCGCGCCGTATGCGGTCGGGCTGGTCGCCATGGTCTGGTGGGGACGGCGCTCGGATCGTGTGGCGGAGCGGCGCTTCCATACTGCATTTCCGCTGTTCGTCGCCGCCGCCGGCATCGCCGTATCCACGGCGCTCGACGATCCCACGCTGAAAATGCTCTCGTTCTGCGTCGCCGGCTTCGGCATCTTCGCCTGCCTGCCGGTGTTCTGGACTTTGCCGACGGCCTTCCTGTCCGGCGCTGCGGCGGCGGCCGGCATCGCGGTGATCAATTCGATCGGCAACCTTGCAGGGTTCGCCGGGCCGTTTGCGATGGGCTGGATCAAGGACCATACCGGCAGCTACGCCGGCGGCCTGTTGCTGTTGTCAGGGCTCGGCATCATCGCCATGGGGACCGTGCTGACGCTCGGCCACGACGATGCGCTGGAGCGGGCGCCGGCCGCGGTGCCGAAATAGGGATCGCAGGCGCGTTGCCTGATTGAGCAGGCAACGCGCAACAGTCCTCACACCAGGAGAACCGTCGATCCCGTGGTCTTGCGCGCGGCGAGATCGGCGTGCGCCTTGGCGGCGTCCTTTAGCTGATAGGTCTGGCGAACCTCGATCTTGACGGCGCCCGACTGCACCACCTCGAACAGCTCCTTCGCCATGGCGACGAGGTTCTCGTGCTTGGCGGCATAGGTGTTGAGCGTCGGCCGGGTAACGTAGAGCGATCCCTTCTGCGCCAGAAGGCCGAGGTTGAGCGGCTCGACATTGCCGGACGACTGGCCGAACAGGGCCGCGACCCCGAGCGGCGCCAGGCAGTCGAGCGACTTTAAGAAGGTATCCTTCCCGACGGAGTCGTACACCACAGGCACTTTCTTGCCCTCGGTGATCTCCTCGACGCGTTTGACGAAATCCTCGCGAGTGTAGACGATGGTATGGGCGCAGCCATGGGCCTTGGCGAGTTTCGCCTTCTCGTCGCTGCCGACGGTGCCGATCACGGTGGCGCCGAGATGCTTCGCCCACTGGCTCAGGATCAGGCCGACGCCGCCGGCCGCCGCATGCAAGAGGATGGTGTCGCCAGCTTTGACGCGATAGGTCTGCCGGATCAGATATTGCGTGGTCAGCCCCTTCAGCATCATCGCCGCCGCGGTCTTGTCGTCGATGGTGTTGGGCAGCTTGAGCAGGCGATCGGCGGGGATCAACCGCGCCTCGGCGTAGGCGCCCATCGGCGCGGCGCCATAGGCGACACGATCGCCGGGCTTGAGATTGGTGACGCCGGATCCGACTTCCTCGATCACGCCGGCCGCCTCGCCGCCAAGCCCGCTCGGCAGCTGCACCGGATAAGTTCCAGAGCGGTTATAGATGTCGACGAAGTTCAGCCCGACCGCGGTGTGGCGGATGCGCGCTTGCCCGGGACCGGGCTTGCCGACTTGAACTTCCTCCCAGACCAGCACATCGGGTCCGCCAGGCTTATGAAATCGGATGGCATGCGTCATTGGATTTGCTCCTTATTTGAGAGGCAGAGGGAAAAGAACTATCGGCGTGGCCTGCTCCGTTCGGGAGCCGCAATGTAGCAGCCATTATGCATCGATCGCATCCTTGATGCGCTTTCTGGTCAGCGGCAGGTTGCGCAGCCGTTTTCCCGTCGCATTGGCAATCGCGTTGGCGATCGACGCCGCGGCCGGGCCCTGCCCGGTTTCGCCGCTGCCGAGGAACGGCTGGCCGGGCCGGTTGATAATATGCACCTCGATGCTGTCGGGGACCGCATCGAAGCGCAGGATCGGATAGGTCTGCCAGTCGACGCTGGTGATCCTGGTATCGTCGAAGGTGACACTTTCGTAGAGCGTCCAGCTCATCGACTGCACGATCGCGCCTTCGATCTGGTTGGTGAGCCCGTCCGGATTGACCACCTGTCCGCTATCGACAGCCGCCACCGCGCGCACCAGGCGCGGACGCCCGGTCTCGCGGTTGACCTCGACTTCGCTCGCAATGGCGCAGTAGGCTGCAAGATTCTTGTAGCGCGCAAAGGCAAAGCCGAAACCACGGTCCGGCGGCGGCTTTTGGCCCCTCTGCCAGCCAAAGCCGAGCGCTGCCTTTTCGATCACGTCGCGGCCGCGCTGGTCGTCGAGATGTCTTAGCCTGAATTCAACGGGGTCGGCGCCGGCCAGATCGGCAAGCTCGTCCATAAAACTCTCGATCGAAAACACGTTGTGATAGGCGCCAAGCGCGCGCATTGCCGATATTCGCAATGGCATCTCCGGAATGAAGTGATGCACGACGTGGGCATTCGGGAATGTGTAGATCGGGATCGCGTTGCGGTCGCCGCCGCCTTCCGGCAAGGGAATTGGCTTGGCCGCCGGCACCGCGATCGGTTGCGCCATATGCTGCGCCGCCAGCATGCAACCGGCGCCGCCCGGCCGCATCGAATGGGTGTTGCTCCAAACCTCGAAATTCCAGTCGGCGATCTTGCCGGCCTCGTCGAGCGAGGCCTTCAGCTTGGTCACCATCGCAGGCCCGTACGGCTCCCAGGCATGCTCCTGCTCGCGCATCCATTGCACCCGCACGGGCACGCCCGGCATTGCGCGCGCGATCAGCGCTGCATCCGCCGCGGCATCGTCGGCGCCGTTATGGCCGTAACAACCGGATCCTTCGACATGGATCAGGTGAACGCTCGAAGGCTGCATCTTCAGCATTTGCGCGATGCCGGCACGATCCGGATAGACGCCCTGCGTATGCGTCCATACCGTCATCGCGCCGTCGGTGAATTGCGCGACCGCGCAAGACGGCCCGATCGATCCATGCGACTGGTAAGGCCGGGTGTAACTTGCTTCGATCGTCTTGCGCCCGACCGCCGCCGGATCGCTGCGCTCGAAAATCGTCGAGCCCTGTGACGGCAGTTTGATGAGGACATTGGCCAGATCGTCCTGCTTCGGCAGGCGTGCCGTCTCCTGCCATTTCGCGGCCGCGGCAAGCGCATTCATCGCCTTGACCGCCAGGAATTCCTTGACAGCGGTCACGGCAAGGAAATTGCCATCGCGCACCACCTTGACCACGCCAGGCATTTTTTCGATTCCTGAACTATCACAATCGATCAGTTGCGCACCGTAGCTCGGCGGCCGCACGATCCGTGCATGCACCATGCCGGGCAGTCGCATGTCCTGAGCATAGGCCGCGCCCCCGGTCACCTTGGCCGGAATATCAACGCGCTGAAACGGCTGGCCCATCACCTTGAAGGTCGTGGGATCCTTCAGCTTCGAATTCGCCTGCGCCTGCACATGCAGCATGTCGGCCACGACCAATTCGCCGTAAGCAAGCCGCCGACCGTCCGGTGCGACCACGGCCCCGCCTTCGGTCCGGAGATTATCGGCCGGCACATCCAGACGTCTTGCGGCTTCCGCGACCAGCAGCTCGCGCACCTGCGCGGCCGCGTTCTGGATCGCGGTACCGCTGTCCTGCATCGAATGACTGCCGGAAGTATAACCCTCGTTGGCGGTGAGCTGCGTGTCGGCGGTGACGACCTTCAGCGACGCAAAGGGAACGTCGAGTTCTTCAGCCGCGATCTGCTGCAAGGCGGTCTTGAAACCTTGGCCGAGCTCAGCCTTGCCGGTGAATGCCGTTATCGAGCCATCGGCATCGATCCTGATCCAGGAATCGAGATAGGGCGTCGTCGCGAGGCTTCCGGGGGGTTTTGGCGCCGGCGCCGCGGCCGGAGCAGCTTGGTCCTGTGCGAAGGCACCGGTCAGCGAGAAACTAACGATCAGCGCGCCTCCGCCTGCAAGAACGCGGCGGCGATCGAGGATGACAGGGGCGTTCATCGCGCGCTCCCTTGATTGCTTGGTGACAATTCGGCCGTGTCCATCAGCCGCGCGGCGCGGCGTACCGCGCGCAGGATGCGCATATGGGTGCCGCAGCGGCACAGATTTGGCTGCAACTCGGTGCGTATCTCATCATCAGTCGGCTTGGAATTTTTCTGCAACAGCGCCTGCGCCCGCATCATCATCCCGGCGATGCAATAGCCGCATTGCGCGGCCTGCTCTTCCATGAAAGCTCGCTGGATCGGCGCCGGCTCGGACATCGTGCCCAGGCCCTCAAGCGTCGTCACCTGCTTGCCCTCGAGCAAGACCAGCGGCGTCACGCAGGACAGCACGGCCTTGCCGTCGATGATCACCGTGCACGAACCGCACTGGCCAAGCCCGCAGCCGAATTTGGCGGCGTTGAGCTTGAGATCGTCGCGCAGCACGTAAAGCAGCGGCGTATCCGCCTCGGCATCGATCTGATATGTCTGACCGTTGACCTTCAATGTCATCATGGTTTGTTTCGCTGGCTTGCGTCGGCGGGAGCATCGCGCGGCCCCGCCGAGGTCTGGAGCAACGCGGTCTGGGTGCGGCGGGCATCCTCGACGATCTTTTCAACGCCGGCCCACGGCGCCTGATTGCTGAAGCGCGCGCGCAGGAAATTCAACAGCGCCACAATCTGCGCGTCGTTCATGCTGGCGGCGAAACCCGGCATGATCGGGCTGCGTTCGCCTTCGACCGGACGGACGCCCGACAGCACGATATTGGCGAGGTTGCGCGGATCGGGGCTCGCGACCGCGGTGCTCAATCCGAGATTGATGCCGCCATAGGGCGGCGGCCTTCCACTCTCGTGGCAGGTCGCGCATGCGGCGGCATAGATCGACGCACCCGCCGCATTGGCCTGGAGAGGCGCTGCCGGGGCTGATTTGGCCTGCGCCAGGGCCGCCTCGCCCTGCCGCCTGCGGTCCGGCGTCGGCGCGCCGAACACATCGGCCATATAGGTCGCGATGGCGTGGACGTCGCTCGAGGAAACCTGCGACAGATTGCTCACCACCTGCGTCATCGGCCCGCGCGCGGTGCCGTGATCGGGATGCGAGCCTTCGCGCAAATAGGTGAACAGCGCGTCTGCGTCCCAGGGCACCGGCGACGGAGATTGCGCGTTGATCGGATAGGCTTGCCAGTTGTCGACGTCGCCGCCGGCAAATGACGCGCTCACGCGCTCCGCGCCGAGCGCATTGCGCGGGGTGTGGCAGGCGCCGCAATGCGCGAGCCCCTCGACCAGATAGGCGCCGCGGTTCCATTCCGCGCTCTTGGCGCTGTCCGGCCGATAGCTGCCGCGATGCAGAAACAGGAGCTTCCAGCCGGCGACGAAGACGCGGTGATCGAGCGGAAAGGAAAGCTGGTTTTCACGCGCCGGCGCGCGGACGGGCTCCCGCGTCATCATGAAAGCGTAAAGCGCGGCATCGTCCTCATCGCTGACATTGGTGAAATGGTCGTAGGGAAATGTCGGGTAGAGATGCCGGCCGTCGCGATCGACGCCCGAGCGCATGGCCCGGCGGAACGCGGTTTCGGACCATCGGCCGATCCCCGTCTCTGGATCGGGTGTGATGTTGGAGGAAAAGATCGTGCCGAACGGTGTCGGCACCGGAAGGCCTCCGGCAAAGCTCTTGCCGCCGCGCAACGTGTGGCAATCGCCGCAATTTCCGATCGCCGCCAGTTCGCGCCCACGTTTGACCAGGCTGGCATCGAAGGATTGCGGTCTTGGCGGATCGACCGCGGCAATCGCAGGCCGCCATGCGATCGCAAACGCCGCAGCCGCGCCACCGACGCACAACGCGACGAAAATGCCCCCGATGAGTCCTGACTTCGTCATCCGTCCCGACAGCTTTTGGGATTGTTCCTAGCACGAAACCCGCCTTTGTGCCCGGCAGTGAGCCCTCATCACCGGCTGTTGACTCCGGCAGCCCGCGCAGCTCCCCGGTGCTAACGGGGAACCCCGAGATTGCCGTGGGCGTTCCATCAAATCATGCCTGATAAGGCTGGGCTATGCACGCAGCCGGAACAGTGGGGATCTGAAAGGCATGACGGGGATAGCGACCGCGCTCTAAGGCCTGTTTACAGTCACCGGATTGCGAGGAAAGCAGCGACGAGATTGATGAGCCCGGCAAAGCAAGCGTCGGTCTTTTCGTAGCGGGTT
>Ga0209526_10001266_pt1 | contig 16877 bp, 13 predicted proteins | sample JacPinW_OM2H0_M1_FD_188566 | JGI IMG/M metagenome (GOLD analysis project Ga0209526, IMG submission 188566) | Forest soil microbial communities from Algoma, Ontario, Canada - Jack Pine, Ontario site 1_JW_OM2H0_M1 (SPAdes) (version 2) | ecosystem: Environmental > Terrestrial > Soil > Boreal... | reverse complement strand
GGGATGGGCTTCTTCGAGAAGTGCGCCATCGTAGCTGGTGACGCGGCGAATCATTTGCGGGTCAATGCGAATGCCTTCGTTGGGGAAAACGGTGAAGGCCGAGACGTGTTCGATCAATTTCATGTCCGCGGCACCGAGGGCCAGAGGAAGATACGGAGGCAAGGAAGTGGTGATGCCGAAACGCCGGGTCATCTCTACGACCGAATTGATCCCGACCTTTTCGGTCAGCTTTACGGCGGGAATATTGCGGGAGCCAGCGAGAGCGCGGCGCAGGGTGATGGTGCCTTCGAATTTTTCGTCGTAGTTGTGAGGAGAATAGGGCTGGCCGCCGCTGATGGTGGTGAACGGCGCGTCGACGATAGTATCAAATGGTGTGGAGCCTTTCTCGATGGCGTCCGCGTAGACGTAGACCTTGAAAGAGCTGCCGACCTGGCGATAGGCCTGCGTGGCGCGATTGAACTTGGAGTCTTCGAAACTGTAGCCGCCGACCATGGCCTTGATTTCACCGGTGGAGTTGTCGATGGCGATCATCGCAGCCTGGGGAGCGGGTTGCTGCTCGAGTTGAACGCGGGCCGTGGTTTCACGAAGTTCTTGAACGAAGAATTGTGCGAGATCGCCTACGACAAGAATTTCGCTGAGTTTTTTGTGGCCGGTCCAGGCCACTTCGGATGGGGAAAGAATGGCGCGATAGGAACCGATTTTGATGGTGGCGTTTTTGTCGTCGACGGCAAGGACCAGGCCGGTAACGTAGCTGCCCTTTTCGACGGGATGACGCCAGTCTTCGTCTTCATAGTTGTCGATCTTGCCGAGATTGTCTTTCAGGATGTTTGTCAGTTTGCCGCGCCAGCCGTGGCGGCGGTCGTAGGAGTGCAAGCCGTCGCGAACGGCCTGATTGGCGGCTTTTTGCATCTGGATGTTCAGCGTGGTGTAAACGCGCAGGCCGCGTTCGTGAACTGCTTCGGTGCCGTAGGTGGCTTCCAGATATTTGCGAATGTCTTCGAAGAAATACGGCGCGAGATCGTTGCGCGGGTATTGGATGTGCAACCCGAGCGGCGTTTTCTTGGCGGCGGCTTCATCTCCCGGGGTGATCTTCCCTTCCTCTGCCATGCGATGGAGCACCAGATTGCGGCGAACCAGCGCGCCTGCGGGATTGTTCAGCGGGGAAAATTTGGGGCCATTGACCATGCCGGCCAGTAGTGCGGCTTCCGGGAGCTTCAGGTCGGTGACCGGCTTGCCGAAATAAAATTCGCTGGCAGCGGCGAAACCATAGTTGCCGTGGGCGAGATACACCTGGTTCGAATACATGGTGAAAATCTGCGGTTTGGTGTAGCCACGCTCGATCTGCAGACCGAGGAGCATTTCCTGGGCCTTGCGGCGGAAGCTGCGGTCGCTGCGGTCCAGAAAGAGATTGCCGGCCAGCTGCATGGTGATGGTGCTGGCACCCTCCGCTTTGCGGCGCTTCAAAATGTTGCGATAGGCGGCGCCGGCTATCCGGGGAAAATCAATGCCCCAGTGATCTTCGTAGTGCTGGTCTTCGATGGCGGTGACGGCGTTGTAGAGGACCTTGGGCGTTTGCTCCCAGGTCATCAGGATGCGGCGTTGAATGGCGAAGCTGCCGACAAGCTGGCCATCGTCGGCGTAGATTTCCGTGACCACGTCGGGGCGATAGGTTTCGAGCGCGCGAATTTCGGGGAGATCGCTTTGGTAGACGAAGAGCAGGCCTGCGGCTGCACCAAGCGCGATGGCGCAGAGGAGGAGGAACGCGAGGGCGACGCGGTCAATCAGTTTCCAGCCGCGGAGGCGCAAGGTGATCGGGGGAAGGCTCATCATCGAAGTTTGATTTTATCGCACGAGTCGTTGCCGGCGGAATTTTCCTGGGTGGGTGTTCGCGTTCTTAGAAACTCTTGCGGGCGGCTGGCTCCTAATCGTTCATTCAGCGTGGTAATACGTTTCGCCGGCGCAGGCGCGGCACAGGGTGCGGCCGTCCAAGGTGACTTCGCGCTTGAAGTTGATACCTTCGCCGCACTGGGCGCAGACGACGCGCGGGCCTTTGAAGCCGGGAAGATCTTCGGGATGGATTTCGACTTTCACCCACTGGATATGGAAGAGAATTTCATCCGAGAGCTGCGCGTAGGCTTTCTGCTGGCCTTCGTCTTTCGGCAGGTCGGGGAACATTTCGCGGGCAGCTTGTTTGGAGGATTCCTTCGCGGCGACGCGGACCGCGCGGCCGGTGTGGAGATCGCAGAAGGTGGCGGCGACTTTGCCCCAGTCGCGAAATTTCAGGGCCCGCTTGCCAAGGCGGCAATTGGCGACCAGGGCGACGGCGTCGGTCACGCAGCGGTCGATCTCAACGTAGGTGACGATGCGCTTGCGCTCCGCGATTGGATCGGTGATGCCAAGTTCCCACAGCCCCAGCATCGCGAGACGAACACCCAGGACCTGACCGGCACAGAGATGCCCGTGGGCCACGGCGGCACGTTCGAGGTATTCGGCAAGGGTGCGCATAGTCGAAAAAAACCCAGATGGCTTCTACACCGACCGACGAGTCGGGACGGGAATAATCACCCTAGCAGGAAGACCGTCGCGGTGACGTGAATCATCGAGATGCGCCGCTTGCGGTCGACCATGGGTGCGAGCGGCGGGCTTCCTGGTAGACGAAGACGGTCATGAGCACGGCGAGAACCAGGAGCGCGCCGTCGCGAAAGACCGTTCCAAGCGTTAACGGTTCGGGCTTGGCAAAGCAGCCGCAGTTGATCTGTAAGCCAAGCGCATACGCTCGGACGACAACGAAGAAAAATCCGGCCACGATCGCAGTAATGACTGTGGCCCAGACTCGAAGCTGCCAGCCGACAAGCAACAAGAGGCCTATGGCGATTTCGGCCAATGGAAGTGTGTGGGCGATCCATTTCGAGACGTTGCCGGAGATCATCTGGTAAGAATCGATCTGCATCGCAAACAGCGTGAGTGCCATCTTCGGCGGAACTCTTGGCGTCAGGTCCGGCCGGAACAGCTTGGCGTAACCGGCATAAATAAAGAAGCCGGCGAGAACAAGGCGGCCAAGCCAGATCACGATGCGACGAAAGTTGAAGGGCGAGGACTGGAGCATAGATTTTTGACCGCCGTCACTGCGCTAGAAGCTGATCGAGAAACGACTTGAAATTTTCGTAGCTGACAAAGCCGACGACTGGAAAGACTTGCCCATTTTTCGTGTGGATCACGCTGGTGGGCGTCTGATTGACGGCGGCGGTGATGCCGAGCTGGCGGTCCTTTTCGACAAGCGGCTCGAGGGTCTTGCTTTCGACCAGGGCGTCCACCTTTTTCATCTCGGCAGGGTTAAGAACGCTCGAAAGAGTGCCTTTGATGTCGCCATTGGCTTCCCACTTTTCTTGATTCTGGAAGAGAACCATTTCTACCGCCTCGCCCTTACCGATGTGCGCTGCGGCACGCGCATAGTCGGCAGCGACGCGGGAATAGGCATGCTGCTGCAAGGGGAAATCGCGGTGAACGATGTAGACCTTGCCGGTGTTGGCGTAGTTCTCGGTGACTTTTTGAAGGGTGGTGGTGAACAGCTGCTTGCACGCCGGGCACTGAAAATCGGTGAAGACTTCCATAATCAAGGGAGCGCTTTTCTGCCCGGAGGTCTTGGTGGGATCGATGTCGGTGATGCCATTCACGGTGATGGTCGCCGGGGCAACGGCGGGAGCAGAGGTAGCCGTAGCGGTCTTTTTGGCTGCGGCGGTCTTGGCGGCGACCGGAGTCTGCTTGGCCGCAACAGAGGGTGAGGTCTGCGCCTCCGTTTGTACGGGCAAGGCAGCGGCAAGGCTGGCGATTGCAAAGGTCAGGGACAAAGGAAGCCTGCGGATCAAAGTTTCCTCCCTAGAATGGGCCCAGAGTGAGAAATCTCCGTCAGAGTATCACAAATTGGATGCTAGTTCGGGAACCAGGCGCTAGCGACGGTCTAGGGAGAGGCGGGCAATCGTGGTGGAGTCACTGCCAAGAGCAGTAGGGGGGAACTTGGCCGAATGGGTGGAAATATCCGTCTTTTGCTGCCCTTAAGTTATTGCAAAAAATACACTTGTTTGACAACATCAAACATCTTGACAACAAGGCACTCAACCTATAAAGTAAGGGAAGTCAAAGCGGATATAGGGAGCTAAGACTGTCGTCGGCCTGCGCTGCGGGGACTCATTCGGTAGGAATGGGCCCTTTGAAATGAGTAACATGCGCTTGCCGGCTGAAGGCGATTTTAAAGCAAGGCTTTAGCCAGGAGAAACAGAACATGAGCAAGATTATTGGAATTGACTTGGGAACAACAAACTCGGTGGTGGCCGTGATGCAAGGCGGCGAACCGGTGGTCATCCCCAACCAAGAAGGACAGCGCACGACTCCTTCGGTCGTGGCAATCACGAAGTCCGGGGAGCGGCTCGTTGGGCAAGTGGCGAAGCGGCAAGCGGTGACCAATCCCGAGAATACGGTGTATTCGATCAAGCGCTTTATGGGCCGCCGGTACGACGAAGTTGTCGATGAGATGAAGCGCGTGCCGTACAAAGTGGTGAAGGGACAGCACGACGATGCGCGCGTGGAAATCGCCGGCAAGGTGTACAGTCCGCCGGAACTTTCCGCAATGATTTTGACCAAGTTGAAGAATGCGGCGGAAGATTTCCTGGGCGAGAAGGTAACTAAGGCGGTCATCACCGTGCCTGCTTATTTTAATGACGCCCAGCGGCAAGCAACGAAACAGGCGGGAGAAATTGCCGGCCTGGACGTGCAGCGCATTATCAATGAGCCGACGGCGGCCGCGCTGGCGTACGGACTGGAGAAGAAGAGCGACGAGACGATCTCGGTGTATGACCTTGGCGGCGGCACGTTTGATATTTCCGTGCTCGAAGTGGGCAGCGGCGTCGTGGAAGTGAAGTCCACCAACGGCGACACCCATCTGGGCGGCGATGACTTTGACCAGCGAATCGTGGATTGGCTGATTACCGAATTCAAGAAAGAGCACGGCATCGACCTCGGCAAAGACAAAATGGCGCTGCAACGCCTGAAGGAAGCCGCGGAAAAAGCCAAGATCGAACTTTCCCAGATGATGGAAACGGAGATCAATCTGCCCTTTATCACCGCGGGCGCTAGCGGACCGATTCACATGCAACAGAAGCTGACACGAACGCGGCTGGAAGATCTGATCAAGGATCTGCTGGACCGTTCGATGAAGCCGGTGCAACAGGCGCTGGAGGATGCAAAGCTTTCGCCGAATGACATCCAGGAAGTCGTGCTGGTGGGCGGTTCGACGCGCATCCCAAAGGTGCAGGCCCTGGTGAGCAATTTCTTTGGCGGCAAGGAACTTCACAAGGGCGTGAACCCGGACGAAGTGGTTGCCGTGGGCGCAGCGATTCAGGGCGCGGTGCTTGGCGGAGAAGTGAAGGACATACTGCTGCTCGACGTGACGCCGCTTTCGCTGGGTGTGGAAACCCTGGGCGGAGTAATGACCGTGCAGATTCCGCGTAATACGACGATCCCGACGCGCAAGGTGGAGACCTACTCGACGGCATCGGACAACCAGCCTGGCGTGGAGATTCACGTCATGCAAGGCGAGCGCAAATTCGCGAAGGACAATCGCTCGTTGGGCACGTTCAAGCTGGATGGCATCCCGCCTGCCCCGCGGGGGACCCCGCAGATCGAAGTGACGTTCGACATTGACGCGAACGGCATTTTGAATGTGAGCGCAAAGGACAAGGCCACCAACAAAGAGCAGAAGATCACCATCACCGCTTCGAGCGGCTTGAGCAAGGAAGAAGCTGAGAAGATGCGGACCGAGGCGGAATCGCATGCCGAGGACGATCGCAAGAGGATGGAAGAGGTCGAAGCTCGCAACCGGTTGGACGGCATCGTGTATCAAGCGGAAAAGACAATCCGCGAGAACCGCGACAAGCTGGCGGAAGCCGACGTCAAGCAAGCCGAGGAAGCGCTGGAGGAAGCCAAGAAAGCCATGAACGAGGGGGGAGTGGCGCGGCTGCGTTCGGCGACGGAAAACGTCGAGAAGACGCTGCATCGCATGGCGGAAGAGCTGTACAAGAAGACGCAAGCGGCAAGCGCCGAGCAAGCGGGAGCTGCGGGAGCCGGCGCGGGCGCATCATCGTCCGCGGGGACCGCGAGCGGTGCTGCGAGCAACAAGCCAGGCGATGTGATCGACGCCGAATACGTGGACGTGGACGACAGCAAGAAACCGAACTAAATGGACAACCGTACTTTGAAATAAAGGCAAGAAGGCAGGGGGCGCGGCGAAACGCGCCCCTTCTGCTGTTACCCGAGTGATTAGATGAGAAGAGCTTGACGCAATGGCAACTAGCGCAAAACAAGATTACTACGCACTGTTGGGCGTGGACCGAAAGGCCAACGCGAAGGATATTCGTACCGCGTTCCGGAAATTGGCCCGCAAGTATCATCCCGACTTGAATCCCGGCGACAAAGCGTCGGAAGAAAAATTCAAGCAACTACAGGAAGCCTACGACGTCCTTTCCGATACCAAGAAACGCCAGATGTACGACCAATACGGCTTCTATAGCGAAAATTTGCCGCCCAGCGGGTATTCGGGTGGCCAGGATGCCCCGGAACAGAATGTGAATTTCGATTTCGGAGGATTTGATTTCGGCGGAGGCGGAGGAGAAGCGGGAAGCGGATCGAGCTTCCGCGACCTGTTCGGGCAATTTTTTGGCGGCCGGCGCGGCGCGGAAGCGATGGAGCCGGACCAAGAACCGGGCGGCGACCTGGAATATCAGATTGAAATTGATTTTTGGGATGCGGTGCGGGGCTCTATCAAGAAATTACAAATCACGCGGATGGATACCTGTGAGACCTGCCACGGCACCGGTGCAGTGGGAACGCCGCAAACCTGCCCGACGTGCAAGGGGACGGGCTCGATTCAACAGACGGCAGGAAAGATGCGCTTCAACGTGCCGTGTACCCGATGCGGGGGCACGGGCAAGCTGCGTACCCCTTGCCCGACTTGTGGCGGTGAGGGACGGGTGCGCCGGACGGAAACAATCGATGTGCGGACACCGGTGGGAGTTGCTAATGGCGCTCGCGTGCGTGTGCCGGGCAAAGGCAATGCGGGAACGATGGGGGCGAGCCCCGGTGACTTGTATTTGCGGATAGTGGTGCGGCCACATGAATTTTTCGAACGGCGCGGGCACGATTTGTACACCAAAGTGCCGGTGACTGTGCCGGAAGCGACGCTGGGCGCAAAGATTGAAGTGCCAACGATTGATGGGCGCTCGATCGTTCGCATTCCGCCGGCGACCAACAGTGGCAAGACACTTCGCCTAAAGGAAAAGGGCGTGCCGCATGGGAAAAATGGAACTCGGGGCGACCAGTATGTGGAGATTCAGATTGTGGTTCCGGAACCGGCCGACGAGCGAATTCGAAAACTGGTGAAGGAACTGGAAGAGATAGCGCCGGCGGATCCGAGGAAGGATCTATTTGCGAAGGCAGGCGTGTAAGCAACGCGATAACGGAGCGGCAAGGGAGATGGCAGTGAAGGCGAGAAAACGGGCCAAGGCCGGCTACATGATCAGCGCGGTGGCTGAGCTTTATAAATTGCACCCTCAGACACTCAGGTTGTATGAACGCGTCGGATTGCTGAAGCCATCGCGGTCGCAGGGGAATACCCGACTGTATACGGATTCGGACCTAGAGAGGCTGGACGTGATTCTGACGCTGGCGCGGGACATGGGCGTGAATTTGGCGGGCATCGAGATCATATTGAATATGCGAGACAAAATGATCGAGATGGAGCGGCAGATGGGCGAGTTCGCGCAGGTGGTGCAGCAAGAGTTGTCGCGGCTGGCGGCCGGGCAGGAAATGGTCGCGCCTAAGCATGCCATCGTGAAGACCGGACCGAGAATATTGAGGTAAAGAAAAAAAGAAGTGGCGAGTGACTCGTGACGAGCAAGAAAGAAGCGCCGGCCTAAGCCGGCGTTTTCCTTTTTTGTGCACAAATTTCCGAACGACGTTCGATTGTAGCGCACGGTGAGGGGACGTATGATGTCGTGGAGGAATTAGAAAACAGATGGCCAGGGAAGATTGTCCGCATTGCAGCGGAACGGGATGGAAGTTGGTGGCGCGGAAGCATTCCGTGCCGGGCAAAATGGCGGTGCCCTGCGAGTGCGGCACGGAAGAGCGTGCCGAAAAGGTGATGGACCGAGCGCGAATACCGAAGCGCTACGAGGATTGCAGTTTCGAAAATTTCGAGACGGACCTGGAGGACGGGAAGAGCTACACGCCGCTTGCGTCAGCATCGTTGAAACACGCAGCCCTGCTAACCCAAACTTTCGTTAAGGAATATCCCGGAGGAACACAAGCTGGACTGCTGCTCATGGGTAGGCCGGGAGTTGGAAAAACCCATCTCGCCATTGCGGCCCTAAAAGAGTTTGTGAAGCATGGGCACACGGGGTATTTCTGCGAGTACGGCGCTTTGCTGCGAGAAATACAGAATTCTTACCGTGCCGACAATGAGCTGAGCGAAATCGCGATCCTGCGCCCGATCCTTTCCGCCGAAGTACTGGTGATTGACGACCTGGGGTGTATTAAGCCGTCCGATTGGGTAAGGGATATGATCGGCTACATTCTTAACTCTCGATATGTAGAAGCCTCCCAGGACCTCAGGCACGCAAAATGCACGATCATTACAACAAATTTTTCTGATGAGTCTGAGGAGAAACAGGCCCAATTGCCCAACGGAAGATTCGTCACCACGCGAAAGGAAACTCTGGCGGATCGGGTTGGACCGCGGATGAGATCACGGCTGTACGAGATGTGCAAGACGGTGGAAGTGAACGCCCCCGATTTCCGGAAGGAAGTGCGGCAGGCGGGGCGAGCGCGGGCCTAGAGGGTGTTCGACTCTGGGGAAATCATGGAAAAGCGACTGGGGTAGTGGACGAGTTGCCGATGCTGTGTGTTCGGAGCCTTGGATCGAACCGACATGTATTCGTTTGTAACCCGTAACTGGTTCTTGGACATGTTCCTGTAGAATGATTTCCTGGAGAGACGAATGCCATGGGCGATGAGAGCACAAAGCGAGCAGCACAGGAATACCTGGCCGCAAGACTCTCGGAAGAAGGACAGAGTTACGAAGATAAACTGAATATGGAAGCCGCAATTGCGCTTGCTCCCGCGGCCTGGAAGAGATTCGCGGACACGGTGATTGAGAAGTGTAACGAGTGGAATGCGGTGACCCAGGAGCAGACCCTGACGTGCAAGGAGACTATTCTTGGAGATCTTAGAATCTTGTGCGCAGGCAAAACCCAACAGATGACCGTGCATTACGATTCAAAAAAGCGTTTGATCACGGTCAGGAACACGGCCCGCCTGGAACACGAGCCAGAGGTGATTCTTGGCATCGAAGGCTATTCGACAGAGACCGGCCGCAAGGCACACGTCGTGAGGAACAACGAGCCGGTGAACCTCGACATGTTGATCCTGGGGCAGCTTCGCGTTTTGGCCGGACTTAGCCGCAAAGCGGACTGATAACGAATGAAATCGCGTGGAGTATGGTCCGCCACTTTCCGTGCGCTATAACGGCTGGACTACGAGATTTCGAAAAAAACCAGCGCCGATCAATCTGCCGCCGACGCGAGCGGATCCCGCGAATTGAATAACGAAAATGGCGTGGCTCTTTCGCTTTCCTGGGTGTGGTTTTTGTCCTGCTTTCCATCTTGGCACTGCTTGGCATTTGGAATCCAAGCTGACCCGCAGCAAATGGACGTTGATTGACAGGGGGTTTGCGCGGCGAGTATTCTCTTAAGGTTGCAGCGTTCCCCGCAACGTTGACAGCATCTAAGGTTACGAGACCGAGTGACGTTCAGCGGCGTAAGCAGCTGCCAGCTGAGCGCTACCCCTCCTTGCTCTCCTCCAATCAGGATGTAGCAGGGATTGTATCGACCAAAAATAGGGATAGAGATCCCGGAGGCAGCCAAACATGTTTTCCGACAACGAAAACCCTGTATCTACCGCCGCAGCTCCCGCAGCAGAGAACGACCAGACTTCCAAAAAAGAAGCCGAACACGCCGAGGCTCCTCACCAGCAGACGCCGACAGCTAGCGCTACTCCGGAAATAGGGGCCGCGGCTGCACCCGTGAAACCGGAAGAGGTTCACGCGCAGGCGGAGGCACACGCGCAGCATACCGCGGTGGACGCCGAAGCAGCCGCCGCTGCCGAAGAAGCGGCCGGCGCCGAGGAGATGAGCAAGCTGATCGAGCAATACAGCGAGCCGCAAGAGGTGGCTTCGCAGAACGAAATTATTGAAGTGAAGGTGGTCGCCTACACCGAGCAGGGCGTGGTGGTGGATCTCGGCGGAAAGACGGAGGCGCTGATCCCCGCGGCTGAATTCGCCGAGACGGAAATTCCTCGGCCGGATCCGAACGCAACAATTGAAGTGCAGCGTACCGGGGAGACCAAGGACGGGTTCGTCATCGTTTCCTACCAGAAGGTGTTGCGCCGCCGGACATGGGAAAAGATCGAAGCGCAGTACAAGGCCAAGGAAACCATCACGGCGAAAGTTGTGGACCGCATCAAGGGCGGCCTGGTGGTGGACATCGGCGTGCGCGCGTTCCTGCCCGGTTCGCAGTACGACTTGCGGCCAACACAAAATCTTGATGGATTGATGGGCCAGGAAGTGCAAGTTCGCGTCACCAAGCTGAACCGCCGCCGCGGAAACGTAGTGGTCAGCCGGCGCGCGCTGCTCGAAGAAGAGCAGCATGCAAAGCGCGCAGAGTTGATGACCAAGCTGACCGAGGGCCAGGTAGTACATGGCACGGTGAAGAACGTGACCGAGTACGGGGCGTTCGTGGACCTGGGCGGGTTGGATGGATTGTTGCACTTGACGGACTTGAGCTGGGGACGAGTGCGGCACCCGAGCGACGTGGTGAAGCCGGAACAGGAACTGGATGTCATCGTCCTGAAGTTCGATAAGGATAAGCAGCGCGTTTCGCTGGGCCTGAAGCAACTGTCCAAGGATCCTTGGGTGGATGCGGCGGAGCGGTATCCTGCAGGCGGGAAGTACAAGGGCAAGGTCGTTGGCGTGGTGGATTACGGCGCCTTCGTGGAACTCGAACAGGGCATCGAAGGACTGGTTCACGTTACGGAAATGAGCTGGGCGAAGAAGGCGGCGCACCCATCGAAGATCGTGAAGGCGGGCGAAGAAGTAGACGTGGTAGTGCTGGACATCAAGCCCAGCGACCGCCGCGTATCGCTGGGCATCAAGCAGGCCCAACCGGATCCATGGCTGCTAGTGGCGGAAAAATATCCTGTGGGCACGGTAGTGACCGGCAAGGTGCGGAATATCGCGGAGTTCGGCGCGTTCATCGAGATTGAAGATGGATTCGACGGATTGGTGCATGTAGGTGATGTGAGCTGGACCGGGCGGGTGAAGAATCCGCACGAGGTGTTCAAGAAGGGCGAGCCGATCACCGCGAAGGTACTTCGGATCGACCCAGAGAACCGCCGCGTTTCCCTGGGCATGAAGCAAGTGAACGACATCTGGGGCGACTGGTTCAAGTCCCACAAGGTGGGCGATGTGGTGAAAGGCAAAGTTTCCCGCATCGCAACGTTCGGCGCCTTCGTGGAGCTGGGCGACAACATCGAAGGCCTCTGCCACAACACGGAAATCGAAGAACGCAAGCGCCGGGATGAAAGCGCTTCGAATTTCCGCCCGACCACCGGACCGTTAAAGAGCGCAGGACCCCTGGAGCCCGGCAAGGAATACGACTTCAAGATCATCAAGATCAGCCCGGAGTCGCGCCGCATCGGGTTAAGCTACCGCGCGGCGGTGCGCCAGCAGGAGCGCAAGGAGATCGACCAGTACCGAGGCACTAAGTCTTCATCGACAGCGACGATCGGCGATGTGATGAAGCAGAAACTGGCGTCACGCTAGGCCAGCGCCTGGATGGTGTCGCAATACGGGTCCATTCGTAAAATTCATTTACCTGTAGGCCATTTTAATGATAGGAAGAGGGGCACCAGTATGGGCGATGCCCCTCTAAGTCGCCTTGCTGCAAAGAGTTGTGCGGCTGGCACGGTGCGCGAGCGAAGAGGCAGGGGACGATGACAAAGCAACCCACATTGACGAAGGCGGACTTGATCGAGGAAGTGCTGCGGGTGACCGAGCTTCCACGCAAAGAATCTGAAACTATCGTCGAGACGATTTTTGAAAGCATTATTGACGCCTTGCAGAAGGGCGACAAGATTGAGATTCGCGGGTTTGGGAGTTTCCGCACCCGGCAGCGGAGGGGGCGCATCGGGCGTAATCCCAAGACCGGCGAAAAGGTGGACGTACCCGCAAAGAAGATTCCCTTTTTCAAACCCAGCAAGGAATTGAAGGATTTTGTGAACACGCCCGAAACAGCGCACAGCGCCGGATCGCCGGCGCAGAGCGAAGCGCCACATTCCTGACGGGATGGGCAACCAATTTAGCTCCCAAGCCTTGCCCCGATTGATTCGATCGGGGCTTTTTTTGTAGAGAGACTATGAGAACCGAGGCTGTTGATGCGCGGGTGATGGATGTTTCCCGGGTTTCTCAACCTCAGTTATGCTCTTTGCCACGAAACGAGAGTGAGGAAGCGAGCCGATGGATTACCTTTGGACGCCGTGGCGCTATCAGTACATGCAGCAGGTCATACAGGGAAAACAGCTGGATTGCTTTTTTTGCGATGCGCTGCAGCGCAATGAGGATGAACAGACGCTGATCGTGGAACGCGGGAAGCACACGTTCGTAATTTTGAACCGCTTCCCTTATACGTCGGGGCACGTGATGATCGTTCCGCATGCCCACGTGGCAGAGCTGGGGCTTTGCACTCCCGAGGCTTTACAGGAGATGATGACGACGGCGCAGCGCGTGGAGAAAGCGTTTAAAGCGGAGTACAAGCCTGACGCGATGAACCTGGGCATGAATCTGGGGCGTGCGGCCGGAGCGGGCGTTGTCGGCCATCTGCATCTGCATGCCCTGCCGCGCTGGATCGGCGATTCCAATTTCATGACCGTGACGGGCGAGACGCGGGTACACCCGGAGGATCTGGAAATGACGTACAAGCGGCTGCAAAAGGCACTGCATTCCTGATGTGGCAAGCAAGCCCCGGGCAGGCTAAAATCCTTGATTCAAACGGTTGGTTGAACTGGGGCGGAGTAAAACGGACGTGAACCTGGAACTCAGCGAAGAACAGAAGCTGCTGCAGAAGACGGTGCGGGAATTTGCGCAATCGGAAGTACGGCCGCTGGCGAAACAATTGGATGAGACCGGGCGGTTTCCGCGGGAGCTGATTCGCAAAGCCGCGGAACTTGGATTGACAGGTGTGGCTTTTCCGGAGAACCAAGGCGGTGCTGGTTTCGACCACATTGCCTACACCATCGTCATTGAAGAAATTTCCCAGTGCTGCGCTTCGACGGGCGTGATTCTGAGCGTGCAGAATTCCCTTTTCTGCGATCCCATCCATCGATACGGAACCGAGGAACAGAAGAGGAAGTTCTTGCTGCCATATGCGCGTGGAGAAAAAATCGGGTGTTACGCGCTGACAGAGCCACAAGCCGGATCGAACGCAGCGGCCTTGCAGACCAAGGCCGTGAGGAAGGGCGATTGGTATGTGATCAATGGAACGAAGGCTTGGATCACCAACGGCGGCGTGGCGGACGCGGCGATTGTGTATGTGAATACCGACCCGGCCAAGGGAGAAAAAGGAATCACGGCAATCGTGGTGGAAAAGGGCATGCCCGGTTTCAAAGTCGGCAAGGAAGAAAAAAAGTTAGGCATCAACGCCACGGCGTGCAGCGAATTGGTCTTCAGCGATTGCGCGGTGCCGGTAGCGAACCGCATCGGTAACGAGGGCGAAGGTTACAAGGTGGCGCTTTCGACGCTGGACGGGGGACGCATCGGGATTGCTTCACAGGCCACAGGCATTGCGCAGGGCGCGTTGGATGCAGCCTTGAAGTGGTCGCAGGAGAGGATGGCGTTCGGGCATCCGATTTCGCAGTTCCAGGCCATTCAGTTCATGCTTGCGGATATGGCCACAGAGATTAACGCGGCGCGACTGCTGGTGCGCAAAGCGGCGTGGAAGCAGGACAGCGGCGCGAGATTCAGTTTCGAAGCGGCTACGGCGAAACTCTTCGCAAGCGAGATGGCCACGCGGGTAACCCACAAGGCCATACAGATTCACGGGGGCTACGGCTACAGTAAAGAGTACCCGGTCGAGAGAGCCTATCGCGATGCGCGTATCACGGAAATCTATGAAGGCACGAGCGAAATCCAGCGCCTGGTGATTGCCAGCTGGGTTTTGCGCGGCTAAACAGGAAGAATTCCCATCGGTTGTCGTCACACTTTGATCCGCCGAAGAGATCTGTTTTCAAACAGAACCGGAAAAGACGGGTTCCCGAGGGAGAGGATTGGTTTCGTCCTAGCGGCAGCAAATACGCTCCACACGGTTTTTACTGAATTGCAGTCCTTAAGGGAGTTCACCGGGTAATCCGCCTGCAGAAAGCCTGATCCGCCCCTTCGCCAGGCAGTGCTCAGAGCGACGTAGTATCCTGACGAGGTGCTGGAACTGGACTCGGGCCTCGAATTTGATTCCGCTAGCGATGCGGAATTCTTTTCACTTTTGCCTGCGAAGCCGGGGGTTTGCCTGATTTCCCCAAAGCAACCGAGCGCGGAGCCGTATCTGATCCGGACGGCGGATTTGCGGCGGCGTCTGCAACGTTTGCTGGGCCCGGCAGACCCTGCCAGCAAGCGGCTGAATTTGCGGGAATTCGCGCGAGAGGTGCGTTACCGGCAAACGGCATCCGCATTCGAGCAGACGCTGACATACTACCAGCAGGCGCGGAACTTTTTTCCGACGCGTTACCGGGACATGATGCGAGTGCGACCGGCGGCAGTATTGAAGGTGAGCCTGCGGAATGCATATCCGCGTTGTTACGCGACTCGCCACATCTCGGTGGACGAACAGGGTTTGCCGAATGCGGGAGCCTTTTATGGGCCGTTTGCGTCACGGCGTTCCGCGGAGGCGTTTGCGGACAGGTTCCTGGATTTTTTCAAAGTCCGGCGCTGCCAGATCAAGATTCGGCGCGACCCGTCCTTCCCGGGCTGCTTGTATTCGGAAATGAAGATGTGCCTGGCGCCCTGTTTTGCGGGATGCTCGAAACAAGAGTACGACGCGGAAGTAAATCGCGTGGTAACTTTTCTGGACACAAGCGGGAATTCTTTGCGCGCGGCATTTGAACAGGAACGCGAACGCGCCAGCGAAGACCTGGATTTCGAGAGAGCCGCGTCAGTCCATAAGAAAATCGACAAATTGGATGAGGTACTTCGCGGGCGGAGTGAGCTTGCACGCAGGATCCAGGATCTGGATGCGGTGATTCTGCAGCGCGGCGGAGACAAGAAAACGATTGGATTATTTGCGGTGAAGAGCGGGAGGATCAGAGACCCCTTCTTCCTGCGATTCGAAGCGACCAGCCAACCGGCTTCGGCAGAGGAGACGGTGCGCGATTACCTGGAAGGGATTACGGACCAGACCTTGCCGCGCATCAAAAATACACGGCAATCCGGACGCGAGCTCGGAGAACACCTTTGGCTGGTGGCGCGCTGGTTCCACAGCAACCCCCGCGAAGGGGAGATTTTCTTTCGCGACAAGGATTGGCCGTACCGGCGCATTCTTCGCGGATGCACACGATTGCTGTCGCCGAAAAAAGACACGCCGGAGCAGACGGACCTAACCAAGTCAAATTCGAATAGCGAGGGACAGAAATGAGCCATGGGGCGACAGCGGAAGGCACGAAACGGTACGCGGAAAAATTTCAGGGCCATGCAGCTGCGGGACACTTTCGGCAAACGCAAGGGCTGACGGTTTCCTCGCTGGGAATCGGGACGTATCTGGGGCAGCCGAACGAAAGCACGGATGCGAGCTACGCGGCAGCGATCGTCGCGGCGGCGGAGGCGGGCTTCAATTTATTCGATACCGCGATCAATTACCGGTTTATGCGCAGCGAGCGCAGTGTCGGAACCGCGTTGAAGGTGCTGGCTAACAAAGATTTTAAGCGCGAGGAGTTCGTGGTGTGCACAAAAGGCGGCTACCTGACGCCGGACGGAACAATGCCACCCGACCCGAATCAATATTTTTTTGAAGAGTACATCCAGAAAGGTGTTTTGCACGCGAAGGAGATTGCGGCCGGCAGCCATTGCATGGCGCCGCGCTTCCTGGAAAACCAATTGGGACGCAGCCGCAAGAATCTTGGCGTCGAATGCGTGGACGTTTATTACCTGCATAATCCGGAATCGCAGCTCAACGATGTGCCGAAGGATGACTTCCTCGAACGCATCCGTGAGGCATTTGCCTTTCTCGAATCCGCCGTCGCGCGCGGGCAGATCCAATTTTATGGGCTGGCTACCTGGAACGGGTTCCGGCAGGAAGGAAAGGCTAGCGACGCGATGCAGGTGGAGGAGTTCGTGCGCATCGCCAAGGAAATCGCCGGAGAGAAGCACCGATTCCGCTTTGTGCAGCTTCCGTACAACCTGGCGATGACCGAGGCGCTGACGCTCGGCAATCAGATGGTCGCGGGACGATCAAAAACGATGATGGAAGCCGCAAGTGAGCTGGGCGTGACACTGGTGGCGAGCGCTTCCCTGCTGCAGGGGCAGGTAGCGCAGAATCTTCCGTCGTTTGTGGCAGACGCTCTGGGGCTCGAGAACGATGCGGAAAGAGCGCTGCAGTTTGTAAGATCGTCGCCGGGGATCACCACTGCATTGGTGGGAATGGCACGCACGACGCACGTGGCAGCGAATGGGCGATTGGTGCAAGTGGAACCTGCGGGGCTGCCGGAGTTCAGCCGGCTGTTTGAACGCGGCG
>Ga0209526_10001264_pt1 | contig 16878 bp, 15 predicted proteins | sample JacPinW_OM2H0_M1_FD_188566 | JGI IMG/M metagenome (GOLD analysis project Ga0209526, IMG submission 188566) | Forest soil microbial communities from Algoma, Ontario, Canada - Jack Pine, Ontario site 1_JW_OM2H0_M1 (SPAdes) (version 2) | ecosystem: Environmental > Terrestrial > Soil > Boreal... | reverse complement strand
GACGAGGCGGGCCGGTACGTGAGCCACGATTTCTGGGTTGCGGACATGGCCGACGTCGACTGGCCGGGGGTACTCGATGCCTACCGTCCCGCCCTGTCCAGAATCGGCGGGTCTGGCGACTTCGCCGACCTGCTCCTGGAAATCTTCGGCGAACTCGGGACTTCGCACGCTTACGTGCGGTCGGCGAGGCCGCCGGGCGATGAGGGATCCGAGCGGGTGGGGCTGCTCGGCGCCGACCTGGCGCCCGGGCCGGACGGCACCTGGCGGGTGGCGCGGGTGCTGCCCGGCGAGTCGTCCGACCCGCGCGCCCGCTCGCCGCTGGCCACCCCGGGGGTAGCTGTCCAGCCCGGCGACGTCCTGCTGGCCGTAGACGGGCGGCCGGTGGATCCGGCCGCCGGCCCCGGCCCGCTGCTGGTCGGCGCGGCGGGCAAGCCGGTGGAACTCACCATGGCCAGCGACGGCGGCGCGCCGCGCCGGTTCGCCGTGACACCGCTCGCCAGCGACCGGCGGTTGCGGTACCAGGACTGGGTGGCCGGGCGGCGCCGCCTGGTCCGTGAGCTCAGTGCCGGCCGGGCCGGCTATCTCCACGTGCCTGACATGCTCGGCGAAGGCTGGGCGCATTTCCACCGTGACCTTCGGGCGGAGATGGCGCATGACGCACTGCTCGTGGACGCCCGCGCCAACCGGGGCGGGCATGTTTCCGAACTGGTCGTTGAGAAACTGGCGCGCAAGATCATGGGATGGGACATGCCGCGGGGGCTGCTGCCATCGACCTACCCCCAGGACGCGCCACGCGGGCCGGTAGTCGCGCTGGCCGACGAGTTCGCGGGATCGGACGGGGACATGGTCACGGCGGCGATCCGCATCCTCGGCCTGGGCCCGGTCGTGGGTACCCGCACCTGGGGCGGGGTGGTCGGCATCGGTGACCCGTTCACCCTGGTCGACGGCACCCAGATCACGGTGCCGCGTTATGCCATCTGGCTGGAGGGCTACGGGTGGGCGGTGGAGAACCACGGGGTCGACCCGGACGTGGAGGTCGCCGTCTCGCCGGACGACTGGGCCCGGGAGGCCGACCCTCAGCTTGAGACCGCCGTGCGACTCGCCCTGGAGGCGCTGGAGGCCCGGCCGCCGGCCCGGCCGCCGGACACCTCGACCAGGCCGTCCCGGCGGAGGCCGCCCCTTCCGCCTCGCTCCCGGCCGTAGCGAGCCCGCGGCCGTAGCGTGCCCGCGGCCGTAGCGAGCCTGCGGCCGCGGCGACCTGTGGAGGCCAAACGGGGCAACCCCGTGCGACGGCGGGGGACAGTCGCGCGGAGGTTGCGTGTGACCCCCATCCGGGAAGGTTGCGAATGGGGGGATAAAGGACACGACCCCGCCATCGTGACGACCGTCAGGGGAGCCATTGGGGGCGGACCAGGCCGGCCTCGTAGGCGAACACGACGAGCTGAGCGCGGTCCCGGGCGCCGAGCTTGACCATGGCGCGGGATACGTGGGTTTTGGCGGTGGCCGGGCTCACCACCAGCCGGGCGGCGATCTCGTCATTGGACAGGCCGGTACCGGCCAGCGCGACTACTTCCCGTTCCCGGTCAGTGAGCTCGGCCAGCTTCCGGGACGGCGCTGGGGTGGCGGTCCGGGCCGCGAACTGCTCGATGACCCGCCGGGTAACGCTCGGTGAAAGCAGGCCATCGCCGGCCGCCACGACCCGGACACCATGGATGAGTTCGGCTGGCATGGTGTTCTTCACCAGGAAACCGGCGGCCCCGGCCCGCAATGCCTCGCCGACGTACTCGTCCAGCTCGAACGTGGTGAGGACCACGATCCGGACCCCGGAGAGCGCAGGGTCGGCGGCGATCTGCCGGGTAGCGGCCAGGCCGTCGACGCCTGGCATCCGGATGTCCATCAGGACTAGGTCGGGGCGGAGCTGCCGGGTCAGCCGAACCGCGTGCGCGCCGTCGCTCGCCTCGCCGACCACCTCGATGTCCGGCTCGGCCTCCAGTAGCGACCGGAAGCCGGCTCGGACGAGCGCCTGGTCGTCGGCGAGGACCACCCGGATCACGGCGCGGGGTCCGGGTCGAAGGGCAGGCTGGCGTGTACCTGCCAGCCGCCGTCCAACGAGGGTCCGGCGGTCAATGAACCGCCCAGCGCGGCGGCCCGTTCGCGCATACCGGTGATCCCGTTGCCCGCCGGAGCGGTCGCCCCTTCCGGAGCGGAACCAGAAGCCGCTGCCCGGGTTCCGCCGTTGTCGATCTGGACCACCAGTGCCTCCGGCCGGTACTCGATCGTGATGGTGGCGGTGGCGCCCGGACCGGCGTGCCGGCGTACGTTGGTCAATGCTTCCTGGACGATACGGTAGGCGGCCCGGTCGATTCCGGCCGGTAGCGGCCTGGGTTCGCCGCTGACCACGGTCCGGACCGGCAGGCCGGCGTCGGCGGTCAGCCCGTCGAGCCGGTCCAGCCCCGGCGCCGGTGCGCGTGGAGCGGTCCCGCGAGCCGGGTACAGCGTGTTCAGTACGGACTGGACCTCGCGGAGCGCTTCGGCGCTGGTCTGCTGGATCGTGTCGAGCGCGACCCGGGCCTGGTCGGGCTCGCGGCCCATGAGGTGCAGACCGACGCCGGCCCGGATGTTGATCAGCGAGAGGTGGTGGCCGAGCACGTCGTGCAGTTCGGCGGCGATCCGTAGCCGTTCCTCGCTGGCCTGCCGGCGTTGCCGCTCCTCCTTCACTCGCCATTGATCCCGCATCGCCTGCTGGACCAGCCGGGCGGCGGGGGTGACGAGTTCGGTGAATACGACCACGCTGGCGACGAGCGCCGCCGCGATCAGGGCCCGGTCGATCGTGGCGCCGCTGAGCCCGGCCCAGAGGGCGTACCCGCCGGCCGCGACCGCCCAGACCAGCCAGCGGTACCCGGCGATAATCGCAGCCGACGACGCGATCGCCGGTGCGATGAACGTCAAGCCGGGCGGATAGCCCAGGACGTGGTACGCCAGGATCGCGCCGGCGACAATGGTGAAGTTTCTCCGGGGGAACCGGTGCCGGTCGGCCAGCGCCAGCCCACTGAGGACAAGCAGCGCGTACCCGACGACGCCCACACTCGCCGGATGCCCGCGCGTAAGGATCGCGGTACCCGCGGTCTGCACCAGCGCGGTCAGCAGTGCCAGGCCGGGCGCGGAACGCTGCGCCGAGCGTTGGCTCGACGGGATCATGCAGGCACTGTAAGCGATCGGCGCCTGGATCGGCATTCCCCCCACAGAGCCGGCCCGTCTGCTCCGCCCGGAGTACACCGCGCAGCCTCATACCACCACGGGAGCAGCCACAGTGCCGCCCCTGACCCGATGTGGCGGCGCCGCCGGCACCGCCACGCTGTCCCGCATGACGACCACCACCGTTGATACGACCTAAACGGTCGACGCATCCCAACGCCGTGCCGCGCGTCGTGGGATTCCTGTACCTGCTTCTCATGGCGAACCCTCACAACGAGGTCCGCGCGCATTGGCCGCCGCATCCGGGCCACCAGGTCGAACACCGGCAAGGTGCCGCCTGGCCTTTCCGTCCAGCCGACCATTCCGTACAGAACCCCGCGCGTTGAGGAGATCTGATGAAGGCGATAGTCCAGGACCGGTACGGCTCATCTGACGTCCTGCAGCTCAGGGAGGTCGACAAGCCGGTGGCCGCCGACAATGAGGTGTTGGTACGGGTTCACGCGGCTGCGGTCAACGCCTACGACTGGCACGTCATGCGAGGCGACCCGTACCTGGCGCGCCTGGCGTTCGGGCTCGGCGGTGGGCCCAAGACGAAGATCCGGGGCAGGGACTTCGCCGGTCGGGTGGAAACGGTTGGCCGGGATGTAAAACGATTCCATCCCGGTGACGAGGTGTACGGCGACCTCGGCCAGGTCGACGGAGCATTTGCCGAGTACGTGTGCGTCCCGGACGACCTGGTCGAACCGAAACCGGCCAACCTGACGCTCGAGCAGGCGGCCGCGATGCCGCTGGCGGCCAACACCGCCCTCATATGCCTGCGCGACGCGGCGCGGGTACAGCCGGGACAGCACGTCCTGGTCAACGGAGCCTCGGGTGGCGTGGGCACATTCGCTGTACAGATCGCCAAGGCATTCGGCGCGGACGTGACCGGCGTATGCAGCACCAGAAACGTGGACCTGGTCGGAATGCTCGGCGCCGACCACGTCATCGACTACACACGCGACGACTTCACCCACAACGCACGCCGCTACGACGTCATCCTCGACCTCGTCGGCAACCGGTCACTGACCGACTGCCGGCGCGCATTGACACCCACCGGAACGCTCGTCCTGTCCGGCGGCGGCGTGCCCGACGGCAGCAGCCTCATCGGCCCGATGGGTCTGATCATCCGCGGGCACCTCCTGTCCCGCTTCGTCCGCCACCGGCTGGTCCTCCCCACCGCGACACCCAGCCAGGAAAACCTGGCCGCGCTACGGGAACTCGCCGAGTCCGGAAAGGTCACGCCCGTCATCGACCGGACCTATCCGCTCGTCGAAACACCCGAGGCCATCCGGTACCTCGAAGTGGAGCACGCCCGCGCGAAAGTCGTCATCACCGTGTGACGAGACACATGCCCGGTCCACAGGGCGAGCGGATGCACGTACGGGCCCGCGCCACCCGGGGACAGGTCCCTCACGTGCCGGCATAGGTGAAACCCGTGCTGATGAGGACTACTAGAGCGGTGACTGGTAGTTGCCGATCCAGTGGGTCTGCATCCAGAGGATGGTGTTCGTCCACACCCCGGTGACCTCCAGCACCCCGACGATGACCAGCATCCCGCCGCCGATCTGGGCGATGAGCCGGGCGTGCCGGCGCGCGAACTCGAAGGCCCGGGCTCCCCGCTGGAACGCGATCGCCACGATCAGGAACGGTATGCCGAGGCCGAGCCCGTAGATGAAACCGAGTACGCCGCCACGCCCGGCCGAGCCAGTGGTGGTCGCGAGGGTGAGAACGGCGGAAAGGGTCGGGCCGATGCACGGCGTCCAGCTCAGGGCGAACAAAACGCCCAGCAACGGTGCCCCGGCCAGGCCGACCCGGGGCCGCATGGACGGCCGCATGATCCGGCCCGTGACCGGGAACCGGTCGAAAACCCCGGCGAACAGGAGCCCAAGCACGATCGTCAGCCCGCCGAGAACCGCGGTGAGCACGCCGGTCTGCCCGCGCAAGGCCACGCCGAGCCCGCCGAAGGCGCCGCCCTCGATGGTGAAGACCACCGAGAAGCCCAGCACGAACAGCGCCGTGCCCAGGACTGTCCGGCCGCGCCGGGAACCGGGTGCCGAGCCGCCGGCACCGGCCAAGACAGGCCGTTCGGCGTCAGTTCCTGACATCCCCGTGACGTAGGAAAGATAGCCAGGAACCAGGGGCAGGCAGCACGGTGACAAGAAGGTGATCGCACCTGCGGCGGCGGCGATAGGCACAGCCAGGAGCAGTGGCCCGGACTGGACCAGATTCCCGACCCCGCCGCCCATGACGCCCTTCCTCCGCTGCCGGTGATGCCTTCCGGCCGTTGCCGGATCGGCCCCAACTTATCCCGCGGCCTCATGCGCCGGCCAGGCGGCCGCTGGCCCGCCCCGGCCTGGCTGAACGCACCGGACCGTGACCCGGCCGATCAGCCACAACAATCCATTGCAGGAAGACTCCAGGAGGCTTAGTGTGCGATCTAGTCCGACTGTGTGCGATCACGTCCGATCGCATTCCGTTCCGCGTGTTCCCTCGCCGCTGGCACGACGGGCGCGCGTGCTCTCTCCCGATGAAGAGAGCCGAGTACAGGATGGAGACACACCATGGCCACTCCAGGCATTCCACGGCGCCTGGCCCTCCTCGCCAGGCGGCTGCCCTGGCCGCGGGCCCGGGAGGGTCATCGCCGGCCACTAGTGCGGGGGCTCGCGCTGATCGCCGGCCCGGTGGTGCTGGTGCTGCCGCTGGCCGCTGCCGCGCCGTCCTTGAGCAGATCACCGGCGGCATCCGGGGCGGACCACCCGGCCGCCGCGCTGACCGTCAACTGGGCCCTGGCCGGGCAGGCCAGCGCCACCTCGTCCGTAACGAACGATCCGGCGGCCAACGCGATTGACGGCAACGCCGGCACGTCCTGGTGCCCGAACTCATGGACCGGCAGCCTCGTGGTCGACCTCGGCCAGGTCCGGTCGCTCAGCGACCTGGGCATCACGCTGGACGCGACCAGCCCCTCCGCGGACGCGACAATCAAGGTCGCGAGCACGGCCGGCGACTGGCAGCCCGTGCCGGCCGCCAGCAATGTCGCGCTGGATCCGGGCAAGCCGATGTACATCCCGCTGCCGCGCGACACGCAGGCCCGGTTCGCGCAGCTGACCGTGTTCAGCGGCACCGGCGCATCGGTCTGCGTGGGCGAGTTCCGGATGTTCGGCCGGGACGCGGCCACGGCCGGGATGGCCCTCGGCGGGGATCTCTCCTTCACGCGGCAGGAACTGGCCGCCGGGGCCACGTTCACCGACCGCGGCAAGCAGGCGAGCCCGGTCACCATCATGCGGAACAACGGGGCCAACTATGTGCGGATGCGCCTCTGGGTGGATCCGCCGCCGGGCTATAGCAACCTGGCCAGCGACCTGGCCCTGGCCCGCAGCGTGCACGAAGCCGGCATGAAGATCTACCTGGACATCATGTATTCCGACTTCTGGGCCGATCCACAGCACCAGAACATCCCCGCGGCCTGGGCCGGGCAGAACCTGTCCCAGCTCACCGCGACCGTCCAGACCTACTCCCAGCAGGTGATCTCGGCCTTCGCCAAGCAGGGAACACCGGTCGACATGGTGTCCATCGGCAACGAGATACGTAACGGGATCCTGTGGCCGGTCGGCCAGGTCGACCCGGGCACCGGCACGGGATACGACGCGCTGGCGACCCTGCTCAAGGCGGGCGAGGCCGGCGCCAAGGCCGGGAATCCACCCGGGCACGACTTGCTGATCATGATGCACTACGACCAGGGCGGCGACAACGCGCGGAGTCAGGCCTTCTACCAGAACCTGGTGTCACGGGGCGTGCAGTTCGACGTGATCGGCCTGTCCTACTACACGTTCTTCCACGGCACGATCTCCCAGATGAAGGCGAACGTCGACGCGCTCGCCACGCAGTTCCACAAGAAGATCATCATTGCCGAGACCCAGTACGCGTGGACACTGGCCAACGGCAACAGCGCGATCGGCGACAGCACGGGTGACTTCGTCTGGCAGCCCAGCCAGATCTCGCCCGGCTACCCGGCGAGCGCGGGCGGGCAGCTCTCCTTCCTCAGCGATGAGCTGTCCATCCTGGCGCAGGTGCCCGAGGGGCTCGGCGCCGGGCTGTTCTACTGGTCCCCGGACTGGATTCCCGGCGTGGGGTGGGAGCCCGGTGCGGGCGTGGGCTCGCCGAACGTCAACCTCACCCTGTTCAATTTCCAGGGCGTCGCGCTGCCGTCGATCGGGCTCTTCCGGAACCCGGCCGCGGTGTGCCAGAGCTACGACTCCTACGACGTCCCCTGCGTGATCGGCTCCTAAGGGCATTTCCCAGGGCCATGGCTGGAACAGGACCGATCCGGGCATCGGTCCTGTTCCAGCCGGCCCGGACCCGGGTCTGATCCGGCTCGCGTCAGCCGCCGCGGCGCGGCGAGCCGAGCACGTACAGGTTCACCACCTGGCAGAGCAGTGCCACCCCGGTGAGCAGTGCCATGGTCAGCGACGCGCTGGCGCGGCCACTGTCCACGAACGCCGCCCCGCTCGCGGCCGCGCCCGCCACCGCCACCAGGTTGATGGACGAGGTCACGATGGTGACCCGGCTGCGAGCCTGCACCGCCCGGACAACCAGGACGATAGAGCCGAGGGTGATCAGCAGGCCGATCCCCGAGTGCGCGGCCAGCGCGCCGGGGCCGTTGGCCAGGGACCTGCCGATCGCGGCCGGCACGCCGCCGCCGTGATCGCGTGCGGGCACGCTGACGTAGAGGTTCACCCACATCCCCAGCCCGTACTGGATGAGCAGCCCGATCGACGTGCCCAGGCTGGCCCGGCGGATGCCGTCGTCGATGGCAGCGGACCCGCTCAGGGTGGAGCGTTGCCCTACTGACGTGCTGGACATGCTGTCGTCACCTCCGTCGCCCGGTGAACCGCGCCGCCTGGACTCCCGTGGTTGCGGCGCTCACCGGGGCTCCTTCACTCTGGCCGGTTCTAGTGGTTTCGTTCTAATATAGTTTTCTATCAGAGATGATATCTTCAGACAAGTATTAGGCAGGCTGATAGTATTCACTTCATGGGAGATCCTGCTGACGACGCTGTCGGCCCTTCCTCACTCAACACGGCCGACAGCATCTCGTTCCTGCTCGTCCAGCTGGGTTTCCATGCGGCGCGGCAGTTCGGGGAGCGGCTGGCCCCGCTGGGCCTGGAGCAGCGCCACGCGGGGATGCTGAACCGCCTCGCCCAGAACGAGGGCAAGTCCCAGCAGGCCATCGCCGAGCTGGTCGGGGTGAACGCGACCCGCATGGTATTCCTAGTCGATGAACTGGAAGCGCTCGGCCTGGTCGAGCGCAGGCGCAATCCAGGCGACCGCCGCTCGCACGCGCTGTACCTGACCGAGGCCGGCACCGCAATGCTGGAGCGGGTCAAGGCGGCCACAACGGAACACGAGGCCCGGATCGGGGCCGGCCTGAGCGATGCCGCGCGGACGCAGCTGCTGGGCCTGCTGAGGCAGCTGGCCCGCGAGCAGGGCTTGGGGCCGCACGCGCTCCCCGGCATGCCGCCGGGCGTCACGAAGCCAGCAGGCCACCGTCCACAACGAGCGTCTGGCCAGTGAGATAGCCGGCCTGCGGGGAGAGGAGGAAGGCGATAAGGGCCGCTACCTCCTGGGGCGTGCCCTGGCTGCCGAGCGGGATCCGGGCGTTCAGCGCAGCCCGAGCCTCATCGGTATTCCCGACTCGCTTCCAGTAGGGGTCATTGAACGGAGTGTCGATCCAGCCGGGGGCTACGCAGTTGACGCATACCCGGGCCGGTGCAAGCCCGAGGGCCAGGGAACGGGTCATCGCGACCAGCCCGCCCTTCGACGCCGCGTAGGCGACACTCCCGACCCCGCCGCGGAACGCCGACGTCGATCCGGTTAGCACGATCCGCCCGTGCTCCGAGCGCGTCAATGCTCCGGCCGCGGCCTGGGCGAGGAGGAACGGCGCGCGGAGATTGGTCGCGATCGTCCGCTCCCAGTCCTCGATCCCGATGTCGGCCAGCTCGGCCTCGACCAGGAAGCCGGCGCAGGCCACGAGCGCATCGAGGCGGCCGAATGCGGCTATCGCCGCGCGGACCGCCTGGCGCGGGCCGTCCAGGGTTGCGAGGTCGTGGCGGCCCGAGCGGCCCCGGCCCGGGGCTCCGGCCGCGACCACGGCCGCCGCTCCCTGCTCATCGATGTCGGCGAGATACACGTCCGTGCCCTGAGCGCGAAGCAACTCGACCGTGGCGCGGCCGATGCCGGTCGCGCCGCCGGCGACGAGAGCGGCGCTCACCCGGACTCCGGATCCCGCCGCGCGGGTGATGTCGTCGCGGGCACGGCTTCTCCTGTCAGCAGCGGGCGCGCCACCTAGCCCGGGCTCGCCCGTCGCGCAGGCAGGACCGCGCAGGCAGGACCGCGCAGGCAGGACTGGTCGGCGGCCAGGATCAGTACTTTGATAGCGCTTAACTCGACTTGGAATATACTTTAGTCGGCCAACCGGGACAAGGCGGTCCTTGCACCCCATGGCGTGGGCCGGGGCGAAGACCGCCGTGGGGCGGTACGCTACGTTTCGCCTTCGGCCGCGCGCTCCGGGTGCATGCTGACACGGGTGCGGCGCCGAGGAGCAGGCTGATCGGCGGATCCAGGGCTGTGAAAGAAGGCCGAGTACGTGGGCAGGACGCTCGGGCGTAACCGCGAGGCCACCGCGGAAGCGGGGGGAACGCCGGCCCCGACGAGGGCGGCGGCCGCTCTAGACCCGGCCCACGAGCTTGGACAGCGAATCCGCGAAGTTCGCCGGAAGAAGAAGATGACGCTGCGCGACGCAGCGGTCGGCGCTGGTGTGTCGGAGAGCTTCCTGTCCCAGGTCGAACGGGGGCTGGCGAATCCCTCGGTGGCCTCACTGCGGCGCATCGCCGACGCGATCCGTGAGCCGGTCGCATCGTTCTTCGTTGGCGAAGCGCAGTCGGGCATGCTCGTGCGGGCGGGGGAGCGGCGCCGCCTGGTGCATCCCATGGGTGTGCTTGAGGATTACCTGCTGACCCCGGCCACGGCGCGCAGCCTGCAGATCATCTACTGCGTGGCCGGCCCGGGCGAGGGGTCGGGGCCAGAGCCGTACTCGCATGTCGCCGACGAAGAATGCGTCGTCGTGCTCAGCGGGCGGCTCGAGGTGGGCCTGCCGGCCGAGACCTACGAACTGGGCAGCGGCGATGCCTTGCTGTTCGATCCCAAGGACCCGCACAGCTTCGTCAACCCGGGCCCGGAACCAGCGACCATGCTCTGGGTTCAGACGCCACCGCTGTTCTGACCTGGAGCCGCCATCGGCCCTGGACGGGCACGGTGCCTCAGGTGCCCGACGGTGCCGGTTTCCCCAGCTAGATCCCAGACCTCAGGAGTCTCAGGACACCCCCTTGCGCCTGAACTTGCTCTGAAGTATTGTCCAAGTCATCTTAAGCCCAGATAAACGCTGAACCATCCAGTTCAACGGTTTCGGCGCGCTTGCGCAGCGGTGCGAAGGCAGCGCGCGGTTGCGGTCCCGACGCGGGACTGCCCGGCCCGAGATGCTCCGGTTGCGTCCGCCTCCGGCGCTTCGGCCACTGAGGGTGCCACAGGCGGAAGGACTGCTATGCACGGCGAGGAAAGTATTCGGCATGATCTGGAACTGCTCGACAGGGCACTGACCCGCAGGCGCCTGCTCCGGGGCGGCCTCGCGATCGGCGGCGGCGCGCTGGCCTTGCCACTGCTCGGAGCGTGCGGGAGCAGTGGCTCGGCGGCGGCGACCCAGTCGTCCGGCGGAAGCATCGCCGGCACGATCGATTTCATCTCCTACGTCGCCTACGACCTCAAGTTCCCGTTGATGAACAAGTGGCGTTCTTCGCACGGCATCAACCTGAAGTCGACTTACATCAGCGACCAGTCCACGGTGACCGCCAAGCTGACGTCCCCGGCCGGGCGCGGCCTGTACAACCTGAGTTCTTACAGCGCGCAGTACGCGCCGTTCTACAAGAAGCTGGGCATTCTGACGCCCCTTGACATGTCGAAGATCCCGAACTACGCGAACTCGATGCCGTTCTTCAAGAGCGGGAAGATCTGGTCGGAATACTGGAATTTCGACGGCCACCAGTGGGGCGTCCCGTTCACCTGGGGCTACGATTCGATCAACTACAACGCCGCGAAGATCAAGCCCATCACGAAGACCAGTGATTTCCTCCTGCCCGAGCTGAAGAATAAGTTCGCGGTCGCCGATGACATGCTCGGAATGATCCTCATGTCCGCGCAGTCGCTGGGCATCGCCAACCCCCGGGGCCTCTTCACCAAGAGCCAGCTGAACCAGATCGTGGCGTTCCTGACGAAGATGAAGAAAAATGCCCGGACGGTCGCGTCCGGGTTCGGCGACATCGTCAATCTCTACGCGAGCGGGGAGATCGTCGCCAATATCTCTGGCTTCCCCGGGATGCAGGTCCTCGTCGCCCAGAAGGGAATCACGACGATCCGCAGCGCACTGCCTGAGGAGGGGAGCCTGTCCTACTGCGACACGTACTTCATCCCGGCGGGCGGGAACGACACCGCGTCGGTCTACGCATTCATCAACGAGTGCCTCACCCCGCCGATGCAGGCGCAGGAGGCCGGCTACCTGCAGGCCGGGGTGACCACGGTCAATGGTGCCGCGGCGGTCGCCGCCCCGGATCGCGTCTACGTGCCGTACAACGATGTGACGTCGCTGTTCAAGAAGGCACCTCTCTTCGGGCTGCCGTTCAATCCTCCGGCTGGCTATGCCTCCTTCACCGACTGGACCACCGCGTGGGAATCGGTCAAGGCGTCCTGACGGCGACGCGGCCGCGGCAGGCTCCCGCGCCCGCCAGGCGGCGGTGGGCGCTGCTCCTGCTGCTGCCGCTCGGAGTGGCCATCTCGCTGGGCTTCGTCGTCCCGCTGGCGCTGCTCTTCGTCAAGAGTTTCGAGACCTCGCTCGGGTACGGGCAGGTATCGGGGCACCTGACCTTCTCGTCTTACGTAACCGCGCTGACCTCGCCGCTTTACCGGACGGTCGCGGTCAACGCGCTCGAGATCGGCGGCATTGGAACCGTCCTCACCCTGGTTCTCAGCTTCCCGCTGGCGTACTTCATCCGGTTCCGGCTGCGCCGTGGGCAGCATACGGTCCTGCTGCTGATCATGATCTCGCTGTTCGCCGGATACATCGTGAAGATCTACGCGTGGGCCACGATCCTCGGCACCTACGGCGTGATCAACACCGCGCTCCAGGACATCGGGCTTATCCGCCAGCCGCTCAGCGTCCTGCTCTTCTCGAAGATCGCGGTCCTCATCGTCGTCACCTACCTCTCCATCCCGGTGTCAACTCTCATCTTGGTCGGCGCGATGCAGAACGTGGATCGCGGTCTGCTGGAGAATGCCCGCGATCTCGGCGCAGGCGGGCTGCGCGCGGTGACATCGGTACTGGTGCCGCTCAGCATGACCGGGATTGTCGCGAGCCTCGCTTATGGCTTCGTCGTCATCTCGGGTGACTACATCACCCCGCAGCTCGTCGGCGGGACGACGGGGCAGATGATCGGGGTGCCGATCTCTGACCAGTTTCTCAGCGTCGGCGACCAGCCGCTAGGCAGCGCGTTGTCGTTTCTCATGCTTGCCGTCTTCGTGATCGTCTATCTCGTCCTCACCAGGCTGGAGAGATTTAAAGGGGTATGAGCACAGCGTTGAGACGACTGCGACGGCGGCTTCGCCGCCGCGGCATTGGCCTGCTGCACGTCTACGTTGGGCTGTTGCTGCTCTTCCTCTTCCTGCCGCTCGCCGTTCTCGTCCTCTTCTCCTTCTCGGCCTCGGGCCAGCTGAGGTTCCCCATCACCGGCCTCGCGCTCCGCTGGTACCAGGAGGTCTTCTCCAACAGCGGCGTGATTGACGGCATCCTGGCCAGCCTCGGGGTCGCCGCGGTCACCGGCGCGATAGTGGCCACCGTCGGCACCCTCGCCGCGGTGGCGGTGAATCGCTACCGCTTCCGCGGCTCGGCCGTCGTGTCCGGGATGATCCTGGCCCCGGCCGCGCTGCCAGGCCTGGTGATCGGCATCGCCCTGCTGAACTTCTTCGGTGACATCCACCTCACCCTGTCGCTGCTGACGGTGATGATCGGCCACGTCATCTACACCCTGCCCTACTTCTACCTCGTGCTCAGCGCGCGGTTGCGCCGGTTCGACCCGATGCTCGAGGAAGTGGCCACCGATATGGGAGCGGGCCCGCTGCAGCGATTCCGCCGGGTGACCGCGCCCCTCATCGCCCCCGCGATCGTCGCTTCGGCGTTCGTCGTGCTCGCCCTCTCCTGGGACGAGTTCCAGATCACTTTCTTCACAATCGGCAACCAGAGCACGTTGCCGCTGGTCATCTGGTCACGCGCGCGGCTCTCGATCGATCCGTCCGTCAACGCGATAGGAACACTGATGGTGGCCGGCTCGTTGCTCGTCGTCATATTCACCCGGCGCTTCATCGCGGAGAGCTACTCATGACAGAGGCTGGCGCGCCGGTGGCCGGACTGTCATCGTCCGGCACGGCCAGGCCAGCAGCCGGAACGGAGCGGCGCGTCGCGGTCCGGCTAGACGCGGTCACCAAGCGCTTCTCCACCCAGATCGCCCTGCACCCCCTCGACCTCACAGTCAGCGAAGGGGAGTTCGTGACGCTTCTCGGGCCGAGCGGCTGCGGGAAGACGACCCTGCTGCGCATCATCGCTGGCCTGGAGTGGCCAGATGACGGGACCGTGTCCATCTTCGGCACGGATGTCACCGACCGCCCCGCGAACAAGCGCCCAGTCAACCTGGTCTTCCAACGGGTCACGCTGTTCCCCCATCTGACCGTCTCCGAGAACATCGCGTTCGGCCCCAGCCTGCGCCGGATGAAAAAGCAGCAGGCCGATGAGAAGGTTCTGGCCGCGCTTGACCTCGTCCGCCTGCCCGGATTCGGCGACCGCCACGTGACGGAACTCTCCGGCGGCCAGGCGCAGCGCGTCGCGCTCGCCCGGGCCATCGCGAATGATCCCCAGGTACTGCTCCTCGACGAGCCGCTGTCCGCACTCGACCTGGAGATCCGCAGGCAGCTGCAGGCCGAGCTGAAGGACATCCACCGGCGGCTCGGACTCACCTTCGTGTACGTCACGCACGACCAGGAAGAAGCGATGAGCATGTCCGACCGGGTCGTGGTGATGAGCGACGGCCGGATCGAGCAAGCTGGCTCGCCGGTCGAGATATACCGGCATCCGCGGTCCCCGTTTGTCGCCCGTTTCCTCGGCATGTCGAACGTCTTCGAGGCGACGGTAATCGCCGTGGCGGACGGCTGGCTGGAGCTCGACGGCGGGAGCCTTGCGCTTCGCGCCCGGGCGCCGGCCCCGCTGCCCCCGGCCGGTGGCCGGGTGACCGTTGTCATCCGCCCGGATTCCTTTGATGTCGCGCCGCTGAAGGCGGGGGAGACCGCCACCGGTGACGTGGTTGGCGAGGTCAGCGATGTGCGGTTCATCGGCTCCCTCGTTCACTATCTCGTCACGGTGCCCGGCCGGAAGTGGCAGGTGAGCGCGCGGGCGGGCAGCGCCGACATCCTCGCCGAGGGGACCAGGGTGAGCCTCAGCTGGCGGGATGAGGAGGTGATCGTGATGAAACCGGGCTGAGCCGGTGGGGCCGGCCCGGGGCCGGCTGCCGCGGCAGCAGCGCCTCGCGGCCACGCCTGCGTGAGAGATCCGTGCCCCCGTCGAGACATTGTTCCCACCCGAATGGAGTGAGCTTCAGATGGCAGACGTCGACACCGGGCCCGTCGTCGTCCGGTACGCGGACCTAGAGCGCCGGACCTGGGGGGACGAGGAGGCTGGGCGTCTCTCCGACTGGTTCTACGCCGACAATGTGCGGCTCAACCTGAACATCGTCGGGATGGCGCCGAATGGTGCCGCGCTGCATTCGGACCAGAATCGTTCGATCTTCGGTGCCGACGAGCTCTTCTATGTGCTGGAAGGCACGATGGTCCAGGCCAATCCAGTCACCGGTGAGGTCCTCGTGATCCGTCCCGGTGAGGCGACGTTCTTCCGCAAGGACACCTGGCACCACCAGTGGAACTACAGCAATCACCAGCTCCGCATGCTGGAGTTCTTCCAGCCATCGCCGAAGGCGGGCACGGGCGGCCGTTACGCCCGTGAGAAGGAGAACATCGTGCCCCCGTTCCGGCATGGCCGGGACGACCTGCTCGGCCGCTGGCCGATGGCGCGGGCCGACGCCGCCGGCGAGCGGACTATGTGGGCCATCCGGGACGAGGAGATCCTGTGGCGGATGGAGGGCGGCGTCCGCGGCCGGGAATTGCTGGTCGGGATCATGGCCAGCACCGAGCACATGACCGTGGGAAAGATAGAGTTCCTGGCCGGCCAGCGCAGCAGCGAGTACGCGCATGAAGGTGACAAGGTCGTCTTCGTCGAGGCGGGAAACCTGCACATCGAGTTCCCCGACACCCGGCGATGGGTGGAGCTGGACGCCTGGGACGGCTGCCGCATTCCCGAAGGTACCCGGCACTCCTTCTATAACATGTCGCACGAGTCAGCGCGGTGCGTGTTCTCCGTGGCGCCCGAGTACCGGCCCGGGTGCCTCGGATGACCGGGCCGCGGGGCGAGTGGGCCGGGGTCGTCGTGGCGCTGGTCGAGCACGGCTACCAGGAGCTCGGCTTCTGGTACCCCGTGCTCCGGCTGCGCGAGCTCGGCGCCGATGTGTACATCGCCGGGCCATCGGCTGAGGAGACGTACCGCAGCCAGCTCGGCTATCCGGTCATCCCGGACGGTGACCTGGCCTCCGGCGCCGCCAGGAAGCCCGATGTGCTCATTGTGCCGGGAGGCGACGCAGGCCGGCGGCTTGCGGTCAGTGAGCCATTCGGTGACCTGGTGCGGGCCCAGGCAGCCAGGGGGGCGCTCGTCTGTGTGGTCGGCGACCCCGGCGATCTCGCCGGCGACATCTTCAGCGCGACCCCCGATGATCTACCCGCGCTCGTGCCGGCGCTGCTCAAGGCGCTGAATGGCTAGGGATGGCACGGCCGTGGCGGCAGAACGCGAATATCTCAGCGGAGGGACGCCCAGATGAACCTGGACGACGCACGGATCCTCGTCTTGGCCGAGAGCCAGTACCAGGAACTCGAGCTGTGGTACCCGGTCCTGCGATTCCGGGAGACGGGTGCCGATGTGGTGGTGGCCTCGCCCGAGCGCGGCGCGCTCTACGCAAGCAAGATCGGATACCCGGTTCGCTCGGATGCCGCGGTGACAGAGATCGACGCCGCTGATGTCGACGCGCTGATCATTCCCGGCGGGTTCGCCCCCGAGGCCATGCGGCGCTCGGCACCACTTCTTGACCTGGTCCGCACCTGCTACCAGGACGGCGCCATCGTGGCTGCCATCTGTCATGCCGGGTGGGTGCTGGTCTCGGCTGGCATCGCCAGCGGCCGCCGGCTTACCTGCGTCCCGATCATCCGGGACGATTTGATCAGCGCGGGCGCCGACTACGTGGACCAGCCGGTCGTCCGGGACGGGAACCTGATTACATCGCGGCTTCCGAACGATCTGCCCGCGTTCTGCGCGGAGATTGTCGTGGCGCTCGACGCGGCGAAGGGGCCCCGTGGCGATGGTCGCTCGTGGCCGCCCGCGGCGGGCCGCCA
>Ga0209526_10001262_pt1 | contig 16886 bp, 17 predicted proteins | sample JacPinW_OM2H0_M1_FD_188566 | JGI IMG/M metagenome (GOLD analysis project Ga0209526, IMG submission 188566) | Forest soil microbial communities from Algoma, Ontario, Canada - Jack Pine, Ontario site 1_JW_OM2H0_M1 (SPAdes) (version 2) | ecosystem: Environmental > Terrestrial > Soil > Boreal... | reverse complement strand
CCGCAATCGATCAAGGTGTTCGATTCCTCGATCAAGGGCGAGACCGATCGCTTCGCCTATCGGTTCGTGAAGCCCTGACAGGTCCGGATGTAGGATGGGCGGAACTTCCTCCAATCCTCCACCGTATGACGCTGCCGCACCGCTGGAAAGAAACCGCCCTTCTGGGTGCCGACGCGGATCTCTTTCGGTGCCGCTTCGCCTCTCGCACGCGAAGACAGCGCGGCCACTGCGGCGGTTCCGAGCGACAGTTTCAAAAATTCTCGACGCTTCATTGCCATCTCCTGAGAATGCCGCGACTGCACGCGATCACTCGACGTCAGGATGATGGTGCTGCTCGAAATGAGTGTCGAGTGCTCCGCAAAAATAGTAATGACGACGCTGCGCTGCGTCTCCGCGGCGATGCGATTGTTGCTTCAATCCAACCGATGAAAGTCCACTTTTTCCTGGCGCTTCGGCGGTTCAAGCCTGTCGATCAAAGTTAATGACGCACGGAAATCAATCGGCAATAAGAGCGCGATTTGAATCCGTCGCGGCGAGCGCTCGATATTCACTGCATTAAAAATGACGACATTGACGCGCCTTCGGCGGCTGTCCGCGCTCGCCGCGCGAACGTACGTCGCAGCCGCGGATGGTGTCACGCCAATCCGGCCGGACAGAGAAGGAAATTCCGGTCGACGCTTCCAAAGCGGCACATCTTTCTTTTTTTCCTCAACCTATTGCTGACGCCAAGAATGTCTTTCTAACTTGCCGTCGAAGGCTTTGCGTCAGGCTGCCGCGGGGGCGGCTGAGCAACGAAGGGGACTGCGCGATGGCGAACGTTGAGATACATGGCGGGCGAGTTGAAGCGCTGCCGCTGCGCTGGCGCGAGCTATGGTTGAAGGAAGACTGGTGGGCGATCTGGCTGGGCCTCGGAATCGTCCTCATCGCCTACATTTTCTTTGCGAATGGCTCGAGCATCCGCTGGCTGGCGGTGACACCGGCCAAGTGGTCGAACTTCGCCGAACTCCAATCGCACTTCGCCACCAACTACGTGCGGTACATCGCCCAATTCGTCGCCTGGCTCGCCGTCTTTACCATCGCCCTGACCGCGCTCGGGCATAAAGCCAGGGAATTCATCCCCTCCTTCATTGTCCTTTATTTGCTGTCGGTAGTCATCTTTGCGCTCGGCCAGTGGGACAAGGCGAACACCCATAATCTGGAGCCGCCGCTGGTGGCGCTGGCGTTCGGCCTTCTGCTTTCCAATGTCGTCGGCCTGCCGCGCTGGCTCGATGCCGGATTCCGCGTCGAGTTCTACATCAAGACCGGCATCGTGCTGCTGGGCGCCACGCTGCCCTTCACGCTCATCATCTGGGCGGGCCCGGTGGCCATTCTGCAAGCCTCTATCGTCTCGATCGTGACCTTCCTGGTGATCTATTGGGTTGGCGTAAAGCTCGGGCTGGACCGGCGGCTCGCCGCCACATTGGGCGCCGGCGGCGCCGTCTGCGGCGTATCGGCCGCGATCGCCATCTCCGGTGCGGTCGGTGGCAAGAAGGAAGATGCGCCGATCGCGATCACCGTCGTGATCATCTGGGCGATTGCGATGATCTTCGTACTGCCGTTTGCCGCGCTGTATCTGCACCTGCCGGCCGGTGTCGGCGGCGCCTGGATCGGCACGTCCGAATTCGCCGATGCCGCTGGTTTCGCCGCCGCGCAGACCTACGGCAATATTGCAAGCAGCGGCGCCGTCGCCGGCAGCAGCGATCAGGCGGTGTTCGCCTATACCTTGATCAAGGTGGTCGGCCGCGACGTGTGGATCGGCATCTGGGCCTTCGTGCTGGCAATCATCGCCACCACGCAATGGGAGCGCACCGAGACCGGCCGCAAGCCCGAGGCAGCCGAGATCTGGTGGCGGTTTCCGAAGTTCGTGTTCGGCTTTCTGGTGGCGTCGCTCATCATCACTTTGGCGACGACAGGCTACAGCCTCGCCGAGTTCAACAAGAGCGTGGTGCCGACGCTGGTGGCGCCGATCAAGGATCTACGGACCTGGGCCTTCATCTTCTGCTTCCTCAGCATCGGCCTGACCACGCGGTTCCGCGAACTGGCGGGTGCGGGCAGGAAGCCCTTTCTGGCTTTCAGCGCCGGCGCCGTCGTGAACGTGATCATCGGCTTTATACTCTCGGCGATCGTGTTCGCAGCACATTGGGAAACCATTGCCCGTTAGTCGCCGCAGACAAGTCACTGCCCGGCGATTTTGTCGCCGAGCCTCTAAATGAGGTGCCTATGAGCGACGAAGGGCCACAGCGTCAATGCCGCGCGTGCAACCACTTCCGCAACGATGCAAAATACCTTGAAACTGTCTTCAAGGGACTGACGAGTCTCAGCTCCGGCTACGGCTCGGTACGCTCGGACGACGGCGTCTGCCTGCGGCACGACCGCTATCTGAGCGCGCGGTCCTCCTGCGCCGACTTCCTTCCGGTTACCTCGCATCCGATCGCGCAGAAGCTGTAGCGACGCCTGCACAGCCCCGCGCCAGTCAAGAGAAAGGAATTTCACGATGACACTGGCTGCGCGTTTTTTTGCAAATAAAGCTCTGCTCGTCGCGGCTGCATTCTTTGTTGTTGGTCCCTGCGCGCAGCCCGCTTCGGCGCAGACCACCCTGCTGAATGTTTCGTACGACCCGACGCGTGAACTCTACCGCGATATCAACGCCCTATTCGAGGCGGACTGGAAGCGGAAGACTGGCGAGGCGATCACCATCCGCATGTCGCATGGCGGCTCCGGCGCGCAGGCGCGCGCAGTGATCGCCGGGCTTGACGCCTCGGTCGTGACGCTCGCGCTCGCCGTCGACATCGATGCAATTTCGGAGAAGACGGGTAAAATTCCAAATGACTGGCAGAAGCGTCTGCCGGAAAATTCCTCGCCTTACACCTCGACCATCGTCTTTCTGACACGAAAAGGAAATCCAAAGCACATCAAGGATTGGGACGATCTGGTGAAGCCCGGCGTCCAGGTGGTTACTCCGAACCCGAAGACTTCCGGCGGTGCGCGTTGGAATTATCTCGCTGCCTGGGCCTACGCATCCGAAAAAAACAACGGCGACGAGAGCAAGACTAGGGCCTTCATGGCCGCTCTATTCAAGAACGTATCTGTTCTCGACACCGGTGCACGCGGTGCCACGACTACATTCGCGAGGCGGTCCATTGGCGACGTGCTGATCGCATGGGAAAACGAGGCATACCTTGTCTTGCAAGAGTTGGACGCTGACAAGTTTGAAATCGTGACTCCGTCATTGTCAATCCTGGCGGAGCCGACGGTCTCTCTGGTGGACGGCAATGTTGACCCCGAACACAGGCGAACGGCGGCTCAGACCTATCTCGACTTCCTCTACACGCCGGAAGCGCAGGCTGTGATCGCCAAGCATTTCTATCGTCCGGTGAAGCCGCAATACGCCGCCAAGGCCGATCTCGACCGGCTTCCGCCGTTGAAATTGGCCACCGTCGACAAGGACTTCGGCGGCTGGGCAGCGGCGCAGAAAAAGCACTTTGCCGATGGCGGAGAATTCGATCAGATTATGGCCAAAGCACATCAATAGTGGTGTAACTACCTAGCATCATGGGGGTGATCACTGTGCGATTCAAACAGCCGAGCGCGATTCCAGGATTTGGGCTCGCGCTTGGTTATACTTTATTCTACCTCGGCATCATCGTGCTGCTGCCACTTGCGGCGCTGGTGGCAGAGGCGGCCGATCTGGGATTCGGTGGAATTTGGGCGGTCGCAACTGAGCCGCGGGTGCTGACGGCGCTTCGAGTGAGTTTTGGACTGGCCTTCGCCGCGGCTCTGGTCGATTGTGTATTCGGATTGCTGATTGCGTGGGTGCTGACACGCTATCAATTTCAGGGGCGTAAGCTTTTGGACGCGGCAGTCGATCTGCCCTTTGCTCTACCGACGGCGGTTGCCGGTATCGCCCTCGCAACCCTATATGCGCCGAACGGCTGGATTGGCGCTATCCTTGCCGAATTCGGGATCAAGATCGCGTTTACGCCTGCCGGCATTTTCGTTGCGCTCGTTTTCGTGGCGCTACCTTTCACGGTCCGCACCGTGCAGCCGCTGATCGCGGAGATCGACCGCAGCGTCGAAGAGGTTTCGGCGACCTTGGGAGCGAGCCGTCGGCAGACGGTCAGGTATGTCATCGTTCCGATGCTATCGCCGGCGCTGCTGACCGGGTTCGCGCTCGCTTTCGCGCGGTCAGTTAGCGAATATGGATCGGTCATCTTCATCGCCGGCAATATTCCATACGTGTCGGAGATCGCGCCGGTGCTGATCGTTATCAAGCTGGAGGAGTTCAATTACCCAGGTGCGACGGCCATTGCCGTCATCATGCTCGCCATTGCTTTCGTCGTTCTGTTTGCGATCAATTTAATTCAGGCCTGGAGCCGGCGGAGGTTCGGCCGTGGCTGAACAAATCTCGCATGCCCCACATTCGCTATCGGTGACAACCGAGAGCGCCGCGGTCCGAACGGCGTTGATCTCATTGGCGCTGCTGTTTCTTGCACTGTTCTTAATTCTTCCGGTAATCGTAATCTTCAGCGAAGCGCTGCAAAAAGGCCTTTTTGTCTATTTTGCGACTTTCGAGGATGCGGACGCCCAAGCTGCCATCCGGCTTACGCTGATCGTTGCAGGCATCGCCGTTCCGCTCAACCTGTTCTTCGGGATCGCCGCATCATGGACAATTGCCAAGTTTGAATTTCGCGGCAAGAGCTTGTTGATCACCCTGATCGATCTGCCCTTCTCGATCTCCCCGGTCGTCTCAGGCCTGATCTACGTCCTACTGTTCGGGGCGCAGGGTTATTTCGGGCCCTGGCTCAAGGCGCACGGGATCGAGGTTATTTTTGCGCTCCCCGGCATCGTGCTGGCGACGGTCTTCGTGACGTTTCCGTTCGTTGCCCGTGAACTGATCCCGCTGATGGAAGAACAGGGAAACACCGACGAGGAAGCGGCGCTCACGCTGGGTGCGGGTGGCCTGCGGGAATTCCTTACGGTCACATTGCCCAACATCCGCTGGGGTCTGCTCTATGGCGTCCTACTGTGCAATGCACGCGCCATGGGGGAATTCGGGGCGGTTTCGGTCGTATCAGGCCACATTCGCGGCCTGACCGATACGATGCCGTTGCACGTGGAAATCCTCTACAACGAGTACAATTTCGTCGCTGCCTTCGCCATGGCCTCGCTTCTAACGCTGCTGGCACTGATTACCTTGGCGGCGAAGACGCTGCTTGAAATGCAGTACGGCGAGGCTCTGGCTCGCGCACCGCGCGTCTGAAGGGGGCCGATTTGCACATCCGCGTTATCGACGTCGCGAAGGACTTTGGCAGGACGGGTGCATTGCGCGGCGTCAGCCTCGACGTCAGGGACGGCGAGTTGCTTGCACTGCTGGGCCCCTCGGGCTCGGGCAAGACCACGCTATTGCGGGTCATTGCCGGCCTGGAAACTCCAAGCGTCGGCAGGGTCTTCTTCGGCGAAGAGGATGCGACAGCAGTTCCCGTCCAGAAACGGCGGATTGGATTCGTCTTCCAGAACTACGCGCTGTTCAAACACATGTCCGTGCGAGACAACATCGCCTACGGCCTGTACGTCCTCCCTCGCTCCGAGCAGCCGTCAAAGATCGAGATACGCAAACGTGTCCAGGACCTCCTCGAACTGGTTCAGCTTCCCGACATTGGCGACCGCTATCCTCGGCAACTCTCTGGCGGCCAGCAGCAGCGCGTCGCCCTCGCGCGCGCCCTCGCGGTCGAGCCCAGAGTGCTGCTGCTCGACGAGCCGTTCGGCGCCCTCGACGCCAAGGTGCGCAAGGACCTGCGCCGGTGGTTGCGTGAGTTGCACGGCCGGACGGGGCAAACGACCGTATTCGTGACGCACGATCAGGAAGAGGCTCTGGAACTGGCCGACCGGGTGGCAATTTTGAACGCCGGCAAACTCGAGCAGATCGGGTCGACAGATGAAATTTATGACGATCCTGCCTCGGCCTTCGTCATGTCATTCGTGGGGGATACAAGCAGTATCCCGATTGACTGCGATGGCCGCCGGCTTCTTCATGAAGGACAGGCATTCGAAGCCAAATTCGAGGGATCGTGCCAAGGGCGTGGACGGCTCTATCTCCGGCCCAAGGACATTGCGATTACCGACACTGCTCCCGGTCGTCTCCCCGGTACCATTCTCAATGTACAACGGACGGCGGCTGGACACCGCGCCCAGATTGCCGTCGGAGCCCAGCGCGTCGTTGTTGAAGCCGAAGTAGATCCCGGCAAAAAGCCCCTGATCGGTGAACGGGTCGGCCTGCAAATCCATAGCGGAAGGGTCTTTGCCGATTGATGTTGCCGCAATTTCTGCTACGGCAGGAATCCGGTCACTCGCTGGGCGGTATCCGAGCGTCTACGCGGCCTGGAAGGCCGGCACGGGCAATGCGGTCACCGACTTGATTTTTTCCATCGCGAAACGTGACGTCACATTCTTCAGCGCGACCGCGCTGATGAGCTTCTTGTAGAAAACGTCATAGCTGTGCATGTCCGCGACGACGACGCGCAGCATGTAATCGACGTCGCCCGCCATGCGGTAGAACTCCATGACTTCCGGCATGACGCTGACCGCGTCGGCGAATTTCTTTAGCCACGCATCGGAATGGTCATCGCTTTCCACGGATACAAACACCGACAACCCAAGGCCGATCTTGTTCTGATCGACCAGTGCCACCTTTCCCGTGATGATGCCCTCGCCTTCCATTCTCTGGATGCGCTTCCAGCACGGGGTCGATGACAGGCCGACACGCTCGCCGATCTCAGCCACTGAAAGCGACGCATCCTCCTGCAGCACCCTCAGGATCTTGCGGTCGATGGCATCGATGCGGCGCGGGATTTCAGGCAGCGAGACAGCGATATCGGTCATTTTAGAACTTTCTTCCAAAACAAAGCGCGCCGCACATGATAGTTAGAAAGATCTTCTATTCAAGCCGAAGTTTCCTGCAAAAAAAGGGGCGCGTTAGAGAAATATCTGCTGCCCACGCTCGCGCTTCGAGAATTTCCCCGAAGAGGCCCACGTCTAAAGACCAGCGCCTTTCCCGATGGCTTCGGAAAATGACCGATCGACGATATCCGATGCGTTGAGGTTTTCCTTGATAAGCCCGGATCGCAAATACAGATCGATGGTTTTTTGTTCATCCGCGACGACGCCGTCATCAATCGGCGCGATCCGAATTCCAGCCCGTGTCAGCCAGTTCGAGGCAACGGTGGCAGGCATGCTCATCAGCTTGGCCCACGTCTGCGCATAGCTGTCGACGTTGCCAGATGACCATGCCCGCGCCGCCGCCAGCCGCCGCACGAAGTCTTGAAGCTCCAGTCGTTTGTCGCGAATGGCGCTCGGGGAGGCGACCTGAAAGCCCAAGCCGGGCGTAATGCCTTCTGCCGTAATTACCCGGCAGGATTTGAAAAGCACCTCCTCCTGGCTGACATAGGGCTCCCATGTCGACCAGGCATCGACCGACCCTTGGGTGTACGCGACCTTGGCATCGGACGGAGCCAGAAAAACGATCTGAACGTCGCTCGCTTTCCATCCCTTCGATTCGAGCGCTGCGAGGATCAACTGATGGCCGATCGAGCCGCGTCCGGTCGCGATCTTCCTGCCCCGCAGGTCCTCGAAGCTCCGAATGGCCGATTGCTCCGGAACGAGGATAGCGAGCCCTTGCTGCGACTGCCTGACCGCGGCAATCGCCTTGACCGGCACGTTCGCAGCCGCCGCGAATGTGAACGGCGCATCGCCGACGAGACCGGTCTCGATCGCGCCGGCGCTCAGCGCTTCCAGCAGCGGCGCCGCGGCCGGAAACTCCTTCCATTCGATTTTGTAGGGAACGTCTTTCAGCACGCCGGCCGCTTCCATCACCGCCTGGGAATTCCCCTTCTGATCGCCCACGCGCAAGGTGATTTGCGCCGCAGCAGAACCGATGGTGCCGACGACAAGGCTGGCGGCGAGAAGAAACCGGATCATTCGGCGGCTACTCCTTTCGCAACTTGTCGTTCGGCAATCAGCTTGCGCGTCAATGGAATGAGCTCACGGCCGTATTCGATGGCGTCGATCAGCGGATCGAAACCCCTGATCAGGAAATGGCTGACGCCGAGATCGTAGTAATCGCCGAACACTTCGGCGACCTGCTCGGGCGTTCCGACCAGCGCCGTGGTGTTGCTGTTGGCGCCGGTCAGCTTCGCGATCTCGGTCCACAAGCGCTTGTCGATCCGGCTGCCCTGATCGGCAAGTGCCAGCAAGCGGCGCGCGCCGGCGGTGGCATGGCCATCGGCGGGCTTGCGGTAGCCGGTCTTGTCCTGCAGAGCGGTTGCGCGTTCAAGAATGGCCTCGGCCTTTTCCCACGCCCCCTTCTCGGTATCGGCGATAATCGGCCGAACCGACAGGCTGAAGCGGGGCGTCGACCGGCCGTGCTGTGCCGCCGCGCTGTGAACGCGCGCGGTGACGTCGCGAACCTGGGCGTAGGATTCGCCCCATAGCGCAAACGTGTCGGCGTGCTTTCCCGCAACTTCGATCGCCGCGTCGGACGCGCCGCCGACGAAGATCCGGATGCCTTCGGGCCGGTAGGGCTTTACGTGCGAGAAGCCATTTTCCACCTTGTAGTATTTTCCCGTGTAGTTGAACGGCTTGTCGCTGGTCCATTCCGCGCGCACGACATCGAGAAATTCGCTGCTCCGGACATAGCGTTCGTCCTTGTCGTCGATCGTATTGCCGTCCTGCTTCAGCTCGGTCGCATTGCCGCCGGTAATGACATGCAGGGCGACCCGGCCGCGGGAGAATTGATCGACCGTCGCGAGCTGGCGCGCCAGCAGGGTCGGCGACGTAAATCCAGGCCGCTGCGCAATCAAAACGTTGAGCCGCTCCGTCACGCCAAGCACGTGCTGACCGACCTGCAACCCGTCAGGGCTTGCCGAATGAAACGCGAGCAACGCCCGATCGAAACCGGCGTTTTCGTGCGCCTTTGCGACGGTCTCGATATGGATAGGGTCCAACACCAGGCCCTTGCGAACGATGGTTTCGGAAGAGTTGTTGTTGGTAATGTATCCAATGAACTCGACGGACATGTCTGTCTCCTATCTTGATGTTTCCGAAAATAGTCAAAGGCCCAGCGCAGAACGGCCGATGCTCACGCGTGTCGCATCGTCCTGAGGGGTGTGGACGCGGCCACAGAGGACATCACGATAATGCCGCTCCAGCGGGTTGGCGCGCGCCAGCCCGTGATTGCTTGTCAGCGACAACGCGTCTTCGACAACCGCGACCGCGTTGTTCGTCACGGTCAGCTTGATCACGTTGGATTCCGCGGCGCTGAGCAGAACGCCATCGTCGAAATCGCCGGCGAAGCTCTCAATCAGGCGGCCGTTGACGATCAGCCGTGCCTCGATGGTGCCGAGCGTTTCCTGGGCGCGCGGCAAGGTCGCAAGCGGAGCGCCGAGGTTGGCGGGAGCTCGGTTCTTGAGAAAGTCGATCAGCCAATCACGCGCCGCATGGGCGATGCCGTCGTAGATCGCGGCAATGAAGATGGCGTGAATGGTAGCCTGCGTGAAATCCGGCGTTCGCCACTCCTCCGGCTTGCGCACGTCGATCTCGTAGTCGAGCGGAAAGACGACGTCGTCGAAGATCACGTCGTGACTACCGCTGGCCCGAAGCCCGAGATGATCCCACGTCTCGACAATTCGGGTGCCCGGCAGGCCGGCCGGCACCAGAAACAGCCCGACGCGGGTCTCCGCCTCGTCCGTTTTGGCCCAGACTGAGTACCATTTCAGGATCGGCGCGCCGGTCGAATAAATCTTGCGGCCGGTCAACCGCCACCCCGTCTCGGTGCGTCGGACTATCGTTGACGGCAGACCTCCGCGCGCGGGTGAGCCCAATTCGGGCTCGACGCGAAGCGCGTTGATCAGAGCTATGCCCTCCATTGTTTCCTTGGCGAGCTTACGGGCAAGTCGGCCCGGCCAGCGCGTGCTTCGCGCCATCACCAGGTGCTGAATGTAATGCATCGACAACACGAGCGCGGTCGACGGATCCGCCTTGCCGAATATACCAAGAATGCGCGCCGCACCCAGGGCGCCCGCCCCTCCGCCGCCGAGCGCCGCCGGAACGGTCAGCGAGAGCAGACCGGCTTCCGACAAATCCTTGAAATTCTGGAAAGGAAAACTTCCGTCGCGGTCGTGCGCCGCCGCCTTCTCGGCAAAAATTGCGGAAAGAAGAGAGGCGCGTTCGATGTGGTCGGGTTCACCGCGCTGCGGCAATTCCCGGGACGCGGTATTGCCGAGCGCCGTCACCATGTGGCGTCCAGTCCGAGCAGGCCAAGGATCCGCTTGCGCAAATCGGCAAGATACGGGTCGCCGCGATGGCGAGGGTATGGCCGCTCTACCCTGATATCGGCTTTGATGTGCGCGGGCCGATCGCTCAGAACGACGACGCGATTGGTGAGAAAGAGAGCCTCTTCCACATCATGCGTAACGAGCAAGGTCGTAAACCCTTTGCGCTGCCAGAGCGCTACGATCTCGGCCTGCATGGTGATCCGCGTCAACGAGTCGAGCTTGCCGAGCGGCTCGTCGAGAACGAGGATTTTGGGGTCGTTGACGAGTGCGCGCGCTAGCGCCACGCGCTGCGCCATGCCGCCGGACAGTTGGTGCGGGTAGGCATTACGGAACCCCGAAAGGCCGACGAGATCGAGTGCGGCGTCGACTCTTTGCCGATGGCTCTTCAGGATGCCCTGGGCTTCGAGACCGAGCGCGACATTGTCCCAGACCGAACGCCATGGAAACAAGGTCGGGTCCTGAAACACGACCACCCGCGATGGATGGGGGCCGGTGATGCGGTTGTTGTCTTCACGCAAAACGCCGGATCGCGGCCGTTCCAATCCCGCGACCAGCCGCAGCAACGTGGACTTGCCGCAGCCGGAGGGACCCAGCAGCGCGATGAATTCGCCGGGTTCAACAATGAGGCTTACATCTTCCAGGACCGGGAGCACGGCACCGTCAATGTCGAATGCATGGCTGACGTTCTCGATGTCGAGCGCGGCACCGGCGGCTGGATAAGCAATGGACTCGGCGACGGCGTGGGCTACCATTTGACCACACCTTTCTGCCAAACGAGCAAATGATCGCGGGCCTTGAACAGGAGGGTTATCGCGCCCGAGCATAACAGCGACATCACGATGAGGGCGGCGTACATGTTCGCATAGGCTGCCCAGCCCTGTGCCCACTGCAGGTACCAGCCGAGTCCCGCCTTCACGCCGATCATTTCCGCCACGACCAGCACAGCAAACGACGACCCGAGACCCATGAACAGGCCGACAAAGACATGCGGCAATGCTGCGGGTATCGCCACCTTCAGCACGAGGAACGACGGCTTGGCGCCAAGCGTGCGCGCAACGTCGTAGTAGGCATTGCTCACGCTGGCGACGCCTGACCAGGTCAGAACCGTCACCGGAAAACCTGTCGCTAATGCAATGAGAAAGGTGCTGGCGCTCCAACTCGAGGGAAAAGCAAAGAAGGCGATCGGAAGCCAGGCCGTTGCCGGCAGCGGCCCGATGAAGCGCAGCACCGGATGCACCCAGTATCCAACGCTTCGCGACCAGCCGATCGACACCCCCGTCAGAAAGCCGACCGCGGCGCCGATCACGTATCCGCCCAGTTGCAGCTTTACCGAGGCAAAAACGCTGTCCAGCAGTTTGGGCAGATCATCGGTATAGACCTCGATGATCGACTGCGGCGGCGGGAAAAACGGCAGCGGCAGCCAGGCAAACTTCGCGGTCGCGACTTCCCAAAGCGTCAGGAACAGCCCGAGCACCAGTAGCCATGGCGCACGGCGCTGCAGGCTCGCGCCAAACCGTCCAAGCCAGCTGCCGCCCAACGTCGCCAGAAGAACCGCGCCGGCGACGAAAAAGGCGGCGAACGCGAGCTCATGGGTTCGCGACCAGTCACCGAGATCGGTCCACCACAGACACGACAGAGCGAAGCCAACCCAGGCCAGGCTTGCGAACACGCCGGTGCCGCCTGACAGAAACGAGATCGGAAGCGACAGCGGTTGCCCCGCGAGCGCGGCCCCCTCCTCCGCCGTTTGCGCGAGCGCGACCGCCTCAGACGCCGAATACGTCGACATAGATGCGCTCCGCGAATTTGGCGGTATCGGTGCCCGGCTTGAAAACCGAGACAGTCTTCAGATCGTCCGCATAGGCCTTGAGTTCCCGTTTGAGCACCTCGCCCACGGGATGATGATGGTGGGTGTGATAGCGGACCATGGCTTCGAGATCGGCCAGCGTCGCCGCCTTCGGCGCATATGGCTGGAACGATTTTGCGGCCTTGTCCGGATTCTGCGACGTGAACATGGCCGCATCCAAAAGCGCCTGGGTAATGGCGCGCGCAACCTGCGGCTCCTCGCGGACCAGACTGCCGCGCAGCCCCACGATGCAGCAGCTCTTGTCCCTATACTCGTCGTCAAGATTTGACGCGACTTCCTTGTAGGCGCTGTCCTTCAGCCAGAGATAGGCAAGCGGATCGGAGGACAGGAAGGCCTGCACCTCGCCCTTCTCGACGGCGAGGTTCAACAGATTGCCGGGATAGGGGCGCCAGTCGACATCCTTGTTGGGATCGATGCCCTGCTTGGCGAGCTGGATCGAGAAGAAATTCTTGTCCGGGCCGGCCAGATCGCCGACCGCGACGATCTTGCCCTTGAGGTCGGCGAGCTTGTCGACGCCCGAGTTAGTGCGCGACAGCACGCGCATGCAGCCGCCATGTGTCCCGGCCGCGATCTTGACGTCAAACCCCTGTTCCAGCGGCTTCAGCCAGCGCAACGCCATGCCGAGGCCGGCGTCGGTCTTGCCGGTCGCGATCGCTTCCAGCAACTGATCGGTCGAGCCGCTGTAGTTGACGAGTTCGACGTCGAGGTTCTGCTTCTGGAAGAAGCCGTGATCGATTGCGACCGGCAGCGGCGCAAGGCAGACCGCGCCGGCGTTCCACGACAGTTTCAGCTTTCGCGGCCCGCCCGTGAGCGGCGGCGCATCGGACGAAGTTTTGCAGATCGGAAATTCGGAAAAGTCGATCGCAGGTGCCAAGGCACGGAACGCAAACGCCTGCGCGCCGAATGCGCCGATCGGCGCGGCCATGGCCGCCGCCGCGCCTGCCCGCAGCAAGGTTCGGCGATTCAGCGGCGCATGGCGTCTTTTATCAGTCGACATGGTTACTCCTGCGTTCGGCATGGCTCCGCGTTGACGCAGCGCGGCTGACGTTGCGTTCCTCGCGATCGGAACAATGCCTTTGGTAAACGGACCTGTCGACGACTTTTCGAAATCGAGTGCGACGATGAAATGATGCGGCGCAACCGCGCGATCGTCAATGAAATGGAATTTCGAATGTTGTACGCACGAAAGTCATTATCTCCACCATTGCGCGCAACGACGATGAAACGATTCCTGGCTCGATCAGAGATTGTTGACGGTCTTGCGCTTACTTTATCTGCACAGACGTTGAACGTGTTCGACGATGCGCATATCGCTTTCTAACAAGGATGATGCACACGAAACGTTCCTTGCTCATGCCGCCATCAATTAGGTCGGCCATTTCATTGACTGCAATCTGCCCGCTCCTAGACTCGATTGGTCACTTTGGCTCAGCGCTTGTGATCGATCACGCCCCTCTCCCTCTGAGAAAAGAAGACCATTCAGCAAGGAAAGTTCATGGAATGCAGAGAACAATCCATCTTCGTTCTTGATGTCGCCGGCAGACCGACCTTCGCCTTCAAGGCTGAGAACCTTGCACAAGCCGAAGAGCTCATTCAGGCGTCCTGGTTTGCGCGCGCTCTCAGCGAGTTCTACGCGAACAAGCGTCAAGGATGGGACAACAATATCCCCGTTCGAACTCGGTTTGCGATCGAAGCAGAAGTATCGATCTATCGAGACTTCGCCGATGAGTTCGCAGACCTGTCAGATCGCTTCTTCATCGCGCACCTCTCCGATCTGACAAACGCGTAAAAAGCGGAACACGCGAAGCCGTCACCCGTCGAGGCGCGCGCTTCTCAGCGTGACGCGAATTACCATCATTGAACCAGTCGCGGCCGATTGACCCAGTTTGATCACCACATCGCACGCAACTCCGCCGAATGTACGCTGCGAATTTTATCTGACCGTTTCGCCGATTTGAGTGGCCGCTTTGCGCCAGAAGCGGTCATCCAGGGCGCAGATATCACCAGGGGTTGTTCATTAGCCCGCTTTGCGCCCGGTCAGAGGGTACGTAGGAACGCGACCAGATCGAGCTTCTCCTCGCCGGTCAGTTTCGTGCCAAGCACCAAATTGAAGAACTCGACCGTATCATCGAGCGTCAGCAGGAGCCCGTCGTGCAGGTTACGGCGCCCGGCGGCCGTATGGTCGTGACCATCACGCTCGCGGATAGAGACGAGAGCAACGAAGTTCTGGCCGCGGCCGTCGATCGTCTGTTGTCAGGATTTTCATTCGACCACAGATTCGTCTTTCGAAACGAGGAAGCACCTCGCTGACGGAGCCCATCCATATTCTTTTTCCGCGGAGCACGTCGGCGGCCTGGCACACTCTCGCGCAGGGACCGCGGCCTGGCGTACCTGTCATCTCGGTTTGGGTCCGAGTAAGACCGGACGTGCGATGGACGTGCTGAGCAACTCCCTAGCTCATGACTCGGAAATCACTCAGATCGAGCGAGATCAGGAGAAGATCACGAATTGCTTTCAAATGTGGGCCCCGGACGTATGCTCGTCTCTTTGCGGGAAAGCGGAACCCATTGGATTCGACGATGTCGTATACATATTGCGCTACCGGTATTCCACCGGCAATCTCCAGTTGGTAATCATGCCGGCAAAGCAGGAAATCGTCGCCGAAGTAAAAGTCTTGTTCACTGCTGTGGCTGGCGATTGCGTCCGGGAATCGCGCGCGCAAGCCTCGCCAACGCTCAGGGCCCTCTTGCCACGGCGCAATTTCGGTCACCTCGAAACCCGGCATTGCCATCAGGAACGGAGTCGTAAGATACGTCCATCGCGCATAACCATTGAAGTATCCACGGTGAAGTAGGTCCCAGGGCGTATTCATCGTGTGGCCAGCAAATGCCGCTCTGGGGTTCAAGCGTTCCTGTACAACAACACCGGCCGTCGTTTCGATCACGACCCGCTCAGGGGCAAATTTCATTCGCCAATCGGGCTGCCCAAAGGGACGGATGAGTGTGCTTTCCTCATGGATCGTAACCGTTCCTTCGAGAGGCCTTGGATCGACATCGAGCCCCTTCATGGGCAGCAAGCCGCCTCCTGCCACAATCGTTGCGCTCACCTTGTTGAATTTGCGCCAGCGATCAAGGCCGCCGTGCGCGTGTAAAACCAGATCAAGAAGTTCACTCATGGACATCTCCTACTTTTTGACGGTCAGCCGATTACTTCCGATTACATCCTCAACTAAAGACGCTACGGACGCGGCGTGATCCATGGATTCGATTCCATGACTTTATCCTCGATACGGCGGCCGCTGGGCCGACCAACAAGGGTACAATGGCCGCATTTAAACTCTGGATCTGTCTACGCGCCTAGAAGCAACCGCGACAGACGCTTTTAATTTTGCTGTCCAGCGCCTTGTTAACGGCGTCGTCACCCAACAGTCCATCGTCGTCGTTTTCCTTTAGCTGCGGAAATGTCGCGTGGGGTCGACTGATGCTGCCCAACGGGCGCCTTAGGGAGGTTATGCGAGGACATAATAGTTTGCTGTCGGGGCGGCGTGCTGCTCTCAGCTAAAGCGACAGTGCAGCAGAACAATTATATAGAAGCGGTTGCCGTGAGAAGTTGTGGCACGCTTGAGCTGATTGTTCGGCTTTCCTTGATGACGCGTGGGATAAATCGCATTCTACACCTCTTTAGATCCAACACTCGCGTGAAGCTCGACGATGTTGGTACTGCGAGAAGGTTGTGCCGATTCAAGCAGAGATCAACGACAGATGATTGCTTCTCCATGTCGCGATTGGCAAAATTCCAGCCTACTAGCTGCATCCGTTCTGAAGACACGCACTTATGATGCGCGACGAGCGCGCCTCCGAATCGCGCCAGCCTTGGGATAACGATTCTTTTATACGGCTCCAAAGAGCTCGTATCTCGCTCAGGGCCGTTGACGTTGGGGCTGCAGACGGAGTGACAATCACGGTCGCTGTCAAGCCTGCAGCCAGCGTTATCGTCGGTGGCACGCTGTCGATCTTGATTCGAACCGGAATCCGCTGGGCAAGCCGCACCCACGTATAAACAGCCTCGACCGAGGGCAAGCCCTGGGTGCTGACGGTTGCATTTGGTGCACTGATTCCGCGGGTTATGCTCTCGACATGCCCCGTCAGTTTCTCCTTAAATCCCATAAATTCAACTTCAGCGGCATCACCGACTTGAAAGCTCCCAAGTTTCGTCTCCTCGAAATAGCCAGCCACCCAATATGAATCCGAGTCAACTATTGCGATATTTGGGGATCCCTTGTTTGCGTAATCTCCAACCCGAAGCAAAAGGTTCGTAACGAAGCCATTTACGGTGGAGCGCACCTCGGTACGCTGCATGTTCAGTTGTGCCTGCTCAAGATTGGCAAGCGTTATCTCATAAGCAGCCTGAGCGACCGAGTAGCTTCCTTCATAGATTTGCTTTTCTTCGGTCGACGCGGCGAGATCCGTCAATTTTCGGCGCCGCTCGTTTTCATTCTTCTTGACCTCCAGGTCAGCAACCTTGCTCGCGACGTCCGCTTTGGCCAAGTCCAGCGCTACCTTGTAATCGCCCTGGTCGATCACATAGAGAAGGTCGCCTTTGTGAACGAATTGGTTGTCCTGGACCAACAACTTCACGATCTGGCCAGGTACCTG
>Ga0209526_10001261_pt1 | contig 16889 bp, 21 predicted proteins | sample JacPinW_OM2H0_M1_FD_188566 | JGI IMG/M metagenome (GOLD analysis project Ga0209526, IMG submission 188566) | Forest soil microbial communities from Algoma, Ontario, Canada - Jack Pine, Ontario site 1_JW_OM2H0_M1 (SPAdes) (version 2) | ecosystem: Environmental > Terrestrial > Soil > Boreal... | reverse complement strand
CCCGGCCCACCACCTTCAAGCGGCGGCCCGCCTCCAGAACGCGCTCGGTCACTTTGGTCTCGGAGCGGACGACCAGCGCGTCGTACTCCTTGATCGCCTCCACCAGCTCGGCCTCGGGCAACTTTGTACGCACATCGACCGAGCCGGTCGCCTGGCGCAGCAGGACGAGCCCGTCCTCCGCCAGCGGATCGGCGACCAGGACGCGGTTCGCTCGCTCGCTCTGGTTCACGCCGGGGCTGCGGCGGTGGCCTCCTCCGCAAGGAATGCGGCAGCAGCGGCCATCGAGCGTCCGTCCGTGGGTGCCATGTCCAGGTCCTCGAGCGCGCGCTCCATCGCCCAGAGCACCTGCACCACGTCGCCGTCGCTCACGGCGCCCAGGTGACCGACTCGAATCAGCTTGCCGGTCATCTTGCCCTGGCCGCCCGCGATCACCACGCCGTACTTCTCACGGAGCAGCCGGCGGTAGGCCGAGACCTCGAGTCCGGGCATGGGTAGGGCGCTGGTCACGGTCGCCGAGCGGTAGCCGTCGGCGGCGAAGAGCTGGAGGCCCATCGCCTGGAGCCCCGCGCCCATCGCGTCTGCCAGCCGCCGATGCCGGGCGTAGACGCTGGGCAGCCCCTCCTCTTCCATCATCCGGATGCCTTCCTGGACGGCGTAGAGGACGCTCACGGCGGGGGTCCAGGGGGTTGAGCCACCCTCCGCCTGCTTCCTGGCCGCTTTCCAGTCGAAGTAGTAGCGGGGGGACCGGGCGCGCTCGCTGAACTCCCAGGCGCGCTCGCTGACGCTCACGAAGGCGATGCCGGGAGGCGCCATCCAGCCCTTCTGGCTGGCGCTCACGGCGACGTCGACCCCGATCCGGTCGACCTCGATCGGCATCGAGCTGACCGATGAAACGCCGTCCACCACCACCAGGCGCCCGGCGCTTCGCACCACGGCTGCCAGCTCTGCCAGCCGGTTGGTGACGCCGGTCGAGGTCTCGTTGTGCGTCAGCAGGACGACCCGCGCGTCGGGCTGTGCCTCCAGCACCCGCGCCAGGTCGTCGGGCTCGACGGGCTGTCCCCATTCAGCTTCCAGGCGTGTCAGCTCGCAGCCGTAGCCGGCGGCGATTCCGGCGAAGCGCTCGCCGAAGTTGCCGCAGAGCGCCACAACCACCTTGTCGCCGGGCGAGACCAGGTTGGCCACTGCCGATTCCAGGCCGCCGCTGCCCGATGCGGTGAGCACGAGCAGGTCGTTCTGGGTCTCGAAGGCGTGCCGGGCGCCCTCGGTGACGTCGGCGAGCAGCTCGGCGAACTCGGGACCGCGGTGGTCGATCATGGGGCGGCTGGCGGCGCGCACCACGCGCTCCGGCAGCGGGGTGGGACCGGGGATCCGCAGCTGGGACTGAAAGATCATGGTCGGCTCCTCCGTGACGTGAAGTCCCTCAGCACAACGGGCAGCGCTCCTTTCAGCGCGCCCCGTCCGTGCTGAAGGGGAGAAGGGCGATGGCCCGTGCGCGCTTGAGAGCGTCCGTCAGCGGGCGCTGGTGCTTGGCGCAGGTGCCGGTGACCCGCCGCGGCAGGATTTTGCCCCGCTCTGAGACGAATCGGCGCAGGCGGCCGACTTCCTTGTAATCGATGTAGTTGATCTTCTCCACGCAGAAGGCGCAGACCTTGCGATTGGGTCGCCTCGGCCTCCCGCCGTGCTCTCTTCGTTCAGACATTGATCCTCTGATGCTCCTGGTACTCCTTTAGAACGGTATGTCGTCCGGATTGACGTCCCGGACGCCGCCACTGCCATGCTCCTCGAACGGCGGGGCTTCTTCCTGGCTGGCCGAAGCCTGCCCGGCACCCGCTCCCCGGCTCTCGAGGAACTCGAAATCGTTGACGATCACCTCAGTGCTGCGCCGCTTCTGGCCGTCCTGGCCTTCCCACGAGCGCGTCTGCAGACGGCCTTCCACGTAGATCAGAGAACCCTTCTTGAGGTTCTGTCCCAGCAGCTCGGCCAGGTTTCGCTTGCCGATGTTCCAGGCGACGCAGTTGTGATAGTCGGTGAACTCGCGGCGCTCGCCGTCCGGGCCGGAGGCGTAGCGGTTGGTCGCGATGCTGAACGACGTGACAGGCTGGCCGTTGGGCGTGTAGCGCATCTCCGGATCGCGTGTCAGCCGGCCGATCAGCATCACTTTGTTGAGGCTCATGACCCTGGCTCCTCCGCCGGCGCCTGCTCGGCGACCGGCTCAGGCGACGGCTCGGCCGGCACCTCGCTGGCCGTCTCCGCTGTGGGTGCGGAGGCGGTAGTCGGTTCCGGCGCCTGGACGGCGGCCGGCGTTGCGGTTTCGGGAGTCGGAGTCGGCTCGGCCGCCGGAGCCGGTTCGGCTGCGGCGGCTTCCTGGCTGGCCGCGGCCCGGCGGCGGCCGTTCCTGGCCGGCCTGGGTTCGGGCTTGCGCACGATCAGGTGCCGGAAGACGGTCTCCGAGATCTTGAGCGTGGCCTCCATCTCCGGCACCCTGGCCGGCTCGACCTGGAAGTCGGTCAGCACGTACTGACCCTCACGCAGGTGCCGAACCTCGTAGGCGAGGCGGCGGCGCCCCCAGATGTCGGTCTTCTGGCTCTTACCGCCAAGGTTCTCGATCAGCCGGTTGACTGTCGCGATTGCCTCGTTCAGCCGCTCTTCGTCGAGCTCAGGCCGCACGATGTACAGGATTTCGTAGTCCCGGAGCAAGGGCAAAATCTCCTCTCTCCACCCCGTGGATCGCCGACCTCACGGGGAGCTCCCTTCCTGTGGGTTTGGCCCCGCCACCGGCCGGCAGAGATCCGGCGCGAACGGGACCAGAAAGGGCAGCTGTATTTTATCTGAGTACCACATGGCTCCGTCCAAGACAAAGAATCGCCCACGTCCCTCCGGGACCGCCTCCAGGACCAACCTTCGGCGCCCGCCCCCCAAGCGCGGCCCCGGGCTGTCCAGCTTCGCGCTGCCCTTGAGCGTCCTCGGCATCTTCGTGCTGATCGCGGTGGCGCTGATCGTGGTTTACAAGGTCAGCACGCCGAGCGGGGGAGCGCCCAGCGGGCAGCCGGTGGCGGCCGTCAAGTGTGAGACCGGGGAGCAGCTGGCGACCCATTTCCACACCCACCTGACCATCCTCTACAAGGGGCAGCCGGTGAACGTGCCGGCCAGCGTCGGGATCCAGCCGACCTGTCTCTACTGGCTGCACACCCACGACGACAGCGGGATCATCCACGTCGAGGCGCCCAAGAGCGAGGCCAGCCGCAAGTTCAAGCTCGGCGACTTCTTCCAGGTCTGGGGCCAGCCCCTGAGCGGCAAGCAGGTGGCCACCATCAAGCTGGGCTCGGGCGACCAGCTGAGGGCCTGGGTGAACGGCCAGCCCTACACCGGCGACCCCGCCAACATCCCTCTGGCCTCCAAAGAGCAGATCGTCCTCGAGATAGGCCCACCCCTCACCGACCCTCCGCCAACCTTCACCTGGGACGAAAAGAACTACCCGCAGTAGACCCAGAGGTGCGGCACTTCTAGAGCCGCTCCGGGGCCTCAATGCCGAGGAGGTTGAGGCCGGCGGTGATGGTGCGGGAGGCCAGCTCGCAGAGCAGGAGGCGCGAGGCGCGGAGCTCGGGAGTCTCGGCGTTGAGCACCGAGCAGGTCTCGTAGAACGTCGAGAAAGCGGTCGCGGTCTCGTAGAGGTAGGTGCAGAGGCGGTGCGGCTGAAGGTGATCTGTGGCCATCTGCACGGCCGCCGGAAACTGGGCCAGCTTGAGGGTCAGCGCCCTTTCGGCGGGCGCGGAGAGGACGACGGCGTTCGCCTTCGCGACCTTCCCGGCGGCTTCCGCCTTGCGCAGGATGGAGCGGATGCGGGCGTTGGCGTACTGGAGATAGACGGCGGTGTTCCCGTCCATCGCGAGCATCCTCTCCCAGGAGAAGACGTAGTCCTTCTCCCGGTCGCTGGAGAGGTCGGCGTACTTGAGCGCCCCGATGCCCACCGCCCGGGCCACCCGCTCCCGCTCCTCGTCGTCCAGCTCGGTGCGCTCGGCTACGACCGAGGCGGCGCGGTCGATGGCCTCCTCGACCAGGTCGAGCAGCCGGATCGAGGCGCCCGCGCGCGTCCGCAGCATCCTGCCATCGGGCCCCAGAACGGAGCCGAAGCTGACGTGCTCAGCCCTTGCCCCCTCGTCCAGCCAGCCCGCCATCCGGGCCGCCGCGAAGAGCATCTCGAAGTGCAGCCGCTGGGGCGCCCCCACCACGTAGACGAGGTAGTTGCCGCCCAGGTCGCGGGTGCGGTGGCGAATTGCGGCCAGGTCGGTGGTGACGTAGGTGTAGCCACCGTCCCGCTTGCGGACGATCAGCGGCAGCGGGTCGCCCTCCCGGGTCGTGAATCCCGGCACGAAGATGCACAGAGCCCCTTCGCTGGGTACGGCCAGACCCTCCGCCTCGAGCTCCTCCACGATCTGAGGCAGCACCGGGTTGTAGAAGCTCTCGGGGCAGATGTCCTCCGGGCGGAGGAGCACGCCGAGCAGGCGGTAGAGGTCGTCCAGCTGGCGGACCGATTCGGCGACCAGGGCGCCCCACAGCTCGAGCGTCTCGGGATCGCCGGACTGAAGGGCGACGACACGCCGGCGCGCCCTCTCGGCGAACTCGGGGTCCGACTCGAACCGGGCCCGCGCCTCCCGATAGAAGGCGTTCATGTCCGGGATGGTTCGGTCGGCACGCTTGCTCCAGCCATCCTCGACCAGCTTCTCGATCAGCATGCCGAATGGGGTCCCCCAGTCGCCGAGGTGGTTCTGGGGTATGACCTCGTGGCCCGCGAAGAGCAGGAGCCGGTGGATGGCGTCGCCGATGATCGTGCTGCGGAGGTGGCCCGCGTGCATCTCCTTGGCGGCGTTCGGCGAGCTGTAGTCGATGACCACCCGCAGCCGCCTATCGGCGGTTGCCGCTCCCAGGCGCTCGTCCCCCGCCAGGGCGAGGGCCTGGCGTTCCAGCCAGTCCCGGCGCAGCGTCAAATTGATGAAGCCGGCGCCGCCGATCTGGGGCGGCTCAACGATGTCGCCCGGATCGAAGTGCTGCAGGATGCGGGCGGCCACCTCCCGGGAGGGCAGCGAGAGCCGCTTGGCCAGGGGCATCGCGACGTTGCTCTGATAGTCGGCCCCGCGCTCCGGCAGCGCCGGCCGGATCACCGCCTCGGGGACGCTGATCTCCAGGGAGAAGGCTGCGTCGACGGCAGCCACGATCAGCTTTCCGAGCTCGTCCGCGAGGTCGCCGCGCAGCATTGCTAGGAGGGCGCGACGGCCGGCTGGGCGGCCTCGCGGAGAACCCTTGCCGTGCGGAAGTGCTCGAGGGCCAGCTCACGGCGGCCCTCGCGGAGCGCCCTTTCCGCCAGCCGCTCATGGCCTGCCGGATCCAGGGAGAACCGCGTTCCCGAAAACAGCGCCTCCAGGCGCCGGAGCCGGAAACTGTCGCCCCTGGCCCGGAGCAGCCGCTGGTCCCCTTCCACCAGGCTCCTGGCCTCAGCCTCGCGCCCCAGCCCGATCAGCGCCTCGGCGGCGCAGAGGCGAGCGTCGACGCCGAGCGATGAGCGATCCGCCAGGGCCGGCTCGACCAGCTCCAGAGCGGCCGGCTGGCGGCCCCTGGCCAGCGCCAGGCGGCCTCGCTCCACCAGCAGCTCGTGTTCCAGCAGGCTGCCCTCGACCAGGTAGTCCAGCGGCTCACCCAGCCTGGTCGCGATCACCCTGAGCACGCGCGTCGAAGGCTGGCTGCGGCCCATCTCAACCTGGTTCAGGAAGGCGCGGCTGAAGTCGTCTCCCGCCACCTGGGCCAGGGTGAGGCCCCGTTCGAGCCGGGCCCGCCGGATCCGCTGGCCCAACGTCTCGTCGGTCACCGGTAAAGGGTAGCTTTACAGCGGACTCCGCCGCCTGTATGGTCTCGGGCGCATGGCGGTGAGGCATGGGCGCCGGTTCAGGCGGAGGTCGGGACCCGGCTTCGGGTCCGGATCCCGCTCCCGGCCAAGCGGCCGGTCCTGGCCACGCAGAAGGGCGCGGGCCGCGGTCGACGGCCGCCGCCTGCTGGGACCGCTCGCCGTCGCGGGGCTGGTGCTGGCCGTATTCCTCGCGCTCGCTGTGCTGAGCCGGGGAAGCGCCAAGGGCGCCGCCGGCCCCGTGGCGGTGGGCTGCGACACCGCCGGGCAGGCGGCCGTCCACTACCACGCCCACCTGGACCTCTTCTACGAGGGCCGGCGCGTACCGGTTCCGGCGCACGTCGGGATGACCGCCAAATGCGTCTACTGGCTGCACACCGAACAGCCGACCGGCATCCTGCACATCGCGGCGCCGGCCTCGGCCCGCACCCGGCTCTTCACGATGGGGGACTTTTTCACGATCTGGGGAGAGCCGCTCTCGGCCGCGCAGGTCGCCGGTATGTACGCGGGTCCTGGCCGCCAGGTGAAGGTCTGGCAGGACGGGCGTCCCTACTCGGGGGTCCTTCCGGGCCTGGTCCTGCGGCCTCACACGCAGGTGGTCATCGAGGTGGGGCCGCCCTTCGTCTCCCCGCCTGCCTACGACTGGCGCTCCCCCACCGCCCGTCGGGAAAACGCAGGCTAGAGGTAGTCGGCCGGGTCGAGGCTGAGAGGCAGGGTGGTGAAGTCGTCGAAGCCCTCCTCAGTGATCATCCCGGTGTTCTCCACGCGCACGCCACCGAAACCGACCAGGTACAGCCCCGGCTCGACGGTAAGCACGTCGCCGGCCTGCAGCGGGTAATCGAGGTCGCGCAGCTGCGGCGGCTCGTGGACCTCGATCCCGACTCCGTGGCCTGTCGAGTGGTTCATGCGCGGGCCCTCCGCGTTGCCTTCGAAGCCCCTGGTCGTGGTTCCGTAGCCTCGTTCCACCAGCACCCGGCAGACTGCGTGGTGGACGTCCCGGCCATTGGCGCCTGGCCGGAGCAGGGCCCGGCCGGCCTCCAGGGCCAGGACGCAGGCCTCGTGCATCTTGCGAACCCGGTCGTCGATCTGGCCCACGACCACAGTCCTGGTGAGGTCTCCGTGGTAGTGGGAGCTGGCGCCCCGGGGGAAGATGTCGATGATCACGGGGGCGTGCGCCCGGATCGGCCCCTCGCCTCGGAAGTGGGGCAGCGCGCATTCCGGCGACCCCGCAACGATCACCTCCGCGGCGCCGTAGCCGATCTCCTGGAGAGCGCTCTGGGCCCTTGCCATCAGCCGTTCCGAGGTGAGCGGGTGGTCCTCCAGCCAGAGCAGGCCGTCGTGGCCGATGGTCGCCGCGGACAGATTGGCGATCACCTCCACGCAGGCGACCTGGGCGGCCTCCTGGGCCGAGCGGATGAAGGTGGCCTCCTCGGGCGACTTCCGGCGCCGCTCCTCCTCGAAGAGGCGATCGTCCAGCTCGACCTCAAGGCCCCGCCGCTGAAGGGCCACGTAGAAGCCGGCCGGCAGTCTGGGCGAGACCCGGACCCCGCCGCCGGCCCGATCGCCGAGCACCCGCACGGCGACGTCCGCCCAGGCGCCTACCCGGTCCTGCTGCTCGGTCCAGCCGGCCTCGCGCCGGTCGATGACGCAGCCGGAGCGGGCCTGGAGACGCGCCCGTTCCAGCTCCAGCGTTGGCACCACGAGCAGGTCGTCGCCCTCGGCGAAACGGACGTAGAGCGCCTCGCCCACCGACATGCGCGTCGCATAGAGGAAGTCGGCGTCGGCCTCTTCGGAGGCGAAGAGCAGGAGTGGTTTCACAGAGGCTGACTCTAGGACACCGGCTCCGTCCGCTGCCCGGACGGCTCCGTCAGCGCAGCCGGCGTTCGATGACCGTGGCGATCAGTGCCGCCAGGGAGGCCGGGGCTTCGGCCTCGAGCTCGGCCTCCACCTGCTCGGCCAGCCCAGCCGGCACCTGCGCACGCAGCGCTCGGATCTGCTGCTCGTAGACGCCGCCCAGACCACGCGGGCCCATCGGGCCATCGAGCCGCAACGACTCCTGGAGCTGGTAGCCGTCGTTGTAAGAAACGGCGTAGCCCAGCCGGCGAAGAGCTACCAGGTCGCGACGCAGCGTCCGCTCCGACACTCCGGTGCGGGCGGAGAGGGGGCCCGGGTGGAGGCCTGGCTCCCGGATGACCGCGGCGAGGATACGCAGCTGTCGAGCCAGCGTCCTGGCGCGTCGCACATTGGGATTATCCTGCCCGCCACCCTAAGGCGCGGGAGCCGGCCGAACCTAGTTTCCTAGCCGATGTCGTCCCAGGTGTTGCCGGTGTTCGACTCGAAGGGATCGGGCTCCGCCTCCTCCTGGCCGGGTGCCTTCTGATGGAAGCGGCTGGCGATCATCTGGTAGGCCATCGCCTTGGGGATACCCAGCTTGGTGAGCGACTTGATCTCGTCTGCCATCACCTTGTCTCGTGCGGCCTCGACGGCGGCCAGCACCTCCTCAACCGTTGCGCTGCGCTTGGATGTCGCCATGAGGCCTCCAAGCTTACCGGCCCCGGCCTGCAGCGGCGGCGAGATGGCGATTAGACTCTGAGATCGTGCCCCGTTATGGGCCGGAGAAGATCCGGAACGTAGCAATCCTCGGCCATTCGCACGATGGCAAGACCACGCTGGCCGAGGCGCTGCTCTTTGCGGCCGGAGCGATCCAGCGCGTGGGCTCCACCGAGGCCGGCTCCGCGGCGCTGGACTTCGAGCCGGAGGAGCACCGGCGCAAGATCTCGATCAACCTCGCCGTCGCGCACCTCGAACACGATGGCTTCAAGGTCAACCTGCTCGACACCCCCGGCTTCCTGGACTTCGTCGGGCAGGTGCAGAGCGGGCTGGCGGCGGCCGACGGAGCCCTGGTGGTCAGCTCGCCGAGCCCGCAGCTCGCGGTGGGCACCGAGGTGGCCTGGCAGCAGCTCAACCGCGACCAGAAGCCGCGGCTCGTGGTCGTGAACAAGATGGACAAGGAGAACGCCGACTACTACGGCGCTCTCGACGCCATGCGCGCCCAGCTCAACCCGAGGCCCGTCGCCCTGCACCTGCCGATCGGTGCCGAGGCCGGCTTCCGCGGCGTCGTCGACCTGATGCGGATGACGGCCTTTGTGACCTCGCCGGACGGCAAGGGGGGCGAGGCTCCTATCCCCGAGGACATGGCCTCCCTGGTTGCAGAGAGACGCGAGCAGGTCGTCGAGGCGGCCGCCGAGGGCGACGACAACCTGCTCGAGAAGTACCTCGAAGAGGGCACGCTCTCCGACCAGGAGGTCGAGCGGGGCCTCCGCGAGGGCATCAAGACGGGCAAGGTCTGTCCGGTGATCTGCTGCTCGGCGACCAAGCTGTTGGGCGTCCGGACGCTGCTCCGGGCCGTCTGCGACCTGCTGCCCAGCCCTCAGGCCGACCCCTCGGGCCAGCCCCGGGCGCTGGTCTTCAACACCTACTCGGACCCCTTCGGGCGGGTCAGCTACTTCAAGGTGCTGAGCGGCTGCCTGAAGTCGGACCAGACCGTCCCCAACGCCAACCGAGGCTCCAACGAGCGCCTGGGCCAGCTCTTCTTCGTGCAGGGCAAAGAGCACGTCAACACCCAGGAGGTGTGCGCCGGAGACATCGGCGCCGCGATCAAGCTGCAGTCCACGCTGACCAACGACCTGCTCGGCTCCAGGGACGGCTCGACACCGCAGGTGCAGGTGCCACAACCCTCCTACCACCTGGCGATCTTCCCGAGAGCCCGGGGCGACGAGGAGAAGATCTCCACCGGGCTGGCCAGGCTGGCTGAGGAGGATCCCACCCTCCAGGTGGTGCGCAACGAGGAGACCCGGCAGCTCATCGTCGGCGGGTTGGGCGACGTCCACCTGGACGTGATCCTGGAGAAGCTGAAGCGAAAGTACGGCGCCGAGGCCAACACCGAGACGCCGCGCATGGCTTACCGGGAGACGGTGGGAGGCACGGCCAAGGCGGAGGGACGGCACGTCAAGCAGTCGGGCGGCCACGGCCAGTACGGCGTCTGCGTCATCGAGGTCTCGCCGACCGCGCGGGGCGAGGGCTTCATCTGGGAAGACAAGATCTTCGGTGGCTCCATCCCCCAGAACTACCGACCCTCGGTCCAGAAGGGAATCCTGGACACCATGGCCAAAGGCGTCATCGCCGGCTATCCGATGGTGGACATCCGGGTCAGGCTGCTGGACGGTAAGTACCACACTGTCGACTCCTCGGACATGGCCTTCCAGATCGCCGGCTCGCTCGCCATCCGGAAGGCCGCGGCCGAGGCCGGTCCCGTCCTGCTGGAGCCCATTCACGAGGTCGAGGTCCGCGTCCCCGAGCGCTACCTGGGGGACATCATGTCCGACCTCAACGGAAAGAGAGGACGGATCGCCGGAACCGAGCCCGACTCCGGCTGGCAGGTGGTGCGAGCCACTGTTCCGGAAGCCGAGATGCAGCGTTTCGCCCTCGACCTGCGCTCCATCACCCAGGGCCGGGGCACCTTCACGACCCACTTCTCGCACTACGAGGAGGTGCCGGCGCACCTGGCCCGCTCGCTGATCGAGGCCTACCAGAAGGAGCATTCGGGCAAGGACTAGCGGCCTCAGCGGCCGGCCGCCGCTCCCGCGTTTAGTCCCGCAGGTCCGGATGGGTATAGTGGCCGGAAGGAATTCGGGCACATGATCGAGGGAACCGTGGTCGACCAGCGGCGAGCCGTCTACTGGCACCAGAGGCGCCAGGAACGGATGACGCCACGCAAGCTGCTCAGGGAGTCGGACGAGCTCATGTTCTGGATCGAGGAGTGCATGGTCCAGCGCCTGCGGGTGGTTCCCGGCTGGCTGATGCCCAGGCTGGTCACCCTGCTTGCCCGAGCCGATGCCCGCCTTCCGCGCGAGATGGGTTCGGAACGGCGCCCGGAGCAGGTGGTGGAGTTCCTCTATCGGGCGCAGGAGATGCTCATGGATCAGTCGGTCCGCTCCCGGGAGCCTGCGCCCATCATTCCTCTGTTCCGGTAGCGGCCCCAGAGCGCTTGGATTCCGGCCGGCTGCGGATCGATCTGCACTTACACTCGCGCTTCTCGCCGGACAGCTCGACCAGCCTGGAGAGGCTGGTTGCCAGGAGCCGTGAGCTGGGTCTGGACCGGATCGCCCTCACCGACCACCACACTGCGGCCGGGGCCCTCGAGCTGAAGCGGCGCGAGCCCGAGCTGACCATAGTGGGCGAGGAGGTCAAGTCTTCCGAAGGCGACATCATCGGGCTCTTCATTACCGCCACGGTGCCCTCGGGCGGCACTCCCGAGGAGGTCTGCCAGCAGATCCGCGCCATGGGCGGCCTCACCTACGCCTGCCACCCCTTCGACCGGCGGAGAGCCAGCTTCCAGCCCGAGCGCCTGGTGGAGCTCGCGCCCTGGTTCGACATAATCGAGACGCACAACGCCTGGGCCGACCCGGCGGCCAACCAGACGGCCGCCGAGTACTGCCGAGAGCTGAACAAGGTGGCGGCGACCGGGAGCGACGCCCACGGCCCGGGCGAGCTCGGCTCGAGCTGGATGGAGATCGAGCCGTACACGGATGTCGGGGACTTCCTGGAGAAGCTCCGGGGCGCCCGGCACGTGATCACAGAGCGCAGCGGCAGAGGGCCGCGCGGCTAGCAAGAGGCATGCCCGCCGACTCTCCTCTGCTGGTGGTCGGCTCCATCGCCCTCGACTCTCTGCAAGGCGGCCTCTTCACCGATGAGCTGGGCGGCTCGGCGCTCTATACCTCACTGGCGGCGGCGCCCGAGTGGCCGGTCCGGATGGTGGCCCCGGTCGGCCGCGACGCCGAGGAGAGGGTTCGCGCGCTGCTCGCGCCCCACCCCACCATCGAGCCGGACCTGGAGGTGCTGGACGCGCCCACCTACCGCTGGTTCGCAGACGCACGAGACGGGCGGAACGTCGACCTCGGAAGCCGGGACTCGATATACGACCTCTGGTCCCCGCGGCCGCCGGCGGACTGGCAGGGCTGGGCGTTTGTCGGCTCAATGCGTCCGGACCGGCAGCTGGAGGCGGCCCGGCGGCTGGCTGGCTGCGGCCTGCTGGCGGCGGACGCCATGCGCTCATACGTCGAGGCCGCCCCGGACGCCGCCAGGCAGGTGCTCGCGCTGGCCGACTGGTACTTCTGCAATGAGGAGGAGTTCGCCGCGCTCGGCGGCGGTGCTGACCCGGAGGAGTTCCGGCGCCGCTGGCGCCTTCGCGGGCTGGTGCTGAAGCACGGCCCCGGCGGCGTGACCGTCTTCGGCGAGCATGGCCGGCTGCACCGCCCGGCTTCTCTCGGGCCGGTGGTCGACACGACCGGAGCCGGCGACGCACTGGCCGGCGGCATGCTGGCGCGCTGGCACCGGCTGGGCGGCGCACCGGAGGCTCTCGGCGAAGCAGTCGAGCAGGGCGTCGTCCGCGCCACCCTGGCCATCTCCGACGTGGGGATTAGGGCCCTGGCCGGGCTACCCGCGGAGCGGTGAGCCGGGCACGGCGCTGAAGAGGAAGAGCGCTATCAGTCCCACCAGCAGCACCACCGTGGCACCCGAGACCACGTTGGCAAGGCGGCCGTTGACGTAGCGGCCCATGATCCGCCGATCGTTGACCAGCACGATCATGTAAATAAGGATCGCGGCCAGGATGAGGCCGTTGATCTCCTGGCTGAGCAGGATCATCTGGACCAGTGGCACGCCCGGGATCAGCACCGCCAGTGCGCCGATCGCGATCAGTCCCGTGAAGATCCCGAAGAAGACCGGCGCCTCCGCCAGCCGCTGGCCGACCCCGCGCTCCCAGCCGAACGCCTCCGTCACCGTGTACGCCGTGGACAGCGGGACCACGCCCGCCGAGAGCAGCGAGGCTCCGAAGAGACCGATGCCGAAGAGCACGAAGGCGGCCGGACCCACCGCCGGCTGCAGCGCCCGCGCGTAATCGGCCGCCTGCATGTTGGCCAGCCGGTCCGGGCTCAGGGTCCCGTGGATCGCCACAGCGGCCGCGACGATTATGAAAAAGGCGACCAGATCGGCGAAGATCGCGCCCGCAACGGCGTCGGCGCGGGAGTACGGAAGCTGCTCGTTGGGAATTCCCTTCTCGGCCACCGAGGACTGCAGGTAGAAGAGCATCCAGGGAGCGATGGTGGTGCCGATCAAGCCGATCGCGAGAAGAAAGTAGCCAAGGCTCGCCACCGGCTGGGGCAACACGGTGCTCTTGATCACGGCGCCCCAATCAGGGTGGCTGTTGATCCCCGAGACGATGTAGGCCAGGTAGACGACGCCGATCGAGAGCAGCACCTTCTCCACCACCGGATAGCTGCCGCGCACGATCAGCAGCCAGACCAGGGTGGCCACCACGGGTACGGTGACGTACTTCGGCACGCCGAAGAGCTGCAGCGCCGCCGCCACGCCGGCGAACTCGGCCATGGTGGTGACGGCGTTGGCGACCAGCAGCATGAGCATGGCGAAGACCGTGCCCCGGACTCCAAAGCGCTCCCTTATCAGGTCGGCCAGCCCCTTGCCGGTCACCACTCCCATGCGCGAGGCCATCTCGTTGACGACCGCCAGGCTGATCGTGATCACGACCAGGATCCAGAGCATGCGGAAGCCGAACTCGGCTCCGGCCTGGGAGTAGGTGGCGATGGCGCCGGCGTCGTTGCCGGCGTTGGTCGTGATCAGGCCGGGGCCGATCACGGCCAGCAGGATGAAGATCCGGCGGAAGCGCCGGAGCCGTCCTATAAGCCGATCCATGATTGGTCAGAAAACTCTTGGAAGCTTGCGCTTGACTGACTCGGGAAGCACCGCGTCGAGCGCGTCATCCACGGTCACCACGCCCTGCAGCCGGTACTCCTGATCCACCACCGGCACCGCCAGCAGGTTGTATTTCGAGAGCACGGCGGCGACCTCCTTCTGACCGTCCTCCACGCGAACCGTGACGACGTTCCGGATCATGATGTCGCGGATCGGTTTCTCGGGCGGCGCCACGATCAGGTCGCGAAGCGACAGCACACCCTGCAGGTGCTCTTCGGGATCCACTACGAAGACGTAATAGATTTGTTCTGCTTCCGGCTCCATGCGCCGAAGAGTCTCGATGGTCTCTTGCGCGGTCAGCGAGTCGGGCACCGCCACGTACTCGGTGGTCATGAGGCCGCCCGCGGTGTCCTCTTCGTAGGCCAGCAGCTCCTGAACGTCCTCGGCCTCCTCTTTCTCCATCAGCCCCAGGATCTGCTGCGCCCGGTCCTCCGGCAGCTCGGTCAAGATGTCGGCGACCTCGTCCGGCGGCATCTCCTCCAGGATGTCGCTGGCCCGCTCGGCGTCCATGTGCTCGATGACCGAGACCTGGTCCTCCAGTTCCATCTCCTCGAGGGTGTCGGCGGCCACCTCCTCGGTCAACGTATCGAAGACCGCGCGGCGCTCCTTGGCACCCAGCTCCTCCACGATGTCGGCGATGTCCGCCGGGTGCAGCTTGGCGATCCGGCTGCCTGAGATGCGCAGGCGCACGGCGTCATCGCCGGGCGGCGCGCCCCCCTCCGCGGTGCCCTGGGCGATGGGGTCGACCACGTCCCAGGAGACGAGGACCATCGGCAGGTCGCGGCCGAAGAGCCGAGCCAGGGACTTGCCGACACCCTCGATGCCCAGACGGCGAAGGATGCCGCGCAAGCCGATGTCCGCGCCGACCAGCAGCATCGAGCCGCCGCTCTCGGCCAGTTGAAGGTCGTTGACGCGCACGACACGACGGCCGTCGGTGTCCACCACCTGTTTGTCCAGAACGTCTCGCGCCAGCCAGACATCGCGAGGGTCGGCCTGGTAATGCTCGACCTCCTCGCGGCTGGTGCGCAGGGCGACCTCACGGGTTGCGGCCGCGAAACTTCGGACGCGCGACCAGGGGATTACCAGCTCTCCGCGCCGCGAGGTGACCAGCCCGGTTACGACCGGATAGGGCTCCTGGACGCGCACGGTGACGTCACGGACAGTGCCAGCTCGGCGCTGCCGCACGTCGATCACTTCCGCCCCCAGAATCTCGGTCAGGAACAGCATTTCCGCCTCCAGCGCCGGGGGGAGGTCGCCTAGGACGCACGTGCAGCCGGCTCCCCCACTCGTTCAGCTTTGGCACAACGCGGCGTAGAGCGGCTGCTCAGCCATCTCGGGTGGCGCCTTAAGCCGGCGACACCTGCTCTACCCGTTGGCGTCTCTCGACCTTTCCGGGCAATGGCCTGTGTCCGCGCTGGAGCCTGGCCTAACGAAGAAGCGCTATAAAGTTGTCTCGGGCGTCAGTCTACCAGCCCGCGGTATGGCCCCCGACAGACGGCCCGTCTGAATTGGGGTTGAATTGGGGGAGATTGGCCGATACAATACGGCGGGTTGGGCTGCGATGACGCACATTTCATAGCACTAGAACAGTGAGGTAATCGAAGTGGAAGGATACTGTCTGAAAGACAAGAAGAAGGTCGAGATGAAAGACCCCAAGCCCTACACCATGAAGAATGGTAAGCAGGCAACCAAGGGGGTTTGCCCCATCTGCGGCACCACGATCTTCAAGATCGGCAAATCCACCTGAACCTCTGACAGCGACAGCAGTACCGGGGTCGCGCTGATGGCGCGACCCTTTTCTATTCGCGCTCTGTAACGGTCTGCTCCAGAGCGCGGAGCAGCACCTCAGTCGCGGACACCGCCTGGTCCACACCGAGCGCTTTGAATATCTCTACGTTGGCGGGGTTGTTGACGCGCGCAATGGTCAGCGGCACATTGAATTCCTTCTTGGCCAGCTGAAGCGCGACCAGGTTGTCTTCATCGTCTCCGGTCACCGCCAGTACCGCGTCCGCGCGCTCGATTCCGGTGCTGCGCAGGAAGGCCATCTCGTCGCCGTCGCCGCGCATCACGATGCTTCCCAGCTGTCCCTCCAGCCAGTCGGCGCGGGACCCGTCCTTTTCCACCAAGGTGACCTCGTCACCCCGCTCCAGGAGGTCGCGCGAAAGGAAATATCCGACCTTCCCGCCGCCGATGACTATCGCGTACATGGGGGCCCGCCATCGGTCAATTCAGCGGTTGCAAGCGTGTGCTTACCGGTGACTATATGGCAGGTCATTTGACTCAGTCAGAGGCCTCGCGCAAGCGGTGCGGCAAGGGGTGCGTCACTGTCGACATGGAGCCTCCTGACACTATTTCCGGGCCATCAACATCTGCCGCACGCGGCGTGAACCCTCGATAGTCGGACAGAACACTTCGAGACCCAGCTTTCGGTACGCCTCCTCTCTGATCGGGTCGTAGATACGACAGACGACGCGCGGCACCTTGTAGATCTGCTTGGCGATCTGGGCCGCCATGATGTTGCGGTTGTCCCCCTCGGTCACCGCCACGAAGGAGTCTGCCTCCTCGATCCCGGCCCTCCGCAGGAGGTCAGCCTCCGTGCCGTCGCCGACCAAGAAATTGCCCTTGAAGTCCTGGCTCAGCGCCTCTCGGGACGCGGCACGGCTGAAAGAGCCCGGATCGCGGTCCACTATGGTGACCTCGTGTCCCTCCTCGTCGAGCTCACTCGCCAGCCGCGAGCCCACGCGGCCGCAGCCGACGATAAGCACCTTCACGATGCCCCATTCTAGGGTGGCGCCTCAACGGCTTGATACGATCGTCAGCAACGTGCGTTTCCCCTTCACGTTGATGGGCATCCTCTCCCTGTTGCTCGGCGTCTGGATCATGGTCTATTTCCTGATCCGAAAACCGGACGGGCCAGTGAGCGGCGGCATCGAGGTGGCGACCGCGTTCGTCATGATCGCCTTCGGCTCCTGGGTGGTATGGCGGCGGCTGAGTGGACGCGAGAGGGCCTAGAGGTGCGGCCGAAAAGCCCGGCCGGATCTTCGGCGCCCATGCACGCCATCTCCCGCGCGGCATTCCCCGCAAGCGGGGCCCCCAAAGCAAGCTCCTGCGCTCCTCGCTGCGCGTATGTCGAATACGCTCACTGCGGTGCTCGTCGCCTCCT
>Ga0209526_10001260_pt1 | contig 16890 bp, 15 predicted proteins | sample JacPinW_OM2H0_M1_FD_188566 | JGI IMG/M metagenome (GOLD analysis project Ga0209526, IMG submission 188566) | Forest soil microbial communities from Algoma, Ontario, Canada - Jack Pine, Ontario site 1_JW_OM2H0_M1 (SPAdes) (version 2) | ecosystem: Environmental > Terrestrial > Soil > Boreal... | reverse complement strand
TGGCTCCAGTCTTGATGCGGCAGAATACATCTTTTCGCGCCAAGTCCAGAACGTGTCCGGTTCAGCCGCCGCGCGAAACTCAGTCCGTCCACGGATTGCTCGTTGGAAGGTGTGAGAATGACCGTTAACCAAGCCGGGGATGACGAGGCGACGCTTTAATCGATCTGCCTTCGTTAGGTCAGATTGTTCACTAGAAAATCGCGAGATAACTCCTCGCTCATCACAAAAGAAAGCGCACTGCGAAACGATCTCGCCATTCCAATAAAGATAATCGGGCCACCAGCCTCGCTCAGCGGGCATGGACACGGCGGCCTCCCATGAAAACCTGTTCCGCCGGCTCGACTGCGAAATAGTAACCAAGCTCGCGGTAATCATTGAACTCGTGGATGACGAAATCCGCCACTTTCCCGCGCTCCAATGATCCAAACAAATGACCGCGTGACAGACTGTAAGCAGCGTTGACGGTGACCGCGGTGACTGCCTCCGCCACACTCAATTTCATTTGCGTGACGGCCAGTGAAACAATCATCGGAATCGAAGGGGTGGGAGAAGATCCCGGATTGAAATCCGAGGCGAGCACCACCGGAAGTCCTGCATCGATCATCTCTCGGGCTGGAGCATAATGATGGGAACCAAGCGCATACACTGAACCAGGAAGGAGCACCGGTTGAACATTTGCCTGCTTTAACGCTTGGATTCCGGCGCTATTGGTGCATTCGAGATGATCGGCAGTAGCAGCGCCGAGGGAAGCAGCCAGCGCCGCACCTCCGGAATCTTTCAACTGATCAACATGCAATCGCGCCGGCAGGCCAAGAGCCCGGGCTGCGCGAACGATCTGAGCTGTCTCGGCCAGGCTAAACACATGCGATTCACAAAACACATCCACGTACTCCGCCAGTTGGTCGCGATGGACGGCTGGCAACATCTCATTGATGATCAGATCGATATAACCGGAACGATTCGCGCGGAACTCTTCCGGAATCTCGTGCGCGCCCAGGAATGTCGGCACAACACGGATCATATCGTTGAGACGCCGCGCTACTTTAAGAATCTTTACCTCGTCGATCAGCGAAAGCCCGTAGCCCGATTTGATTTCAATGGTGGTCGTTCCGTTCCGGATCGCCCAGTGGAGTCGATTGCGCGCGCTCTCTTCCAATTCATCTTCCGAAGCTGCCCTGGTCTGGCGTACGGTAGACAGGATTCCACCACCACTGGCTGCGATCGATTGATACGACTCGCCGCCGGCGCGGCGCTCAAATTCCTCTACTCGATTCCCGGCAAAAACCGAATGCGTATGCGCATCCACGAAACCCGGCGTAACCAACCGGCCGGCTGCATCGATTTCGTCACCCAGCTCTCCGGCGGCGGCTTTGATCTCCTTCCACGGGCCGGTCAACGCAACTTTCCCGTCGCGGACCAACATCGCGGCACTATGCAGAATGCCTAATTCCCGCATGCCTGCGCCGCGTCGAACCGAAGGCGATCCAGCCAACGTTAGCAACTGCCCACAATTGGCTACTACGAACTGCTGCTGACTCTTGCTCATGCTAGTGCACCGTCTCGGACGCGATGAAAGTAGTCCAGCACTTCAGTGCTGGGTTAGCATTTTCGAACGCAGCGACATCGTCATTATATGCGAGACGGTACACTACGGCAGCTCTAATCCAGGAATTCGAATCTCATGTTCACGAGCGGTTTTCACAGCATCCTCGTATCCGGCATCGGCGTGACGCGCGACTCCAATTCCAGGATCATTGGTAAGGACACGTCGAAGCCTGCGTTCTGCCAGGTCTGAACCGTCAGCCACGCTCACCTGACCGGCATGTAACGAATATCCGATTCCAACTCCGCCTCCGTGATGAACCGAGACCCAGCTAGCCCCGCTCGCGGTATTCAACAAAGCGTTTAAGATCGGCCAATCCGCGATCGCATCCGATCCATCCTTCATTGCTTCCGTCTCGCGGAATGGCGATGCGACCGATCCCGTATCAAGGTGGTCGCGTCCAATAGCGATCGGCGCATCCAGTTCGCCGTTTCTCACTAGGTGATTAATCTGCACTCCCATTTCGGCGCGATCACCTTGCCCGAGCCAGCAAATCCTCGCCGGTAGTCCTTGAAATTGAATTCTCTTTTGCGCCAGTCGGAACCAGCGACTCAAGGTTTGATCTTTGGGAAACAGACGCAAAGCAAGATCATCTGTTTTTCGAATATCTTCAGGATTGCCGGACAGCGCAATCCATCGGAACGGACCTTTGCCCTGGCAAAACAGCGGCCGAATGTATTCCGGGACAAATCCCGGAATTTCAAAGGCATCCTGTATTCCGGCGTCAAACGCGCGTTTTCGGATATTGTTGCCATAGTCAAATGCCACGGCGCCGCGGCGCTTCAATCGCAGCATTGCTTCAACATGTCTGGCCATCGACTGGCTCGCCCGTTCGAGATATTCTGCCGGCCGTCGTTTCCGCAGGTCAGCAGCCTCCTCCAATGTCAACCCGAGAGGGATATAGCCAACTAACGGATCATGCGCACTTGTCTGGTCGGTAACGACATCGACCCGCAGATCGCTGGCTGCGATCTGCGGTACGAACTCAGCAGAATTCCCAACCAGTCCTACCGAAAGCGGGAAACGCGAACGCACCGCTTCCTCGCACCAGGTGAGCGCTTCCTCGAAACTGCGCGTCATCCGATCGCAATACCCAGTCTGTACTCGGCGAGCGATGCGATCGGGATCGACCTCGATACAGAGAGCCACCGCCCCATTTAAGGTAATGGCCAAAGGTTGGGCACCTCCCATACCCCCCAGACCGCTGGTGAGTACCAGTCGTCCACTCAGATCACCGGAGAAATGGCGATCGGCGACCGAAGCGAAGGTCTCGAAGGTTCCCTGAACGATGCCCTGCGATCCGATATAGATCCAACTGCCGGCCGTCATCTGCCCATACATCGTTAAACCAGCTTGCTCGAGTTTATCGAAAGTCGCCCAATCAGACCAGGCTCCCACCAGGTTCGAATTGGCGATTAGTACACGAGGCGCTTCCTGGTGAGTTTCGAAAACCGCCACCGGCTTTCCGGACTGCACCAGCAAAGTTTGGTCATTCTCCAAGCCTCGAAGTTCCCGCGTGATCAAATGAAACGCTTCCCACGAACGAGCCGCTTTCCCTCGACCTCCATAGACGATGAGTTCCTCCGGCTTTTCGGCCACTTCGGGATCTAAGTTATTCATGAGACAGCGCAACGCTGCTTCCTGCTGCCATCCGCGACAGGAAATTGTCTGACCTCGTGGAGATCGAATCATTGGCACATCAGTCTTCATCGTCGGCCCATTAACTGGCGAAGGTTCCGACACTCTGCTCTGCCGCGTGAACCAACACGCCGCTGCGAACGAGTCGCAGAGCACATTGAATGTCGTCGTGGAAAAGGCGATCCGATTCTGCGAACGAAATCGATTTGCGGAGTTCGGCATGCGCCGCTTCAACTCCTTTGCCAGCTTTGAGCGGATGAATGAAATCCAGCGCTTGGGCAGCACTCATCAATTCGATGGCCAGAACAGTTTCCGTGTTTTTCACTATCTCCAAGAGCTTGGTCGCACTAGTTGCGCCCATCGAAACGTGGTCCTCTTGACCAAGAGAGCTTGGAATGGAATCAACCGAAGCAGGATGGGCGAGAATTTTGTTTTCTGAAGTTAGCGCCGCAGCCGTGTACTGGGGCAACATGAATCCGGAATTCAAGCCGGTATCTTTCATGAGGAGACGAGGCAGCTTTAGTTCACCCAGCGTGTCTCCTCCGAGCATTAGGTAGAGCCGGCGCTCGGAGATCGACGCAATCTCTGCCACCGCGATAGCCAAGTAATCCAGAATCAGGGCTAAAGGTTCGCCATGAAAATTCCCCCCACTGAGAATGTCGCCCTCACGAAAAACGAGCGGATTATCCGTCGCGGAATTGATTTCGATTTCGACCACCCGCTGCCCGTGCGCGTAAGCGTCTCTGGCAGCTCCGTGCACCTGCGGTACGCACCGAATCGAATAAGGATCCTGCACCTTCGGGCAGTCGAGATGCGAAGGCAAGATTTCCGATCCAATTAGCAACTGCCTCATAATTTGAGCAGTCCTGATCTGGCCAGGATGCGGCCGCGCTTCATGGATTCGTACGTTAAACGGGGCAGCGCTTCCGCGAACCGACTCCAGCGTCATTGCGGCAGCAAGGTCCGCCGTTGCTAACAACAACTGGATCCGAATCAAGCAATGGACCGCGTACGCGCTCATGAATTGCGTTCCATTAATCAGAGCCAGTCCCTCCTTCGCTTTCAGTCGCAAAGGTTCAAGTCCTAGTCTTTGCAGCGCGACTTTTGCCGGAACGCGGGAACCTTTGAAATCTACCTCACCAAAGCCGAGCGCTGGCAATGTCAGATGGGCCAGCGGAGCAAGATCGCCAGAAGCTCCCAACGAACCCTGGGTGAAAATGATCGGTATAAACCCTTCATTAAAGAACCGGATCAGGTAATCGATGAGTTCAACGCGGGTGCCAGAATACCCGAGAGCGAGTCCCTGTGCTTTTAGCAGCAACATGAGGCGTACGATCTCTGACGGCACTTCGTCACCGACCCCCACGGCGTGGCTCAGAATCAAATTCTCTTGCAACTGCTCCAGATCGGACCGCGGGATGCGTTGATGCGCTAAAACACCGAAACCGGTATTAATTCCATAAAGGGCTCCAGCTCCTTCCGCCAACTGCTCGACGATTTTCCGCGAATCGACGATTCGATCGTGAGCCGCACTTGATAAACGTATCGATCGATTGCTGGCGAGGATCTGCTGCAAGTGATCAACCGTGAGATCTGAATCGCCAACGGACCAGTATGTCTCCGGAACATTGGTTGCGCGGGCAGAGGCCGATCCTTTCATAAAATCAAAGATGAATATTCAGCGCCTGCTGGCAAAACGCTTTTGCGATCACTTGTGAGACTAAATTTAACGAAAGGGCCAAACCAAGATAGCAGCTCGCGAACAAGAATGCACGGTTTGGTGATGATTCCCCGAAACCTTGCTTTGAATGGGACTCATAAGCCACGTGAGACCTATAGGTCTTATTCGGCCGTCAAATCAACTCCCACAGACCATGCCGTTGCCAATCAATGGCTTGGGCTGGGAGATGGAGACGGCGTCTGGTTTCGGGTGGAGTCCTGAATTCGGTTAAACGCGGCAGTGACGTCCGGATCGGAGACGAATTTCGGAAAGGTCGCTTTTAACTCATCAACTCCGGCTTGCAGCTGCTTCAGAAAAACATGGAAGCGGTGGATGGCACTCATACAATCGTCCAGACCAGAACCGCTGCTGTTCGATTTCTTCTGAGAGTCGGCGACGATGGAAGTGAATTTCTGGCGGTAGGCACCTAAGGTGTCTGCGACTTGGTTTAGGGCGCCAGCGAGATCTTTAGCGCTGGTGGATTGGCTCGCTTTGTCGATCTGGACCGCCACCTTTGGAAACCCATCATCAAAAAGTTTGTTGAGGTCATCGCAGGAATTTGCCCAAACGCCGGCCGCAGACACTAACAGTGCACTGGTTGCAACAATGACCTTCATCTTAATAAATCGGGGATTTGTCGGAGGAAGAGCTATCAGGAGGCTGTTACTCGGTCAAAACGAAACCGCGGAAAGATTCTGAAACGGAAGACAGGAGTCAGGAGCTGGCCCGGCGAAAACGTTGCTTCTGGATTCTTCGATCGGCAATATCGCGCCCGATGGTTAAGAGCGAACGGCTCCCGGAAATCGACGCATTACGCGGTTTAGCGATCGTGCTCATGGCCCTCGATCACACTCGAGATTATTTTGGAGATCACTCCATCGATGCTCTCGATTTGGCGCACACCAATTTCGCACTTTTCTTAGCGCGTTGGCTTACTCATTTCTGCGCACCAACGTTCGTCTGCCTCGCTGGCATGAGTATCGCATTGGCCGCTCATGGCCGGCCGATCGATAGATCGTTCCTGGTGGGTCTCGCCACCCGCGGTCTCTGGATGGCTGTGCTAGAGCAAACGATTCTTCGCTGCTTCGGTTGGTATTTTAATTTCGACTACCATTATATGAATGCCGGAATCTTGTGGGGCACCGGCTGGGCCATGGTGTTTCTCGCGCTGGTGCTCGCAATCAGGATGCCTTCGATCGCGATTTTCCTGCTTGGGCTGGCGCTCATGATTGGACACCCGATACTCGCAAGCCTTCTCGGAAATGGCTGGTGGTGGACGATGCTACTCCATTCCGATGATCTGAAGTCTGCCAACTGGCATTTCTACGTCTCTTACCCGGTCTTGCCTTGGTTCGGGGTGATGGCATTTGGCTACGGGATTGCGAAATTGGTTTCTCTTGCGCAAAAACGGATCATTGAACTCCGACCAACGTTCGGGCTAATCGGAATCGTTCTGTTGATTGCGTTTCTTTTTCTTCGCGCCTCGAATTGGGGCGATCCGAACCGGTGGGCGCCTCAGTCGCCAACGCTGTTCACCCCTCTTTCGTTCGTCAACCTGGAGAAGTATCCACCGTCGATTGATTTCTTACTGATGACGCTCGGTATCATGTTCGGCTGCTTGGCGGTCGTAGATTTCTCTCCGAGTTTCATAACGCGCTTTTTGGTGAACTTAGGGCAAGTACCTCTCTTCTTTTATCTGATGCACATCGTCCTCATTCATTTGTTGGCCGTTCTCCTTGCTTTTATCCGTTTTGGACACGCAGAATGGCTCTACCGAGGACCCGGTATATTCTGGTCTGAAACGCTCCCTGGGCATCCTCAGAACTACGGCTTATCCTTGGCCTGGGTTGGTTTACTTTGGGTACTCGTAATTGCAGTGCTTTATCCGGCTTGCCTGGCCTACGGCCGGTACAAACGCTCACATGAATTCCCCTGGCTTCGGTATCTCTAGATGAGAATAGCAAATAGCAGATAGCAGATAGCAGACAAGGAAGAAACGAGTCGGACATCACCCAAACTCCAACGATTATTGCCTCGCTCTGGCACCCAATTGTTACCCGGTCAGCCAGGCAGCTTGAACTCTGCAACTAGCGGATAGTGGTCAGACAGCTCCCGCGTGGCTTTCTGCCGGACTTCGTAGCGCACAACTTGCACGTTGGATGCGGGAAACAAGTAATCGAGCGTTCGTACTGACGCCCTTCCCTGCCCGGGGTTTTTCTGTGAAAACGTAAAATATTCTCGCATATTTGTTCCAATCGCGTCGCTTACCGTCGGGATACCGCGATAGCGCTCAAACATTGGGATCATCGCTGATGGATCGGTGTGGTTCCCTCGTTCTTCGGGTGCTAGCCGAACGCGCTGACCGGGGGGCAATAAGTTAAAGTCCCCGCCGATAATCCAAGGTAAATTTTCGCGATCTAACGAATCCAATTCCGCCAACACTTTGCCAACTTGTCGCTCCATGATGTTCGTTCCGCGACCAAATGCTTCCAGGTGTGTATTTAGAATCACAAAGCGGCCGCCGCCCGCAAACGGTACTTCGACTTTAAGGATCGCCCGCTTCAAGTAAAAGTCTTGTTCGATCGGATTGCCACTGCGCAGCGGCAATTGATAGCGGTGTGCTTGACCAAGTCGATAACGTGAAAAAACGACGAGCTGCGTACCGGCCGGTCCCATGACTCTGGGGTGAGGAACGAATTTCGAGCGCCAATAATCCGCGGCCGTGCAACTGCGCAGCTCGACCGGAAGCGCCTCTTGCAGCAGTCGGGTTTCATCCAGATAACCGGTACGGCGCGCAAGGTGGTCGACCTCCTGCAGAAGCACGAAGTCCGGATCTTCCGCGCTCAAGAACTCGGCGATTCTCTCAAGGGTAGCTCGGACGTCACGGGGAGCTACGATCGTATCGGGGCCACCGTCATGGAAGAAGTGGTAACCTACACCCGCACAGAACTGCACATTGTAGGTAATGACTTTGATGGTTTGGCCGGCCGATAGCTGGGGTGGTGTGCCGACATTGAAAACAGGCATTGGTTCCACCGATTTTGGATGATAGTTCAAATACCGGCACAGAAGGTAACCACCGGCCAGCAGCGCCCCCAAACCAATAGCCAATTGCGGCAGCATCCATTCCATTCGTTATCCTTAAGCTGCCAAACTTGGCGTCAAGGGCACTGATTCGCGGATCTGATGTCATTCGGCCTGAAAGGCCACAGATTGTCACTTGCTCGTCTCGCTGAGCTTCGCTTGAATGCGGTCTGTGCGATTCACCTTCAGATCGTCCACAAAATGGATCCGAGTTCATTCAATCCTGTTGCTGGTTAGCAGTGTCTCGCTTCTCGGGTGCGCTCACACAAAGAAGAGTACGGATGAGGCTCCGGTCAAAAAAGAGTCGAACAATGTGCGCTTTGGTCCGGCGAAGTACGACCGATATACCGGCGGGTTTGAGGATCCGTGGCCGTTTGGCCCAGGGCCGTAGAGGAGATTGCGGATTTAACACTCCGCGATTCGCAATCCACATTCCGCAATCGATGTTCTCTTTGCTATCTGCTATTTGCTATTTATCCTTCTGCTCTCAACCCACATCAATGTTCCAGCTATTTCTTTCCTCTTCTGCTCCGTCCGAAATCGTATCTCGCCTCCACGAGTTCGTTGATCCGGAGGAAATTGATCCGTACAAACCTTCTCTTTATCGGGGCGAACGGCCGATAGTCGGCCGAGTAGAAGGCCACGACTTTCATTTCCAAAAACGCCTGAAAGGCCCCTGGTACTGGACTGTTCTAACCCCGGCTTTTTGGTTTAAACCAGCGATGCACGGTACGGTCTCCCCAAAAAAGAACGGCAGCGAGGTGCTGGTTGAAGGGGGCGCTCCACTGGCGATCAAAATCAGTTGGGCGATTCTGTTTTTGGCGATAGCTACATTCTTGGGGGTCTTCGCGGCCTTGAGTTACCCGGTAAATATCAATTTTGACCCCGCGCACGTAGGTTTCGACATGCAGCTCGCTCTTTTGCTGATGAACATTGTGCTCGGGATTCTGCTCCTGATGCCGTTGATTGGTTGGTTGGCGACCCGCAACGAATTGGATTTTCTAAAATCGGAACTCCAATCCCGTCTCAAACTGAAGCCGACAACAAAGATTGAGAGCTAGTCTCTGGCGAGGCCGCGCCTCAGACCGATGAGGTGCAATTCAGGCGCTGCAAGAAAATGAGAACGAAGTTCCTCGGCCTCGCTTAGAGAATCCTTGAGAGCAGAAATTTCCGATTCCCGTGACAGGCAAGCCCTAAACCTTGACTCATTTGCAACGTCCTTTTTTCAAGGATCCTAGCCACGCTAGACATGATTGGAAATGCCAACGAAGCTGGCGCAGTGAAACGCTGGCAGGGCGAACTTGATCTGCGGTTCACCAAGGCGGAGAATCGAACGACCCTTTACCGCCGCCGGCATCTTGGGCCTCTTCGCGTTCAAAAACCACTCTACCCAGAAGGCCCGGAAATATGTCACGTAGTCGTGATCCATCCCCCTGGCGGTCTCGCTGACCGAGACGATCTTTCCATCCATCTTACGCTGGAGCAAGGCGCCCATTCGGTCGTTACAACACCGGGTGCGACCAAGTGGTACAAAGCCAAAGAGGGATCGACGCTTCGGGTTACGATCGTTCTGCAGCGCGGAGCAGTTCTCGAATGGCTTCCGAACGAGAATATCTATTTCGCTGGCGCGTCCGCTCGAACGACTCTTCGAATCGAACTGGCAGCGGAGGCCATCGCTTGCGGCTGGGACATCAATATGCTTGGCCGGATTGCGTCAGGGGAGTCTTGGGAGACCGGGGTGCTGCGTGCCGCTACCGAATTTACTCGGGATGACGGCTCACTGATTTGGAGCGAGCGAACGCTCTTACAGGCCGGCTCCGAATTGGTACGCGCACCGCAAGGTCTGGGTCGTTACCCAATTTTTGGAACGCTGTGGTGCGTGGGCGGCAAAAGCCAGCCCGATGTCATTGCGACATTGGCTGCCGAACTGCCATTTACTTCCGAGCTCCGCGCCGGGATCAGCCTTTTGCCGGATGGCGTTCTTTTGGTTCGAGCGGTCGGACGGCAAATCGAACCGGTCAGATCATTGATGATTGACTGCTGGTCCCGGATTCGACCTATGGTGGTGGGTCGCAACGCTCAAGCGCTGAGGCTTTGGTCCACGTAACCATCTTGGCCAGATAATTGCTGTTACCGCGAATCGATGAATCTGACGCCCCGCGAAAAAGATAAGCTTCTGGTCTTCACCGCTGCGCTCCTCGCCGAACGCCGTCTCGGGCGCGGTCTGAAATTGAACCATCCCGAAGCAATTGCTTATATTTCAGCGGCATTGCTCGAAGCTGCGCGAGACGGTAAAACCGTGGCAGAGCTCATGGAGTTTGGGACCACTCTCCTACGCCGGGATCAAGTAATGGAGGGCATCCCGGAAATGATTCCGGAGATTCAAATCGAAGCAACTTTTCCGGACGGCACCAAACTAGTGACAGTCCATAATCCAATTGTCTGAATACCTATGATCCCAGGCGAAATAATCCTTGAACCGGGCGAGATTGAGATCAATGTCGGACGTCCCAAGCGAACCATTACGGTTGCGAACACTGGCGACCGCCCAATCCAGGTCGGATCGCATTTCCACTTTTTTGAAGTCAATCGGGCGCTTCACTTTGAACGTTCGCTGGCCCGTGGCTGCCGGCTCAACATCGCGGCGGGAACCGCGATCCGCTTTGAGCCCGGTCAGGAGCGGACTGTGGAGTTGGTAGAACTGGCTGGAGACAGGATTGTCTACGGCTTCAATGGCCTGATCATGGGTAAGCTCTAGCGTGAAAATTTCCCGGCAAACTTATGCAGAGATGTTCGGTCCCACGATTGGAGACCGGGTTAGACTGGCTGATACCGATCTTTTCATTGAGATCGAGAAGGACCTGACCGTCTACGGGGAAGAAGTAAAATTTGGTGGTGGCAAGGTGATTCGCGATGGAATGGGACAATCACAGCGCGAGACGAAGGATGCGGTCGATACCGTCATCACCAACGCAATCATTGTCGATCACTCTGGAATCATTAAAGCCGACATCGGCATCAAGGCAGGACGGATCGCTGGGATTGGCAAGGCGGGCAACCCGGACATCCAACCTGGCGTCAGCATCGTGATCGGGCCTGGAACCGAAGCGATTGCCGGGGAGAACATGATTGCCACAGCGGGAGGCATCGATTCGCACATCCATTTTATTTGTCCGCAACAGATCGATGAAGCGATTTCGGCCGGTATCACCACAATGATCGGCGGGGGAACTGGGCCGGCTACCGGCACCTTCGCAACGACTTGCACTCCGGGCCCCTGGCACATCGAGCGAATGCTTCAGGCGGCGGAGGGTTATCCCATTAATCTCGGCTTTTTGGGTAAAGGTAATGCCAGCCGCCCGGAACCACTCCGCGAACAAATTCAGGCGGGCGCACTTGGTCTCAAGCTTCATGAAGACTGGGGGACTACCCCGACCACGATCGATTGTTGTCTCACGGTGGCCGAAGAAACCGACACCCAGGTCGCGCTCCATACCGACACCTTGAACGAATCCGGTTTCGTCGAAGATTCCATCGCGGCATTTAAGAATCGCGCGATCCACGCTTACCATACCGAAGGGGCCGGTGGCGGGCACGCCCCGGACATCATCAAAGTATGTGGAGAGCCAAATGTTCTGCCCTCCTCTACTAATCCGACCCGACCCTACACGGTGAACACACTGGATGAGCACCTCGACATGCTTATGGTTTGTCATCACCTCGATCCGGCGATCGCCGAGGACATCGCTTTTGCCGAATCTCGAATTCGATGCGAAACCATCGCCGCGGAAGATATCCTTCACGATCTGGGAGCGATCTCGATGATGGCGAGCGACTCGCAAGCGATGGGCCGGATTGGCGAAGTGATCCTGCGCACTTGGCAAACCGCCCATAAAATGAAATCCCAACGCGGATCCTTGAGCGGCGATTCGGCCCGAAATGATAACAGCAGAGTCAAACGCTACATTGCGAAATATACCATCAACCCTGCGATCACTCACGGTATCAGCCATGAAGTTGGATCGGTGGAAGCAGGCAAATGGGCTGACCTGGTTCTTTGGCAGCCGGCCTTTTTTGGGGTGAAACCAGCACTCATCCTGAAAGGTGGAATGATCTCCCATGCGTTGATGGGAGATCCGAACGCATCTATTCCGACTCCACAACCGGTGCACTATCGGGAGATGTTTGCGGCGCGTGGCAAGGCCCTGGCGAGGAGTTGCCTGAGTTTCGTCTCCGGGTCTGCCTATGAAGCGAATATTGCGGCCCGGTATGGACTGGAGAAGACCTTGGTGCCGGTACGCGGTATCCGGAAGCTCAGGAAGACGGACATGATCCATAATTCCTGGCAACCCAAAATCACGGTAGATCCCGAGACCTACGAGGTATTTGCGGACGGTGAACTTTTGGTCTGTGAGCCCGCAGCGGTTTTGCCTATGGCTCAACGCTATTTTCTCTTTTGAGGGAGTCTGTCATGCGCCGCTTTGAGAAGGTTTTGGCCAGATCGGACGAGGCCTCATTGCCAAAATTGACCTTGCCTTACGATCTGCGGCGGAAAACCCGGCAGCTCGTGCGGCTGGATGATGGTGAAGAGATTGGGTTGCTATTAGCTCCCGGAACGATCCTGAAAGATGGCGACATTCTCGAATCAGCTGAAGGGGATCGAGTCCGCATCGCCGCAGCGGCCGAACCGATTCTATTCGTAACGGCATCAGAGGGCGAAAAGCTGGCTCGGGCCGCATACCATCTCGGCAATCGTCATATTCCGGTCGAAATAGGAACTGGTTTTCTGCGTCTCGAAGCCGACCTGGTTTTGAAGGATATGTTAAAGCGGCTCGAAGTCAGCGTGGAGGAAAGGAAAGAAGCCTTCAATCCCGAGAGCGGCGCTTATGGAGGCGGACATCGCCACGGACACGAAGAATCATTTTCTGATGATTACCGGCTGGCCCAGGAGGTTTTCCACGAGCACGAAGGAAACCGGGAAGCGGGAGGGATCGCGTCTTCGCGATCCGTGGGGCACGAAGACCCGGCCCCGCCGGAGCATGAACATTGAGCATGATATAACGGACAACTATGTCGGACCGGCTATGTGCCCTCCGCGTTAGCGACCCGTATGGATACCAGCATCGATTTGCAACAACTGATCAACGCGCTTTATCTCAGCTCTCCCGCTTTGCCAATCGGCGCTTACAGCTATTCCCAGGGGTTTGAAGCAGCGGTCGATGCGAACGTCGTGCACGGTGAGACCGAAGTCGGTGAATGGATTCTCGCTGGGTTGCGGGAGATCGTTGGTCCAGGCGAGGCCGCCACGGTTGCCTGGCAGTATCGTTTTTGGACCGGCCAGAAATTCGCAGAGATGCAGCAACTAAACGCCTGGTTTTTGACCAGCCGCGAAACTGCAGAACTCCGTCAGGAGACCGAGCAGATGGGTTGGTCGCTCGCTCGTATCGCGCTTTCCCTAAATTGGGCGGACGAACTAAGCCGCCAGCAATTGAGCAGCCTGGTCGCCGTCGCGTTTCCCACGGCATTCGCTTTTGCCGCGGTGGCCAACGGCCTATCAATCGGGACCACTCTGGCTGCAACCTGTTTTAGTTGGGTTGAAAACCAGGTAAGTGCGGCACTAAGAGGTGTTCCCCTTGGCCAGGAAAGTGGGCAACGTCTGCTTCACCAAATTCGGCCGGAAATCCCCAAGGTGGTGGAGAAAGCGATTGGTGTCGGCCGAGACGAGATTGTGACATTCGCTCCGATGCTGGGGATTTTCTCGAGCCGTCACGAGATCCAAGCCTTCCGCATGTTTCGTTCATAGACTTTCAGAACCACGAATGGACACGAATAGTTACTTTTCTCTTGGGCGCGATCCCCGGCATTCTTTGCGCACGAAAAAGGTTCCTCCATTGCGGATCGGTGTCGGCGGTCCGGTCGGGACTGGCAAGACCACTCTGGTAGAAATGCTCTGCAAGGCGATGCGGGATCGTTACGATATTGTGGTCATCACGAACGACATTTATACAAAGGAGGACCAACGCCTTCTCACCATCGCTGGTGCTCTCTCGGCCGACCGAATTCTCGGTGTGGAAACTGGCGGGTGCCCGCACACGGCCATTCGAGAAGATGCGTCAATCAACCTCGAAGCAATCGACCGGATGCTGAAGCGCTTTCCGGATGCGGATATCGTTTTCATCGAATCCGGAGGCGATAATCTCGCGGCGACATTCAGTCCGGAGCTTTCCGATCTCACGATCTATGTGATCGATGTTGCTGGCGGCGAAAAAATCCCGCGAAAAGGAGGACCAGGAATCACTCGGTCCGACCTTCTCGTCATCAACAAGACGGACCTGGCTCCTCATGTTGGCGCTTCTCTCGAAGTAATGGCGGCAGACGCGCAGAAGATGCGAGGCGAACGCCCGTTTGTAATGACTGATCTCAAGGCTCAAAAAGGTCTGGCGGAGGTCGTCGGGTTCATCGAAAAGCGAGGATTGTTGGTCTCGTAACCTCCCCCGGAGCCCCAAACGTCTACCCACGCTGCTAGTCGCAAAAACCGATCCATTGTCAGAGCGCGCGTCCATGTCTAGCCTATAGCCGATATGACAAATTCGGCATTGTTCGCTCAGGCCAAACGCTTCATCCCTGGTGGAGTCAATTCCCCGGTGCGCGCTTTTCGTAACGTGGGTGGCGAGCCGTTCTTTGTCGCTCGGGCGAAGGGATCACATATTTGGGATGTCGAGGGACACGAATACATCGATTACGTGGGAACTTGGGGACCGGCAATTTTAGGCCATGCTCCAGACAAGGTAGTGCAAGCTGTACAAGCTGCCGCTGCGCAAGGTCTCAGCTTCGGGATTCCAAACCCGGCGGAGGTAGAAATGGCCGAACTGATCTGCCGCTGGGTGCCCTCGGTTGAGAAGGTCCGAATGGTGAATAGTGGGACGGAAGCGACGATGTCGTGCATCCGGCTTGCTCGCGGTTTTACCGGTCGCAAGTTGATCGTCAAATTCGCCGGATGTTATCACGGTCACGTCGATTCACTACTGGTGAAAGCCGGAAGCGGCGCGCTTACTCATGGCTATCCGGATAGTGCCGGAGTTCCAGAAGAGATCGCGGCGTTGACCTTGACGCTCTCTTTCAATGAACCGGATGAAGTTCGAACCTGCTTCGAGCAATTCGGCGAGCAAATCGCCGCGGTGATTCTGGAGCCGGTGCCGGCGAATGCCGGCTTGTACTTGCCTAAACCGGGCTTCTTAGAACTGCTTCGCGACAGCTGTTCCCAGTCCGGAGCGCTCTTGATTTTCGATGAGGTAATGACCGGATTCCGGCTTGCTCGCGGCGGATATCAAGAGCTTTGCGATGTCCGACCTGATTTGACCGCAATGGGAAAGGTGATCGGGGGAGGTTTACCAGTTGGCGCCTTCGGCGGAAGAGCTGACGTGATGGATCGCTTGTCGCCGGACGGTCCAGTGTATCAAGCAGGAACACTATCAGGAAACCCGCTCGCCTTGGCAGCCGGTCTGGCTCAATTGCGGCAACTTGAAGAAGATGATGGCTATCGTCGCTTGGAACGACTCGGCTCCTACTTTGAACGCGGTGTGCGTAAAATCCTCCAAGAAACCAATTTCACCTTCCATCGCATCGGGTCAATGTTTTGCCTCTATTTTAACGCAGGACCGGTTGAGAATCTTGCTGATGCTCAAAGATCCGATTTGGAAGCATTCAAATCGTTTTTCCATTTCTGTCATAGTCAAGGGATTCATTTCGCACCCTCTCAATTTGAGGCTGGTTTTCTTTGCTTGGCCCATACCGAGACGGATATCGATCGGACTTTGGAGGTCATGGCCGACGCTCTGGCAAAAACTCCGCCAGCGGTGGCACCTTGACGATACTTTTAAGCCGGACAATTAGGCACGAACGTTGCCCTCGCCCATCAAGACGTCATGGGGGTTGGCTCTTTGACCTTGGAGGCAGTTGCTACAATCGTGCGGATCTTTTTTCGGTAGCGGCGACTGTCCCGTTACACTCCTGGTTTGATCCTTGTCAAGCGCTGGAACGAAGCAACTCAATGAGCCTGACCGGAAAGAGCAGTCGCCACCGTGCTGCCCCGCAATATCACGAGCAAGATAAGGCCACTACCACAATCTGCAGATAATTCCCACATCAGCAGGAGCCACACCGTGGCGACTGCTCTTTCTGGTCAGGCTCGATTAATTGCTCCGTGCAATCTGCTAGGACTGTCAAACGCTCCAGCCTGGCCGGACAGTCGCCGCTACCGAAAAAGATCCGCACGATTGCCAGAGTACGAGAGGCAAAGCAGCCTCACCATTCTCCGAGAGACTCTTTGATTGCCTTTTTCGGGTATCTCTCTACCGTTCTAAAAAGGACTGGGATTATAGCTGGTGACAGGATGTCAACCGACGGTCAGATAGATCAAGGACTTGAGACTGAGTTGCTCCGACAAATCGGGGTAGGCGACCCTGATAGTTTCGAGGATCTCTACGGCCGTTTTTCTGGCGTTCTTTTTTCGGCGGCACTCCAAATCCTGAACGATCAAAGAGACGCGGAAGATGTCTTACAGGATGTCTTTATCCAAATCTGGGATAAAGCGAAACTCTACAGCCCTTCCCGCGGCAAACCGCTCACTTGGGCTATGACCCTAACCCGGAATAAGGCAATTGATCGGTTGCGATCTTCTCAGCGCCGATTTCGTCTCCAAGACCAGGTAGAAAGAGAATCGAAAGCGACTGCTCAAGCTCTTTCGCGAGATTCCGCGGACGAGGTGGAGGCTCTGGAGAAGAGCCGAATCGTCCGTTCCGCAGTACTTCAGCTCTCGAAGGAACAGCGTCAGGCAATCGAGCTC
>Ga0209526_10001259_pt1 | contig 16897 bp, 13 predicted proteins | sample JacPinW_OM2H0_M1_FD_188566 | JGI IMG/M metagenome (GOLD analysis project Ga0209526, IMG submission 188566) | Forest soil microbial communities from Algoma, Ontario, Canada - Jack Pine, Ontario site 1_JW_OM2H0_M1 (SPAdes) (version 2) | ecosystem: Environmental > Terrestrial > Soil > Boreal... | reverse complement strand
CGGCGTTGGACACAACCTGCCCCAGGAAGCCCCGCAAGCCTTTGCCGAGGCTGTCATCAACGTTGTTGAGAGTTGATCGCTGTCGCCGAGAGCACCTTCTCGAAACTTGCAGTCTTCGGGAAGGTCATCTCGCAGCTCTCACGGTAACCTCGGTCTCAGACTCTCAGGCCGTCCCACCATCGACTGTTCGTGGCGGCGCGCTGACGCCGCCATGCGTTGTTTCACGCATTCGCGCTTGCTAGCGAATCGGCCATCATGAGGAGAAAGTTAACGCCGTATTAACGGGTCAATTCTACGCTGTGCGGGCAAGGTACCTGACACCATGAGAAAGCTAATGGACGCCCAGCGAATTGCCGTTGATGCCGTGATTGCTCTCACAGACTGCGACCGCGAGCAGGTCACCGCCTTCATCCGCAGGCTTTATCTCGCCGGCGTGAAGGACCCCAAGCGCCTGACGTTCAAGGGGCTGCAGGCGATGGCGCGGGGCTAAGTCACCAAAGAGGTGTCATCAGCGGGCTTGACCCGGTGATCCACGTCTTACTTTCTTATCGCGCAAAAATACGTGGATGGCCGGGTCATAGGCGAGCGGAAGCGACGCCGTCCTTCGGACGGCTATACCCGGCCATGACGACGTTGGATTAGACGAACCCTCACGCCGCCGCCGCGATCGATTTCAGAAATCCGTCGATCTCGGACTGCAGGCTGGCGGTCGACACCGACAATTGCTTCGCCGACGACAATAGCTGGCTCGATGCTGCGCCGGTCTGGGTGGCGCCCTGGCTGACTTCGGCGATGGTGCCGGCGACCTCGGACGTGCCTGAAGCGGTGCGCTGGATATTGCCGGAGATTTCCTGGGTGGCGGCGCCCTGTTCCTCGATCGCCGCCGAGATCGCGCTGGTGATCTCGGAAATCTTGCCGATGGTCGACGAGATCATCTTGATCGAGCCGACCGCCTCTTGGGTTGCGGTCTGCATGCCCGCGATCTGGATGCCGATTTCGTCGGTCGCTTTCGCCGTCTGCGAAGCCAGCGCCTTGACCTCTTGCGCCACCACCGCAAAACCGCGGCCGGCGTCACCGGCGCGCGCCGCCTCGATGGTGGCGTTGAGCGCAAGAAGGTTGGTCTGTTCGGCAACTGACGTGATCAGCTTGATCACGTCGCCGATCCGGCTGGCGGCCTGCGACAGCGCGTTGATGCGCCCATCGGTTTCGTCGGCCTGCTTCACCGCGCTCAGCGCCACGCGGCTGGATTCCTGAACCTGCGATGAAATCTCGCGCACTGAGCTTGCAAGTTCCTCGGTCGCCGACGCCACTGCTTGGACGTTGTTGGAGGCGTTCTCCGAGGCATTGGCGACCACGCTCGCGAGCCGCGTGGTGTTATCGGCATTGTCGGTCAGCGTCCGCGCGGTTTTTTCCAAGTCGCCGGAGGCCGCCGATAACGAGGTGATGATGGCGCGGAAGCGCTCGCTGGCTTGCGCGATGGTATCTTTGCGGGCCTGGCGGTTGGAACCGAAATAGACCGCGACGAGGTTTTCAGAGTCCAGCATGTTGGCCTTGGCGATGGCATTGAGCATCATTACTTTCTTGTCGCGTGCGGCCTGCGCGGCCTGGCCGAAGCGCGGCACCTGAACTTCGGTCTCGACCGCCTTCATCAGCTCCTTGGCGATGAACATCGGACGGCAGCCGACATACCATTGCGGCGCGACGCCGTTGCGCTGGTTGAATTCGCAAAAGCCCGTGATCGAACTGATGTAGGCGAGACCGAAATCGCCGCCGCTGATCAGGTCCCAGTGCTGCAGCTGCATGCGGACCGCTTCCTGCATCGCGCCGTCCTTGAAGATGCCGCAGCTTGGTTCGTGCTGCCGAACCATGTCGTAGAACCGCTTCAGGATGCCCGGCAGCGATTTGGCGAAAAACGGCCGCATCTCGCGCAGCGTCGCCCGCATCGGCTCATCGATCTCAAGCATATCGAGGCGGATAGCGTTCCAGTCGGGGGTCATCGGCGGCTCCGGCGCGAGGGTGAGGGCTAACGGCCCATTTTTATGTGCTTATGGTTAACGGACTCCGAATTTCTCAGTAGTTCCATTGAGTGGACGCGCGAAATTTAACGCAAAAAGCCCCGGACGCGGGTCCGGGGCTCAGTGTTTGGTGCTTGGGCGGCGAAAGCCGGCTATCCCGCAGGCTTGCCGATCGTGACCTTGAGGGTGCCGATGCCGTCGACCCCGCATTCTATGCCGTCGCCGGGCGACAGCGCGGCGACGCCGGCCGGCGTCCCCGTCATGATGATATCGCCGGCGCCGATCTCGACCTGTTGCGAAAGCTGCCAGATGATCTCGGGCACGCTCCAGATCAATTCGGTGAGGTCGCCCTTCTGCCGCTCGGTGCCGTTGACCGAGAGCCAGATTTTTCCCTTGGCCGGATGGCCGATTTTCGAGGCCGGCTGCAGCGCGCTGCAGGGCGCGGAGTGGTCGAACGATTTGCCGACCTCCCACGGCCGCTCCTTCTTGCGCGCGGCGAGCTGCAGGTCGCGCCTGGTGAGGTCGATGCCGACGCCGTAGCCGTAGACGTGGTCGAGCGCCTTGTCGGCGGGAATGTTGAGGCCACCGCTCTTCATGGCGACGATCAATTCGACCTCGTGATGCAGATCTTTGGTCAGCGGCGGGTAGGGGATGGTGGCGCCGTCGCCCTCCAGCATGTCGGCATGCTTGGCAAAAAAGAACGGCGGCGCCCGCTCGTCATTGCCCATCTCGCGGATGTGCTCGATGTAATTACGCCCGACGCACCAGATGCGGCGCACCGGAAACGATTTGGTGTCGCCGGCAACCGGGATCGAAGCCTGCGGAGGGGCGGGAATGACGAAAGAGATGGCGTTCATGAAAAGGAGGCCTGAATGGGTTAAGGAGGGAGAACAGGTCGTATTTACGCGATTGCGCCTATCGGGGCTAGTGCCGGGGAACAGTATCGAGCGGTGAAATCCGGGAGGTGAAGCTTTGCCGAACGGTCGGACGGACGGCTGCGGCTGATCAGTGCTCCATCGGACATCGATCGCCTGCTTGCCGATCGAAGAAACGGGGATTCGGTGGTTGGCGGCATGCTGTCGATCGAAGGCTTGCAGGATCTCGAGGGCAACATCGCCAATCTGGATGTGCTCTACGCCGCCGGCTTCAGAATGGCTGGCCTTGCGCACTTCTTCGACAATGACGTCGCGGGCTCCATGCATGGGGTCGGAAAAGGCGGGCTGACAGCGCTCGGCCACCAGGTCGTGCGCCGGATGGAGGCTCTGGGAATGATCGTCGATCTGGCGCACGCCAGTCATGCGACAGTTGCCGACGTACTGGCAATGGCCACGCGCCCGGTCGTCTTCAGCCATGGCGGCGTCCAGGCGACATGCAAGGTCAATCGCAACCCGACCGACGAGGAAATCACCGGTGTTGCCAAGACCGGCGGCGTGATCGGCATTGGAAAGGGGCAATCTGCTCCACTGATCCGAAGGACGCGGCGCGAGCCATTGCCCATGTCCGCGATCTCGTGGGCATTGATCACGTCGGGCTTGGCTCGGACTTCGACGGTTCGACAACCACGGGCTTTGACGCGCGAGCCAGGTCGTCACTGTTACTCAAGCCCTCTTGAATACCGGCTGTTCGGAGACCGACATACGGAAGGTCATGGGCGACAACATCTTGCGTGTCGTGCGCGCTGGAATCGTCCCGCCCTAGGTCGAGTTCCGCGGTGAGCCGGCCAGGACTCGCGTCCAGCCACGTTGCCAAGACCAGTTTGGACGCTTCCACCCCGGATCGGCTTTTGCTAAATACGTGCGGACCACGCGAGTTTTGGGGGACCAGGGTCACAGGAACGGGATATGCTGAAACAGCTTCTCGCGCCACAGTTTGTCGGCATTTATATCCTCGCGGCGTGCACTATGTACGTCCATTTCCGCGGTCGTGAGCGCCTTCGGATCGGGCGTCAGCTCGGCGATCACTCGACGTTCCTTGCCCCTTACAACGTGCTGATGTACGCGGGCTCGGCGGTGCCGAACGAGCCGGTGATCTCGGTTGACCACTTTCCTGAATTGGCAAGACTTCAGGACAATTGGGAGACGATCCGTGACGAAGCGGTGCGGCTGTTCGACGAGGGTTTTATACGGGCAGCAGCAACCAACAATGACTGGGGTTTTTATTCGTTCTTCAAGAGCGGTTGGAAGCGCTTTTATCTCAAATGGTACGACGACTTTCTGCCGTCGGCACGCGCGCTGTGCCCGAAGACAGTTGAGCTACTGAACTCGATACCGAGCGTCCACGGCGCCATGTTTGCATTGCTGCCGCCCGGAGGAAAGCTTGGCGCCCACCGTGATCCATTCGCCGGCTCATTGCGTTATCACCTCGGATTGGTCACCCCCAATTCGGACAAATGCCGAATCCTGGTCGATGGCGTGCAATGCGTTTGGCGCGATGGGCAGGCTTTCATGTTCGACGAGACCTTCATTCACAGCGCCGAGAATGCGACCGATCAAACTCGAATCATCCTGTTCTGCGATGTTGAACGGCCGATGAAGTACGCCCCTTTGACTGCGATCAACCGTTACGTCAGCCATCACATCGTCAAGGCGTCTGCTACCCAGAATGTGGACGGCGAGCATGTCGGCGTGCTCAACAAGGTGTTCGGCTGGCTCTACGAGATCCATTTGGCCGGACGCCGCGTCAAACAGTGGAACCGCAGAGTCTATTACGCGCTCAAATATGCCCTGACCCTTGCCGTTCTTGGCCTCATAGTTGCATCCGCTCTCAGGTGATGATTATGCGGTTGCGCTGATGGGCGCCAGCGCCAGCGGCCCGGTCTCGCGATGTTGCAGACGGAAGAACGAGGCATAACGGCCGCCACGGCGCAACAGATCATCATGCCGTCCGCGCTCGACGATTTCGCCGCCCTCGACCACCAGGATGGCGTCGGCGTGCATGATGGTGTGCAGGCGATGGGCGATGACGATGGTGGTACGGTTCTGGCAGAGATGCTCGATCGCCTCCTGCACCTGCTTCTCAGACTCGGAATCAAGCGCCGCAGTCGCCTCATCGAGCAGGATGATCGGTGCGTTCTTGAGCAGCGCGCGGGCCACCGCGACGCGCTGGCGCTGGCCACCGGAGAGTTGTGTACCGTGCTCGCCGACTGGCGTGTCATAGCCGAGCGGGAAGCTCATGATGAATTCATGCGCGCAAGCCGCCTTCGCGGCCTCGATGATCTCGTCTTCCGTCGCGCCTTGCTTGCCGAAGGCGATGTTCTCGCGGATGGTGTCGCGGAACAGATAGACATCCTGGCCGACATAGGCGGTCTGCTGGCGCAGCGACCGGCGCGATACCGCGGAGATTGATTGGTCGTCGATCAGAATGTCGCCTCGGGTCACCTCGTAGAAGCGCAACAGCAGTGCCAGCACCGTCGACTTGCCGCCGCCGGAGGGACCGACCAATGCCGTGACCTTTCCGGGCTCGGCAACAAAACTCATGCCGTTGAGTACAGGCTCGTTGGCGCGATAGGCGAAGCTGACGTCGCGCAATTCGATCCGGGCATCGGATAGTTTCAGCGACGGTTTGTCGTCGTCGGATCGTTCGCTGGCGGGACTGTCGACGACTTCCAGCAGCATCCGCGCGCCGACCAGATTGCTGTTCAACTCGATGTTGAGCCGCGCCAGACGTTTGGCGGGCTCGGTCGCCAGCAGGAAGGCCGACAGGAAGGAAAAAAACTGCCCTGGTGTTGCGGCCAGCGCCACGACGCTATAGCCGCCGTAGAGCAGGCAGCCCGCGACCGCGAAACCGCCGAGCATCTCCATCAGCGGGTTGGAACGGTTAGAGACCCGCGCCATCTGGTTGGCGTTGCGCTCGACAGCTGCGATGCTGGCGTCGATGCGCTCGCGCATGGTCTGTTCGAGCGTGAACGCCTTGACGGTGCGGATGCCCTGCAGTGATTCCTGCATGGTCTCGAGAATGTCGGCGGTACCGGTGAACTGGGTGTAGGCCAGTCCCTTGATTCGCTTCACCAGCTTGCGCAGCACCAGCATCGCCGGCGGCGTCACTATCAGTCCCAGCATCGACATGAACGGATCCTGCATCACCATGACGACGGCGAGGCTGATCAGAAGCAGCAAATCCCGTCCAATCGCGTTGATCAGCGAATTGAGAACGTCGGTGATCGATTTCGCGCCCGCCGTCAGCCGGGCCAGAAATTCGGAGGAATGCCGCTCGGAAAAAAATCCGACGCTTTCGTTCATCAGCTTGGCAAACAGCGCCCGCTGATTGTTGGCGAGGATGGCGTTGCTGATCTTGGACAGGATCACGGTGCCCCCGTAAGTCGAGGCACCCTTAATCGCGAACAACACGGCAATCACCAGCGACCAGATCACGATGCCGCGGACGTTCTTGTTGACATAGGCCTGGTTGATCACCTGGCCGAGCACCCAGGCCGATCCGGCCGTTGCGCCGGCGGAGACGCCCATCAGCACGAGCGCAAGCAGATAGCGCCGCCAATAGGTCACCCCTTGTTCCATGACCAGGCGGCGAATCAGGATCACCGCCCCGTAGGGGTCGTCAGTAATTTTCTTCGGAAACGGGGCCATCCGCGCTCCATGGACGGCGGTGGGCGGCGAGCCGCCCGCGCGTCAGGTTGATGCGAATGCCTCCTTGCCCGCTAAATCGCGGTTTTTCAAGCCAAATCAGGGCTTGCGTCGAGCCGGATTTTAGGCCGATACCGCGTGCTGCAACTCGCCGTGGCGCTCCCGGAACAATTTCTCTTCCCACTTGAGCGCATGCGCGGCGATGGCCTCGAGATCGTCATATTGCGGCGTCCAGTTCAGCGTCCAACGGATGAGCGTCGTGTCCGCGATCATGGTCATGATGTCGCCGGGCCGCCGCGGGGCGTATTGAACCGCAAAATTACGCCCGGAGATCCGCCGCACCGCCTCGATGGTCTCCTTGACCGAATAGCCGTGGCCGTAGCCGCAATTCAGCGTCATGGAAGTGCCGCCGCCGCGCAAGTAAGACAGCGCCGCGCGATGGGCCTGGGCCAGATCGGTGACATGGACAAAATCGCGGATGCAGCTTCCGTCCGGCGTCGGGTAATCGGTTCCGAACACGTCGATCTTGGCGCGCTGTCCAGTCGCCGCCTCTACCGCGATTTTCATCAGATGCGTCGCGCCGACGGTTGCAAGTCCGATGCGCGCCTGGGGATCGGCGCCGGCGACGTTGAAGTAGCGCAGCACGACATAATTCATGCCGTGCGCGGCGGCCACATCATGCAACATGATTTCGGTCATCAGCTTTGACGAGCCGTAAGGCGACAGCGGCCGCGTCGGCGCATGCTCGGGAACCGGCACATGGTCCGGATTGCCGTACACTGCCGCCGTCGATGAAAAGACAAAACGGTTGACACCGCATTTCACCGCCGCATTGAGCAGGCTGCGCGTGGTCATGGTGTTGTTGCGGTAATAGGCGAGCGGATCGCGCATCGAATCCGGCACCACCACGGAGCCCGCAAAATGAATGATGGTTTCCACCTGGTGCGCTGATATCACGCCTTCAACCAGGTTTTCGTCGGCGGCATCGCCGATGAACAGCGCCACGCCTTCGGGCACGAATTGGGAAAAGCCGGTCGACAAATTGTCGATCACGACGACGCTTTCGCCGGCGTCCGTCAGCGCGCGAACCGTGTGACTTCCGATATAGCCGGCGCCGCCGGTGACAAGCACAGTCATGAGTTCACCCGTCTCCCCTCTATTTAGGCAGATGCTATCGCCGGCGCGGTGAAGAGTGGGTTTCGGCGTAGGTGAACTGGCCACTATGCTTAATGTTGCGTATAGGAACTCTCGCGAAACGGAGTTTTGCGTGAGCATCGAGAAGATTTCCGCCGACAATCTGCAGCTGATCGTGCCAAATCTGCACAGGCGCTATTCGGGCGTTACCGCGACCAACCGAATGGTGGCGCCGCGACTGGCAAAAATGTGCGCTGCCGCATGGCTCGGTCCCGATGCGCCCGACGGCATCGTGCGCATGGGTTTCGCCGATCTCCTTAAATTATGGCGCCGCCGCAATTCCGTGATCTGGCATGCGCGGCGCAACAACGAGATGATCGCGGGCGTCTTGCTGCGCATCCTCGGCTGGCCGCTAAAACTGGTGTTCACATCGGCGGCGCAGCGGCATCACAGCTGGATCACGCGCTGGCTGATCCGAAGGATGGATGCGATCATCGCCACCAGCGACATCTCGGCGTCGTTTCTTAAAGTGCAAGCAACGGTCATTCCGCACGGGGTCGATACCGATATCTATGCGCCGCCCGCCGACCGCGGTGCGGCGTTCGCGCAAACCGGATTGCCGGGCCGCTACGCCATCGGCTGTTTTGGACGCGTGCGCGCGCAAAAAGGCAGCGATGTCTTTGTCGAGGCGATGTGCAGGCTGTTGCCGCGCTATCCCGATTTCACCGCGGCCATCGTCGGCGCGATCACGCCCGAGCAGATGGTGTTTGCAAACGATCTGAAAAAGCGGATCGAGGCCGCGGGGCTTCAATCGCGCATCGTCATCACGGGCGAACTGACAATCGAGGAGGTGCAGCGCTGGTACCAGCGGCTGACGATCTACGCCTTCACCTCGCGCAACGAAGGGTTTGGTCTTACCCTGATCGAAGCGATGTCGGCAGGCGCCGCGCTGGTGGCTTCGCGCGCGGGCGCGGCCGAGCTCGTGGTCGAGGATGGCGTCACCGGGATGCTGGCGCCACCGGGCGATGTGGATGCGCTGGTGGCGGCGCTGGAGCCGCTGATGCGTGACCCGGCGTCGGCAACAGCGATGGGCGAGCGCGGCCGCGCGCGGGTGTTGGAAAAATTCAGTCTGGACGCGGAAGCAAAGCGGATAGCCGAAGTTTATCGCAGGCTAGTCTGAGCCATTATCGCGGCGACAAAGGCATCGAGGTCACCGCCTTCGAACAGAAAGCCGGGGAGCCCTGCAGCTTCCGCCGCCTCGATATCGGTCGAGCGGTCGCCAATGACAAAACTGCCCTGGCGCCGCACCGGCCAGTGCGCCATCAGATCGAGGATCATGCCGGGGCTCGGCTTGCGCCAATGGTGATCCTCGAGATAGCCGGCGACTGTGCCATTGGGATGGTGCGGGCAGTATCTGATATCGTCGATCAGCGCGCCTTGGTTAGCTAGTTCGGCGCGCATCCAGTCGTGCAGGGCGGTCAGTTCATCTTCGGTGAAGTAACCGCGCGCCACGCCGGACTGGTTGGTGAAGAAAAATACAAAATATCCGGCCTCGTTGAGGCGACGAATCGCTTTGGCCGCGTTCGGCATCCATCGAATCCGCTCCCGCGTGCCCATGTAGCCGTCGTCGTGATTGACGACCCCGTCACGATCGAGGAATGCGGCGGGTTTTGGCGCGGAGCGGGCGGAAACGAGGCCGCTCATTTTTTTGCAGCCTCGCGCATCAGGGTTTGCTCGATCTCGTCGCAAATAGCATGAGCAATGGCGAGATGAATTTGCTGGACCACCGGCGTGTCGTCACTCGGTGCGACCAGCAGATGGTCGCATAGCGCGCCGAGCGATTCGCCCTTGCTTCCGGTGAAGCCGATGGTGACGAGTCCGCGGTCGTGCGCGACGCGCAGCGCCGCCAGAATGTTCGGCGACCGCCCGGAGGTGGATAATGCCAGCAGCACGTCGCCGCGCTGGCCGAGACCTTCGACCTGCCGGGCAAACACCTGCTCAAAGCCGTAATCATTGGCGATCGCGGTCAACGCCGAAGTGTCGGTGGTCAGCGCGATCGCGGCATAGGCCGGTCGGTCCTGCTTGTAGCGGCCGACGATTTCGGCGGCGATGTGCTGGGCGTCCGCGGCGCTGCCACCATTGCCGATGATGAGGAGCTTATTGCCCGCGCGCAGCGCGGTGACGATGGCGTCAGCGATTTTGCGCGCAGTGGCAAGCAGCGCCGCATCCCGGGTTGCGCGCTCGAAAGCTGCGAGCGATTGTTTCAGATGGGCTCCGATAAGGTCTTTGGAATCCTGGCTCAAGACGCACCGTCAGGGTTGCGAATTCGAATCTGTGGTAATGATCGCGTCGCGGCCGCGCAAGCTCGCAAAATCCAGGCTCGCAAAATCAAAGCTCGCAAAATCAATGCGCAACGCGTGCCCCGGCCTCGGCCAGCACGCGCTCGGTGGTGGCAACGACGTCGGTAGCCGGAATGTCCCGCATGCAGCGATGGTCGTTCATGGTGCAGATGGGACGATGGCAGGGCTGGCACGGCACCACCGTCTTGGTCTGCACGGTCGCTGCCAGGCCATTCAGCGGCGCCCAGTGATAGGGGCTGGTGGGGCCGAAAATGCCCATGGTCGGCGTCCCCAGGGCGGCTGCGATATGCATCAAGCCGGAATCGTTCGAGATCGCGACATCGGCCGCCGCCATCGCCAGGATGCCATTGCGCAGATCGGCACCCGTCAAGTCGCGCACGCGTAGTCCGCCTGCGGCAACGATTTCAGTGGCCAGCGCCTTCTCGGCGGGGCCGCCGACCACCCAGACATCCAGGCCTTGTTGGGCCAGAAGGCGCGCGGCTTCCGGATAATAGGTCCAGCGCTTGGAGGACCCGACCGAGCCCGGTGCCAGGGCCACCGCGGTTCCCGTACCCAGTCCGCTCGCCTGCCGCCAGCGGACTGCCTCCTCGGCGGGAACACTTAACTGCGGCACCGGCCATTCCAGCGGCAAAGGCGCCCCGTCCGGTAGCGCCAGGGCGGCGTTCTTGTCGATGAAGCGGGGCAGGGCCTTTTCGCCCCAGCGCCATCGGTTGATCAGCCCGAACCTGAATTCGCCGACAAACCCGACCCGTTCCGGGATACCGGCAAGCGCAGGCGCTATGGCCGATTTCCAGGTGCGGGGCAGGACCAGCGCGGTGCCGTAGTCCCTCTCGCGCAGCTGGGCCGCCAGACCCCATTGCTTGGCCACCGCAAGGCGGCTGCGGGGCAGGTCCCAGACGATCGCAGAGCGCACGCCGGGCATGTAATCGACCAGCGGCGCGCACAGCGACGTGACCAGGAGATCGATGGGCCGGTTGGGCCAGCGCTGCTTCAGAACCCGCACCACACTGTGGCCGCGCACGAAGTCGCCGATCCACATATAGGGGACAACCAGAATCGGGCGGGTGTCGGCCGCGTCCTCTGTCGTTGTCAAATAATCTGAATCTCGGTTCATATTTTGGAGGTTTGGCGGTGCTTTTGCTTCGAGCCTGTCGGTAACTGCTCCTCGCTGCGGGGTAAAGTGACCTGATGGGTGGGTGACCCAAGTTGCCTGCCGCGCAGGACTGGGGCAAAGCTGAATTCCCACATCGAGGGCAGGGTTAGCGAATGTTGCTGGTGACCGGTGGCGCCGGTTTTATCGGATCGAATGTCGTGGCGGCGCTGAACGACGCCGGCCGCGCCGACGTGGCCGTTTGCGATGTGCTCGGCCATGACGGCAAATGGCGCAATCTCGCCAAGCGCCAGCTTGCGGACATCGTGCCGCCGACGGAGTTGCCCGATTGGCTCAAAGGCCGCCGCCTCGATGCCATCATCCATCTCGGCGCGATCTCGGAAACCACCGCGACCGACGGTGATCTCGTGATCGAAACCAACTTTCGTCTTTCGATGCGGCTGCTCGACTGGTGCACGGCCCATGCGACGCCGTTCATCTACGCCTCGTCGGCATCGACCTATGGCGACGGCGCACAAGGTTTTGGCGACGATCCGTCGGTGGCCGCGCTGAAGAAGTTGCGGCCGATGAATCTTTATGGCTGGAGTAAGCATCTGTTCGACCTGGCGGTGGCCGAGCGCGCGGCTAACGGCGAAAAACTGCCGCCGCAATGGGCCGGCCTGAAATTCTTCAACGTGTTCGGACCCAATGAATATCACAAGGGCACGATGATGAGCGTGCTGGCACGGCGCTTCGACGACATCAAGGCGGGACGCCCGGTGCAGTTGTTCAAGTCGCATCGCGAGGACATTGCTGACGGCGATCAGCGCCGCGATTTCATCTATGTCGACGATGTGGTGCGGGTGATGATGTGGCTGTTGGCGACATCCTCGGTCAGCGGCATCTTCAACGTCGGCACCGGCAAGGCCCGCAGTTTTAGGGATTTGATGCTCTCGGCCTATGCCGCGCTCGGCACCGCTGCGAATCTCGACTATGTCGAGATGCCCCACGCGATCCGCGGCAGCTACCAGTATTTTACGCAGAGCGAGGTCGATCGGCTGCAGCGCGCCGGTTACAATGGCGGCTTCACCGCGCTGGAAGATGCGGTCGATGCTTACGTCAAGGGTTTCCTCGACCGCGCCGATCGTTTTCGCTGACGCCTCACAACAAACGAGAACCGATGTTCGATTTTGACGCTCTTTCGCATGCGATGGCCCGCCAGACAGTGCTCTGCGTCGGCGACCTCATGCTCGATGAATTCGTCTATGGCGAGGTGTCGCGGATTTCGCCGGAGGCGCCGGCGCCGGTCATTGCCGCCCAGCGCAGCGAGACCAATATCGGCGGCGCCGGCAATGTCGCGCGCAATATCGCTTCGCTCGGCGCGCGCTGCATTTTTGTCGGGCTGATCGGCGACGACGAGGCGGCCGCCAAGCTCAATAAAACCCTTTCGCAGGAAAGCCTGATCGAGAGCGTGCTGGTTTGCGATCCGGCACGGCCGACGACGCGAAAAGTGCGTTTTGTCTCTGAGCATTTCTCGACCCACATGTTACGTGCGGATTGGGAAATGGCGACGCCGGCTTCTGGCGATATCGAGCAGAAATTGATCGACGCCATCCTGCCGCAGCTTCTCCGCGCGGACATCGTGTTGCTGTCCGACTATGCCAAGGGCGTGCTGACGGCGCGCGTGATCCGCAACGTCATCGACGCTGCACGAAAACTCGGCAGGCGCGTGATCGTCGATCCCAAGACCGCCAATTTTGCAATCTATCGCGGCGCGACGCTGCTCACGCCAAATCGCAAGGAGTTCGCGGAAGCGACCCGCAGCCGCGCCGACTCCGAGGAGAGCATCATCGATGCCGCGCAGGACGCGATGCAGCTTGCGGACTGCGAGGCCATGCTGGTGACGCAAAGCGAGCACGGCATGACGCTGGTCGCACGCAACGGCGAGGCTATCCATGTGCCGGCCCATCCGGTCAAGGTGCGTGACGTTTCCGGCGCGGGCGACACGGTCGCCGCGGTGCTCGCGGTGACGCTCGCGGCGGGAGCCGATTGGGAGACGGCGCTGCGGATGGCGAATGCCGCGGCGGCGGTCGCGGTCAGCAAAAAAGGCACCGCGATTGTGACGTCGGCCGAATTGCGGCGAAGGATCCTGCCGCATGCGTTTCTGGCGGCGGAGGAAAAAATTATCGCGGCTGGCGGCGACCTCGACACGCATCTGTTGGATTGGCGCAAACAGGGTTTGCGGATCGGATTCACCAATGGCTGTTTCGACATTTTGCATCCCGGCCATGTCAAGGTGCTGACAGCGGCACGCGCCGCCTGCGATCGGCTGATCGTCGGCTTGAACAGCGACGCCTCGACAAAACGGCTGAAGGGCGAGGGGCGTCCGGTCCAGGACGAGCGCGCCCGGGCAGAAGTGCTGGCGGCGCTGGAAGCAGTCGACCTCGTCGCGATCTTTGAAGAGGACACGCCGATAAAGTTGATCACAGAGATCAAGCCGAGCGTGCTGGTGAAGGGCGGCGATTACACCCGCGACCAGGTCGTCGGCCACGAGATCGTCGAGGCGGGTGGCGGCGAAGTACTGCTGGTCGACGTGCTGCCCGGTTTCAGCACGACGTCGCTGGTCAATCGCGCCCGCGGAGGCAAGGCGTGACTGCGGCGGTGAACGAGTCGGTGCCGGCGCTGTGGTGGCGGCTGTGGCGCGATCCGGCCGCCTGGGTGACGATCGCCGATGTCATTGTCATTTTGATCGCCGTTGCGCTGCCCTGGTCGACATCGCTGGTCGGGATTTTTGGGGTCGCATTCGTGGTAACGATGGCGCCGTTCCTTGACGTCAAGGCGTTCCTGCAATCGCTGCGGCGTCCGATCTCGGCGCTGCCGATCGCGCTGTTCGCCCTCGCCGTGATCGGAACGCTGTGGTCGGACGCGCCATGGGGCGCACGCCTGTATGCGATCGGCCCGAACGCAAAACTGCTGGTGCTGCCGGTGCTGTTCTATCATTTTGAACGCTCGGTCCGCGGCGTGCCGGCGTTCATCGCGTTTCTGATATCTTGTGCGCTGTTGATGGCGATGTCCTGGATCGTCGCGTTCGACCCCGGCTTCTCGCTGAAGCCGGCGGCGGATGCCGAGCGCGGCATCTTCGTCAAGAACTACATCGACCAAAGCCAGGAATTTGCGCTGTGCGCGGTGGCGCTTGCCTATCCCGTCATCAGGCTGCTGCGGGCGAAGAGAATTTGGCTGGCGGTGTTGCTCATTGCGGTCTCGTTGAGCTTCGTCGTCAACATGGCGTTCGTCGTAGTGTCGCGGACGGCGCTTGTTACCATACCGGTCATGCTCGCGGTCTTTGCGTTGCTGCATCTCAAGTGGCGAAGCATCGCCATCATTGTTTGTGCCGCGATTGCATTCGCCGCGGTCGCATGGCTGACGTCGCCTCAATTGCGCTGGACGGCCGAGACTTTTTTGCGGGACTACCAGCTCTACAAGGAGCGGAATATTCCCACCTCGATCGGCAATCGTCTGGAATTCTGGCAGAAATCATTGCAATTTTTTGCCGAGGCGCCGGTTTTCGGTCACGGTTCGGGATCGACGCGCGGCCTGTTTGAGCAGGCGGCCGTCGGTCGCGTCGGCGCCGCGGCGGAGATTGTCGGCAATCCGCACAACCAGACCCTTTATGTCGCGATCCAGTGGGGCGTGATCGGCATCGTCGCGCTGTACGCGATGTGGTGGCTGCATCTCCTGCTGTTCCGCGGCGAGAGCCTTGAGAGCTGGATCGGATTGCTCGTTGTGGTGCAGAATATCTTCACCTCGCTGTTCAACTCCCACATATCCGATTTCCACGAGGGCTGGATGTACGTGCTTGGCGTGGGCATTGCCGGCGGCATGGTGCTAAAGGTAAGCTCGCGCGAAACGGCAATTCGAAATTCCGTTCGGTCATGACGGCTGGCATCCGCGCAGGAGATGGGCTATCAGCAGCCTCGCAGCCGCTCAGCCCCCACATGATTTTTTACCGGTCAGCGAAATGATACGTTTCCCAGGTCTGACCTACCGCAATTTGTTGATCGCGACGCACGACGCCCTGGCAACCGCGCTGGCGGTTCTTGCCGCCTTCTATCTGCGCTTCGAGGGCGAGTTCTTCACCGAGCGGCTGCCGCTGCTGCTGCGGATGCTGCCGTATTTCATCGCGTTCAGTGTCGTCGTTTGCTACCTCTGCCATCTGACCACCACGAAATGGCGGTTCATTTCATTGCCGGACGCGCTGAATATTCTGCGCGCGGCAACGGTGCTGACGCTCGGGCTTCTGATACTTGATTATATTTTCGTTGCGCCCAACGTTCACGGCACGTTGGGGGCGCCGAACCTTCAAACACCGTTCTTTCTCGGCAAGATCACCATCGTCCTCTATTGGTTCCTCGAGGTGTCCTTTCTGAGCGCCTCGCGCTTCGCCTACCGCTATTTCCGCTATACCCGCGTGCGCCGTCACGCCAAGGCGGAAGACGCCTCGCCGACCCTTTTGATCGGCCGCGCCGCCGACGCCGAGATCATCCTGCGGGCGATCGAGAGCGGCGCCGTCAAGCGGATCTGGCCGGTCGGCCTGTTGTCGCCGTCGCGCGCCGATCGGGGTCAGTCGATCCGGAACATTCCGGTGTTGGGCGGCATCGACGATATCGAGGACGTGATCGGCGATTTTTCGAGGCGAAACAAGCCGATTGCGCGCGTGGTGATGACGCCGTCGGCGTTCGAGCCCGAGGCGCACCCGGAAGCCGTGCTGATGCGGGCGCGCCGGCTCGGGCTGATCGTCAGCCGCCTGCCATCGCTGGAGAGCGGCGACACGCCGCGCTTGACCGCGGTCGCCGTCGAAGACTTGCTGCTTCGTGCCAGCGAGAAGATCGATTATGCGCGGCTCGAGGCGCTGGTGAAGAGCAGATCGGTGATCGTCACCGGCGGCGGCGGCTCGATCGGCTCGGAAATCTGCGAGCGTGTCGTGACGTTCGGCGCGGCGCGATTGCTTGTGATCGAGAACTCAGAACCCGCGCTTTACGCCGTCACCGAGGCGCTGGCGGCGCATCAGACCAGCGCGGTGATCGAGGGACGCATTGCGGATATCCGCGACCGCCACCGCATCCTTCGGCTGATGAGCGAGTTCAAGCCGGATATCGTGTTTCACGCCGCCGCGCTCAAGCATGTGCCAATCCTCGAGCGCGACTGGAGTGAGGGGGTCAAGACCAACATTTTCGGATCGGTCAATGTTGCCGACGCGGCGCTGGCGTCGGGCGCAAAGGCCATGGTGATGATTTCCACCGACAAGGCGATCGAGCCGGTCTCGATGCTCGGCCTCACCAAGCGCTTCGCCGAGATGTACTGCCAGGCGCTCGACCACGAGCTCGCATCCAAGCCAGGTGATAAATCGCAGATGCGCCTGATCTCCGTGCGCTTCGGCAACGTGCTGGCGTCGAATGGGTCGGTGGTGCCGAAATTCAAGGCGCAGATCGAAGCGGGCGGGCCGGTGACGGTCACCCATCCCGACATGGTCAGGTATTTCATGACGATCCGCGAAGCCTGCGATCTGGTGCTAACCGCCGCTACACATGCGCTGGCGCCGGAGCATCCGGACCTTTCGGTTTACGTGCTCAACATGGGCCAGCCGGTCAAGATCGTCGAGCTCGCCGAGCGCATGATCCGGCTTTCCGGCCTGCAGCCGGGCTACGATATCGACATCGT
>Ga0209526_10001258_pt1 | contig 16898 bp, 14 predicted proteins | sample JacPinW_OM2H0_M1_FD_188566 | JGI IMG/M metagenome (GOLD analysis project Ga0209526, IMG submission 188566) | Forest soil microbial communities from Algoma, Ontario, Canada - Jack Pine, Ontario site 1_JW_OM2H0_M1 (SPAdes) (version 2) | ecosystem: Environmental > Terrestrial > Soil > Boreal... | reverse complement strand
ATGCGGATGTCGACCGGCACGGGCCGCGGCGGCCCCCGAATCGCTGGCCCAGTGGCCCACAGCGATCGCCGCGAGCGGGCCGGCGACCAGGAACAGAACCACGGCGCTGAGCCGGATCCAGGCCTCGGCCCGGTCGATGCCGCGCCGCAGCGGGTTGGCATCGAGGCCTCCCCGCCGCATCAGCCACCTCCAGCGCCTCCGCCTGCGCATCATGCTCACCCCTATCACCCCTCGGAATCCGCTTTCCTCGTGGGCAGGTGCCGAACAGCCGCCTCAGAGTACCCGGCGCCAGGCACCGGGAAGCGCGGTCACGCGGCTGGCGGCCCGTACCGTCGTGAGCGTTCGGTGACCGCGCGGATCGTCGCCGGATCTGTCGCCGGCAGCGGCTGCTCGTAGCGTTAGGAAGGAAAGATCGGAAAGATCCAATACCGAACGCGCCGAAAACCGCTCCTGTAGCAGGATGAGCACGCGCCGTATCCCGGCCGGCCGGGCGGCCCCGGGGGAAGGGCTCGAAATACCCTGGTGGAGATTCTGAGCAGGCTGTGAATGGAGGCCGCGTTGACCGCCGAGTTGCCGTTGCAGGTCGAGAGCCGGGAAGAGCTTGTCTACCTCCTCGGCGAAGCCTGCGAGATCGAGCACGGCCTCATGTGCGAGTACCTGTACGCGCAGTTCTCGCTCAAGCGCAGCGTTGATGAGGGCCTCACAGCTGAACAGCTGGCCCGGGTGCAGGCCTGGGAGGCCATCCTCATCGACGTCATCAAGCAGGAGATGCTGCACCTGGCGCTGGCCACCAACATCTTGACCGCGATCGGCGCGGCGCCCCATTTCGAGCGGCCCAACCTGCCTATCCTGTCGCGCTGGTATCCGCCCGGAGTCCAGATCGCGCTGCTGCCGTTCGGTGAGCGGGCGCTGCGCCACTTCATGTACCTGGAGCGGCCCGAGGGAATGACCCTCGATGACGCCGAGGGGTTCGTCGCGCTGCCGGACATCCCGCCGCTGACCGTCATCGGCCAGCCGGTCGTCGCGGTGCCCGAGCCATGGCAGACGGTGGGCCACCTCTACCGGGGAATCGAGGCCGGGCTCGCCCGGCTGTGCGACCGCTACGGCGAGGACGCCGTCTTCATCGGGCCGCCGGCCGCGCAGGCCGTCACCGCGACCTTCGAGTGGAAGGAACTGACCGCGGTCACCGACCTGGCCTCCGCGAGCCGGGCGATCGAGCTGATCGTGGAGCAGGGCGAAGGAGCACGGGGCGACTGGGTCAAGTCGCACTTCGGCAGGTTCGTGGGGATCCTCGAGGACTTCCTCGCCGAGCAGGCGGCCGACCCGGGCTTCGACCCGGCGCGGCCGGTCGAGCCCGCGTACGTCCGGCTGCCACCTGACGTGCAGGCGGGAACGCTGATCGAGGATCCCCTGACGGCGCGGGTGGCCGAGCTGTGCAACGGCCTGTACGAGGTGATGCTGCAGACCCTGAGCCGGTACTACGTTCATCACGGCGAGACGCCCGCCGAGCTCGAGACCCTGGCCCGGACGGCGAAGCACCTGATGAACTGGGTGATGCGCGTGCTCTACCCAGTTCTCACCACCCTGCCGGTCGGCCCCTCGCACCCCGGCCGCACGGCGGGTCCGACCCTCGAAGTCGTCCGGCCCGCCTACTTCGTCCTGCCCCACCGCGAAGCCGCCTGGAAGATCATCAACGAACGCCTCGATGGCCTGGCCGCGACCTGCGCCGCCCTCGCGCAAGAGCCGGGTCTCGCCGCGCTCGGCGACCTGGCGGCCACGCTGCACACCATGGCCGGGGATCTCGGCCAGCACCTGGACGAGCGTGCCGCCGCCGCGCCCGTTCGCGATGAAGGCGCTCGCGACCAGACCACGTGAGGTATTGGGCGCCTTCAGGTGCCGTGTAATACTCGATCAAGGATATGGACATGCCACCATGCAGGGCGGCCGGCAGATGACAACCCACGACGCGCTGCCGCGCAATGCGCGGACCGGCCGGTCGGCAGAGCAGTTGGCGGGTGCCGCCGCCGAGTTCTCGCCGTTTCCGCCGATAGCTGACTACGGGTTCCTGTCCGACTGCGAAGTCACGGCGCTGGTCGCGCCGAGCGGTGGCATCGAGTGGATGTGCCTCCCGCGCCTGGACTGCCCGTCTGTCTTCGGCGCGATGCTGGACCGGGATGCCGGGAGCTTCCGGCTCGGTCCCGAAGACGTGACCGTTCCGGCCGACCGCCGGTACCTGCCCGGGACGATGGTTCTCGAGACCAGCTGGGACTGCGGTGAGGGCTGGGTCATCGTCCGGGACTGCCTGGTGATAGGACCGTGGCGGCACGAGCAGCCGGAAAGATCCACGCACAGCCGAGCCCCGACCGACTATGACGCGGAGCACATGCTGCTCCGGACGGTCCGCTGCGTGCACGGGACGGTGCAGCTCACCCTGGATTGTGAGCCCGTATTCGACTACGGGCGTCACAACGCACGGTGGAGACATACTGACCGGGGGTACTACCAGGTCGCCGCCCAACTCGAAGGCAGCGACCTGACGCTGACCCTCAGCTCGGACATCCGGATCGGGCTGGAAGGGCGGAGCGCCAGGGCCCACACCTTGCTCAAGGAAGGCGATGTTCGCTTCTGCGCCTTGTCCTGGGGCAGCCGCCCGCCGCCTGAGAACTACGACGACGCCTACCAGCGCCTGGTGTGGACCGCCCACCATTGGCAGCACTGGCTGGCCCGGGGAAATCTGCCTGACCACCGCTGGCGCAGCTACCTGGCCCGCAGCGCCCTGACGCTCAAGGGCCTCACTTTCGCGCCGACCGGCGCGATCGCGGCCGCCGCCACCACGTCGCTGCCGGAGACGCCCGGGGGCGAACGGAACTGGGATTACCGCTACACCTGGATCCGGGACGCGACGTTCGCGCTCTGGGGCCTGTACACCCTGGGCTTCGAGTGGGAAGCCAACGACTACTTCGCCTTCATCACCGACGTGGTCGAACGCGACCGCGGGGACCTGCAGATTGTGTACGGCGTCAGCGGCGAATGTGACCTCACCGAGCAGGTTCTCGACCACCTGAGCGGCTATCAGGGCGCCAGGCCGGTCCGCGTTGGCAACGCCGCGTACTCCCAGCAGCAGAACGACGTGTGGGGTGTCGTGCTCGACTCCCTGTACCTGCACACCAAATCCAGGGACCGGCTCGGCGAGCGGGTCTGGAACATGGCGCGCCACCAGGTGGAGCACGCCCTTGAGCACTGGCGCGAGCCCGACCGCGGCATCTGGGAAATCCGCGGCGAGCCGCGGCATTTCACCTCGTCGAAGCTGATGTGCTGGGTCGCGGCGGACCGGGGGGCCCGGCTGGCCAGGCTCCGCGAGGACGCCGACAGCGCCCGCATGTGGCAGAAGGCGGCCGACGAGATCCACGCCGACATCTGCGCGAATGCGCTGGACGAGCGGGGCGTGTTCTGCCAGCACTACGACACCACGGCTCTCGATGCGTCGGTGCTGCTCATGCCGCTGCTCAGATTCCTGCCGGCGGATGATCCGCGGATCCGCGCGACCGTGCTCACCATCGCCGACGAGCTCACCCAGGAAGGCCTGGTACTGCGTTACCAGGTGCAGGAGACAGACGACGGCCTCTCCGGCGAAGAGGGGACCTTCACCATCTGCTCGTTCTGGCTCGTCTCGGCCCTGTCGGAGATCGGCGAGCACCGCCGGGCCCGCGACCTGTGCGAGAGGGTCTTGTCGCACGCCAGCCCGCTCCTGCTGTATGCGGAGGAGATCGACCCGCGGTCCGGTCGGCACCTGGGCAACTTCCCGCAGGCCTTCACCCACCTGGCGCTCATCAATGCCGTGATGCACGTCATCCGGAACGAGGATCTCGCACTCTGATTAAGGCACCCGAGCTCGCCCAGGCGGTCGCGGACCGCGACCGCCTGGGCCGCTCTACTCGGACGCGGAGGAGCTTCTCAGCCTGGAATCAGGAATCCTGCAGCTAACGTGGTGAGCGTTTAGTCTATGAGGCCTTCCGCGACAAATTATGCTGTGCCCCGGTCGGCGAACATCGGGCCACGGTTGCTGGTGGTCGACGACGAGCCGACGATCCTGGAGCTACTATCCGGGTCGTTGCGATTCGCTGGCTTTGACGTGGTGACCGCGGCCAGCGGTGTGGAAGCTCTGCGGCTCTCGGCTGCGGTCAGGCCGGACCTGATTCTGCTCGATGTCATGTTGCCCGACGGTGACGGTTTCGAGGTGATCCGTAGGATCCGCTCGGGCGGCACCCGCGTCCCGGTCATTTTCCTGACCGCACGAGGCGCCGTGCAGGAACGGGTCACCGGGCTTGTCCTCGGCGCAGACGACTACGTCACCAAGCCGTTCAGCCTCGAGGAGGTCCTGGCCCGCATCCGGGCGGTGCTACGCCGCAGCGACGGGGAAGCGGAAGCCGGCTCGAGGCTGGTGGTCGCCGACCTAGAACTCGACGAGGACAGCCACGAGGTCCGGCGCGGCGGCGAGTTGATCGCCCTGACGCCAACGGAGTTCAAGGTGCTGCGCTATCTGATGGTCAACGCCGGGCGTGTTCTCAGTAAAGGGCAGATTCTCGACCAAGTCTGGGACTACGGCTTTAACGGTGACAGCAACGTGGTGGAGTCCTGCGTGAGCTATCTGCGGCGCAAAGTCGACCGTTGCGAGCCGCGGTTGATCCATACCATCCGCAGCATGGGCTACATCCTGCGGATCCCGCCTCCGTGACGTTGTGGCCCGGCAACCGGCTGCGGACGCGGCTGGCGAACGCGTCCCTGCGGGTGCGGGTCATGGTCGCTGCCGCGATGCTGGTCACGGTCACCTCGGTGGTTATGGGGGCATTGGGCACGGCAGTGCTGCGCGGTTACCTGTTCGACCGGGCTGACACCCAGCTTCTTACCTTCGCGTCGGTCGTCAGCCGCGTCACCGGCCGGCCTCCCCCGAAGCTTGTGCGTGGCGAGCCAGCGCAACTGCCCAGCTTGTTCCTGGTGGAGGGGATCAGCGCCGGGGGCCAGGTCCAGGTGCTGCGCGGCTCGGTGCGCGGCGTTTCGCCACCGAAACTCTCCGCCGCCCGGCTGCGCGGTCCGGCGACGCGCCCGTTCACAGCCGTCGCCGCGGGCGATCCAGGACACTCCTGGCGGGTGCTTGTGCGACCGCTGGCCAACGGCCGCCACGTAGTGATCGCGTACAGCCTCGACGCCCTGAACAGCACCGTCACCCGTCTGGAGATCGCCGACGCGGCGGCCGGGGCCGTCGCCATCGTGCTGCTGGCAGCTATCGGTCTTCCGCTCGTCCGGGTCAGCCTGGCTCCCCTGGCCTGGATCGAGGACGCTGCCGGGGCGATCGCCGCCGGAGACCTGTCCCGCCGCATTGACCGCGCCTCGGCGGACACTGAGGTGGGCCGTCTGGCCACCGTTCTCAACACGATGCTCGGCCGGATTGAGGCTGCCTACCGGGCCCGTGAAGAAGGCGAGGCCCGTGCCCGCGACTCCGAGGACCGGATGCGGCGGTTCGTGGCTGATGCCAGCCACGAACTGCGGACGCCGCTGACCTCGGTCCGGGGCCTGGCCGAGTTCTCGCTGCAGCAGGGAGAGACGGCCAGCCAGGCCGAGCTGATCCGGCTGATGGCCCGGATCCAGCAGGAAGCGACCCGGATGGGACTGCTCGTCGAGGATCTGCTGCTGCTCGCCCGACTCGATGAGGATCGCCCGCTGGACCGCCAGCCGGTCGACCTTTCCAGCATCGCCGCCGAGGCCGTCCAGGTCGCCCGCTCGCTCCCGCGCGGTCATACCCTCACCCTGCTCGCCAGCCCCGACCCGGTCATCGTCTCCGCCGACAGCGGACGCCTGCGCCAGATCATCGACAACCTCATCAGCAATGCTTTCCAGCACACCCCGGCAGGCACCACGGTCACCATCACCGTGGACGTCATACCCGGCCACGGCCAGCTCCTGGTCACCGACAACGGCCCCGGAATGACCGCCGAGCAGGCCTCGCGGGTGTTCGAGCGGTTCTACCGCACTGATCACGCGCGCAGCCGCGCCCGCGGCGGCACCGGGCTCGGCCTCTCGATCGCCGCTGCTCTCGTTGACGCCCACCGGGGGACGATCACCGTTGACACCCGGCCCGGACATGGTGCCGCGTTCCGGGTCCGGCTACCGCTCGCGACCGCCAACAGCGCATCGGCGGAAGACCGAGCTCGTCATCGATAATGGGCGGACCGCGGCGCGCCACGGCCACCGGGGCGGGAGCCGTCAGGCGGGCTGTTCGGCCTGCAACTGCCGGACCACCTCCAGCGCGTCGTTCACGTGCTGGCCGATGTTGGTCATGGAGTTGAAGACGTGCCGGACCGTGCCCTGGCGGTCGATCACGTACGTGACCCGGCCAGGTAGCAAGCCGAGTACCGCCGGTACCCCGTAGCGTTTGCGGACTTGACCGCCCTGGTCGCTGAGCAGCGTGAATGGCAGTTTGTGCTGGTCGGCGAAGGCGGCGTGCCTGTCGACCGAGTCGGAGCTGACCCCGATCACCTCGGCGCCGGCGTCGGTGAAGACCTCGTGGCTGTCGCGGAAGGCGCACGCCTCGGCGGTGCAGCCGCGAGTGTTGTCCTTGGGGTAGAAGTACAGGACAACAACCCGTTCGCCGAGCCGGTCCTGCAGCCGGACCGGCTCACCGGACTGGGCCGGGAGAGTGAAGTCGGGGGCCTTGTCGCCGACCTGAATGCCGTGTGCCATGCTCTGTCTGCCTCCTTGTGTTCCCCCGGGGATCGCGGGCCCGCTCAATAAGCGTAGCCAGCTCCCCACCTAACGCAGCGGGCCAGGAAGTGTTCCATGCCGGGCGCGGCGGCGGGCGCCTCCGCGGCCGGGCCCAGCCTGAGAAACTCGCTTGCCCTCGGCTCAGGCCGGCCGGATCAGCCTGGTCTCGTAGGCGAACACGACGGCCTGCACACGGTCGCGCAGGCCGAGTTTCGGAAGGATCCTGCCCACGTGGGTCTTCACGGTGGACTCGGACAGGAACAGGCGCTGGGCGATCTCAGCGTTGGACAACCCCTGAGCCACCTCGATGAGCACTTCGCGTTCACGTTCGGTAAGAAGCGACAGCCGGGGATCCTGCTCCCCCGGATCTTCCGGACCGGCCGGGAGCTGGTCGGCAAACCTCTCCAGGAGCCTGCGGGTCACCCTGGGCGCGACGACCGCATCGCCCTTGGCCACGGTCCGGATCGCGGCCAGCAACTCGGCGGGCTCGACGTTCTTCAGCAGGAATCCGCTCGCGCCAGCCCGCAGGGCCGCGAAGGCGTACTCGTCGAGGTCGAAAGTGGTCAGCACCAGCACCCGGGCGTCCGGGTACTTCGCGGTGATCTGCTCGGTGGCCTCGATGCCGTCTGTGCGGGGCATCCGGACGTCCATGAGCACCACGTCGGGGCGGGTCTGCCCAGTCAGCCGCAACGCCTCGGTGCCGTCGCCGGCCTCGCCGACGACTTCCAGGTCGGACTGGGCCTCGAAGATCATGCGGAACCCGAGGCGCAGCAGCTGCTGGTCATCGACAATGAGGATCTTGACCGGGGTGCTCACAGTGACTCCCGCTCACAGTGGCTCCCGCTCACAGTGGCTCCTCGATTCCATCCCGGCCCAGCCGGCCGTGCACCCGCCATCCCCCGCCCACGCCTGGCCCGGCATCGACTGTCCCGCCATAAGCAGCGGCGCGCTCGCGCATGCCGGCTAGGCCATGCCCGGTCCCTGGAAGCTGCTTCCCGGCTGGCCGCCCGTTATCAGTGATCTCCACTTCGATGCCGTCGTCGGCGAACCGGAGCCGGACGGTCGCGCCGGTCGCGGCGAGCGCGTGCTTCCTGATATTGGTCAGTGACTCCTGCACGATACGGTAGACCGCCAGCTGCGCTCCGGGCGCCAGGTCGTGCGGCTGGCCCTCTACTATGAGCCGGGCGGGCAGGCCCGCCGCGCGGACCTGGGCGAGCAGGTCGTCGAGCTGGCTTAGGCCAGGCGCCGGTTGACGGACCGCGTCCGTCTCATCGATGCGCAAGGTGCCGACCATGCGGCGCATCTCACCAATCGCCTGGCGGCCGGTCGCGGCCACCTGCTCCATCGCCTCGCGGGCCTGTCCCGGTGACGCAGCTACCGCAGCCCCCGCACCGTCAGCGAGGGCCACCATGACTGAGAGGCTGTGGGTGACGATGTCGTGCACTTCGCGGGCAATGCGGGTCCGTTCGCTGGCCACCGCCAGCCGTGCCTGCTGGTCTCGCTCGTTCTCCAGGCGCGCGGCCCGGTCCTCCAGCGCCGCCAGGTAGGCCCGCCGGGTCTGCAGGTTCACCCCGGTCATGACCGCCGCCACGGCCGTTCCGGTCATCAGCACAATGCCGGGAAAGGTAGCGTCCGATGGCGCCCAGAGGATGATCACAGGCACGGCCCACGCCTCGAATACCCCGGCGGCGGCCAGGGCGCGGCGGCGCGGCTCGTGCGCGGCCACCGTGTACAGCGCGACCAGGAGCGCACCAGCCGCGGTCACTCCCAACGGCCGGAAATCAGCGGCCGCGGCCGCCAGCGCCGCGGATGTAACCACGGCGAACACGATGATCGGGTGGCCCCGCCGCCAGATTAGCGGGACGAGGCACCCGGCTGCGCTCAGCCACAACCACGGCGAGCCACTCTCCAGGCCTCTCGGCGCTGGGCGCGCAGTAAGCGCCGCGAGCGCCAGCGGGACGAGCAGGTCAGCTACGGCCGGGTGGCGCTGGAACCACGCACGGGCGTTCGAGGCGCCGTCCTGCCAGCGCCTCGAACGCCTCGGATCAGATGCCATGCGTCAACCATCCCCTGGATCATGGAGAGCGACGCACAGGTGGCCGCCGGCCAGGCCGGGTGTCACCAGGCGGGATGTAAGGTTTCCGGCGAAGGCGGGCACGCACCCGGACCAGTATGAACGTCAGCGGGTTCCTGACCGCAGATGTGGGCCAGATCCCGGCGGTCATCGCGGTGGTGCCGGGCGAACAGCGCGGGCAGTACCGGGCCTCTGGCGCGCCCACGAGCCTGCGGGCCGGGATGTCCGCGCCGCACTGTTCGCAGTGACCGTAGTGGCCCGCGGACAGCCGGCCGAGCGCTTCCTCGGTGTCGGCCAGGGCGCGCCGGGCTATGACCGTTCGCCACTGCAGCCGCCGCAGTTCCCGCGTGCTGGCACCATCGGCCCCCGGGCTGGTGCGTTCGCCGGTCTCATAAAAGGCCAGTGACAGCTCGGTGACCTGGCTCAGGCGCGCCTGCCAGCGCGCCTCCAGCAGTTGCCGCCAGCGGGAGGCCGGCAGGGCCGCGACCGCATCGGTGCGGTCCGGGCCCGCAGGCAGCCGGTTTCCCTGGCGTGACCCGGCCGCTGCCGGCCCGAAAGCGGGCCAGCCGGGGATGCGCACCCTGACCAGCTGGGGGTGGTGGGCAGCGGTCATGCGTCCCGCCTCCTCATCACGAACGCGGCCGCGGCCAGTGCGACCACCGCGTACCCGCACATCAGCGCGAACCCCGCCCACGGGGACAGCGATCCTGCCTGGTGGTGGACGTTGAGCAGCGCTTCACCGGCGTTGCTGGGCAGGTAAGGGGTGATGTGGGTGCTGATCGTCGACGGCAGCAGGCCGACCAGCGGTGGCACGAGCAGTAGCAGGCCGACCAGGGAAGCGATCGCCCCAGCGGTGTTGCGCAGCAACGCGCCGAGGCCCACGCCGAGCAGGCCAACCACGGCCAGATACAGCGCGGCGCCGAACACCGCGCGAGTGACTCCCGGTGCGGAGAGAGCGACCTGCAGATGATGGGAGGAGAGCACGGCCATCCCGGAGAAGAAAGCGACCAGCGACGCGATCGTCATCGTAACCAGGGTGACTACGCTGAACACCCCGGCCTTGGCCCACAGCACCGGCAGGCGCGTGGGCACCGCCGCGAATGTTGACCTGATCATCCCCGAGCTGTATTCGCTGCTGATCACCAGCACCCCGAGCACGCCGATCGCGAGCTGGGCGAACTGATGGCCCTGCAGGACAGTGCTGACTGCGTCGAATGAGGCCCGGCTGGAGGCCGACAGGTGGGACCACTGGCTGGCGGTGATGGCCGCGGTCAGCAGCCCGATCCCGGCCATGAGCAGGAACGACACAAGCAGGGTGATCTTGGTGGAGCGCAGGCTGCGCAGTTTGATCCACTCCGATCGCAGCACGCGCGGCGGGGTGACGGGCTGCACCGCGACGCGCCGTTCAGTGCGCCCGGGAGCCACCGGTGTCATGGTCGGCGTGCTCATATCGAATTCCTTCCCGCGCTTGCCAGTTGCCTGTCGTTCGTGGTCGGCGCCTTGTATTCAACGGCGTCCTGAGTCAGTTCCATGAAGGCGTCCTCGAGCGAGGCCTGCTGCGGGGCAAGCTCGAACAGGGCGATGCCATGCTCGGCGGCTATGCGGCCGATCCGGTCGGAGTCCACTCCTTTCACCGTCAGCACCCCGGCTTCCTCGCTGGTCACCGAGACATCCGGGCCGCCGATGAGTTCCCGCAGCGCGGCCGCCTGGGGAGAGCGCACCCGCACGCTGTTGCCCGAGGCTCGCTGCACGAATTCCGCCACCGAGGCGTCCGCGATCAGTTCACCGCGGCCGATCACGATCAGGTGATCGGCGGTCAGCGCCATCTCGCTCATCAGGTGGCTGGACACGAACACGGTGCGGCCCTCGGTGGCCAGGCCCCGCAGCAGCTGGCGCACCCAGCGGACGCCCTCGGGGTCCAGGCCGTTGACCGGCTCGTCCAGGATGACCGTCTGCGGATCGGCCAGCAGCGCAGCGGCAATGCCGAGCCGCTGGCCCATGCCGAGCGAGAACTGGCCCGCCCGCTTCCTGGCCACCTCCCGCAACCCCACCAGGTCGATGACCTCCTCGACCCGGCTGACCGCGATCCCGTGGGTCGCGGCCAGCGCGAGGAGGTGGTTGAAGGCCGAGCGGCCGGGGTGGATCGCGCGGGCTTCCAGCATCACCCCCACCTCAGCCAGCGGTGCCTTGTGCTGCGCGTAAGGCTTCCCGTTCACTGTTGCCGACCCGGCGGTAGGCCGATCCAGGCCCACGATGGTCCGGATCGTGGTTGATTTGCCCGATCCGTTCGGCCCGAGGAACCCGGTCACCAGCCCAGGCTGGACAGTGAACGTCAGGCCATTGACCGCCGTCTTCTCACCGTAACGTTTGATTAGTCCATTGACTTCGATCATGTCAGCTCCGTCGTCTAGTGCCGGATTGTCCCGGCTCTCACGACGCTACGGAGAGTAGCGAAGGGCGGCGACCGCCTGGCGGGCGAATCTTCTCGGCGCACGTACGCCGCACGGCGTACGGTGGCACCCTCGCCGCTACGCCTGCAGTGCTACCCAGGCAGAGCTGCAGGTCAGCCACATGGCCTACCTACCGGATGGCCTTACCGGATGGCCGTCGGGAACCAGGCTGCTGAACGGGCACGGTCACCCGATGAGGCAGAGGCCGCCGCTGTGGTCCCTCCGGCCGCCACCGGCCAAAGAGTCAGGAATAGCTGACAGATCACCCAGCCGGTCTTCAGATCGCCTTCCTACGGTGTGCTCAGGGGACACGATCAGGGTGCCGGGCAAGGAAGGGCAGAACCGTGCGGGAGAGCGTGACCATCTGGTACAGCGGAGCGAGTTACCGGCTCGGGCGAGGGCGGCACTGTTATGGGATCTGGGCTGCGGGAGGGCCACAGCAGCCGCCGCTGGAGCAGTGGCCCGAAACCCCTGAGGGCTGGTCCGCTGCGTGGTCCCGGTTCACGGCCATCGAAGCGCCAGGCACCATCGTCCATTTCAGCCCGCCCACTGCCCCCGTCGGCAGGGCGGTCAACGCGATAATCCTGCTCGCCGCTGGTGTCGCCTGCGGGATCGTCGGGCTGTTCCCGGCTTATCTTTCTGGAGCGAGCCTGGCCCAGCAGCCTGCCGAGCTGGTGCCTCATGCGATCTACCTGGCCGTATGGACGGCTAGTGCTCTGCTCATCTGGTTCGGTGGCGTTCGCCGGCGGATGGGGACGCTCCTCGGGCTGGGAACGAGCGTTGTCACGTTCGGGTTCTTCTTCTCGGATGCCGGCACAGTGATCGCCGACGGTACGCACGTGCTGGGCCTCGGCCTGGTCCTGGGGCTGGTCAGCTGGCTGGCATGCACGGCTGGCTCCATGCTGGCTTTCGGGTTCCGGTCGGCCGATGGGCCCCGCTGGCCGTGGGGCCACGCGACGGAGCCCCGCTGGCCGCAGCGCCTCGCGACGGGTCCTGTCGTGATCTTGACGCTCGCGGTGCTTGCCGCAGTGGGCGCGGCAGCCGCGTTCGCCCCATCGTGGGACAGCTACACGTTGCGGACGTCGGCCGGGCTGACGCAGTACCTGACCGCAGGCAACAGCTTCGCGAATCCCGCTCCGGTGATCGCCGGGGACGTCGCTGTGATGGTTGCGCTCGTGGCGGTCGTTGTCACGGCCGCCCTGTGGCGCCCGATCCGCCTGGGGGCCGCGTTGCTCGCTGGTGCGGTCATCCCGATGGCAGCTCAGGCGATCTCAGCGCTCGTCCAGATCGGCGAGCCCGTCTCACCGGCGCAGTTCGGAATCTCGCCGGCGCAGGCTGCGCAGGCCGGGCTCACAATCAGCACTGGTGTCACGCCGGCGTTCTGGATCTACTGCGCCTTCGTCGTGACACTGGTCATGATGTGCGCGTGGATGCTCATCCCGCCCCGCTCCCTCCGGCCGGCCCGCCTGGTTGCGGCTCCGCCCGGGAGCATCCCACCGGCAATGCCCGCTGCGGCCACAGGCACAGAAGATAGCCGCGAACTCGTGGCAGGCACCGCTGGCCGCCAGGACGGGCCGGACGGGCCGGCCGCCTGACGCGGCCTGGTCTCCGGAATACCCGCTGCCTTACGACGGAAGGCCGCCGTCAGCCCGGCGGGTCCTCCCCGGTGAGCCCGTCCACCGACTCCCGGATGAGGTCGGCATGGCCGACGTGCCGCGCGTACTCCTCGATCATGTCGATCAGGATGCGCCGCAGGCTGGGTGACTCACCGCTGGAGGTGGTGTACCGGGCCAACTGTTCGAGGCCGCCGCCGGCCAGAGCTTCCGTGACCGCGGAGCGGGAGCGGGCCACGGCGTCTTGCCAGAGCGTATGGAGCTGCTCGGGGGTGTCCTCGGCGGCCGAGTGCCATTCCCAGGCGGGGTCGGCGTCCCAGTCCACCGTGTCCCACGGGGGCCCCAGTTCTCGCCCGATCAGCCGCCTGGAGAAGTACTCGTCCTCGACGAGGGCCAGGTGCTTGAGCAGCCCGCCCAGGGTGATCGACGAGGGGGCGAGCGTCGCCATCAAGCCGGCCGCGTCCAGTCCCCCGCACTTCCACGCCAGGATCGCGCGCTCGCGCTCCAGGGAGCCCAGGAGGGTGGCAGTCTCACCGCCCGCGATGGGAGGTTCCGGGCGACCTTGCCCGTCCAGGTCAGTCATGGGCTGTGAGCCTACTGGCGGGGCCGCCACTGGGTCCAGACGTCTTCCCGGTGCGGCCGGGGATCGGGGTCCCACGGCATTCTCCGGCGCCTCTGTGCCTCAGTGGACAAGGCCTACGAGACGGTGTCGAGGCTTCTGGCGAGCACGGGACACCGCGAGACTAAAGGTTATGAATTATCCCTTGCTTCCGCATGCAAGCTGAGCGAGACGCGTACGTACCGTCGATGGAACCATGGCGGCGGGTGTTGAATCTATGACATGGCCTTTTCGGAGGGTCAAGCGGAGAGCGTGCAAGGACTTGACCACAGGGACACTGTCCGCAAGGCACACAGCTGCCCCCACCCACATGCTGTTATTAGTAGAAGTGCCTGCGAGTTGACTTAGGACACTGGATGTGGTCAATGGCATCTTAAAGGTAGGTGGACCGGTAGCGAGACCTATCGCGACATAAGAAGGGTGGCCGCTAGCGGGAGCAGCAATAGCATAGCCAACGGCTGCCGCGCCGGGTGCCGAAGCGCTAAGTGTTGACCCCCTCCGATTATAGGCAAAGTCTTGTATCGTCTGCGGTAGCGGCAGCCCGCCCAAGTGCCTACACTGGCTCGATGGATCTTGGCCAAGGTCGCGCTCTGGACTTTGAGACAGTACTACGGCCGATGAAATCAGCTGCCCAGATCTGCCATGAACGATTAGCCAACGATCGTCTGGGGTCTTAAGCCTGCTATCTGGCTCAATGGAGCCAATGCAGTAACCATCGAATCCCAGCGTACAGTTGGGGGCGTATCGGCGTACGGGCACATACACCCGCCCGGGCCCGCTCCGTGCATTGACGCCCAAGTCAGTCGTCTGCGCGAAGAATCTGGCACCGTACACCGGAGTACCCGGGCACGCTGCCGCAGTTGCGACCACAGGCGTGTTTGGCGCGAGCAACTCGGCGGCGCTGTACGCGGCCAGCGCGAGCCCAATCACAGTCGCGAGTGACGAAGCAATAGAGCCTGCGCTCTGTTCCGTCCCGGATGCCGTTCGGCCGCTTTGGATTATCTTCATTATGACTGCGCCCACTGTGACGACGATAGCCGCCACGGCAAGGCTGGCCATCTTAGCGGTAGATTCGCCATACAGAATTCCTTGCGAGAACAAGATCACTCTGATTATGACCGCACCTATCGCGAACAGGGCAAGAGCTCCGATTAACGTAATGCGTAACCAGGTAGGAATTTGATGCCGGTGAGCTTGGGGAGGGACGTTAGGCACGTTAGACACGTTAAATAATTCTTTCACTAGATCCGGGCTTGTGCATAAATGATATGTTTTTGTCGTAAATGGCCGGTCCAGAGGCCGACTAGTCCAGCCCGCCTCCCTAGGTTGACCGTCACCCGGCACAGGGCTCGCATCCCGCGCAAACTAGATCTCTGAGTACGAGACGCCCAAGCCTGGCACATCGGTTACGAGAAGAAAGTTGCATTACGGTAAAGGAGATTTTGGCGTTCTGTGCTATTAGGCGGAAAGCGCCCGAATTAGGCCGCTTATGGAGGATTTCGAGGCCAACTACACCGACGCGGTCCTGGTCCCAGGCGATGTGGTAGCCATGCCGTCCGCCTCCAAGGGCCTCGGCGCCGGGTCGGGTCAGGGGCTCTGGTTCAGGCCCTGCGTCGCGGCCGGAGCCGGGGCGGTGGTGGGGTTGGGGCGGCGTTTGCGGGGGGCGGCGGAGCGGGGTGGCTGGGCGCGCATGTGGTCGCGTACGCGGGTCATGACCTCGCCGAGGTGAGGCAACCGCTTACCGTACACATTGTGGACAGCAGCACAAGCGACCTTCGAGCAGGGACGGGGAGCACCGTCATGACCAGCCTGGCTGCGGCCGGACCGCGATGAGGCAGCCCACGAGCGGCCCCGAGCGCCCCGGCGAAACCCGGTCTTCTGCGCGCTCCCCGGCCGAGAGCAGCGGGAGATCTGCGCGGCAGGCTCAGGCCGGGCGCAGCCCGGTCCTGGACCCGGCGCAGCTTGGGGTGCTGCGCCGGTACGGCCGTGAGCACGACATGGCCGCCGGGGACGTGCTGTTTGCCGCCGGGGACGTGACGTATGACCTGATCGTGGTGCTGGCCGGTGAGGTCCGGATCGTCGAGCGGCACGGCCAGCCGGGCGAGACGGTCATCGCGACCTACGGCCCGTCGCAGTTCCTGGGCGAGATCGGCCTGCTTACCGGCCAGCGGGCTTACCTGAGCGCGGTGGCGACCACGGCCGGGCGGGTGCTGCGCGTCCCCGTGGAGCAGGTGCGGGTGATCATGGCCCAGGAACTCGGCCTCAGCGAGCTGATCCTGCGGACGTTCCTACTCCGGCACTCGATCCTGACGGGCCGAGGCACGGGCCTGACGCTGATCGGGTCCCGGTTTGATGCTGGCACCCGGCGGCTGCTGGAGGTCCTGGCCCGCAACCGGCTGGCGTCGAGATGGCTGGAGCTGGAAGGATCGCCGGAAGCCGAGGCGATGCTCCGGGAACTGAACGTGCCCGTCGGCGACCTGCCGATCGTCGTCGTGCCGGGCAGGCCGCTGCTGAGGAACCCCGGCCGCCGCGAGCTGCTCGACGCGCTGGGCCTGTCCGGCCTGAGCGACACCGATCTGCCCGGGGTGTGCGATCTGCTGGTGGTGGGAGCGGGTCCTGGCGGCCTAGCGGCCGCCGTGTACGGCGCGTCCGAAGGAATGGCAACGGTCCTGGCCGAGGACACCGCGCTGGGCGGCCAGGCGGGAACGTCGTCCCGGATCGAGAACTACCTGGGGTTCCCCGCGGGCCTGTCCGGGGAGGAGTTGGCGGCGCGCGCGGCCTTGCAGGCCCAGAAGTTCGGCGTACGCATCAAGCTGGCGGCGAAAGCGGTGTCGCTGTCGTCGGACTCCGGCGTGCACCAGGTCAGCTTCGACGATGGTGAGGCGATCACCGCGAAGGCGGTGATCATCGCTACCGGGGCACGCTACAACCGGCTCCCCCTGGGCCGGCTTGCCGAGTTCGAGGGCGTCGGCGTCTACTACGCGGCCACCCAGATGGAGGCCCAGGCCTGCCGGGCTGACCCGGTCGCCATCGTGGGCGGCGGCAACTCCGCCGGCCAGGCGGCGCTGTTCCTGAGCCGGAGCAGCGCCGACGTTCACATCATCATCCGGGGCGAGACGCTGGCGACCTCCATGTCGCGCTACCTGATCGACCAGATCGAGCGGAGTTCCCGGATTACCGTCACCCCCCGAACGCGCGTCACCGCACTGCTCGGGAAAGACCAACTAGAAGGCGTGGAACTGTTCGACACCCGCCGGCAGCAGACATCGGCGCTGGCCGTCCGGGGCCTGTTCGTGTTCATCGGCGCGGAGCCCAGCACCGGGTGGCTCGCGGGCCAGCTCGCCGAAGACACCCGCGGGTTCCTGCTCACCGGGAGCAACATC